>Ga0214473_10009299_pt1 | contig 11614 bp, 10 predicted proteins | sample RVTome_7_FD_203509 | JGI IMG/M metagenome (GOLD analysis project Ga0214473, IMG submission 203509) | Soil microbial communities from uranium-contaminated site in the Upper Colorado River Basin, Wyoming, United States - RVT98D197 | ecosystem: Environmental > Terrestrial > Soil > Contaminated >...
CGGGGGGAGCTTCACGGTGAGTGCTCCTGCCGGTATCGCGACCGGCCGGTCACGCGTAATCGGCATCGGCCTGGTGCTGCTCGGCGGCAGCTGCCTCAGCATCTCCGGGATCGTCGTTCGCCACGTGGAGCAGGCGAGCGGCTGGCAGGTGATGTTCTATCGCTCGATCGGCATGGCGGCAATCCTGCTGCTGATCCTCGCGGTGAAGGAACGCGGACGGATCGCCGGCCCGTTTCGCGCCATGGGTCGGGGCGGCATCATCGTCGCCTGCGTGCTCACGGCGAGCTCGATCGCGTATCTTTTCTCGCTCATGCTGACGAGCATCGCGAACGCCATGTTCATCATCAGCTCCGCGCCATTCTTCGCCGCGATCATGGGCTGGATCCTGCTCCGGGAGCGTGTGCAGGCGCTCACCTGGATCGCGATCGCCGCGGCGATGATCGGCATGGGGGTCATGTTCGCCGACGGCTTCGCCGCCGGCCGGCCGCTCGGGCTCTTCGTCGCCCTGGTCGCGGCGTCGACCTACGCCTTCGTCGTCGTCATGCTGCGGCGGTTCCGCGACCTCGACATGCTGCCGGCGCTCATCCTCGCCGCGGTCCTCGCCGGCATCATATCGGCTTTCGCCGCCGACGGGCTCGCGGTGTCGACCCATGACATGCTGCTCGGGCTCTTCATGGGCGCGGTGCAGACCGCCGGCGGCTTCGGCTTCATCATGCTCGGGACGCGACGGGTCCCTGCCGCCGAGGCCTCGCTGTTGCTGCTGAGCGAACCGATCCTCGGGCCGACCTGGGTCTGGATCTTCGTCAACGAGGTGCCCTCGGCCGTGGCGCTGGCGGGCGGGGTCATCGTGCTCGGCGCGGTGCTGGTGCAGGCGGTGGCGAGCGTCCTGCGGGAGCGCAGCGCGGCGCCCGCGTGAGCGACCGCGAACCCGCCGCATCCGATCCGACCGCGCGGCCGCTCGGCGGTGCCGCCTATCTCGCCGCCGCCGGCTTCGAAGATGAGCTTCGCGCCGAGCTCGGCGCGGTCGCGGCCGAGCATGGCCGCCTCTTCCTCGCGCCGGGCGGCCCACGCGCCGCCGCCTGGGCGCAGAACGTCTGGTTCGACCCGGTGGTTTTCGAGATCGCCTCGATCGGCGCGGCGGCGAAGGCGTTGCGGGGCTTGCAACGCAATTGGGCGCTCTACGATTTCCGGCTGCACCGGCGGGCGCGGCTGATCCAGGACCGGCTGCCGCATGTGAGCGCGAAGCCGCTGCGCTTCCCGGCGCCGGCGCCCACGGCGCCGCTCGGCAGCTGGACGCTCATCGAGCCGACGCGGATCATGGCGGCCGCGCGCTGCTCGAGCCCGTTTCCGAACGGCGAGGTCGCCTTCCACGAGGATCGCCAGGCGCCGCCGAACCGGGCCTATCTCAAGCTCTGGGAGGCCTTCACGCTCGTCGGCCGGCACCCGGCGGCGGGCGAGCGCTGCCTCGATCTCGGCGCGAGCCCCGGGGGTTGGAGTTGGGTGCTGGCGAGCCTCGGCGCGCGGGTCACGGCGGTGGACAAGGCACCGCTCGACCCCAAGATCGCCGCGCTCCCGGGAGTCGAGTTCCGCCGCGCGAGCGCCTTCGCCCTCGATCCGGCCGAGATCGGGCCGGTCGATTGGCTGTGCTGCGATGTGGTCTGCTATCCGGCGCGGCTGCTCACGCTCGTCGAGCGCTGGCTCGGCTCAGGCTTGGTGCGGAACTTCGTCTGCACCCTCAAGTTCCAGGGCCCGACCGATCACGCGACGGCCGGCCGCTTCGCCGCGATCCCCGGCTCGCGCCTCATGCATCTCAGCCACAACAAGCACGAGCTCACCTGGGTGAAGCTCGCCGCGTGAGCGCCGAGACGGAGCCGCTCGGTCGCCTTGCCGGCGATCCGGGGTGGACACGATTCGCTACTTCAACCAGGCGAAGCAGCGGCGGAAGAGCTCACTCTTCGCATCGGCGAGCCGGTTCACAAAGTCGAAATGGTCGACATCGGGCTCGGCGAAGCGCTCGATACGGATGCCATGGCGCTGCCACGCCTCGACGAACCAGTCGGTCTGGCGATGGAACTGCTGCGTCTCGCCCCCGCCGAGCGTGGCAAGGACGGGTGCGTCGCTCGCCGGCTTCTTGAAGAGCGGGCTGTAATCGCGCGCCGTGGCGGCGTCGAGGCCGAGCGCCTCGTTGATCTCGGTCGGCCGCAGCGGCTCGAGATCGTAGAGCCCGCTCATCGGGATCCCGGCCTTGAGCAGGTCGCGCGGCAGGTCGCTGCCGATCGCCGGCCAATCGGTCGCCAGCCCCATGCCCGTCAGATGGCCACCCGCCGAATGGCCGCCGAGGTTGAATCGCTCCCGCGCGATGCCGAGTTGCTCGGCGTTGCGCCAGAGCCAGACGACCGCGGTGCGCATCTGCGTGGTGATGACGGGGATGCTGCCGTTCGGGCAGAGATTGTAGTTGAGGAGGGCGACGTCGGCGCCATGCGTGACGAACGGCTCGGCGACGAAGCTGTAGACCGACTTGTCGCTACGTTGCCAGTAGCCGCCGTGGATATAGACCAGCAGCGGCGCGCCCCGTTTGCCGCAGCGGAAGAGATCGATGCGCTCGCGGGGAGCCGGGCCGTAGGCGAGGTCGAGCTTGCCGCCGGCCTTGTCGCGGAAAGCGGCGCTCCGCGCGGCCCAGCCCTTGCCGATCTCTTCGAAATCGGGCCGGTTCTTGCGCACATTGTATTCACGCTCGAGCGTCGCGCGGTCGAGTTGCGGTTCGGCTGGCATGCTGGTCTGTCCCCCCCTGAACGAGCGCTTCGCCCCTCAGCGCGTCGATGTCCGCGCCTTGGCAGGTTGCTTGCCCGTCGCCTTGCGGAACGGCGCCATCACGGTCTCGGCAAACATCTCCATGCTCTCGATGTTGCGGCTCGTCTCCAGGCCGAAATCGAACCAGCACATGAACTGATCGACGCCAAGCTCGTGATATCGATAAAGCTTGTCGAGACATTGCTGCGGCGTGCCGGCGATCATCCGATCGAAGGTCTCCTCCGGAGTCGGCTCCTCCGCGAGCGGGTCGGGTCGCACATATCCCCGATTGTCGGCGGTGATGTTCTGACCGCGGATGCGTTGGCTCAGACGATGATTGATCAGCATGGTCTCGACCGTGTCGCGCGCCTGCTTCTCGGTCGCGGCGACGTGCACCGGCCGCATGACGGAAAACTGCTGCACGCCCCGCTCGTTGCCGGCCGCTTCGCGCGCCGCATGGAACTTGGTCGCGATGGTCTCGACGACGCTCATCGGCTGCAGGAACGGCCAGGTCGCGACGTGGTAGCCGCGCTTCGCCGCGAACTCGATCGCCGGTGGCGTCATGGCCGCATACCAGATCGCCGGATACGGCTTCTGCACGGGCCGCGGCCAAACGTGGCTGGTCTCGAAATCGTAGAACTTGCCTTGATGGCGAATGCCTTGATCGGGGCTCTTCCAGATCCGCTCGATCACCTCGAGGCTTTCGTGGAACCGGTCATAGGCGGTATCCCAGGAGATGCCGAGTCGGCGAAACTCGTACTCGTAGGCGCCGCGCCCGACGCCGATCCTGAGGCGCCCGCCGAGCAACTGGTCCGCGAGCGCGATCTCGCCGGCCGCAATCAGCGGATGGCGATAGACGAGAAGATTGACCATCTGGCCGAGCGGGCAGGCGACGTGATGGCCGTAGTGGAGCAGCAAGAGCAGCCCGTTCGGCGCTTGCATGTACTGGATCAGATGATGCTCGGGCACCCAAATGCAGTTGAATCCGCATCGGTCGGCGACCTTTGCCTCTTCCAGCTTTTCCTCGTAGAGCGGCCGCTTGTAGTGCTCGTGCGGAAAGATCCGCATGTGCGAGATGAAGACGGAGAAATCCATGCTTCACATCCTCCGCGAAATCGGGCGCGCGCCGCGATGGTTGGTCGGGTGCTGGACGGGGGTCTTCGGCGCGAGCGGGCTCGGCGGCGGCTCGGAAACCTGAATCATGTCAGGATTTCCGAATCGAACAGCTGGATCTGGACGCCCTCGGGCGCGAAGTTCTTGAGATCGTCGGTCGCGGCGCGGCATTCCGGCGTCTCGAGCGCCTTGTGGATCGCCGCCAGGGAATCGAATTCCAGAATCGCGACGAGATGGAAAGGACTGGGGCCGCCGGGGCCCGAGACGGCGCCGCGACTGACCTCGTAGCGACGGAGCCCGGGCACCTTCTTGGCCAGCGGCACATGGACGTCGAAATAGTACCGATCGAACTTCGCCGCGTCCTGCGGGTGCGGGTAGAGCACGAGAATCTGCGCCATCGTGGATCGTTCTCCGAATGCCCCGGCTCGGGCGATCGCGCCATCATGGACGGTGCCCCGGCGGAGCGATCGACCCATCTCAGGGGAACGGCGGGCGGGCCTCAAACGAAATTAATTGCCGGCCCGGCAAAAACCGCTCGCAGGCCAGGCGGTCGGCCGATCTCGCGCCCGGCTGCGCCGTTCCTGGACCGCTTCGTTGACAGCGACGGAACGGCTCCCTAGCCTCGATCGGATCCGCCACCGACCGACCCCCGGGGGGCCGCATGGGCAAGAAGACGCGGCTCCCGCCGCTGAATGCGCTCCGCGCCTTCGAAAGCGCCGCCAATCATCTGAGCTTCTCGCGCGCCGCCGAAGAGCTTTGCGTGACGGCAGCCGCGATCGGCTATCAGGTGCGCCTGCTCGAGCGCGATCTCGGCGCGGCCCTGTTCCTGCGCCAACCGCGCGGTCTCGCCCTCACCCGCGAGGGCCGCGCGCTGCAGTCGGTCTGCCACCAGGCATTCGGCGAGATCGGCGAGGTGGTGGACACGATCAAGATCGGCTCGCGCCAACAGCGAATTCGCGTGGCGTCGCTGCCGCACTTCTCGGCCCGCGTGCTGTTCCCCGGTCGCGACGCCTTCCTGGAGCGGTTCCCGCAGCTCGATTTCGAGGTCGACCATACGCTGGCGCTGCCCCGCTTTTCCGAGGAGGGTGGTGACTTCGCGATCCCGTTCGGCACCGGGAACTGGCCGGGCCTCGAATCCGAGCTCCTTTTCAATTCGCCGGTCGCGCCGGCCTGCTCGCCGCGCCTGCTCGAGCGCTTCGCCCTCGAGGAGCCGGCGGACCTCAAGCAGGTTCCGATCCTGCTCGACGACAACGCGTTCCACGAAATGTGGATCGATTGGTTCCGGATCAACGAGCTGGGCGGCTGGGAGAAGCTCAATTACGTCAACTGCAACGACATCCATGCGCTGTTGTCGTCGGCGGTCGCCGGCTACGGCGTGATCCTCGAGCCGCGCTTCATGATCGAGGATCTGCTCGCCTCCGGCGCGCTCGTGATGCCGTTCGCGAAGTCGCTCGGGAACTACGGCTACTATCTCGCCTATCCGACGACGACGCTCGCCAATTCCGCCTGCCGCGCGTTTCGCGACTGGCTGCAGGAGCGGGTCCAGGCCCTGGTGGCGAGCCGCGATGCGGCCGAGTGACGGCGGCCGGCGAGCACGGAGCTCAGCGCATCACGAACGGATTGGCTATCGGCTTGGTCGAGGTGTTGATCCAGACCGCCTTGGAGCAGGTATAGTCGTAGATCGCCTGCACGCCGCTCTCCCGCCCATAGCCGCTGTCCTTCATGCCGCCGAACTCGGCGATCGGCGATACCATGCGATAGGTGTTGACCCAGATGATGCCGGCGCGCGTCGCCTGCGAGATGCGGAGCGCGCGGCCGATGTCGCGCGTGAAGATGCCGGCGGCGAGGCCGAAGCGGGTGTCGTTGGCCTTGGCGACGACCTCTTCCTCGTCCTTGAAACGGAATGCGCAGAGCACCGGGCCGAACAGCTCCTTCTCGGCGATCGCGTGATCGCCGTTTTCGCAATCGACGATGGTCGGCTCGTAGTACCAGCCGGCATTGAGATGGGCCGGCCGGCCGCCGCCGTGCAGGATCCGCGCGTTGTCGCGCCGCGCCTCGTCCATCGCGGCCTCGATGCCGGTGAGCTGGGCCTGCGTGGCAAGCGGGCCCATCTGGGTCGCCTCGTCCAGGGGGTCGCCGATGCGGATCTGCCGCGCGCGATCGACGAGGGCGTCCAGCACCTTGTCGGCCACCTTCTCCTGCAGATAGAGCCGCGACCCGGCGACGCAGGTCTGCCCGCTCGCGCCGAAAATGCCGGAGACGACGCCGTTGGCAGCGCTTTCGAGATCGGCATCCTCGAACACCATCACCGGCGATTTGCCGCCGAGCTCGAGCGAGAGCCGCGCGAGGTTCTCGGCCGAATTGCGGACGATATGGCGCGCCGTGGCGTCGCCGCCGGTGAAGGCGATGCGGGCGACGAGCGGGTGGGTGGTGAGCGCCCGCCCGCAAGGCTCGCCGAACCCGGTCACGATATTGACGACACCCTCGGGAATGCCCGCCTCCAGCACCAGCTTGCCGAACTCCAGCAGCGGCGCCGGCGCGTCCTCGGAGGCCTTCAGCACGATCGTGTTGCCGGCGGCAAGCGCGGGGCCGATCTTGGTCGCGCTCAGGAACATCTGCGAGTTCCACGGAATGATCCCGGCCACGACGCCGAGCGGCTCGCGGAAGGTCAGGACGCACATGTCGGGCTTGTCGATCGGCAGGGTCTCGCCCGAGATCTTGTCGGCAAGCCCGGCGAAGAAGTTGTAGTAGTCCGCGACGTAGTTCGCCTGCCAGCGGGTTTCCTTGAAAAGCTTTCCGGTATCGATGGTCTCGATCCGGCCGAGCTCCTCGGCGCGGGCCGCCACGAGGTCGGCGAGCCGGCGCAGATACTTGCCGCGCTCGGTCGCGGTCGTTTTCCGCCAGGGGCCTTGCATGAAGGCGCGGTGCGCGGCCTTGACGGCGCGATCGACGTCCGCCTCGCTCGCTTCCGGCATCAGCGCCCAGGGCTGACCGGTCGCCGGATTGAGGCTCGGGAAGCACTTGCCGCCCTCGGCGTCGACCAGCTTGCCGTCGATCAGCATCTGGAACCGTCTCAGCTCGGCCATCTCGGTATCCTCCTCGACGTGTTGCGCTCCACGGTGCGGCAGCGGCCGCTCGCATCGGCCGGACTTTCCCATGGCCGGCATGGCGGGAGAAGGCCGTTCGTCCGCGAGCCACGCCAATATTTTTTTGCTGGGAAACAAGCATGGCTTGGGCGCCGGAGCCGCCCCAGTCCTCGCCGGATCGCACGTCTCAACGAAAGCGTCAGGCCGCGCCGGTCCGGCCGCGGCGGACGAGCAGGATGAGGCCGTAGCCGCCGAGCAGCAGGATCGCCGCGCCGACGGTCGAAACCGTGCCCAGCACCGGCACGCCCGGCGTGTAGCCCGCCACCATCTTCGCATACATGTATTCGGGCACGGTCGTGTCGGCGCCGGTCGTGAACAGCGACAGCGGGAAGTTGCCCCAGGACAGCAGGAAGGCGAAGAGCGCGCCGGAGAACAGCCCCGGCCAGAGCACCGGCAAGGTCACTTCCCTCAGCACCTGCCAGCGCGTGGCGCCGAGATCGAAGGCCGCCTCCTCGAGCGCCGGGTCGAAGCTGTAGACCTGGATCGAGATGACCAGCGTGACCACCGGCACGACCCAGACGAGATGGGCGAAGATCGCGGTCTTCCAGGAGGTCTCGATGCCGAGCGCGTTGAACCAGAGCAGGAGCGCCAGGCCCAGCACCGACTGCGGAAAGAAGATCGGCAGCAGCACGAGCTTCTGGAAGGCCGAACGGCCCTTCCAATCGAACCGCGCGAAGGCGATCGCGCCGAAGAAGGCGATCACCACGGCGATCGCGGTCACGATGAGGGCGATGGTGATCGAAGTCTCGAGCAGCGCGCGCACTTCGAGCGAGGCGAAAGTCTTCCCCCACCAGACGAGGCCCCACTTGGTGATCGGGAAGTTGAAGTAGCGGCTCTGCGTCAGCGAGGCGAGCAGGCCGCAGATCGACGGCAGATAGATGAAGAGGGTGATCGCCGCGGTCCAAACGCCGATCAGCCAGGGCATCCAGCGCTGCGTCCGGGCTGCCATCAGCGCCGCCCCAGGATGCGGTCGAGATCGAAGCGCCGCAGCACCGCGAGCACGAGGCCGCCGACCAGCAGCGTCATCAGCACGGCGAGCGCCGCGCCGAGCGGCCAGTTCTGCGCATAGGTGAAGGCGATCTCGATGTCGTGGGTGACCGGGATCACCGTCTGTCCGCCGAGCACCTTGGCCTCGGCGATGGCGCCGATCGCGAGCACGAAGGTCAAGAGACAGCCGATCACGATGCCGGGCATGGCGAGCGGCAGCTCGACCTCGCGAAACACCTGCAGGCGGCTTGCGCCGAGATCGCTCGCCGCCTCGGTCACTTCGCGCGGCACCATGGAGACGCCGAGCGTCATCGGGAACAGCATGAAGGGGAGGTACACATAGACCATCCCGAAGATGATGATGCCGGGCGTGAACAGCACGCTCTCGACGTCGATGCCGAGGAGGCTCTTCAGCGAGCCGAGCAGCACGCCGCCCTTGATGAAGAACAGCACCCAGCCATAGAGCCGCACGTTCTCGGAGACGAACAGCGGCAGCACCATCAGCAAGGTCACGAGGTTGGCCCAGCGCCCGAAGGTCCTGGCGAGGCCGTAGGCGACGGGATAGCAGATCAGGACGAGGATGACGACGGTCACGACCGCCATGCCGAGCGACCAGAGGAAGGATTGGTAGAAGGTCTCCGCGACGATGGTGCGGTAGTTCTCGAGCGTCGGGAGCTGCCAGAGCGAGAAGGTCCGCGGCGGCGCGAAGCTGAATCCGAGGATCGACAGCAGCGGTGCGGCGAAGCCGATCAGCAGCAGCAGCAGGATCGGGATCGCATGGCGCTGGCCGGGCCGCCAGAGCCAGCCGGCGAGCGAGCGCCCGACGCGCTCGGCGGCCATCGCCATCAGTCGCGCACCAGGATGCTGTCGCGGGCGTCCCAGCCGATCAGGACTTCGGCATCGAGCTGTCCGGCGAAGGATTGCTGGCGCAGCCGCTCGACCACGAAGACGTGGGTGCCGACGCGCACCTGATACTGGATCCGCGAGCCGAGCGCATACTCGTTGTAGATCCGCCCGACGAGGCTGTTCTCGGCCTCCTCCGCGCGCCGCAGGAAGCGCATGAACTCGGGCCGGATCACGAGATGGCCCCGCTCGAAGCCCGCCGGCAGCGAAGGCGCCGCGAAGCTGCCGCCCGGCATGTCGGAGACGACGCGGCCGTTCGTGCCGAGCCGCACGTCGATCACGTTCACCTCGCCCATGAACTCGGAGACGAACTTGTCCTTCGGGGTCGTGTAGATCTGGTCGGGCGTGCCGACCTGGACCAGGCGCCCGGCGCGCATCACGCCGATGCGGTCGCTCATCACCATCGCCTCCTCGAGGCTGTGGGTGATGTACATGAAGGTCTTGCCGGTTTCGCGGTGGATGTCCTTGAGCTCCTTCTCCAGCGTCTTGCGGAGCTTGTAGTCGATCGCCGAGAGCGGCTCGTCGAAGAACAGGATTTGCGGATCGTAGGCGAGGGCTCGCGCGAGCGCCACGCGTTGCCGCTCGCCGCCGGAGCACTTGGTCACGCTCTTGCCGTAATAGTCCTCCGGCAGGCGCAGCTGGCGCATCAGCTGCAGCGCGCGCACGCGCCGCTCGGCCGGCGCGACGCCGCGGATCTTCAGCGAGAACTCGATGTTCTGCCCGACGGTGCGGTGCGGGAAGAGCGCCAGCGACTGGAACACCATGCAGGTGGGGCGCTGGTTCGCCGGCAGGTCGTTGATGCGCTGGCCCTTGAGCAGGATGTCGCCCGAGCTCGGCGTTTCCATGCCGGCCAGCATGCGCAGCAAAGTCGTCTTGCCGCTGCCCGAGGGACCGACGATGGTGAAAAACTCGCCCTCGCCCACCTCGAGATCGATGCTGTCGACCGCCGTGAGGCCGCCGAACTGCTTGGTAACGGCCTTGAGCTCGAGAAACGGGGCGTGATCGGACGCGGTCATGGGGGCGAGGCCGGATGCAGACGATGAATGCCGGGGCCGCCCGGCAGCCCGAGCGGCCCCAGCCGCGACGATGGTCATCCTGCCGGCGCTCGGCCAGCCGGCGCTCGCCCGATCGAAGGGCGGCGACGGCTGGGCCGGGTCCGGAATGCGATCAGCCGCCCGACGCCGCGCGCTTGGCGGCGGACATGATGTCGAGCAGCTTGTCGTAGTCGGGCACGATATCGTACTCGATCGACGCCGACATTTCCTCTTCCAGGCTGTCCCATTGGATCGCGTCGAGCTCGTCCTTGCTGAAGAGCTTGAAGCAATCCGGGTTCGCCATCTGGGCGACCGGGTTGAAGGTGCCTTCCGCGAACGCCACGATGTGCGCGGTCTCCGGGTTCTGGACATATTCGAGGAATTGGGTGGCCAGCGGCGAGAGCTGCGGATTGGCGACCGTCGATGTCACCTCGATCCAGCTGACCCCGCCCTTGCCGCCTTCCATCGGCCCGCGCTTGGGCGTCACGCCGCGGATGTTGGTCGCGCCGTCCGCGCGCGCCGGCGAGGCCGAATAGGTGCCGCCGGTCATGTGGAAGTCGATCTCGCCCGAAACCAGCGACTGGTTCATGGTGGCGATGTCGCCGACCACCTTCGCGCCCTTGAAGACGCGGCTCGCCGCCTCGGTGAACTTCGCCACTTCGTCGTCGGTGTGCTCGCGGAACGGATCGAAGCCGGCGATCAGGCAGATGTTGAACACGTTCCAGTCGTCGGACTCGAGGATGCCGTATTTGCCCGCGTTCGCCGGGTCGTTCCACAGATCCCAGCCCTGGTCTTCCGCCGTCTTGCGGCTGACCTTGTCGGTGTTCACGACGAAGCTGTAGGGGCCGAAGCGCTGGCACATGCCGAGCAGCTCCTTGCCGTCGTCGCTCATCGCCCATCTGTAGGGCGGCTTGAAGGCCGGCAGCATCTTCTCGAAATAGGGCTCGAAATGCGCGCGATCGAGCGGCTTGATCAGCCCCTCGGGATACATGATCTTGCGCGCCCACGGATTGTTGACGTTGATCAGATCCCACACGTTGGTTTCGCCGGCGCGCAGCCGGTTGATCATGGTCGGATCGTTGGTCAAGGACTCCGCCTTGACCGTCGCGCTCTTCATCTGCCGGAACGGGTCGAGGACCTGGGCCGAGTTGTAGCCTTCCCAGCACAGGATGTTCAGCTCGGTTTCGCGCGCGGCATTCGCCGCGCGGCCGAACAGCGAGCCTGCCGCCGCCGCGGCGAGGCCGGCGCCGGTGCCGGCGAGAAACTGGCGTCGTGATGGATGGCTGAAGTTCATGTCCGTCTCTCCCTCCTGGACCGCCGGTGCGCCCGACGGCCTCGTTGTCGCTTGATCTTGGCTGCCGGTTCGGTTGCAGAACCGGCCGTCTCCCCGGTGACCATAGCGCCACAGAAACCGGCCAAGGTCGAGAGGCTAGCGGGGGCCGGCCATTTTCACAATCGAAAATCTGGCGCGGTCGAAAGCGCGGAATAGAACATCGCCCGGGAGCCCCGAGCCGGCCTACCCGAGCGGCCGGGCGCCTAGAGTCCGATCGTCTCAAGCCGGTGCGGCTTGAGACGTGAATCGGCCTCTACTTTGTTGAAGTAGAGCAAGATTCACCGATCAGATTGATGCAATCTGATCCG
>Ga0214473_10009300_pt1 | contig 11613 bp, 17 predicted proteins | sample RVTome_7_FD_203509 | JGI IMG/M metagenome (GOLD analysis project Ga0214473, IMG submission 203509) | Soil microbial communities from uranium-contaminated site in the Upper Colorado River Basin, Wyoming, United States - RVT98D197 | ecosystem: Environmental > Terrestrial > Soil > Contaminated >...
CAACCCCCGCGCAACCAGAAAAACGCGAGGGGGCCGAGGGGGGGGTGGGGGCGTCCCGGGCCTTGGAGCTCGCCGGGCCGCGGACCGAGGACTGCCTCCCCGGCCACGGCCAGGCGTCCTTGGTGATCCGCCAGGGCAAGGGGGCAAGACCCGGGCCGCCGCCGGCCTGGCTAAGGCCTACCGGGACTCGCAGCGGAACGGTGAAACTGGTGCGAGTTGGCGCCGCCGGGTGTCCGCAAATATGCGCCCCACGCCCCGCGTATTTCTAGCCCCCGTGTTACCGCAACGGGGGGTTCGGCATTGACACCCAGCAATTCATTTGATAGCTTTTCATTGAGGCTTTAACCCCCCAGAGACATGGGTACAATCCACTCCACTGATGTCGAATCTCTCAACGAACTCCTCGTTCATGTCGAGACCAGCACAAGGAATTGGCCTCGCGATGGATTCGTCAGGCCGTGGTTTCGTGGTCACAGTGATAGCGAATATCCACTTCTGCCTTCTATCCTTCGAAGCAAAAACCGCATCCACGAATTCAAACTAACGAAGAAGTTTCGCCTGATGGCACCTGGCTACGGCCCCACGCCGGAAACAAGTCGCCTAGACCAGTGGCTTTTTCTCATGCAGCACCATAGGGCGCCGACACGCCTCCTTGACTGGACAGAGAATCCTCTCGTCGCTGCTTTCTTCGCTACAGAAAAATCCGCGCAAAAGAGCCAGGTCCACCATGTCTCCATATATGCCCTAGATCCAATGGCCTTGAACCGAGAGGCCGGTCTGCCAGACACAGATTTTCCGGTCACCTGGGCTCAGAATCCGGTTCTTCAAACGATCAAGTTTGCGTTTGGGACTCAGGATGACCTAGTAAACGGCGAAAAGATTCCCTACCTTGAACCTCCCGTTGCAATCTATCCCTCGACCATCCATGCGCGAATTTCCTCGCAAAAGGGCTGTTTCACCCTACACGGACACGACGAGAGAGATTTCGAGTCAATTTTCGCCGGACGCCCACTGCTGACAGAAAGGCGACTCATCAAATACCGTATCCCTATAGATAAGGCACAACACATATTTCGAGAGCTTTGGTCTCTCGGCATAACTTTCGCATCCCTCTACCCTGATCTTGACGGGCTTGCCAGAGAACTAAAGTATGGCTTTGGTATCAAGGACTAACAACTAGATCGCGATCCGCACCCAAACGCTCGTGCTTTTCTTGGTAGGCTTAAGCACGCCAGCAAGCGCTTTCTTGTGCAGCTATGTGGAAGCGGATTCAACGACTTTTCGGCGGCACCTCGCATCCCGCAAGTTCAGCGGCAAATACTTCACCGCAGTCTAATGTTGATGACCCTTCGCCTGGAGTCACAATCCGCTTTGGCAAAGCCGTCCCCATTGACGAGGGATTTCAGGCGTGGACATCCGGCGATTTGAAACGCATGCTCAACGCCTTGAATATACAGACCAACTTGATTGACCGGCACTTCTTGTTAATGAACATTGTCGAGCAAACCTACAAGAAACGGTCGGATCCACAAATGGCCCAGACTTGTGCGCAGATTGCGGAACTCCATCTCCGAGAATTTCCCCAGATTGCCCCTGTACTCAGGGAAGATTTTGATGGCATGCTCCCGCGGGTAGCAACCTTTCAACGTTACGCGACTCTCCTCGCCGAAGGAGGCGAATTCGACAAAGCTATAGATGTCTGCCGACTCGCCTTGACCTATGGGCTTGATGACAATACCCAGTCCGGCTTTCAGGGGAGAATTCATCGTATCAAGAAAGAAAAGGCCAAACGACAACAGGCCTGACGCTTCCTTCAACCGGGACACCGCCAACCCGCTACGGAACTCGCGACCGCTTCTCGAACCGCCACTCAACCTTCCGTTTATTTGACTAACATCAACAAAACCCTCTCTTCCCAGTGCCCAGATTCGCCCTAGCCGTTGCACAAAGGTGTTGATCTCGATCTGCGCTTCGTTGGTAAGTCCCCGACTCACTTGCGAGGCGAAGAAGAGCCCGCTCGGGAAGCAAGCCTCCGCATCACCACACCGATGCGAAAACAACGGAACACGCTGTAAAGACGAGGGATCCGTGCGTATAGGCAAACAGAGTTTCAACACCTTTGTGCAACGGCTAGAGATTCGCCCTGTTTGGGGAGCCAGACAGGACTCGAACTCAACACCAGATCCCTGGGCGAAACCCTCTAGCCAGCTTTGACCTCAAACCACCTGTTGCAGGTCGCGGACGCCCTGCGTTCTCTCGATGCCGCGTAAGCCCCCTGCTGTCCTGGTTGGTCTCCCATCGAAACAGCCAGTGGGCCCGTCCGAACGGCCGGAAGAGCCGACTGACTCTTGACAGGACTGCGGGGCTTGCGGTAGGCTGCGCCCACCTCGGCGGTTCCCAGGGAGATGGGGAGGGGGGCGCATGATTCTTGCCGGGGATGAAGCCCAGGTCCAATTCGCCACAGGCGGAGTACGCTCACATCTGTCCGGCCCTCGCGGGAGCCTCGCCTCCCTTGAGGGCCGTTTCGCTTTCAGGCACCGGACACTCTGGGCTCAGTTTCCCACCCCGGGCGGTAGACGGTGGCCGGCACGTTTGTCCCTCCGGCATCCGGCGGGCAGTCAAGCAGGCTGTGCGGGGGGCCGAGACCGTTACGCCCCTCGCCTGCGACGCTCTCATGATGCCGGCGCGCGTCTGTCTTATGCCGATCCGTATAAGATGCATGGATAAAATGCCACCAACCGAGAGACAGGCTTGAAAATTCGAGACTTGCGTGTGGATACGTCGCTCATGAACGTGCGTGTTATCCTGACAGGGAATCAGGCGTAAGCAAGCTTGCGGCCTGCCGGTTAAGCGCACCGTTGGGCGGCGAATCATGGCGTCTACCCACGCTGATCTCCATGGAGGCTCAGATGTCGCGACTAGATCGCATCGTTGGTCGGCTGGCACTGACGTCGGCGGTACTGGGACTGTGCATCGTGGTTGCCGCATCCGAGTTGAGCGCGCAGTCTCCGCCCGTAAAGTCACCATCGGCTCCTGTCGTCACTTCGCCTGATACCATCGAAACTGCGCTACTGCGTGCGATGCTCACGGCCGAACGCGAACACAACAGCGCCCTCTTGGGCGCGGTGTACTGGTCGCTCGGAGGCACGGCTACGATCGCTCTCGCACTGCTGGGATTCGGCTGGTTCGTGAACTTCCGGGTATATGAGCGCGATAAGGAAGCGCTGAGCAAGGCTCTCAGCGCCGAGCTGAACGCGGCTTTATTCCACTCGAGGGATACGCTCGCTGCCAGACAAAGGGAGCTCGAAGCGCAGCACACGCAGTGGCAACAGGATACCGAACAGGCATTGCGACAACGCGTGGCAAGCGCCGCCGACGAGCGGTTCGATCGAGTCACGCGGACGTCGGAGACCCATGCGCGCCGCTTCGACGAGCTGCGGCTTGACCACCTGCTTCTGAAAGCCGAGACGCTGCAAGCGGCGGGTCGTGTTGGCAACTCCTTCACCGCGTACTGTGATGCCGCTCGTCTCGCCGAGCGGCTTGTGCTGCCCCACATGGTCAACCAGGTACTGGGCGCGTTAGACAAGCAGGTACGCTCCATGAAGGGAGTGTACGCTTCGGACATCAATAAGCTGACGTCGTTTCTCGACAAGCTCGAAGGTGCTGACCGTACACTCATCGAGCGCCTCGCCGACGCGTTACGAACTGCTGCTCCACTTTGAACCACCGACGCGCCATCAATGCCCGCAGAGCGGCTACTGGCGACATCAGTCCTCGGCCGCCCAACATGCGTTGGAGCAGACGGGCGGGCTTCGGATGTGGCTTTGCCACAATGGTTGTAGTCCGCCCGCAGCTCAACTAGTGCGTGTGTGCCAGGCATGGCACAGAACGAGCGAGGTGAAAGTCCTCGCGCCAGGTGATCGCGGAGCCGAAGGCTAGGAGAAGGGCAAGGGCGTCACCGTGAGGTGGGGTCTGGAGGAAGCCCAATCCAAACGCGCGGGGCGACGCACAGGAACCGGATACGAGGTGTGGTACGCCCGGGACGAGCGGGCACGTGACCGCGAAGTCCTCCATCCGCAGCGGGGTGTGCTTTATAAATCCGGCGTCTACGCGCCAAACGTTCCGGGTCTTACCCCGGGAGATCTGCCGGCTGTCCGCAGGAGCGGACTGAGGCGGGGGGAACCCGGCCTGACCGGTCGGCAGAAGTCAGCAGAGGGCATAGTAGGTTCGAGGTAGGCAAGGCTAGTGAGGCACCCCAAAGCCGAAAGGCGGGGCAACAGATAGGCCGAGCCGCACCGCCTATGACCGAAGGCCCGAACGGTGCCCCGAGAGGGGATTGAAGGAGAGGAGCGGTCACTTCATGTCGAGCCGCGGTACCGCATCCGTCAGGCGGCTCGCGCTGCCCCTGGGCCGCCCGGTCCATGGGGATGAAACCGCGGCTGGGACTCGGAGAGAAGACGCTCCGGTGGCAGGACGGATCGAGAACTGAATCCTGCCACTCACTCCGCCGAACCGCCGTATACGTGATCCGTATGTACGGTGGTGTGGGAGGAGAGGAGCCGCGAGGCTCCTCCCTATCCCGATTGGGCGGACGACGGTCGCAGCACACGGGACGAGCAACCATCGATGAGACGCCTTGCGGAATGGATCGTCCCGCCCGCTCGCGCCATTGCGCGATTCTTTTTAAGAATCGAGCAGAAGCTGGCGCAGTGGTCCAAGCCTCGCCTCGCTGACGACAGACAATGGGCTGCTTGGCAGGCTCACATCGAACGTATTTGGACGGAGACAACCTACGCATTTGAGAATAGGCTGGTCTTCCGAACGATTCTGGAGATGTATCAGAACAACGCACAACTTCAGCAGGACGGCGGATTCGTCTACGACTGGATCGCTGGGGTGTACGGACGGGATCAGGTAATGGCCGTTCGACGTGAGCTGGACCGCGACAGCGAGGTAGTTAACCTAGTTCAGTTGATGTACCAGATCGTCCGTCGCCCAGAGGCCATTTCCCGCACAAGATACCTCGCCCACTTTCCGCCCGATACTGTTATCTCGGCAAGAGAACAGAACGAACAATTCGACAGGCTGTGTGGCACTGGACCGTTCATTGACGTTGCGGTGGTAAGAGCTGACCGTAACAAGCTTGAGAAGAAGTGTCGGGCCGTCATTAGGTACGCCAACAAGCTCGTGGCGCATCGAACGACAGCGCAAGTCCCGCTCACCTTCAAGCAGATCCACGAGGCGATGGACGCGATCGAAGAGGTATTGAAGAAGTATTACGTCATCCTGACTGGCGGCGCCCTTGTTGGCGCGGAGCCCGCCATTCAGTTCGCTTGGCGGAAGGCGTTCAGAATACCTTGGGATCCGCGCTGAGCTGCTCACGAAAACAGGTACCGGACCCCATTTAGGGGCGACCTCGTTGATGTGGTTGATGGGCGATTTCAAGTCTTGGCGAGTGGTGCAGCCAGTGGGGATGCCGTGAAGCCGTATCCCCTGAGTGAGGATCTGGTGGGCCCGGGGTTGCGAGTCAGGATGCCGCGGGCCCCGAGGGTGAGCGCCCCGGGGGGCACCATGCACGTGGTCACCCGGTGCAACAACCGGGAGTGCTATTTCACCGCGGCCGCGGATTTCGAGGTACTGGTCGCGCATCTGCGGGAGCTGGTCCGGACGTACGCGGTCACCGTGTACGCCTACACGCTGATGTCGAATCACATGCACCCCGCCCGGGCGGGGCCCCTTACGCACGAGACGCTCGGCCGCCCGCTCCGCTGGTTCATGACCGAAACGGCCCGCGCGTTCCACCAGGCCCGGGGACGGCGGGGGCACTTCTGGGAGCGGCGCTATCGGGCCTGTCTGGTCGAGCCGGATACCTACGCCTTAGCCGCGCTCCGGTATCTGGATCGCAACCCCGTCCGCGCTGGCCTGGTGAAGGATCCCACCACCTACCCGTGGTCGAGCTGTGCCGCCTACGCCCTCGGGACGCCGAATCGGGGGCTCACATTCCATCCGAGCTATCTCGCGCTGAGTCCCTATGCAAAGGTGCGCCAGCGGCAGTACCGCACGCTCCTGGCCCCCAGCGAGGATCCCCAGGCCGACGCCCGTGATCCCCGCTGGACCACCCAGCGCGCCGTGGGGAGCCCAACCTTCATGGCGCCCTACGTCCCCCGGCGCCGTGGTAGGCCAAGAATTGAAACCATGCCCTCGCAGAATCAAGAGGTTAAGCCCTAAATGGTGTCCGGTACCTTTTTACTCGGTACCTTTTTAACGAAGCAGAAGTATCGCTCCGGCGTCAGCTCGACGGGTTGCGGTCGGGTCCAGTGAAATGATACAAGAGCCTGGAGTGAAGTAAGCACGCGGATGAAAAAGTGGAGATGGAGGTTGCTCATACTCTTCTCGGGAGCTTTCGTCTCCTCTGGGCTTCAAACCCTGTTGCACTCCGGTTTCAATACCTGGGTTCCATTGGTGGTGATTGCAATAGGTGGTTATGGACTTTACTTCGCATATACAAACCGCGAAGAGCGTTTGTCGAAATTAGAGTGGGTATTACTTATCTGGTTCGCCTTGGCGGCGACCATAAATGCAGCCCGGCCTCTTTTCCCCGGACGATAGGTAGCTTGATCGACTGGGATGCGGGTAAGAAATCCCGCTAGAGCTTTGACCGTCACGTGGCCGAACAGAACGGACATCGTGCCGGAAATCCTGTACGAGTACCACGAGGCAGCCTAACCGCATGCAGCCGACGGGCGAAAAGCTACTGGTATCGAGTGGTTGGCAGCCGGCCGCGGCTGATTCGGGGCGTTGGACGGCCCGAGCCCACCGACGGGGGCAACAGACATGAAGGATGCGGCCACCCTTCTCCTGATGTTGTCTGCGGTCGGTGCCTTTCTTGCGGCGATTGGCTCGCTTCTTTCGGCGAATGCTACTCGCCGCGCGGTGGAGGCTCAACTCGTTTCCGCATTTCTGAAAGAGTACGGCTCAGAAGACATAAAGGTGGCCCTACGGACCTTGATCAATTGGAAAGAGACGCACGGGCAAGGGTTTCAAGCCAAGTGGATCGAGGATCTTAGGAACGGTGACGCCGAAGCCCAAAAGGTAGACAACGCTAGACGCCTCGTGAAGTTTCACTTTTGGAACGCTCTGCGTCTATATGAGGCTCGGTATGTCCGAAAGCGCTTCCTGCGTGAAGTGACACACGTATCAGGGATCGATGTTCTCTTCGACATCGTCGAAGCGCTCGACCGAAAACTTGGCTGCAACCAGGAAGACGATCACAAGTATCAGAGGTTGCACGAACTTTGCTCCCGCTACTGGCGATGGGGGCTTCGTCAGCCAGTGCCGGTGCACGAAACGGCGGAAGGTTCTCGTCATGGGAACGCCACATGATTAGGCGCGGGCTGTAACCCGCCGCTGAACCCGAAGGCCCGCTGTTTGGGCTGCGGGTTAGCGGCATGGCGTTAGGCGTCATTCAGCCATGGTCGACACTCTTCACGCTTGGAAGTACTCGGACCGGGTGCCTGAAACGCGCCGCACGGCGCTGGCCGAACCTGGCTCATTCGAAGAGCTTGTCCGCTTGGTGAGTGATGACGCGCGTGGGATACGGGTGCGAGCACGGAAGGGAACAGATCCCGGACTCACCGATTGCGTCCAGCCGATTTTCACTCTGGAACTGCCAAATGCCGGAGATCCTCTGTTCAATGGGCCATGGGGCTACCGCGCACAGTACTGGGAAAGTCCGGGGCAGGGCCTAGCCGCAAACTGTATGCTTTTGGCCTCGTTGGCACCTAAACTCTTGGGCGCGATCGATACAAGGGCGGAGCCTGAGTTGGCGAAGATCGACGTTTGCGCGTCACTGCATGCGGCTTCCGCGAAGATCTGGATACAGGAGATGCCGTCGCTTTTGATGGAGCCGACTTGGGACCTGAACGTGGATCGATGGGTTCTTGAAGCTCGAAACGGCGTAGAACTCGCTCGTTGGGGACTTTCGGCTCCACTTGCGACGAAATTCGAAGTAAAAGGCGCCCTCATCGATCCATACGGCAATGAGGTCGTGCCTTCCCGCAAGATCCGGCGTCACTATGACATTCATCATTATGGGTTCTCGTGAGGTGACGCCCAACTTCAGACTGGGGGGTTGTCAAATAGATCAATTTCTACCTGGTCCCGTATGCCCCGCGGCCCCGCCTGGATGGCCCCGATATCCTCCACCACGGGATCGTCTGGGGAATCCAGCACCACCTTCTGGTCCCGGACCATCTACGCCGTTGCCCCCCGAGCTAGGGGTCAGCGATCCGGTCGCAGGTGGTGTGGCGAAGTTGATGTAATTGGTCCCCCACGACGCGGCTTCGGCCCGCCCCTCCCCTCCATCCGGCGCCCCCCTGTTTCGCGGGGAGGCTCCCCGTTCCACCCAGCGTCCCGACGGAACGCCACTGATGCAGATCTGAACGGACGGAAAACTCAAAGAAGGAGGTTACCATGAAGACCGAACGCATGTGGCAGGTCGCCCTCTGGTGCCTCGCCATCCTCACCCTGGCTTACGCCGCCCAGGTGTGGCACGGCATGACCCGGCCGGCCAACCGTTTCACGGTAGCCATCGATTCCGGCGGGCGGCCCTTCCGGCTGGACGCCCAGACGGGCCGGATCTGGTTTCTGGACAGCAAGGACGCCCAGACGGAGCGTCTCGCGTTCCACGAGGTCTACGACAAGGAAGTCCGCTGGTTCCTCGACGGGACGGACCGGCTCCGGGACGAGATCCGTCGGCAGGCCGGAAAGGGCGGGGCGCCATGACAATGCTCTGCCTCTGCTGTTCGATCCTCCATGCCCTAGGCACCCGCGCCACCGGCTTGCCCTTCGCGGATGATTGCTTGGGGGGTCGTGGCGGCGGCGCTCGCGGTGATCGGGGAGCCTGGCCCTGGGGACACAGGATCGGGGCCTTGACAGTGCTGAACGCCTCTGGCAAGGTGAAGACGCGCGGCGGGCAATGACTGAATCAGGTTTCGGGGGACCTGCATTCCGGTCGCGAGCCACTGGGTCTGCCTGCCCGCCGTATCCCCGGGCCTTGCTGTTTGCGGAGAAGAGAAGGCATCGAGTCCTGATCTTTGTCGAATCGGTCGGAGCGCTGCCGCTACCTTCGGAGGTGACCCCTCCAAGCGAGCGCACCCAGCCCAAAGAGGGTAGGGCCAAGAAGGAGCACGGTGGACGGCTCAGGGACGGGGGCGGTGTGAACGGTCAAAATGGAATAGTCAAGCCCCATATCGTCGGCCAGGAGGACATTGAATTCCCCATCGACCACGTGCGGCAAGAGATTGAAGAGAGAGGGCGACCCGACTTCCCCAGGGCGCATCAGCACAGCGGACAGATCGAAGGTGATCTCGGTCGTGGTGAACGCCGGTGGAAGATCCCCCAACGTGTCTCCGATCACGGCGCGGGGTCCAAACTCCTCCCCCCACGGAGCCGAGCCATTCACATTGAGGTCCAGGCCAAGGAAGTCGGTGGGAAGGAACCCGCCACCAGGGTATACTCCAACCCGAAGCGTTGCCCCTGTGATGGTATGACCGTCCGGGATGGTGAAGAGATGCGTCCAGCCCATCGCAAAGTTCGTCATTGGCTGGTCCAGGTCTCTCAGGGGTGTATACCCTTGCAGAGTGAGCAGGTCAACGACATCAGCAGAACGGAACGGGGTGTCGGCGGGATCTCCCCCAGAGAATCCGTCGATATCCCCCACGAGGCTGGTGATGACCGTGGCGTTCGCGGCCGAAGCAAGCAGGAGAACACCAAGCACGAGTCCGAACCGCATCGTCCGCATCGCGCACCCCCTGAAAAAGAAGTGCCCTCGCTGGCCATTCGGGCTATGCGAGGGCCTCCAAGCGACGATCACAGGCAACTCCCTCTGGGGCCGGTCTCCGCTCCTCGACCCCAGCAGCAACAGAGGGAGCAAGAAATGTGCCCTGAATGATCTCCACTCCAGAGGGCGCGCCCGGAGCACCCCAACCTCGCGTCCCCCATGGGCTCTCTTAGAGTGGGTGTTGCGATGATGTCGCGGGGATTGAGCCACGTCTCGCAAGGCCCTCCGACACGTAGTGCCCAGGAGCACCCTCACAACTGGGCTGGAGACGGTCGGTTGCGCGCAACGGAGGGTCTGTAAAGCGTTCCGACAGAGGAGCCCCGGCCTAGGGTCGCTCCCGAAAAGCCACATCCGACGGCCTAGTCGGGGGTTGCACGCAAGGGCTCCAATTAGGCGACGGGTGAAAGGAGGTGCCTCATGCGCCGGATCACCGCCCTCGCTATCCTCGTCCCACTTCTCTCTGGCTGTTACCATCTGATCGCCGCCGAACAGCGGGAACGGCAACAGAGGCTGGAGGCGGATCTCCTTGCGGTCACCGATGGGGTGATCCGAGAGGCCGAGCGGCGCGGCTCTCGAAGCTTCGCCGAACTCTTCCGGGAGATGACCTCGCGGTACGAAGCGGTTTATTCCCGGTACGGCATGCAGATGGACCCCTTCGACCAAGCCTACCTGTCGTATGCCGTGGCGCTGGGCGGCCGCGTGGATCGGCGTGAAATCTCCCCAGACGAGTTCAAGTACCTGCTCGACAAGCTGGACGCGGACATGAAGCTGGAGCGGGCGAAGCTCGCGGCGCAGTACCAAGCGGCCACCCCCCGGTATTACGATGCGTGGGGGAACTGGTGGAACAACTACTGGCGTATCCTACAAGAGGAAACCATCCGGCGATCCCTCCGAAGCCCGGTGAGTTGTTCCATTCGCTCCTATGGCGGTGGCGTGAGCTATGTAGACTGCTATTGAGACTTGAAGCAGCCCACGGCTAGGGTCTGCAGCCCGAAGAGCGGTTCCCGACCGCTTGCCGGGGGTTCCCATCGGGGCTCCTGCGGGAGGAGCCATGTAATAAGGGACGCTGCCACTTCTGTCACCTTCCGGCAATTCGTTCGGAAACGCCTGGGGCGTTGCGCCAAGGGACACGGACCCGTCTCGTGCGCCCCCGGCAGGCCTCACCCAGTTGTCCTCAGCCGGCCGGCCAGCCAGGCCGGTACCTTCGCGTACAGCTCGCCGTTCCCCTTCAGGTCAACGTGGTTGAACCACCGCGGAAGATAGGCCAGCAGGCTGGCCGGAAGCTCTCCGGCCTGATGCTGGTTAGCGGTGATGACTTCGAGGGTGACCCCGGGGATCCCGGTCGCGGCGGCCCGGACCCCTTCGATGAGGGAGGGGATGTCTCCCGCGGCATGCAAGAGCAGGGTGGGACGGGCCATCGTCGGCGGAGGGGGCATGGCCCGGAGGAGCCCCAGGATCTCATCCCGCGATTGGGCCCGGACGGCCGTGCTCCCAAAGTGGGTCAGCATGGCGCGTCCCTCCTCGGAGGGTCGCTGCGGCAGGGCCGGGGAGATGGCGACGACGACGTCGGCGGTAGAGGCCAGGGCCAGTCGCCCACCCAGGCTGTGCCCCACGGCCGCCACCCGTCCGAAGCGGCGCAGGAAGGTGAGCGTCGCCTCCAGGTCCTCCAGCATCGCCGGGCCCAACGGTGCCGGGTGTTCCCCGTGCCCGCGGATGTCGAAGACGCAGGCGGCGAGATCCCGCTCTGCCAGCCGGGCCGCCAGGCCCAGCAT
>Ga0214473_10009301_pt1 | contig 11613 bp, 10 predicted proteins | sample RVTome_7_FD_203509 | JGI IMG/M metagenome (GOLD analysis project Ga0214473, IMG submission 203509) | Soil microbial communities from uranium-contaminated site in the Upper Colorado River Basin, Wyoming, United States - RVT98D197 | ecosystem: Environmental > Terrestrial > Soil > Contaminated >...
ACCACTGTTTATACCCTGACGGCGACCAGTGCGTCTGGCATGAGCACTACGGCTACGGCTCAGGTCATAGTTTCAGGAGCGCCAACGCCTGCCAGCTTGCCGTTTGTAAATTCTTTCACTGCTAGCCCACCTAGTATAACTGCCGGCGGTTCAGCCACCTTGAGCTGGAATGTGTCGAATGCGACATCAGTGACTATTGACCCCGGCGTGGGAATTTTTGCCTCTTCTGGAAGCACGATAGTCTTGCCGGCAGCGACCACTACTTACATACTGACGGCTACAAATGCGGCTGGCAACACTACGGCGACGGCGCAGGTTACAGTTTCAGGAACACCGTCACCGCCTGCCGGTCTGCCGGTGGTCAATTATTTCACAGCTAACCCGCCGATTATATCGGCTGGTAGTTCAACCACCTTAAGCTGGGATGTTTCAAATGCGACGTCGGTGACTATTGAGCCGGGCGTAGGTTCTGTTGATACTGTGGGGACTGTGTCTGTATCACCGGTGGCGAACACTAATTACACCTTAACGGCGACCAATGCCGCTGGATTGTATTACATTACTATTCCGGTTCTGGTTGGTGGGGCGCCACCGCCTGCTGGAGAACCGGATTTGGTTATTACCAATATCGAGAGAGTTGAAACATCGGAAGGTTACAAAATCAATTACACCATTAAGAACCAGGGTACTGCTGATGCCGGGGCCAGCACCACCAAACTATATGCCAGCACTGCATATAAGGCTTCTGACTCCGTGGGGATGCTGGCTGCAGGTGCTTCAGAAACCAAGCAGTTCACCGGCTGGGTCTTTAACCCCAGCACACCGCAAATAAAGGTTGTTGCCGATGCTAGTGGTGCCATAGCTGAAGCCGATGAAACTAACAACGAAGATCAGAAGAACTACGCAATTCAAATTAGCTACAATTTTGTAGATAGTGCCGGTGCAGCTCCTGTTATCTGGAAAAGTGGACTGCCGAGTACTGATCTGAGCTTTGGTGGAAGTGGCGGCGACTCCAACGGTTCCGCCCGTTACGAAACCTCCGGTGTGATGGAGGATGGTTCAAGTTACGGCAAAGTGCTGGCGACACATCCTAAATGGGTTGATGATGGCTACATCTATGGTTATTATCCCATAGCGCACCTGGTGAAGCCCGGTGAACGCTTCGTTGCCAAGGTCGGACTATTTCAAGGTGCCGGTGCGGGGAATGTTCTTTTTGAGGCGAGTTATCGCGAGGCAGGCGTTTATGGCCCCGTAACCTTGATGTTTTCCGTAGTTGATAGCTACGATAGCAAGTTAAAGACTATCGATGTACCATTCCCACCCGAGTCTTTTGGGAAACAAGTTAACTTCTACCTGCAAGTGAGAACCAATGGTCCCTCAAACCAAGATTGGGCAGCCTGGGTGGAAGCCAGAATAATTCGATAGCATACTATAGAAAATATTGCTGGGAGGTGAAAAATGAAAAAAATGATTCCTTTGCTTCTGCTGCTGGTGGTGCTTACTGCCGGCTGTGATTTGACAGGGCTTACTGTTACCACCACTTCTGAGTCGCCTGTCATAAGCTCATTTGGTGCTGACCCACCGGCTATTGCCGCTGGCGAGTCTTCTACGCTCAGTTGGAATGTCTTAGGAGCTACTAAGGTTAGCATAGACCAGGGGATAGGAAATGTAGCTTTAAACGGGAGTAGAGCTGTAATGCCGAGCGAGACTGCCGTATATACCCTGACGGCGACCAATGCATCTGGCATGAGCGCTACAGCTACTGCCCAGGTCATAATTACTGGAGCACCTACACCCCCTCCCCCTCCCCCTCCCGCGCCAACGCCTTCTGGCCTGCCGGTGGTCAATTATTTCACAGCTAACCCGCCCATTGTATCTGCTGGTAGTTCTACTATATTAAGCTGGGACGTTGCAAATGCCACATCGGTGGCTATTGATTTCGGGGTAGGTTCTGTTGCTTCTGTGGGGACCACTCTTGTATCGCCGGCGACGAGCACCAATTACACCCTGACGGCAACCAATGCCCTTGGATGGTATAGTCTTACAATTACGGTCTTGGTCGTTGGGGCACCGGCTGTGGGTGAGCCGGACCTGGTTATCCAGGATATCTCACGGTCAGGTGACAAGATCAGCTATAAGATAAAGAATCAGGGTGATGCGACGGCTGGGCCAAGCACTTCAACATTGCTGATCGATACTGTTGTGGTAGCGAATGATAGCGTAGGCTCTCTGGCTCCGGGTGAGTCGAAAACCGAGACATTTACTGGTTATGATTACGCCTGTACTCTCTTGAGTGATACTGTAGTTGTTGAGGCGGACACGGGCGATGCTGTGGCTGAAAGCTCTGAAGCCAACAATTCGTACACCAAGTCATGGCCGTGTATTACAACCGGACTAATATATACACTTAAGCTGCCGGACCTGGTTATTCAAGATATCTGGCTAGTACACGAGATAACTGGAGACAAAATCTATTACCGGATTAAAAATGAAGGCACTGCGACATCACTTGAAAGCGTCTCGGCCTTATATGTTTATCCTTGTAAGCTGCCTTGTTTACCGGTGGCTACTGACACCGTAGATCCTCTGGCCGCAGGTGAGTCCAGACAAGAAAAGTTCGCCGCTTATAATTATACCGGCACTCACATGGGTGCGATGGTTAAGGCTGACTCAAACGGTGCTCTGTTAGAATCGGACGAAGGTAATAATTCATATAGTGAACCTGAGTCGGAGTTCTAGAAGCAACGATTGTTTGACGTCCTTGATGGCGGGTTTGTGATAAGTGCTAATGCTGTGATGCATGTAAGGTGAGCATTATAGCATAGCATTTATTGCAGACTAATCTGATTCGATAGTAGGATTTAGGGAAAAGAGCTAAAGCTTCTCCAGGTCGAAGCGATAGTTTTCGATAACTGGATTGGCCAGTAGCTTGCGACACATATCGTTTATCTGCTCGGTGGCTTTAGTGGGGTTATTTCCCTCAAGTCGGACTTCGATATATTTCCCAGCACGGACATCTTCGACTGAGGCAAAGCCGAGATTGTGCAGTGCTCCTCTTATGGTCAGGCCTTGCGGGTCATTCACCGTTGGCTTGAGGGTTACATAGACTTTAGCTAGATACATTTTACAGCTTCTTTCCAGTCAGGCGTTGGTATGCTTCAACGTACCGTCGAGTCGTGGCCTTGATTACTTCAGGCGGAAGCTTTGGTGCCGGTGGCTCTTTGTTCCAGCCAGAGGCTACCAGCCAATCGCGAACCGGCTGCTTGTCCAGGCTGGGTTGAGAGCATCCAACAGTATATTGGGCAGTATCCCAGAACCGGCTTGAATCTGGCGTCAGCAGCTCGTCAATCAGGATAAGCTTGCCATTGACAAAACCGAACTCAAACTTGGTATCGGCAATAATAATGTCCCGTCCCCTAGCATAGTTTCGGGCGTGCTGGTAGACAGCCAGGCTCTTTTCCTCAAGCTCACGAGCAGTGGATTTGCCCACCAGGTTTTCCATCTCTTTTTTGCTGAGAGGCTCATCATGCCCGGTATCGGCTTTGGTAGTTGGTGTGAATATGGGTTCAGGCAGTTCCTGGCTTTCTTGCAGTCCTTTGGGCGTTGGCGTGCCAGATATGGTGCCGGCTTGTTTATACTCTGCCCAGGCTGAACCTGAAATGTAGCCTCGAACGACACATTCAACAGGGACGCGCTCAGCTTTGAGAGTAATCATTGAGCGACCGATAAGATAATCCGGCAGTGTAGTCTTTGGTGTAAAGTATTGTTTTAATGAATCCAGAGTATCTATCGGCGTTATGAGGTGGTTGGGCATGACCTGGCTTGTCTTTTCAAACCAGAAGAATGATATCTGATTGAGCACCCGTCCTTTATCGGGAATGGGGTCGGGCAGGACAACATCGAATGCGGAGAGTCTGTCTGTCGAGACGATTAGCAGTTTATCGTCAAGGTTGTAGGTGTCACGTACTTTTCCCCGACAGAACAGAGGGAGAGGCAAGTTTGCTTCAGATAGAGTTGTTGACATAATGTTACCAGTCTCAAAGTGCTTGTGGTGCCAGTTCTGCTGCTTTAGCTGATTTAGGTCTCTTTTTCTCGGTTAAATCCAGCCGCTGAAATACCTTATCTACATATCTGGTGAAGTATTGGTAATCGAAAAGTGACTCCAGTTCTGAATCGGATAGCTCGCGCGTTACCTCGGTGTCAGCCTTTAGCAACTTTAAGAAGCTGGTTTTCTCTTTCCACGCTTTCATGGCATTTCTCTGGACTAGCTTGTAGGCTTCTTGTCGGCTTAGCCCTTTATTTATTAGAGCTATGAGTACTCGTTGAGAGAAGACCAAACCTTGAGTAATCTCGAGGTTTCGGCGCATGTTTTCGGGGTAGACCTGAAGCCCTCTCATTACTGAAGTGAAGATGTGCAGGATATAATCCAGAACCAGGCAGGAGTCAGGCAAGGTGATGCGTTCATTGGAAGAATGGCTGATGTCCCTCTCATGCCACAGGGCGATATTTTCCATGGACGTTAGGGCATAACCTCTTACCAGCCGTGCCAGTCCGCAGACCCGCTCGCAGAGCTCTGGATTACGCTTATGCGGCATGGCTGAGGAGCCGGTTTGCCCGGCAGCGAATGGCTCTTCGGCTTCTAATACCTCGGTTCGTTGCAGGCTTCTGATTTCGGTGGCAAACTTTTCCAGTGAACTGGCGATGATGGCTAGCGTGGTGACGAACTGAGCATGGCGGTCGCGCTGGATAATCTGGCTTGATATCGGTGCTGGAACTAGTCCTAACCTGGTGCAAGCCTTCTCTTCAACCTCAGGTGGCACAGTAGCGTAGGTGCCCACTGCTCCAGAGATCTTGCCCACGCTGATGGCTTTTTCAGCTTCAGTCAATCTGGCGGCATTGCGTTTCATCTCCTGTGTCCATATTGCCAGCTTAAGTCCAAAGGTGATAGGCTCGGCGTGAACACCGTGAGTCCGACCTATCATTATGGTGTGCTTGTGCTCAATGGCTTTATCTGTAAGTACGGAAATAAGCTCGTCAATACCTTGAGCCAGGAGTTTTGCAGCCTCTTTCAGTTGGAGGCTAAGGGCAGTATCTATGACATCGGATGAAGTGAGACCGAGGTGAATGAAGCGGGACTCCTCACCGAGTCCTTCGGCCACTGCTTGAAGGAAAGCGGTTACGTCGTGGTGAGTCACCTTGAGAATTTCGGCGACGCGCTCCAGGCTAACACGCGCCTTCTTTATCTTGGGGATCGACTCTTTGGGGATGACTCCTACATCTGCCCAGGCTTCGCAGACGGCTATCTCGACCTGAAGCCATTTATCGAACTTATTGTCTTCAGACCATGTTTTTTTCATCTGTGGTCGGGAGTAGCGCTCAATCATGTTTTTCTTCTCCAGATTTATGTCTCAGCCAGCTTCTGTTTGTATTTCTCATAGGCGTCTTTTATTTCTTTATATTTTATGCCCAGAATTTGGGCAGCCAGCAGGGCAGCATTCTTAGCTCCTGGCGTGCCGATGCCGACACATGCCACAGGTACTCCGGCTGGCATCTGGACTATAGAGTATAGCGAGTCAACGCCTTTGAGTTCGCTGGTAGGTAGCGGCACTCCGATGACCGGCAATGTCGTCCAGCTGGCTAGAACTCCAGGCAGATGAGCCGCAGCGCCAGCAGCAGCGATTATGACTTCTACCCCTTCTTCTTTAGCCTTGGAAGCATATTCACGAACTTTATCTGGGTTTCTGTGTGCTGATAATATCGACAATTCATATTTGATGTTTAGTTGCTGTAATATATCCAGGGTTGGCTGTATTAACGGCTCATCGTTTTTGCTGCCTATGACTATGCCTAATAAGGGCATTTACTTTACCTCCCTGGCTGCGATATCTCTGCGGTAATGACAGCCGTCGAAATGGATGCGAGGCAGATTATGGTAGACCTTGGCTCTGGCTTCAGCCATGTTTTTGCCAGCGGCTGTTACCGTGAGCACTCGTCCTCCGTCAGTATGCACTTGTGAATTATTGTCGAGCTTGGTCCCGGCATGGAAAACCAGAATTTTTTCATCCACCTTGTCCAGTCCTGTAATGGGAAAACCCGTCTTGTAACTTCCAGGATATCCGGCCGATGCCATCACCACACCGACGCAGGCGTCGTTGTTCCACTCTACAACCACTTCGTTCAGCCTATTATCTACTATAGCCAGAACAATGTCCACTAAATCAGTCTGCAGGCGAGGTAGAATTGCCTGGGTCTCCGGGTCACCGAATCTGGCGTTAAATTCTAACACTTTTGGCCCGTCTTTGGCTATCATCAGGCCGGCATAAAGTACCCCTTTGTAAGGCATGCCTTCTTGTGCCATTGCCTCTATCGCTGGTTGCAGAATGTTTTTTGTTACCTGCCGGGTCATTTTGGTGTCAAAGAATCCGGGCGGGCTATAGCTGCCCATGCCACCAGTGTTAGGGCCCTGGTCATCGTCAAACACCCTCTTATAGTCACAAGCTGGAACCATTGGGATAACTGTCTTGCCGTCGGTAAAGGCTAAAAGACTTACTTCTTTGCCGGTTAGATATTCCTCAATCACTACACTGTTACCGGCCGAACCAAAAACCTTAGCCTCCATAATATCTGACAGGGCTTTTAAAGCTTCCTCTGTGGAGATGGCTACGGTTACTCCTTTACCGGCAGCCAGACCATCAGCCTTAACTACGACCGGTGTTGGCTGAGGCTCAAGATATTTTTTAGCTTCGAGATAGCTGGAGAAAGTGATACTATTAGGGCAGGGTATGCCATATTTTTGCATCAGGTTTTTGGCAAAGACCTTGCTCGATTCCAGTTGCGTGGCGGCTTTCGTCGGCCCGAAGATTGGCAGACGTAAACGTTCAAAGTAATCTACAATACCTGCAGCTAAGGATGCTTCTGGACCAACGATGGTGAGGGTAATGCCGATGTCTTGGGCAGCTTTAGCTAAAGCCTCTATATTGGTGGGACGGATGTTCAGATTATTGGCGATGGATGCCGTGCCAGCGTTGCCTGGGGCTACATAGAGTTCCTTGACTTTGGGGCTTTGGGCGATTTTCCAGGCCAGTGCATGCTCCCTAGCTCCGCCGCCGATAACCATTACTTTCAAAGTGTTATTCTCCTTGTTATCGCTGCACCCCCGCTATAATATCCCTTTGGTGAATTTCTCAGCTTGAACCGGGTCGAGCGTCTGAATTAGTTTAATCAATTCGGCAACATGCTCCTTCTCGTCATCGCGTATATGTTCCAGAACTCTTATGGCCTCCTCACTATCCAAAGCCTCGATATGTTCCTGGTATTGATTTATAGCCTGTAATTCGGCTATCAAATCCTCGCGGAGCATCTCTAGGTCCAGCTCTATCCCATCCTCAATGCCGGTTTCTTCATCAAAAGAATAGCTCATCCTTGCCTCCTTACAAATTAAATAACTGAAATAGCTGCTGCTGCACGTGTCTGGGCTGAAAATGTTGTTGAGAATTTTCCACGTTTCGGCCAACCAGTTGAGTATAGCCAGTACTGAAAGCAAAATCAAGTACTTTGTCTATGATAAAATGTAGTGGGGAATAGAGCTTGTTTTACATACTCTACGGAAAAGACGATTTCTCCCTCCAGCGAGCGCTGGAAGAGATAAAAAACGAGTTGGGCGATCAGGAGATGCTGGCAGTTAATACCAGCATGTTAGATGGTCAGCAGCTAAATTTAAACCAACTTAAGGATGCCTGCAGTGCAGTCCCATTTTTGTGTTCGCACAGGCTGGCCATTGTTAAAGGCTTGTTGGGACGCTTTGAGTCAAAGTCCGGGTCAGAACGGCGAACAACTCGTTCTAAGTCGAAAGTTGACTCAGCGCTAAAGGAATGGATGGAGCTGGTCGAATATGTCAAACAGATGCCGTCGACCACTGTACTGGTTTTAATTGATGGCGAAGTGAAGGCTAGCAATCGCTTGTTGAAGTCTGTGTCGTCGCTGGCCAAAATCAAAGGTTTTGCTCCATTAAGCGATAGAGACCTGAGCGACTGGATACAAGACCGGGTGAAATGCGGTGGTGGAACCATATCACCCGGAGCGGCGAAGCTGCTGGTTGAGCTTGTCGGTGCCGATTTATGGACTATGAACAGCGAAATAGATAAGCTGCTTGCCTATTGCTCAGGCCAGGTTATTACCGAGGACAGCGTCAAACAGGTGACGAGTTATGCCAGAGAGGCTAATATCTTCGCTCTGGTGGATTCTATTCTTGAGGGGCGAACAAAGGTGGCTCAACAATTGCTCCATCGATTACTACGGGATGGTGCTTCTCCTTCGTATATCCTGGCTATGATTACGAGGCAGCTCCGTTTAATAGTTATGACTAAAGACCTGGGACCGAAATTGCCTCGGCCTGAAAATCGAGATAAGCTGGGGTCGGCTTCAAGCTATAGCATGGATAAGGCAGCAAGACAAGCTAAAGCATACACTTTAGAGCGGATAAAGAATGCCTATCACCATCTCTTGGAAGCTGATGTTGCTATCAAGACGGGGAAATATGATGGTGACCTGGCTCTTGACCTCCTGGTTGTTGAGCTAGGGCAGGTTTGAGTATGCTTTTAAGTTCCTAAACTCAGTTTGGCGGCAATTTACCACGTCTTTTTTTCTCGCTTGATTGTTTAACTGGCGGCGCGATTGGCGAACTTTTCTCAACCAGTTCCTTGACTTCGATTTCAGGAGCATGACCGAAAAAGAGTTTTATGTGAGGCCAGGGGATTTCGATGCCCTCCTTATCGAACACTTTTTTCAGCCTGAGGCGCAGCTCTCCCATTACATCCCACTGCACCAGTGGTTTGGTTTCACCGAGTATCTTTATGACGATGCCAGAATCTCCAAACTCATCCACCCTCAGCACCTCGGGCGCTTTCAAAATCTGAGGTGCCCATTCAGAATCCTCAGCCATTTCTTTGCCTACCTTGTTGATAACTTTGATGACATGGTCTAGGTCTTCGCCATAGCCCACCGAGATATTCATGTTAACCCGCGACCAATCTTTAGTGTAGTTGCTGGCAACCAAAACCTCACTGTTGGGAATACTGTGAACTATGCCATCCAGGTCTCTAAGGACAGTTCTTCGCAGGGTTATGTCCTTGACTAACCCCTCTATTCCAGCGACTTTGACAACGTCGCCTATACCGTATTGGTTTTCCAACAGGATGAGGACGCCGTTGAATATATCTTTGACCAGGGTCTGTGCACCGAAGCCGACTGCAATGCCAGCGACGCCAAGCCCGGCTAAGGCTGGAGCGATATTTATCCCCAGCTCGGAGATGATCGTGAAAATGGCAATGATGCCAACAAAAATCATCCCGGTCTCGATAAAGACATTGCCCAGAGTGTCAGTTCTTTTCTTTATGGCTGTTTTTGATTTTCCTGCCATGGTCCTTGACACAGTTCTCTTTACCATTATGGGTACAAAGTGACGCATGAGATAATAGAGAACCAACGATATGACGATAATTAGCAGGATGCGTGGACCGTGTTCTGTGAGCCAGTTGATAAATGGTGTCCAGTCCATGATTGCCCCCTTCCATTTTGGATTCTAACAAAATGAGGCGGAGTTTTCCACATGGCACGGCAATCGAAATTTTGTATTATAATTTTTGATTCGACATTCGAAGCGAATCTGGGTTAAAATGGGAAATCATTCAAGTGGGGAGGTGATGATATGAACCGGACGTTAGCTATGGTTTTGGCTGGCGGTGCCAGCGAGCGGTTGAGTATCTTATCTGCAGAGAGAGCTAAACCGGCAGTTCCCTTCGGCGGCAAATATCGCATTATCGATTTCACCTTGAGCAATTGTGCCATCTCCGGAATTTGTAACGTGGCTGTGCTTACTCAATTTAATCCTCGTTCTCTAGCCCAGCACATCGGCGTTGGTAGACCCTGGGATATGGACAGGTCTACCGGTGGAGTCGTCCTGCTTCAGCCTTTTTTGAGCCGGTCGACTCGGGATTGGTACAAGGGCACGGCCGATGCTGTCTACCAGAACCTTTATTATATAGAAGACCAGAAAATTGATGAAGTCCTCATTCTATCTGGGGATCATATTTATACTATGCGCTATGACCATATGGTACATGCCCATCGTAGCAGGCAGGCTGATGTTACCGTGGCGGTGACTGAGGTACCTTTGTCGGAGGTTTCGAGATTCGGCATCATTACACTGGACCATAATGAGCGTGTAATCAGCTTTCAGGAGAAGCCGAGGAGCGCTAAGAGCAATATGGCTTCGATGGGTATATATGTTTTTGACAAGGGTGTTCTTATCAACTGTCTTGAGGAATATGCTCAAAGGAAAAGCGGCCATGATTTCGGGCAAGGTATTTTGCCGGAAATCATTGGTAAGCACAAGGTCTATGGTTACAGGTTTCGCGGCTATTGGCGTGATGTGGGAACTATCCAGTCATATTGGCAGGCTAACATGGATTTGATCGCTGATTTGCCTGACCTGAACCTCTATGACGCATCGGCTGAAGTTCGGACTGTGCATCGGGATAGACCGCCAGCAAAGCTTGGGCCAAATGCCCGGATAACAAAGAGCCTTGTGTCCAATGGTGCCATTATTAATGGTTGTGTGGAGAGGTCGATTATCTTTCCTGGTGTGTTTGTTGAGGACAATGCTGTGGTGAGAGATTCGATTATTTTTGACGATACCACAGTGGGTGAGGGAGCCATTGTCGACAAGTCTATTGTTGATAAACAGGTTTGGATTAGTACGGGCAGTCATGTTGGCTGTGGTGACGACTTGACGCCCAACAAAGAAGAAATAGATAACCTTAACTCTGGTATAACTTTAGTTGGCAAAGGAGCCAAAATACCGAGCGAGGTCAACATAGGCCGCAATTGCAAGATCGGTTGCTGGGTAGATAGTGCTGATTTTTCATCCAAGAATATTCCCAGTGGACAAAGCGTGGCCAGTAAGAGACCAAGGCGTCATCCATTATAGGAGGTAAAATGAAAGTCGGAGGATTTACGTTTGTCTTGCATAGTCATCTCCCTTATTGTCGCAATGCCGGACGCTGGCCGCATGGCGAGGAATGGATCCATGAAGCGGCTTCAGAAACTTATATTCCGCTCCTTAATGCCCTTTATGACCTGAAACAAGAAGGCTGCTCTTTCAAGTTGACGTTGGGTATCACGCCAGTTCTAGTTGAGCAGCTGGCTGACCCGTTGGTAATTGACCATTTGGTGGAGTTTATTGAAGACAAAATCCATCGAGCTCAAGGAGACGTGGAGCGATTTGATAAAGCTGGAGAAGGGCATCTGCTTTACTTAGCTCAATTCTATCTTGATTACTACCAGCGTGTGCTGACTACTTTCAATGAGAGATTTGAGCGTAATATAATCTCTGCCTTCAAACAACTGCAAGATGAAAGATATATAGAAATAACCACCAGTGCTGCTACACATGCCTATTTGCCATTGCTTGGGCGTGATTCCTCTATCTATGGGCAATTGCAAACGGGCAAGACAAACCATAAGCGACACTTTGGCGTAGACCCGTCATCAGTCTGGCTCCCTGAGTGTGGTTACCGCCCCGCCTATTATGTTGATAGCTCAGGCAAGAGTTAT
>Ga0214473_10009302_pt1 | contig 11612 bp, 10 predicted proteins | sample RVTome_7_FD_203509 | JGI IMG/M metagenome (GOLD analysis project Ga0214473, IMG submission 203509) | Soil microbial communities from uranium-contaminated site in the Upper Colorado River Basin, Wyoming, United States - RVT98D197 | ecosystem: Environmental > Terrestrial > Soil > Contaminated >...
AGCCCCACGGACCGTCACGACGCGGCGCTCTGCTCTCGCCCGCACTCTTGAGTTCGCCGATGGCGACGCGTACGCCTCCCGGACTCGGAGGCTTGGCACACCGAACTCGAACGTCAAAAAGCTCGCGTAGCCCCGGCTGACATTCCAGGTCGGCAAGCCAATGATGGGCGCGAAGACACTGCCGACGGGATCGTCCGGATCGAATGTCATCTTTGCAGGAAACGCTCCATCCGTTCGAGTGCTTCCTCCATCGTCTCTTTGGACCCAGCGTAGGAGAACCTGACGAACCGCTCGCCGTCCGTCCGGTCGAAGTCGACGCCGGGGGTGGCGGCCACTCCAGCTTCTTCCAGCATCTGCTTGCAAAAGCTCATGGAATCGTTGGTGAGCTTGCTGACGTCGGCATAGGCATAGAACGCCCCGTCCGACTCCGCGCCCAACCCAAAACCCAGCGACTGGAGCCCGGAATTGAGGACTTTCCGATTGCGCGCGTAGATCGCCTTCTGCTCCTCCGCGTAGTCGCGCTCGCCCAGCGCCACCCGCCCGGCGATCTGGCTCAACGTCGGCGCCGAGATGAACAGGTTCTGCTGCAGCATCTCGGTGCGCCGCACCAAGTCTTCGGGCAGCACCATCCAGCCGATCCGCCAGCCGGTCATGCAGTAGTATTTCGAAAAGCTGTTGATCACGATGGCATCGCGCGAAAATTCCAGCGCGCTGACCGAGGGGCCGCGATAGTCGAGCCCATGATAGATCTCGTCCGAAATCAGCCTGACGCCGAGCCTGCGGCAGGTTTCTACGATCTCCCCGAGCCCCTTGCGGTCAACCGCCGCTCCGGTGGGATTGGCCGGCGAGGCAAACAGCAGGCCCTCGAACGGCTCCCGCGCGAAGGCCGCCTCGATATCCGGGCCGGTCAGCCGCCAGCCATTTGCCGCGGTCAGCGGGATTTCCACCGCCCGGAAACCCAGCCCGTCGAGCGTATTGAGATAGGCCGGATATCCCGGCCGCGTCACCGCGATCCTGGCTCCGAGCCTGAACGCCCCGAGGAAGGCAAGGATGAAGGCTGCCGACGATCCCATGGTCACCATGAGGCTTTCGGGATCGACGCTAACCCCATGCTGGGTCTCGTAATACCGGCCCAATGCCAGCCGCAGCTCGATCTGCCCCTTCGAATGCGTGTAGCGTTGCGCCTCCGGCAGTGCCGCGGCCACCGCCTCGAGCACTTTTGGCGCCGGCGGCGCGCTGGGCTCTCCCACCTCGAGATGGCAGATGGAACGACCCGCGGCTTCCAGGGCCTTGGCGAGACCCAGAATTTCCATGGCATGGAACGGCCTGAGCCCGCCAGCCGATCCGTTGCCGTTCAATTGCTCTACCCCGCGCATTTTCCGCCCCACCGCCTAACTCGAACCCCATCCCGGCTCAACTAGAATTGATGCGACGGCAGAGATCGCGCTTACGCTCTGATGATATTCCTGCAATAGGGTGACCCGAATCACCCGTCCGCCCTTCCGGAGCTTTGTATGCCGCGCCTGACCATCGCCCTCACTGCCACTGTCCTCCTGCTCGGGGCTGGCCTCGCTTTCGCGCTGGTCCGGCCGGCGGACTCCGGCCTGGATGAAACGGCGGTGCGCGCCATCGTCGACGAGGCGTTGGCCTCTCCGGCGCAACCCGCCAGCGAATCCGCCATTCGCACCATCGTCGCCGATATTCTCGCCGAGCGCGACGCCCCGCCGCATTCGGGCGATGACCTCGACCCGGCGACCCTCAACCCGATGATCGAGAGCTATCTGCTCGCGAACCCGTCCATACTGCAGCGCGTCTCAGATGCCCTGCGGGCCGAGGTTCGCGCCACGCAAATGGCCGAAGCCAAGGCGGCGCTCACCTCCATGCGGACCCAGATCTACGAGGATCCGGATAATGTCGTTCTCGGCAATCCCCAGGGCGACGTCACCCTGGTCGAGATGTTCGATTACAACTGCGGCTATTGCCGCTCCGCGGTCCCAGACATGGCGACCCTTCTGGCCGAGGACCCCAACCTCAAGGTTATCCTCAAGGAATTCCCCATCTTGTCCCAGGAATCGGAGGAGGCAGCGCGTGTTGCGGTGCTCGTCCGCCGGGCCGATGTCGACTACTGGGCCTTCCACGAGAAGCTGTTCACCGGACGCGGCCAGGTGACCATGGATGCCGCGCTCAATGCAGCACAGGATCTGGGCCTCAACCCCATCACCCTGCGCATGGAAATGGAGACGCCGAGCGTTTCCGAAGTCATCGAGCGTAACCATGCGCTCGCGCAGGCGCTGAGCGTCTCCGGCACCCCCACTTACATCATCGGCGACGAGATCATCCCTGGAGCGATCGGGCTCGAGCAATTGCGCGTCCGCATCGCCAACATGCGCGCCTGCGGCAAGACCGTCTGCGAGGCAGATTCGGCGTCATAAGGCCCCGGCCTCGGGCTTCCTTTGCCTTTTTCGTGCATTTCGTATAGTCGGGCTTGCGCCGGGGAATGGCCCCGGTGCAGAAGCAAGCGACCATGGCCAAACGCGTACTTGTCCTTAACGGCCCGAACCTGAACATGCTCGGTACCCGCGAGCCGGCGACCTATGGCTCGGAAACGCTGGCCGATGTGGACAAGCTATGCCAGGCCGAGGCCGGCGCGCTGGGTCTTGCCATAGAATGCCGGCAATCGAACCACGAAGGCGAACTGGTCACCTGGATCCAGCAGGCGCGCGGCGCGTTCGATGCGATCGTCATCAACCCGGGCGCCTACTCGCATACTTCGATCGCCATCCACGATGCGCTGCGCGCAGTGGCCCTGCCCGTGATCGAAGTACATCTGACCAACATTCACGCGCGCGAAAGCTTTCGCCACCACTCCTATGTCTCCGCCGTGGCGACCGGGGTGATTTGCGGGCTGGGCGCCGCGGGGTATAGACTGGCGCTCCGCGCACTGGCCGAAAAACTATAAGAGGTTCATATGACCAAGGCGTCTTCCCAGTCCGATCAGGATTTGATCCGTTCCATTGCCGAACTCCTCAACGAGCAGAACCTCGCCGAGATCGAGATCGAGCGCGAGGACATCCGGGTCCGGGTGACCCGCTCCTACGCCACCCCGTCGGTCCAGCAGGTCTCGATGGCCCCGGGCCTGGCGCCGCACCTGCACCATGCCCCGGCCGCGCCGAACTCGGTCGCCCCCGCCGGCGCTGCCGCCAACATCTCGCTTCCGGCCGATGATCTCGCCACCAATCCGGGCACCCTCACCTCGCCCATGGTCGGCACCGCCTATCTCTCGCCCGAGCCGGGCAAGCCGCCCTTCGTCACCGTCGGATCCAAGGTCTCCGAAGGCCAGACCATCCTGATCATCGAGGCGATGAAAACGATGAACCAGATCCCGGCCCACCGCTCTGGGACCATCTCCCGTATCGTCGTCGAAGATACCCAGCCGGTCGAATACGGCCAGCCTCTCGTCGTCATCGAGTAAGGCCCGGCCATGTTCAACAAGGTCCTCATCGCCAACCGCGGCGAGATCGCGCTCCGCATCCTCAGGGCCTGCAAGGAACTCGGCATCCAGACCGTGGCAGTGCACTCGGTCGCCGATTCCAACGCCATGCACGTGCGCCTCGCCGATGAGAGCGTCTGCATCGGCCCCAACCAGGCCAAGGACAGCTACCTCAACATCCCCTCGATCCTGGCCGCCTGCGAGATCACCCAGGCCGACGCGGTGCATCCGGGCTATGGCTTCCTCTCCGAGAATGCCCGCTTCGCCCGCATCCTGACCGAACACAAGATCACCTTCATCGGCCCGTCCTCGCATCACATCGAGATCATGGGCGACAAGATCACCGCCAAAAAGACCGCGGTGGAGCTGGGCATTCCGGTGGTCCCCGGTTCCGAAGGCGAGGTCACGACGCCCGAGGAAGCCCAGGCGCTGGCCAGCGACATCGGCTATCCGGTCCTGGTCAAGGCGACGGCCGGCGGCGGCGGGCGCGGCATGAAGGTCGCCTACAACGACAGCGAGATGGCGATCGCCCTCTCCACCGCCCGCACCGAGGCCAAGGCCGCCTTCGGCAATGACTCCGTCTACATCGAAAAGTACCTCTCCAAGCCGCGCCACATCGAGATCCAGGTGATGGGCGACGGCCGCGGCAATGCGGTGCACCTTGGGACGCGCGATTGCTCTCTGCAGCGTCGGCACCAGAAGGTCTGGGAAGAGGCTCCCGCGCCGACTGTGCCGATGGAGCAGCAGCTCGAGATCGGCGAGATCTGCGCCGCCGCCATGCGCAAGCTCAAATACGCGGGCGCCGGCACCATCGAGTTCCTCTACGAGGACGGCAATTTCTACTTCATCGAGATGAACACCCGCCTGCAGGTGGAGCATCCGGTGACCGAGCGCATCACCGGCATCGACATCGTCTACGAGCAGATCCGCGTCGCCGCCGGCGAAAAGCTCTCACTCACCCAGGAGAGCATGCAGTTCTACGGCCACGCCATCGAAGTGCGCATCAACGCCGAGGACCCGCAGACCTTCGCCCCCTCGCCCGGCAAGATCTCCTTCTACCACCCGGCAGGTGGCGTCGGCATCCGCGTCGACAGCGCAGTCTATCAGGGCTACACGATCCCGCCCTACTACGACAGCCTGATCGGCAAGCTGATCGTCTACGGCCGCACCCGCACCGAGTGCCTGCAGCGCCTTCGCCGCGCCGTCGACGAGTTCGTGGTCGACGGGGTCAAGACCACGCTGCCGCTGTTCCAGCGCCTGATCAAGGAACCCGATATCATCGCTGGCGACTACGACATCCACTGGCTGGAAAAATTCCTGCGGGAAAACAAGGCGTAAGAGGGGTCACGCGCAAGCGGCCACACCCTCTTCCGGCGCATTCGCGCCACCTTCTCCCGCAAGCGGGAGAAGTGGACCCTGCGGGATGCCACCCCACCCTCGATGCCCTCTCTCCCGCTCGCGGGAGAGAAAGGATTTGCGCGGTTTGGCCTTCGCCAAACCGCCCCTGCAAATCCAAGAGAGGGATGCCGCCCCCAAACTCCGCACTGCGTGCAACCAACACCATTTGTCACCGCCCCCATCTCGGCCCATATTATTCCCATGTCCAAGAAGACCGATCCCTTCGCCCTCGATCTGACCCCCGAACTCATCATCCGGGCCTATCAGGCCGGCATCTTCCCGATGGCCGAGGATGCCGGTTCGCCTGACTTGTTCTGGGTTAGCCCGCAGCACCGCGGCATCATCCCCCTGGATCGGTTCCATGTCTCAAGAAGCCTGCGCAAGGCTATGCGTACGCTGGACTTTTCGATCCGCATCGACACCGATTTTGCCGCCGTCATCGAGGGCTGCGCAACGGCGGGCACTGATCGGGAGTCGACCTGGATCAATCCCACCATCCGCAAACTCTACACCCAGCTGTTCGAGCGCGGCGTCTGCCACACAGTGGAGGTCTGGGACGGCGACGAACTGGTCGGCGGGCTCTACGGCCTCTCCATCGGCGCCGCCTTCTTCGGCGAGAGCATGTTCCATCGCGCCACCGACGCCAGCAAGATCGCGCTGGCCCATCTGGTCGAGCGCCTGCGCGCCGGCGGCTATCGCCTGCTCGACACCCAATTCGTCACCGATCACCTCAAAACCTTCGGCGGCATCGAAATCCCGCGCGAGGAGTATGACGTCAAACTCGCCGACGCCCTCGAACATCGCGGCGATTTCTTTGCGTTGGACGAAGCTGCCTAGCTCGTCAGCGCCAGGATGTTGCCGTCGGGGTCCTTGAACCAGGCGACGCGCATCTCGCCGACAGTGTGGATATCCCCCTCCCGCGTGAGGTTTGGGAAGTCGTCATAGTGCTCGAAGGCGACACCCTTTGATTTGAGGCCTCGCACGACGTTTTCGAGTTCGGCTCCGACCGTCCAGGTCGCGGCCGTCGCCTGGTTGGTGCCGGCATAGGCCGATTCATAGACCAGCAGCTTGCTCGAGCCGCTATCGTAGAGCACGGCGCCCTCCCCAGGCCCCGCCGCCTTGAACCCAAGCACCCCCTCGTAGAATTTCTGCCCCTCGGTCAGGTTCTTGACCGCGACCGTGGCGGCAACATTGGCGTTTGCCAGCATCTCAGATCTCCTCACATTCGGATCGTCCCAGGCAATCCAACTTGCCTCCGCGCGGTTGGTTCCCCGTAGACCGCTGGCGCCGGCCGCTCGCTATCCATCCTGCAGCTTGATGGTGACTTCGGTTTCCCACTTTTTGGGGTCCGGCTCCCTCTGCGGTCCGGTAGACCTCGAGCCAGGCGGCGAAACGGTCGCCGGTTCCGTTTCGGCTAGCCCCGGTCGTCCGCGGCTGCCCCGGGCGCATCCGGCGCTGCCTCCCCTGTGCCCCCGGTCGTCGCGGGCGGCGCGACGTCGGTGGACTGCTTGCAGTCGATGAGCCAGATGTCATAGACGGCGTGGTCGATGGCATTGAGCGCCGGGCTGTCGGCGAACATCCAGCCGGTGAAGATCCGCGTGACGCTGCCTTTCAGGCTCACCTGGTCGACCTCGATGAACGCCGAGGTTCGCTGCGTTTCCGTGGGCGGCCGCGTGTAGCAGACACGCGGCGTGATCTGCAGCGCCCCGAACTGCACCGTCTCGTCGATGTAGACGTCGAAATTGGTGATCCGTCCGGTGATCTTGTCGAGCCCGGAAAACGCCGCCACCGGGTTGGCGATGGTTTCAGCCGCGACCGGCGCAGCCAGCAGCGCGAGTGCGGCTGGCAAAAGCAGACAGCAGAGCTTGCGGACGGTGCGGAGTGGGTTGAGATTCACGTCAGACTGAGCCGAAAATGGTGGCCTTCGAGAACCGGAGCGCAGCGTACCTTGGGTACGTGAGCACCGGAAGCGGAGAAGGGCGACATTTGCAGGCTAGTATGGCGTGAATATCGGCCTACTCCGGTGACCAGGCGTCATAGTCTCCGGTGACGCGCGGCCGTTCGCCCTTGTTGAGCAGGCTGCCATCGGGGCGGTAGGCCGCTGCCGTGCCGGTAAGGTTTGCGATGTGCGGCTTCTGCCAGGCCCGTGGCGCATAGCGTTCCTCGGTGGGCGGCACGTCGGTGCGGTAATGCATCCAGCCATGCCAGCCCGACGGGATCGTCGTGGGCTCGGCCGGGCCGGCATAGATCACCATGCGTCGCTCGCGATCGTTCGGGCAATTGGGGGTTTTGGAACGGAAATAGCGGTTGCCGAACTCGTCGGTGCCCACATAGACCCCGTTGAGCGCCGTCCAGAGGCGAGTGCCCCAGGTGTTGCCGCGCCACCAGGCAAAGATCTCGAGAAGGAAGTCTTTCATGCCGCAGACCCATTGTGCGCCGTCAAAAACGCCAGCGCCCTGCGCTAGCCTCTAGCACCTTAGCCCATGTCCGCCTAGCCCGAAAACCGGCCTCCGACCGGACCGTTTTGCGACGCGCAACAGGCAACCCCCCGAGACGAAAAATGTGACGGAAATAATGCACTTGACAGGTTTTGCACGCCAATCAACCGACCCGGCTCGCACGGGTAGCGGGGGGAGTTCAGGTTCGTGCATTGCTGCAAGAGGGGCCGAGAAGTGAGAATTTGGGGCGGTTTAGCCGAATATGTGCGCGTTGGTTCGCATGCCGGGAACCAAAGGATTAAGCACATTTGCGTGCGAATCGGGGTTCAGAGTTTTCCCCGCTATCCACATCCGATATACTAGATTTAGCGTCGGAGCTTGGCTCGAACACCAGAGCTTGTCCCGATGGCGCCATTGGTCGCCGTTGACCGACTCGTCAAAAGGCGAGAAGTTTTTCCGGTTGCGTCGGCTCATGGAGCGGCGCGGCGCGCTTTCGGACAAGGCCGGCGCAGACTGGCCATTTTCGAAGCAGGGGCACGACATCGGGGATCCGGCGGCAATCCGGGTCCCAAGGTTGGTAGCGTCAAACCGCTAGGAACGAAGCCGTCATCGCGGCACGCGGAGTTGTTGAATCCGCGTCATTTGGGGAATCTATAGAGCATGCGCATCGAACGCCGTTACACCAAAGCCAACGAGGGTGCCTATGCCGGCATCGAATTCCGCTCGACCACGAGCGAGATTCGCAACCCGGACGGCTCGGTCGTCTTCAAGCTCGAAGGCATCGACGTGCCCGCCTCCTGGAGCCAGGTGGCAGCCGACATCATTGCGCAGAAATATTTCCGCAAGGCGGGCGTCGCCAAGGTTTTAAAGAAGGTCGAGGAGAACTCGGTTCCCTCATGGCTCTGGCGCTCGGTCCCCGACGAGAAGGCGCTCGCCAAACTCCCCGAAGGCGAACGCTACGGCTCGGAAATCGACAGCCGCCAGGTTTTTGACCGGCTGGCCGGCACCTGGACCTATTGGGGCTGGAAGGGCGGCTATTTCGACAGCGAGGCAGATGCCCGCGCCTTCTTCGACGAGTTGGCCTATATGCTGGCCACCCAGAAGGTCGCGCCCAATTCCCCGCAATGGTTCAACACCGGGCTGCACTGGGCCTATGGCATCGACGGCCCCGGCCAGGGCCATTTTTACGTCGACCCGTTCACCCAAAAGCTCGTGCAGAGTAAATCGGCCTACGAGCACCCGCAGCCGCATGCCTGTTTCATCCAGTCGGTCAATGACGATCTGGTCAACGAGAGCGGCATCATGGACCTCTGGGTCCGCGAGGCGCGCCTGTTCAAATACGGCTCGGGCACCGGCACCAACTTTTCCAAGCTGCGCGGCTCGGGCGAAAAGCTCTCGGGCGGCGGCAAGTCCTCCGGCCTGATGAGCTTTCTCAAGATCGGCGACCGTGCGGCGGGCGCCATCAAGTCGGGCGGCACCACGCGCCGCGCCGCCAAGATGGTGGTGATCGATATCGATCACCCCGATATCGAGGAATACATCAACTGGAAGGTCAAGGAGGAACAGAAGGTCGCCGCGCTGGTCACCGGCTCCAAGATCGTTTCCAAGCACATGAAGGCGATCATGCGCGCCGCCGTCAATTGCGAGGGCAATGGCGACGATTGCTTCGACGTCATGAAGAACCCGGCGCTCAAGCGCGAAGTCCGCGCCGCCAAGAAGGCGATGGTGCCGGAAAACTACATCCAGCGCGTCATCCAGTTCGCCCGCCAGGGCTACACCGACCTCGAATTCCCGGTCTACAACACCGACTGGGATTCGGAGGCCTATCTCACCGTCTCGGGCCAGAACTCGAACAACTCGGTGCGCGTCACCGACGACTTCCTCAAATCGGTCGAAACCGACGGCGACTGGCAGCTCAAGGCCCGCCAGTCGGGCAAGGTCACCAAGACGCTCAAAGCCCGCGAACTCTGGGAGCAGATCGGCTACGCCGCCTGGGCCTCCGCCGATCCGGGCATCCAGTACCACACCACCATCAACGAGTGGCACACCTCCCCTGAAGCCGGCCCGATCGTGGCGAGCAACCCCTGCTCGGAATACATGTTCCTCGACGACACCGCCTGCAACCTGGCCTCGGTGAACCTGCTCCCCTATCGCAACGCCGATAGCTCCTTCGACGTCCCCGCCTTCGAGCACACCTGCCGGCTCTGGACCATCGTCCTCGAGATCTCGGTGATGATGGCGCAGTTCCCGTCCAAGGCCATCGCCGAGCGAAGCTTCGAATACCGCACGCTCGGCCTCGGCTACGCCAATATCGGCGGCCTGTTGATGACTTCGGGCATCCCCTATGACTCGGCCGAAGGCCGCGCCATCGCCGGCGCCATCACCGCGGTGATGACCGGCGTCGCCTACGCCACCTCGGCCGAAATGGCCAAGCAGCTCGGCCCCTTCGCCGACTACGAGCGCAACGCGGCGCACATGCTGCGCGTCATCCGCAACCATCGCCGCGCCGCCCATGGCGAGACCAATGGGAGCTACGAAGGCCTCTCGATCAATCCGGTCGCCCTCGACCACGCCTCGCTGATCGACCCGACCCTTTCGGCCCGCGCCAAGGCGGTGTGGGACGAGGCGCTGGCGCTGGGCGAACAGCACGGCTACCGCAATGCCCAGGTCTCGGTGATCGCCCCGACCGGCACCATCGGGCTGGTGATGGATTGCGACACCACCGGCATCGAGCCCGATTTCGCGCTGGTCAAGTTCAAGAAACTCGCCGGCGGCGGCTACTTCAAGATCATCAACCGCGCCGTGCCGCCGGCCCTGCGCACCCTGGGCTATTCGGAGTCCCAGATCGCCGAGATGGAGGCCTATGCGGTCGGCCACGGCAACCTCAACCAGGCGCCCGGCATCAACCCGGCGACGCTGCGCACCAAGGGCTTTACCGACGAAAAGGTCGCCGCGCTCAACGCCGCGACCGCCTCGGCCTTCGACATCAAGTTCATCTTCAACCAGTGGACGCTCGGGGCCGATTTCCTCAAGTTCCTCGGCGTCACCGACGCGCAGCTCGCCGACATCAGCTTCGATCTCCTCTCCTTCCTGGGCTTCTCCAAAAAGGACATCGAGGCCGCCAATATCCATGTCTGCGGCGCCATGACGCTCGAAGGCGCCCCGCATCTCCGCCCCGAGCACCTGCCGGTGTTCGATTGCGCCTCGCCCTGCGGCAAGATCGGCAAGCGCTACCTCTCGATCGAGAGCCACATCCTGATGATGGCGGCGGCGCAGCCCTTCATCTCGGGCGCTATCTCAAAGACCATCAACATGCCCAACGACGCCACCGTCGAGGACGCCAAGGAGGCGTATATGCTGAGCTGGCGGCTGGCGCTGAAGGCCAACGCCCTCTACCGCGACGGCTCCAAGCTTTCGCAGCCGCTCAACGCCTCGCTCCTCGCCGATGACGAAGAGGATGAGGACGAGGCCGGCGAGACCCTCGCCGCCGCCGCGCTCGCCGAGCGCGTGCCGCAGGTGGTCGAGCGCATCGTCGAGCGCCTGGTGCGCGACCGCGAAAAGCTCCCCAACCGCCGCAAGGGCTATACGCAGAAAGCCATCGTGGGCGGCCACAAGGTGTACCTGCGCACCGGCGAGTTCGACGATGGCCGCATCGGCGAGATCTTCATCGACATGCACAAGGAAGGCGCCGCCTTCCGCGCCATGATGAACAACTTCGCCATCGCCATCTCGCTGGGCCTCCAATACGGCGTGCCGCTCGACGAATATGTGGAGGCCTTCACCTTCACCCGCTTCGAGCCCGCCGGCATGGTCATGGGCAACGACTCGATCAAGAACGCGACCTCGATCCTCGACTACATCTTCCGCGAGCTCGCCATCTCCTATCTCGATCGCACCGACCTCGCCCACGTCACCCCCGATGCCGGCTCGACCTCGATCGGCAAGGGCGTCGCCGAGGACAAGCAGGTGCGCGATGCCTCGCACGCCCCCACCCCGGTCTCGGCGCAGAGCCTGGTCTCCCGCGGCATGACCCGCGGCCGCGTCAAGAACCAGAACCTGATGCTGGTCTCGGGCGACAGCCAAAACTTCAACCCGGTCCAGGCCATCCAGTCGTCAACGATCACAGCGCTCAAATCCTCGACCGCGCTCAAGTCCGACCCCACTCACAATTCTGAGACGTTGTTGGCGCCGCAACAACCAAATGGAAGGGCGGAAGCTGAGGCGGAGAACGACCCCACAGCCGGAAAGGCCACTTTTTCGGTCCCGGAGAAATGGAAAGACGCGCG
>Ga0214473_10009303_pt1 | contig 11611 bp, 1 predicted proteins | sample RVTome_7_FD_203509 | JGI IMG/M metagenome (GOLD analysis project Ga0214473, IMG submission 203509) | Soil microbial communities from uranium-contaminated site in the Upper Colorado River Basin, Wyoming, United States - RVT98D197 | ecosystem: Environmental > Terrestrial > Soil > Contaminated >...
CAATGGTGAGGGAAGCGTTAGTAAGATTGCCCAGGGTGGCGCCCACCGCGTTAGTTAGTTTAAGGCTGAGGGTCTCGTTACCTTCCGGATAGCCATCATCAATAATCAAAACGGTAAAGGACCTGCTAGTTTGGCCGGCCGCAAACGGCAGTGTGCCGGAGGCAGTGACGTAATCACAGTTATGACGCGCCTGGCCATTAATGGTCTCGCAGGGCACGTAGAGGGAACTGTCCTGGCTGGCGAAATTCACACTCGCGGCGCCACTGGTAGCGCCACTGCGGGTTACGTTTATGGTGGCGCTGCCGCCAGCTTCGGAGACACTAGAACTGGCGGCGCTAAACTGAATGGTGGAGGCCTGGCCACCAGTGACCGTAGCCGTGACGTTGAAGTTAGCGGCGCCGGGGCCGAAATTGGCCACGGCAATAAAGTAGGTGCCCACTTGCAGCGCCGGAGTGGTGGCAGAAGTAACGGTAATTGATTCAGTGCCTGAAAAAGACTCGGAGCTGAAATCCGTGACAGGAAAACCGTCGTCATCAATGGTGATCTGCTGCGCGAAGCGAACATAGAGATCGACATCCTGATTGCCAGTGAGGTCCACCTTTAGTTGGCTGGCGCCCGTGGGTACTTGAATGGTGTACTGGGTACCGCTCAGCAGACCGAAGCCTGGTTGCGGGGCCACAATAGAGCCCGCCTGGGCCACACCGGAAGTTAGCGCAACTGTAGCACCCGGTGTGGGCGTAGGAGTCGGTGTAGGTGTGGGTGTTGGTGTGGGCGCGGCGGCCGGACCCCAGGTAAGCGTGATGTTGCCCTGCTTGGCGAGGAACCCATCAACCGCGATTTGATAGACCGTGCCGCTCACGGCCGTGAAGGTCAGCTCGCTGGTGAGATTGGCACTGCTCAGATCATCATTGCTAGCGACCTCAGTCAAAGCATTGACGCTGTTGCCGGTATAGACAGCCAGTAAAGTATCGAAGTTGCTGCCGGCAGTTTTGAAGTTGATGTTGCCGTTGCTGGGCGCTTGCCAACGATACCAGACCGAGACAGCGCTGAGATTGAGTGCGTGCTCGGGCTCTCCCGCTTCCTTCGTCGCGCCCACATTGTTGCCGGCCACACTGCCGCTTTCCACGCTAATCACCTGCGCACTGGCAAAGTTGTTGTTTGAAGGTGTAGGCGTTGGTGTAGGAGTTGGAGTTGGCGTCGGCGTAGGGGTAGGAGTTGGTGTCGGTGTCGGTGTCGGTGTTGGAGTGGGTGTGGGAGTTGGCGTCGGCGTTGGAGTAGGAGTTGGAGTTGGAGAGGGCGAACCCAGTCCGGTTCCCGACAGCGGCACTTGCACTATGTTGCTATTCGACGCATTGCTATTGATAGCGAGGGTACCTGTTTGTAATCCTACCGAAGTTGGGGCGAAGCGGACCGTTACATCTTGCTGAGACCTTGCGTTAACAATGAACGGCAGAGACGGAGATGGAATACTGAATTGCGAATTGTTACTCGTGATGGCGGTCACAGTAAGCGATCTGTTACCAGTGTTCCGTACGCTCAGGCCCAGATTTCTGGCCTGCCCAACCGCGACTTTTCCGAAACCCAAACTCTCCGGCGTAACCTCAATCTTAGAAACATTCTCGGCAGTGACAATAATGACGATTGAACTCGTTCCGATGTTACCGTCGTTGTCTGCTCCTGAAACTGTGATCTGGTGCGTTCCTACAGGGAGAGTAGAAATTTCGATTCGCTTGCCAGTTCCCAGCGAACCGAGGAGATTAGAAGACCACTGCAACTGAGGCCTCAAATTCAGCCCGTCTTCCGGATCATTTAGCGACCCTTCCAACTGCACGAGCTCACCGGGCTTGTACTGCGAGTTGTTGCGGGGAGCCAGAATAGACACACGCGGGATCCGATTAGGCAATGTGAACACCGAAGAGTCAACTACCGTCGCATTAACTCCATCAGTTGCGACAATTGTCAGCATTGGGGACGGACCTGAAGGATAAGCATCAGTGTTCCACGCAAAGGCAGTTGCCGATGTTTCCATAACGAGTGGCATGCGTCTCTGGCCATCAGGTGAATAGAAGAGCGAATAGGTTACGGCATCTCCATCAGAGTCCGATCCAGCCCAGGAGACATTCTTTATTCCTGTCAGTGTTAGTCCGCCAAAATTAGAGGTGAACTGTGCGCTGGGAGAGTTCGGACTCACGGTCCGTGACGCAAGAATTGCCGATCCCAACCGCAGTCTAATCTGCCGCACAGCGCCGGAAAATGGCAGAGGAAAACTGAAATCGAACCGTTCCATCTGCACACTCGCATGCAGGAGTTGAAAATCCGGGGCAAAATTTAGGCTATTCAGGACTCCGGAGTTTGCATCCAGCGTCTCGAGCACATAGTCGCCAGCCGTGGGATTGGTTTCGAATTCGGTCAGTGCAAGTGTGTAATGGTTATGAAAACTTCCGGTCCCGTCTTTGTTGATCTGGCCTTGAACGACCACGAAGTTACCAGCGCCGACCGCATTCGGCGCCTCCTGCTGCGATGATGATGATGAGCTTGAGGAAAAGAGCAATTTTGACTTTAGGAAATCCCAGGTCGTAAGGTCCGGCCCAGATCTCAAATTGTCGGTAACGCCGTTACACTTCGCGAACTCGCCTCCATTCCCCATGAAATCAACATAGCTTTGGTTCCCTGCGAAAAATGCATGATGGAACCAGTTGAAACTCCCAGCCTCTACGACGTTACCGTAATCCAAAGGACCGGCACCATCACTATTAGCTTGTCGAGGGTTTGGATTAAAAGAGAAGAATGTACCACCTGCGTAAGTATCGCTAAGCCGAAACGTGTGACCTAGTTCATGGGCCAGCGTGCCGCATTTATTAATATCATTCGAACAGCGATCGGAGTTTACAATGGAATGAAAGGTTGTGAGTCCTCCTCGAACTCCGGGTGTCGTTCCGGTAGTACAATCACTGTTAAAGATGTTGCTGAAGTAGTCGGCATCGACAAAATAAACGTATCTAACACCCGAGCGATAGAGGGCATTTATCCAGAAGCCGATATTGATGAAGCGGCTCCCCGGATCTCCTGTCAGAGGGTTAGTTGTGCGCGCTTCATCAGGCTGCTCGTCAAAACGCATTGCCCTAGACGTGACGGGATAGGCCAGCTTGGCAAATTCTATCTCGCGATCGATACCCTGCCTGTCCGGGAACCCCGTGCTATTAGTGTCCGCCAGTATGCGCAACCGGTAATACATGATGGTCTCAATCCTGGAGTTGCCGAAGTTCATTGGACCATAAAGAGCAGAGTTGTTGCTGGGGTCGCGATCCGGAATTACGTCATCTAGTATTACCTCGAGGTTCAATTGCTTTTCAAAAGTTCCATCCAGGAGATAGTTCAAGGTTTCGGATCCATCGAGGGCGGGCGTTGCTCCAGGTATGAAAACATAGTCGACATTTGGAACATTAAGTGAACCAATTGCCCCTTTGCTGAGAGCAAAAGGTGACCCTATAATCTCGGCCCCATTTTTGTCTTTCACTGTCAATTTTGCAGTGATGCCCTCAATTCTGCTGTACTGGCTAAATGATTGGCGATTGGCATCGAGGTAGACGCGTATCAGCATTTCGCGTTCTCCCACCCAAAGCCCGTTATTACCCTGTTTGACTCCCTGCTGAACTTCGATATGGTTGATACTCAGATCGAGCGGCGACCGAACTTCTACTTCCTTTTGATCAGTGACATTAGCAATGTCCTGCAGCTCCGCGTTGATTATCGCTTTGCCCTTTAAGACGGTTGTTGGGGTGATAACGGTATTCGAGGTAAGCGGCACTTTGGGTGTTTGCAGAAACAGCGTTTGATTCAGCACGCCACTAACAATCTGGATGACCAGCGAAGAGCCAGATTGAGTTGAAGTCTTCAAGAGCGCGAGGTCAGTGGTTGTCCCCTGGCCTAGACTGATCTTGACCGAACCCATAAACGTGGAATCAACACTGCCATCCGGGCCAAGCATCTCAATCTTTATTTCCGAGTCAGTACCCGCGTCTATCGGCGTTGGCGTGACTATGCGAATCTTGGGCAGCGCACATTTGGAAAACTCTGAAGTGTTGTTATTTGGATCGGTTGCGGTGGCGGTGATGTTCAGGCCCGCAGGTACCGCGAATGTCGCCTCACCATTATTGTTGGTTGTAGCCGTTGTGGCACTGATGAAATTCTTGCCTTCGCCATTGCCCGACGAGTCGCACGCACTATCGGAAAAGAATTCAATCTTGAACGGCGTGCTCGGAGTGCTAATAAGCTTTCCCTGACTTAGATCGGGGAAATTCTGCAAGTTGTTTGGGCCAGTATCTGTATCCGGATCAACTGCCGGAGTCGCGGGATTGTCGACGTCATTCGGCGTCACACCGTCGGGATCGAGATCGATTCCCAGACCAGTGTTTCCGAAGATGGAATTGGAGAGTATGGCATTGCCGGTGCCGGACAGTACGGCTACCCCATCCTGTCCGTTGAAGGCTATGGCATTGCCTGTTCCGGCGGCAGCGCCGCCAATTGTGTTGTTGCTTGCGGAATTGGAGAGACTGACTCCATGCATGGAATTTCCCAACGGTTTGATTCCATCGCTCTCCGTGCCGATAAGGTTTCCTTGAACAAGTGTCCCGGTCGTCGTAGCGCCCTCAATAGAGATCCCATGAAAATCATTGCCCGAAATAACATTGCGTTCGCCCCCCGTGCCTCCAATAATGTTCCCGGGGGCATTCAGGATGTACACCCCATTTTGTTTGTTGCCTAGATCAGCATTTCCCAGTTTGGCCGGACCGATCGTGTTGCCACGCACTGTGTTGCCCGTGGATGGGCCATCTCTGATTATGATTCCACTGAGCGTGTTACCCGAAATAATGTTACCTTCGTTCGCGCCCGCACCTCCGATTATGTTGTTCTTTGAGGCAGAGATAAAGACACCCTGAAACCCGTTGGCGATGACACTTGTGCCGGCAGCATTCAATCCGATGACGTTACCTTGCACCGTATTGGTGCCCGTACCGCCGGCTCCTTCAATGGCCACGCCGCTGCCGCCGTTCCCCGAGATTACGTTATTGGCGATTGTGTTGTTGTTGGCTGCAGGAAGAAAACTGAACTCGAAAATACTGACGCCGATGAAGCTGTTTGCCAACTTGGCCCCAGCGGCATCGATTCCAATTTTGTTGTCGCGCACCTGGTTTTCCGGAGAACATACGATCTGCACACCGTTTCCCAGATTGCCTGAAATCAGATTATTCCTTATGACATTAGTTTTTGTGTTGATTGGCGTGGCGCTTCCCTGACCGTCAATCTTTACGCCAGTGCCACGATTACCCAAGCCTGTGATACCGTTGCTGTCCGTGCCAACATAATTCCCCTCAATCGTATTGTTGGTAGTGGCGCCATTTTGATTGCCTGAGATCAGAATGCCGCTATTCGAGCCGAGATTGCCGGCCTTTCCGTTATCCGAAATGGAATTTCTTGCCAGCGATGTCGTCCCACCAATCGTGTTATCACGCGCACCGCCGATTAAGACGCCCGCTCTGCCGTTGCCAAGGGCCACCGTGCCGTTTGCTTGGAGACCGATGATGTTACCCTGAACTTTGTTATTCGCGGTCACTCCCGTGTTCACTGTCGCGAAGAAGCTGCCGATAATCACACCTTCATTCTGATTCCCCGAGATCACATTCCTCGCGCCAGCTATCTCGCCACCAATGCCGTTGTTCTGTGCATTGAGGACTTCAACTCCGATCAAGTTGGGCAGGGCCGCCGAACCATCGACGTTGGTGCCGATATAGTTGCCTGTCAATTTGTTCTGTATTGTGCCGGTGTTAAAGATGTGAACGCCGGTTTGCGCGTTTCCTGAAATGACATTGCGCGCGGCTGCCGTCGTTCCGCCAATAGTATTTACGTTATCCATTGGACCAGAAACTCGAACACCATAGTGATTAGGCAGCGCGGCGCTCGCAGTCACATTAGTTCCGATGAAGTTGCCTTCAATGAAGTTGTTACCCTTGATGCTAATGCGAATCCCCGCTCCGCCTGGTGACCCGATACCTGTAATGACAAACCGATTAATTACCAGGCCTCGGACTGTGGTGCCGCCACCAGTGATCTGCAAACCGTCCTGATCCTTTGCTGTCGACCCATCCAGCTCCACTTTGCCGCCACCTTGACTGGTCCCATCAATAACAATGGGTGCCGTGATAATAGGCAAGTTGACGGGACGTATCGTGTTTGACGGCATCGCAAACGTGATTGTGTCCAGATCCAAAGTTGAGTTGGCCTCTTGAATGGCGGCGCGCAGAGTACATTGATCACCCGGATCGGCAGAAGCATCACAGGTTCCATTTGTCGTCAAATCCTGTTCGTCCCCCGTCTGATTCACGGTAAATGTTTTCGCTGCCGCTGTTCGAACGATGCTTAAGGGGGAGGCTACGCCGCGTTTTAGCACCACGAGATCGCTGAGCGCATCGACGTTGAGTCGCATTGTGAGGAAGGCGACAGGTTCGCCTTCCACATCTAATGAGATGGGCGATTGTGGTATTGCCTCTTCCTCTTTGCTTACAGCATCAGTCGCTTTTGAGATAAACATCTCTCCCATCACGATGTGCAATTGACGAGTGGCCGGCTCCGCAATGATCAAGTCATCAAAACCGCAACTTGAAAGTCGCGCCCGCACGATTGTGGTTAGCAAGTTGTCCGCTCCGATACTGACTGACCCTATGATGTCCTTGAAGTTTCCACCTTGGATGTTCTCTTCAAGCAGGTGAATCTTTGCTCCATCGCCGAGCAACGCGACTTCCTCCCGCTGGTCACCAGTGAAGTTGCCAATTGCAATCGAGGTAATCTCGAACGGGAAGTAGCGGATATCAATAGAAGGAGGCTCGCTCCCCTCGTCAACCTTGCGGGAATGACCCTGCATGATCAGTAATTGCATACCAGCCGCGACCACTAACTCAGGGGCTACATCATCATCTAATTGGCCGAGCGCGAGCCCAGTCGCGGCTGAAGGTAACGCAATTGCTGCCCATTCACCGCGCAACGCCGCCGCCGGTGATTCCAAAACCAGAAGCTCTGGCCCGCCTGAGCCAAGAATTCCCACTACGGCGTTTGCCAAGCCACCACGCCGATTCAGCTCCCCTGTTTTGAATGCCGTTACGATTCCCGGTAGCGGTATTGATATTGATTTCAACCTGCCGGCGCCATCGCCTCGCAACCAGCACAGCACATGAGAGCCGGGAGCAGTGGCCAAAAGATCCAAATGTCCGTCCGCATCAAAGTCTGCGGATTCCATCAGTGTCGGCCATTCGGAAGTGTTAAAGACGCGCGCCGGAGACAGAAATGGGGCATCGGTGAATCTGCCTTCGACTCTTCGTTGCTGAGCTTCCGAAGCATTGGGAAAAAGTGCGTCTACGTTGCCCCGGTGAAGAGTGACGATTCCGCCTTTGCCGCTACTAAAACCACTGACTAAGTCGGCAACTCCGTCTTCATCAAAGTCGCCAGTGGTCAGTGATAGGGGAGTGGCTTGAGTGAGATCCAAACGTTCCGCAGAAATACCTTCGTCGCCAAAACGAGACAACAGATCATGTCCATCGTCGAGGTTTAGCCAGGGGCTACCGCGTTTACTTGCTCGCACAGTAACGCGATCACCGAGGCGTGCTTGTTTCAACTGTTTTGAGCGAATCGTCGGGTGGGCAGTGCGAGCTTCTCGGCCACGGGAGAAAGAGATGATGGCTCCGGCAATTCCCAACGAAAGAGATAGGGAGACCAGATGAACGTTCCTGATCCTCATGATCACCTTCTTCCACGCTTGCCGACGGTGAGCCGCGACCGTGGGTCTGGAATTACTTGATGAGTAACGTCCGGGACGCCTAAACATTCGAAATGAAAAAACAGGTTTGTTCGACGGGTCGGACCTCAGGCCAGCCTCCACTGCAGCAACAGCGGAGTTTCAACCCGGAAGTTCACTCTTACTCACTATTCGGACTGCGATAGTGAGACTTTTACAGCGAGGGGTATATCCGACCAGATAACGCAGACGCGTTGATTAAGGCTAGTTAATGGGCGGAGTATAGCACGATACCGGAGAACGAGCCATGATTACGCCCACTGAACACCTTTTTCAGGCGAGAGCGAACCCTGGGAAACGCAACCTACCAAACTAACTGTCGTAAATGTCGATGTCTGGGTGAACCTTCGTAGTATTAGAAGAGCCTAAGTTGCTTGCGACTATCATGAGAAACCGAGCGGCCATCGAGGGAGGGAGAGATACTCTCTTCGTGGGCTATCGCCGCAGCGAAGTCAGCTTCCGGCCGGAACCGAGCCTCCACTGTACGCGCGAACCGCTCCAGCCGGCGTAGGCCGTCCAGTTTTTCGCGGTCGCCGAGCCTGGCAGCATCAAGTGAGCTACGAAGGAAGTTGAGAGATTGATCGTAGGTCTTCAATGGTACCGGAAACGGATGGCCATCTTTGCCACCATGAGCAAACGAAAAACGAGCCGGATCCGTGAAACGGCTGGGAGTTCCATGAACCACCTCGGCAACAAGCGCAAGCGACTGAAGGGTTCGTGGTCCAAGCTTCTCCAATAGCAAGAGTTCGGCGAAGTCGTGCAGGCCACGTTCGTAGGCCACCGCAAGCACCGACCCCAACCGTCCTAAGTCAATATTCTGTGGCCGAACCTCGTGATGGCTCGGCATCCGCAAGTGACGTGCAACACTAAGCGTCTTCTCGGGGCTCTCCCTGGCGATTTCAAGCAGCGCATTCTGGACACCGTTAGCCCGAGCATCAACAAGGTTCATGATCGTTCCCTGGTTCTTGCCAACGATTGCGGTGTGTGGTTCTACAACGAAATCTTTTACTGAGGCGGAGTGCCAGTGATATCGCCGCGCCATTCCATTTCGCTCGTTTAAGCCCTGCTGTACCACCGCCCATTCACCAGCATCCGTAACGACAAAACTATGCAGGTAGATTTGGAACCCATCCGCGATAGCATTGTTATCGATCCGCGCAGTGAGGCGGCTGGTACGAACAAGACCTTCAGCGTCGAGGCCTTTATGCTCGGCGATGCTGCGCAATTCGTCAGGAGTGTTGCGCGAAAAACGCCCGCGGCCTCCGCAGATGTATATTCCAAGCTCATTGGCGCGCGGTGTGAGGCCCTTCTTTAGTGCGCCCATTACAGACGTAGTGATGCCGGAAGAATGCCAGTCCATCCCCATCACTGAGCCAAGCGCCTGGAACCAGAATGGATCACTTAGACGCGACAAGAACGCGGAGGCGCCATAATCCGAAACGATGGTTTCAGTAATGGCCGTACCGAGCTTAGTCATTCGGGCGGCAAGCCACTGGGGCACCTGGCCGCCGTGCAGCGGAAGATCCGCCATTCCAGAGCGTTTCACGCTCTTGATTCTATCTAACTTGAGAAAGGACGGCGAGTGGTTGCGTTGTGGTTTTAGACTGTTGCCCTAAGGGTCTCGAGCATTTCCAAACTAGGTGTATAACCCTCACACATGAACGCCTCGGCGCCCGCACTATCCAGTGGCTTGGAGAAGAAATAGCCTTGTGCGTACTTGCAACCTAACGCGCGCAATATCGCGAGTTGTTCAGGCGTCTCAACTCCTTCCGCAACCACGTCCATTTCGAGGTTTTGTGCCAGGCCGCAGATGGTGCGAACGATCTCAGCGTTCTCGTTATTTTCCACCATGCGCGTGATAAACGAGCGGTCGATCTTCAAGGTGTTGATAGGAAAGCGGTGCAGGTATGAAAGCGAAGAGTAACCGGTGCCGAAATCATCCATAGAGAGCTGCACTCCGAGATCGCGCAAATGCTTGAGCATCTTGATTGCGGTCTCTACGTTCTCCATAACAGCGCTTTCCGTGATCTCCAACTTCAGACTGGTGGCCGGCAGTTTGGTTTCCTTCAAAATTACTACAACCCTGTCAATCAGGTCCTGCTGAGAGAACTGTTTGACGGAAAGGTTGACGCTCATGAAGATTGCCGGGTCGGAGGGGAAGAGCACCTGCCACTGATGCATCTGCTGGCAGGCCTCCCTGAGCACCCATTCACCAAGCTGCACAATCATTCCGGTATCCTCGGCGACTGGAATGAAGTCCATTGGCGAAATCAGACCTCGTTCCGGATGCGGCCACCGGACAAGGGCTTCAAACCCGCGCAGTTTGCCGGTACTCAAACTCATGATTGGTTGATAGACAACCAGAAACTCCTGTCGCTCGAGAGCGCGCCGCATGTCTGTCTCTAGTTGCAGAAGCTTGATTGCTTGAGCATGCATGCCGCTGTCAAATATTTCGTGGCGCGCTTTGCCCAGGGATTTCGCCTGGTACATGGCAGTGTCGGCGTCACGGAGGATCTCCTCAGGCCGCTCATACTCCTTACAACTGAGAGCTATGCCAATGCTCACCGTTGAGAACACTTCGCGACCGCTTAGGGTAAAGGGCTGAGAAAGCTCTTTTTGAATTCGTTCGGCAATCTGTGTCACGTCCGTGCCATTTCCGATGTCTTCAAGCAGCACAGTAAACTCGTCACCGCCGAGTCGCGCAATCGTATCGAAGGGACGTAGACACGACTCCAGACGCCGGGCGATGCCTACTAGAAGTTCGTCACCGACCATATGGCCTAGTGAGTCGTTCACGATCTTGAAGCGATCGAGGTCAACATAAAGAACCGCGAAAATCTGGTCCTCGCGCCTTTGCAGGCGCGCGATGGCGAGCTTGAGGTGGTCCATAAACAGGGCGCGGTTAGGCAACCCCGTCAATGCATCGTGAAAAGCGTCGTGGTGCAGTCGATCTTCCGCACGCTTACGATCCGTAATGTCCTGAATCTGAAAAATGAGGTTGGGCGTCTTAGTATACGCATCCTGGGCCAATGAGGCGCTCCACAAACCCCACACTTCCTGACCCGATTTATGAAGATAGCGCTTCTCCATCTGGCAGGAAGGAATCTTGCCGCGCAGTAAATCTTTAAAGCTCGCCAGTGCTGGACTCAGATCATTAGGATGGATGACATTCAAATAGTCAGTGGTCATTAGTTCGCGTGCTGTGTAACCCAGAAGTTTACAGAGCGAGTGGTTGACCTGAAGCCATCGACCCTCTGGCGTTACCAGCGCCATGCCAATCGCGGCATTATCAAATGCACTGCGAAAGCGCTCAGAAGTCTCTCTGAGATTTGCGCCGTAATGTTCAATCTGTGGGACTAGTTGACTGTGTTTTCGATAACTCCAGTAGGTCGCGAGCACAATCGCGGCGCTGACGGCGAATAGAACGAAGGCTGTACCGCCTACGGCAACAACGAGCCAGGCGAAAAGGACCGCAGATATCGCGCCAGTAAAGCTTGTAACTGATGCCCAGAAGAAAATCGAGCTCCACTTCCGCCACACCGACTGCTTAATCATGTACGCTTCCGTGAGAAGTAAGCGCGTAGTGACCCAGGCTGACTGAATGACGGCGGCTAGCGCGAGTGCTTTGAAGAAGTTTAGTGAATAGGCATAACCCGGCTCGGCTACCGTTCCGAACGTGATTCGGATTGTCCAGACAACAAGGAAGCTGGAGACGGCAGAAGTGGAAGCTTCGAAAAGGGCGACGAGCTTCTCCTTGGCGTTGCT
>Ga0214473_10009304_pt1 | contig 11611 bp, 9 predicted proteins | sample RVTome_7_FD_203509 | JGI IMG/M metagenome (GOLD analysis project Ga0214473, IMG submission 203509) | Soil microbial communities from uranium-contaminated site in the Upper Colorado River Basin, Wyoming, United States - RVT98D197 | ecosystem: Environmental > Terrestrial > Soil > Contaminated >...
GGCCGGGCGTGATCTACGCCGGGACCTGGCATCTCGCTTGGCGGACTCTCGACGGCGGTGCGAGCTGGCACCCCTTGCGCGAGGGGATGATTGATGATTCGGACGTCTTTACGATGACGGTCGACCAACAAGATCCTCTTACCGTCTACGCAACCGCCTGCACGGGTATCTATCGATCGCGGGACGGCGGCCTGAGGTGGTCGCGCGTTCAGGTGTTGCCGTCGAGCAGCCGGCGTACCCGCGCCTTCGCTCAGGATCCGGAGCTACCCAACCGGCTCTATGCCGGAACCACCGAGGGAGTCTGGGTCTCCGAGGATCGAGGCGCAACGTGGCGGCTTGCGACCCGTAAGACTCTCGTGGTGAACGCGGTTCTCGTGAGTCCAGGCGGCACGGTGCTGGTGGGGGCCGACGGCGCGGGCGTGCTCCGGAGCGCGGATGCTGGAACGAGCTGGACCGCTTCGAACGAGGGATTCTCGGAGAGATTCGTCTCACGCATTGCCTTCGACACGGTAGCGCGTAGGATTCTCGTCGCGCTCTGGGGAGATCGAAATGCCGGCGGCGTTCTCGCGGCGCCTTCCTCGGCTGGTCCCTGGACGCCGCTCGCCGGCGGCCTCGAGGGGCGGCAAGTGATCTCTCTCTCCGTGACCGACGGTGACGTTCTGGCCGGCACCGATGAGGGAGTGTTCCTGAACTCGAGCACCACCGGACGGTGGATCCGTCTTCCTGCGCTCCTCCCGGGCGGCGAGGCGCACCCGCGAGTGAACGACGTGCTGGCGCTCTCCGATCGCGTCTGGCTCGTTGCCACGGGGAGCGGCCTCCTGCGCACCATCGATCGGGGCGACAGCTGGCATCAGCCGTCGCACGCCCTCTCCGGTGAAGTCACCGCACTCACTCAATCCTCGCAAGAGACCGGCCTCGTTGCCGCGGCCTCGAACGGCAGAGTCTTCTTGAGCAGCAACCAAGGAGAGACCTGGGGGATTGCCGGCGTGCTGGGCGCCACCACCCATGGTTTGTCGTTTCTTCCCGGCGACGACCGGGTCCTCTTTGCGGCGACACGTGCCGGCCTTCACAAGTCGCGCGACTACGGACTCACCTGGGCGCCGTGCGGTTCGGGGTTGCCGCAATCGGACATCACCGGTCTCGCTCTCCACCCCGACGGCAAGACGCTCTACGCCAGCGACTACACCTGGGGCGGGATCTTCAAGAGCGAAGATAGCGGCGAAAGCTGGAAGCGGATCCCCGCAGAGGGGCTCGTCACCGAGCGCGCGTGGGCATTGGGCTTGGATCCGAGCGCGCCGGACCGATTGCTCGCGGCTTCACGCGCAGGCGGACTCCATCTCTTGAGCTACGTGGCCCCGCCCGCCGTTTCCACGGCGCCGCTGCGGCCTTAGATCCCACCGCATAAATCGAGGAGGGGCGAGCGTAATTTGGTTGCGCGCCGTCAAACCACGGGCTTCACATCAGCTCACTGAAACGCCGAGAAGTCGCCCGATGGCGGCGGTCACCGCCATCGCCAAACCCCCTCCGATGGTGACTCGTAACGCTGCACGACCGAGCGGCGCGCCACCGACATGGGGGACACTGCGGCGATCGCGGGGATGCGTGAGGAGGCTGGCGCGACGAGAAGGGCAGCAATCGGAACCACCGCGAAGGACGCGAAAGCTCGCGGCCGATATCCACGCCGCTTGCATCGGGCGCGCGAGGAATTCCGGGTCGACGCTGAGCTCGTGATGTCGTGTCAGCGGACCCTCCCGATTCCGCTACTCAGCATTCTTTGGCCCTTACGACCGGTGACGGTCCCAGATACACCGTCCCTATGCGAATTGGCGTCACAAGCTTTTCAGAAACTGGACAAGTTCTGCCTTCTGCGCGCTTGTTAGTCCAAGCGCCTTCTTGGTGTCGTATGTTTCGACAACCGCATCAAGTGTGAGAGCGCTGCCGTTATGGAAGTAGGGAGCATGCTGCCACAAGCCAGCGAGCGGCGCGGTGCGATACTGTTTCGTCGCACTTCGCGATGCGTAGCTTGGTACTCCATTGGGTTCAGGTTCGCTAACGACATCACTGGGTGGGTGCAATCTGATATTGGCATCAGTCAGCGTCGGGCCCGTGTGACAGCTCGAGCACTGCCCCACGCCTTCGAAGACCATTCTCCCCCTCGCGGCAGCCGCAGGATCGAAGCTGCCGGCCGGTGGCGGCGGCGCGGTAAGGCTCAACTGGTAGACTTGTAGCGCCGGGAGTTTGGAGGACACGAGATCACTCGTGCCGTTCGTTACGTTCACCCCCGTTCGGCTGTCAGCAAATGAGCCGTGGCCGCGCATTTGAGTCACCGCGACATATCGATTCCAGTAGGCAATCTCATCGCCATCCCCTGTGGAGGTAATGCGATGCACGCCAAGTAGTCCATATGCGGGGGGGATCACTTGCGGCCCATTCACACCATCCAAGTTGAAGCGAGGATCGTACTTCCCCTTACCCCAAGAGTTGTAGATTGCCTTGTCGCTTGCCGATACTGCCGGCGATAGCGCGATGATTGCGCCAGGATCGAGATCCCGGTTCGCCCACCCGTCCAAGCGTTTGCCTATCCCAGGCGCAAACGAGTTGTCCACCGTTGAGTGGCATAGTGCACAAGTGATCCCTACCCGAGTCAGCCTATCGATTCCGTTTACCGTTTCGACCGTGCCCTTCAGTCCAACGACGGCATTGAGCTTTAGTAAGGCTACTGTCGTCGCAGGGCTCGTCAGGCTAATGGACTTATTTTGAATGCCCTCTACCACGGCGGGCGGCAGCGCCTCTGCATCCACTTTCAACCCGACTGCCAGAGCAGTCGTCGGGTCCACGGCGGATTCAATTACCTCATTGAGGCGCAGAGTGTCCGTCCAAAAGGACTCGTCTCCAAATGTGTCCGTGCGAAAGATCTCTTTGCCTTGTGCGACCACTACTGCGTCCAGCGACCCTTCCGCACGGCTAGGTGCCCCTTCGTTACTGGGAGCACTGCAACCGGCCACGGCCAAGGTGGCCAAGAGTGAGATTACCAAGAAATACTTCAACTTCAGTCTCATCATGGTCTCCGTTTCTAAGAAAAGTATGGAACGCCTACTGAGATCAAAGCTGAGCCCGCGGACGATCGGCAGGATCGGACCCGAGCGCGTGTGCACCTCCCGTGGTCGAGGAGCAGCTTCCAAGCACCGGTTGCGGTGCGGCTGACCGAGCCCGAACGCTGCTCCGCGATCCTCGGGTGTGCCAAGGAACATCACCGCGCTTGGCGGCAAGACACTACACGGTCTCGAGCGTGTCATCGCCCCAGATTGGTTGTCGCTCTCCCACTCCATGGTGCGCCGGAAATGATCGTCACTTCCGTGCCGCGCTGTAGGTCGAGCCAGTCGCGGCCTTCGAGGATGACTGTGCCTGCGCCCCCGCCCGCACCTATCACCGCGCCAATGGCGGCGCCTTTGCCGCCACCGGAGATCGCGCCAATGACGGCGCCGATAGCCGCGCCGATAGCACCCCGTTGAACCGTTTCTCCGGTCCGGCTGTCTTGCTCGACCGTGCCCTCATCATTTACCCTGATCGTCTCCCCATCCGGCGTGCGGACACTCTTGATCACCCCGTCAAAATCGTGGTTGCTGCCGTCGCGCAGACGGATGGTCTGGAAATCGAGTGACATCTCCGAGCGGCCGCTGAAGCGCCCCGAAACGTTCACCCTGGTGACGAAACCTCCAATGACCGCATCCTCATATTGCGATGGACTGCGGATGGTCAACGTAAAGCGGTCACCTTCACGGGCATTCTCTGCGCTCAGCGAATCATTCAGTGTTGCCACCAACCGAGTGCCATGGGGCACGACCGCATGGCCGGCCGCCGAGTTGGGGTCGGATGGATGTCCCTGCATGCCAGTATAGAGATCCCACTCGGCTTCGTCCGATGACTTTCGATAGAAGCTTTGAACCGTAACCGGTTGAGAGAGCTCAGCATCATAGATGTGGCGCGTCAGTCGCAGATTACGGCCGTTGTCAATCGGCTCGAACGTCACTCTGAAGTCATTTCCTCTATTGCCGGTGGTCGCAACCACTAACTGATCCCCATAGAACGTGGCGCGGGTATCGATCGTGCTCCCGTCATACCCCTGTTCCGTGCGGACTCGGCCGTCAGCCTCGAAGGTCACCCGCGGCGCGCGCGATGAGGCCATCGTGACGTGATTTTCGTTGCGGTCGATAGCAATCACATCCGGCGCCTCTAGCCGATTCATGAGGCTTTGGTAGGTACTTTGCCGCCGGTCGGCAGGCACCGTGAGGGCAGCCTTTTCAGCCGCCTGACGCGGATCATCGCCTCGGTTGCTTTCCAGTTGATACGTTCCAGTCAGGCGATGATAGAGTCCCGTACCGCCCCCCCCAGATGTGTACTGAGGATCGCTCCAATTCCACGCAACGTGATAGGCGCGCGCCAGATCGTCCAGATCGCGGCGTAACGTGAGCCAGTCGTTTTCCGCTTGCTCATTCAGTCGATGGCGCTGCATGAAGCCGTCGATGCTCACACCGCGTCGAAAGACATCTTCGATATCGTTGGTGACGACCTGGTTGCGGCCGAAGTGATCGCTCAGGTGGTCCGTGGTCTCTGCGAATTCTGTGACGAACTGGTTGATGTTGTCTTCAGCTGCCGCGTCGTCAATCGCTCTGTGGTCGAGGGCCTTATCGAGACTCTTGCGAAACAGATCGGCTCTCTCCTCGATCCGTTTGAGCAGTTGCCCGACCTGCTTGTCGTCCACCCGAGCCGGCATATTCCCTGAGACAGTCCAATTCCCGGTGGCCCCATACGCACGTGCCAGCTCATCCAAGTCCCGCCGCAGATCCTGCCAATCGCGCTCGGCAGGAGCATCTAGCTGGTTACGCATCATGAAGTTGTCGATGAGCGATGCACGGCTGAGCACTTCTTCGACATCGGCGGGACCGGATCGTTGATCGTTGACTCGATCGCGCAGACGATCGGTAGCCTGCTCGAAATCCTTCACAGATTGGTTGATCTGATCTTCCGCTCGGCTGCCATTGATCGGGTTGCGATCAATCGCTCGATTGAAACTGGAGCGGAAGATATCCGTCCCTTTGTCTATACGACTTAACAGATTTTTCACTTGTTGATCGCTCGAGCGGGTTGGCCGATGCTGCACCGCCACGGCCATACTGGCACTAGCGAGCGCGAACACGGCGGCCAGAGCGACAATCGGTCCTAATCTCCTCATAGCTTCTCCCTTCCTAACCACGCACCAGCATGCCCATGCTGGTCCTGGCCGAAAGTTCTCTTTGACTCTGCCTGTTATTTCATGAAGCTGGCCCTTAATCTGAACCTTGGTGCTCACTTTCATCCTCTGTTTTCTCCTCTGGTCGAATCCTGGCCGATCGGCAAGGACAGGGGTCCCGGTGACCGTCCCCCGCCTCGACGGAATTGCAGTCGTACGAAACAGAATCGGGCTCGATTCCGATTCGGCCATTGACCGCGTGGCGGCCCTGCTGTCTATATGCCAGGCACCGCTCCGATTGGATTAGTCCCCAACATGAACTTCGTTCGCGCCTGCCTTCTGTAGAGCAAGCGCCGTGCCAGGAGGCAGCGAGCCGTTTGGTCACGCGGGACGAAGAGCGCCCTGGGGCGCTCGCATGTAGACTCTACAATCCGCTACGACTCGTTTCTCCAGATTGGCAATGGTACCTGTACACCTCAGACCGAGGCGAGCTCGTCTGCGCCGTTGCCGGCGAGGGCGGAAGCCGCCGCTCCCACGCGGCGCGCGGCCTCGTCCCGGACTTCTTCGCCCCGACGGACAACCCGGTCCTTCAATCCTCGTGCGGAGTCTTCGGTTTCACGCAGCTTGCGCCGCATCGCCTCGCGCGTGGCCTTGCCCGACTGCGGAGCCAGGAGCAGGGCGACGCTGGCGCCGGCGAGAGCACCGGCTAGAAAGCAGAACGTCCTAGTGGAGTAAGTGGTGCGGTCATTCATGGAACCTCCTCGGTTGTCGTTCGTGTGCGGTCGGCGACAGCCGACATCGTCCTCATCTCCAGAGCAAGATCAGGGCCATCTCGCCGCGCACGGAACCGCGGCACGAAATCTCGCGGAAGGCCGCGCTCTCGGTCTCTGGCGGAAGGCGGATTGTAGATTGTTCCTCTGTTCCGCCTCCGCACCACCCGGCGGTGCTCTCGGGAGGAGAAACGCGATAGCGAAAGACAGGTCATTCAGCTCACCGACCACGCAGCCGTATCGTGAGGGATGGCCGCGCGTTTCCTGGCGCAGGATTTGCAGTAAGTCCTCGTGTCGGCTCTGGGATCCAGGGATTTGGCCCGGTTCGATCAGAATGGGGCTGGTGATCGGCTCGGGTGAACCCCCGATGCCGGGGACCATGCCGTCGACAATTCGTCCAGAGAGGCAACGTTTCGGTGAACCGATCCAGTCGCAACCGCAACCTCATCGGACTCGTGGCGGGACTCGCCGCTCTCGCTCTCGTCGTCGTCCTCGCGGCGGGGCTTTGGGTCTCTCGCCTTCGACCTTTGGCGCGGGAGAAAGTCATCGCGCTTCTCGAAACGCGTTTCGATGACGTTCGACTCGAGAAGCTGGAGCTCCGACTCCTTCCCGGCTTGGCCCTCTTCCCACGCCTCGCGGCTGCGGGTGAAGGCCTTTCCGTGAGCCTTCCCGGTCGGGCGGCGGAGGGCGTTCCCCCGTTCGTCACGATGAAGGAGTTCGAAGTCCAGGTCGGGCTCCTCGGGATATTGCGCGATCCCATCCGCGTCAAGAGTCTCCGTCTGGACGAGCTCACGATCCAGATTCCGCCGAAGCGGCACGACTCGCAGCCCAGGTCGGGACGGGAGCCGGCCCCGGCCTTCGTCATTGAAGATCTCGTCGCGGACGGCGCGATTCTGCGGATCATTCCACGCGATCCCGAGAAGGAACCCCTTCAATTTGACTTGAACCAGCTCAGGGTGCAGGCGGCGGGTCTGAGCGAGCCGATGCGGTTCCACGCCATTCTTCAGAACGCGAAGCCTACGGGCGAGATCCAGACCAAGGGCGAGTTCGGACCGCTCGTTCTCTTCGATGCCGGCGCCACCCCCGTCTCGGGAGACTACGTCTTCGCCGAGGCCGACCTGTCGGTATTCAAGGGAATAGGCGGGAAGCTTTACTCCGAGGGCCGCTTCGACGGCGTCCTGGAACGCATCGACGTCAAAGGCTTCACCAAGACCCCCGATTTCCAGCTAACGTCGGCGGGGACTCCGGTGGATCTGCGGACCGACTTCGAAGCCGTCGTCGACGGTACGAATGGAGATACGTTGCTTTCCCCGGTGAACGCCGTTCTGGCGAGCTCGGACTTCCAGACGATAGGCGGTGTCAGCCATCGAGCTGGAACCCCGGGAAAGACGGTTTGCCTCGCCGCCGAAGGCGCTGACGGCCGCATCGAGGACTTCCTCCGACTGGCGATGAAATCGGAGCGGCCGTTCATGACGGGGGAGATCCGCTTCCGATCTTTGATCCTCATCCCGCAGGGAGACGTGGACGTGGTCGAAAAGCTCTTTCTCGACGGAGAGTTCGTCATCGACTCCGCTCTGTTCCCCGAGCCGAAAGTCCAAGGGAAAGTCGACGACCTGAGTCAGATGGCTCAATCAGAGAAGAGCGAAGAAGGTGCCCTCTCGACGCTGCAGGCGGAGCGAGTGCTCTCGGACATGCGGGGCTCGTTCCGGCTCGAGAAGGGAGTGATGTCCCTTTCCTATCTTTCGTTCCGGGTGCCGGGAGCGGAAGTCCGGCTCGAAGGAACCTACGGCCTCGTGAACCAGCGTATCGATTTCCGGGGAGAGCTCCGTATGGAGGCCAAGGTCTCCGAGATGACGAGCGGATGGAAATCCTTCTTCCTCAAAATCGTCGATCCTCTGTTCCAGACGAAGGATTCCGGTTCGGTCATCCCCATCAAGATCCGGGGCACGCCCGATGCCCCGTCCTTTGGCGTGGAAGTGGGACGGGTCTTCTCGCGTGAGCAAGTCACTTCGGAATCCCACGGACCCAGCGAACACGACCCATGGAAGAAGCCCATCCCCTCGTGCACCGAGATCCTGGCCATCGGGAGATTGCCCGTCGATCTCGGGCCCGACGTCACCTCCCGTCTTCCATTCGTTCACGAGAGGGCGGGTCTTCATTCGAACCGAGGGAACAACCCTTTGCTTCGCCGAGAAGCAGATGCTCCATCGAATCACAGAAGGAGCTTCCGGTCTGCGCCTCGATTGAACGCGGGCAGGGGGGCTTCAATCGCGGGACAGGTCAAAACTCCATTTGGGACTAAAGACCGCGGGCCGCTCAGGCTCCTCTCGGCCCGTCGCTGCCGGCTGCGGCTGTCGCGGGTCGCCAGCGACCATCTTCCCGCCGTCGCCGACTTCGAGATCGACTGACGGCGTCGTCTAGCCCAGAGGCGCCCTCACTCGTCAGGTGGTGCGGAGACCGGAGCCTGAGCTGGCCCGCGCCTGACTCCGTTCTTGACCGGCGCGCTTTGCTTCGCCTCTTCCGTTGTCAACTCACGGCGGGGGCAGCAAGGCACGATCGAGTCGCTCTTGTACCAAGGCCCAGTTGAGGTGGCTCAGGACGCCTTCGACGTAGTCGCCCTTTCGGAGCGAGTAATCGAGGAAATAGGCGTGCTCCCAGCAGTCGATCGCCAGCAGAACCGCCTGGTTGGCGAACAGGCCGCCGTCATGCTCGGAATGCACGAGATTGTGCCGCAGCCTCTCGGAGCCAAGGTCGCAAGTCACCAGGACCCAGCCGTGAGTCGATTGGGTCATGGCCTTGAGGTCGGCCATCGCGTTGTCCCAGGAGCCGAAGGCCTTCTCCTCAGCCTGCCGGAACGCGGCCGGCACCTCGGCCTTTGGCGAACCGAGGTTGCCGAAGTAGAGCTCGTGGAGGAACGTGCCGTTGTACGCGACCGGTTCGCGGCGCCGCAGCTCGGAATAGGCGGCAAAGCCATAGTTGGCGCCTTCCCGCGAGGCGGTCGTGAGCAGGGCCTCGATCTCGTTCAGCTTCTTCACGTAGCCGTGGTAGAGCTCGAAGTGGGCGCGAAGCTGGGCTTCCGACAGGAAGCCGTGGCACTGAGCGACGAGACGGCCGTAGTCCTTCGCCTGGATCGTCAAGCTGCACCAGTTGCTTCCCGAGGTTTCTCCCATGCAGCATCCCGTTGAAAGCCTGACGAGCGTTTTCGAGACCCTGGGCAACATCCTCCCGATACTTCAGCTTCCCTTGCTTCCGCCATTGTCCCATTCCTTGAAACTCTTCGGAGAAGCGCTCGGCATAGTCAGAAACCAAGAAGCCCTGCGGCTTGGCCCGCTTGACGACGAGCAACCCGACCGCGCCGGTTCCACTTAATGGGCCGCCGGGTCCACCGATGCTACTTCTTCCCGGTGAGTAGAAGTCCACCGCCCACGACCAAGAAGGCCACCCCCGCCCACACCGGGATGTTGACCCGCTCTTTTTCGGTGATGGCGATCTCCACGGGGCCTAGATTGGCCTCGTGGGTCTCGCTGGTGTAACTGAATCCCCCGTAGGCGAGGGCCAGGGCCCCGGCGACTAAAAGCACGATCCCGAGCATTCGCATTTCAAACCTCCTTCTGCCGCGCGGGGCGCGGGAGCAAGCGTACCTAGACGCTGGCTCCCGCACCGCCTGGGCTATAGCGGCTAATCGTCGATGACGAAGGTCAGCATCATGTTGACCTGGTACTCCGTGATGGAGCCTTTGCTCAACCTGACCTGTTGCTCCTTGATCCACGCGCTCTGGAGGTTGCGGAGCGTCTTGTTCGCCCTCTCGATACCCTGGTGGATCGCATCCTCGAAACTCTTCGTCGAGGTTGCGCTGATCTCGGAAACCTTTGCTACTGACATCTCATCCTTCCTCTTGAAAGTCGTCGGGCGAGGAGCCTTTGGCTAGCGCACTGAGCTCAACCTGGAGAAGACGCCCAGCGCCCGTAGAATCCAAATGAGCAGCGCTGCGCCGAGAACGGCGACGATCCAGGCTGCAGGCGCCCCGTGAGTCCGCACACCCAGGGCACTCGCGACGTAGACGCCGAGACACGATCCGGTGATGCCGATGATGATGTTGGCCAGATTCCCATCTGGCCGTTGGCCCCCATTAGGATGCTCACCAGACACCCGACGACGCTCCCGATGATAAGTGTAACGAGTATGTTTGTCGATGCTAAGTCCATGATTGAATCCTGGCGTCTGCGACACCCATGTCGGTGTTCGGCTCGGTTGCCGTGGCCGCCGATCGCTTAGGAAGCAAGACCTGAGCCACCCCTTCTGAAACGTCCCACTTCTCTCTTATGTTCATGCGGCGGCGGGACTGAGGGGCGCGGGAGGCATTCGGGCGGGTCCGTACGAGCCGTCTTCGGCAGCCCCTTTCTACAAATTGCCGCCATTCGCCTCCCCCGTCGCGGGTGGACGCACGGTACCAAACAGCAGACGTGGCAGTCTTCTTAGCGCTCTCGAGACAGTCGACGTTCGAGACACGGTGGTTCAGGCCGTCACCTGGGCTGGAACCGAGCTCTCCGGAGCTCAAATCGGAGGCTTCCTTCTACAACCGATCGGCCACTGGCACGGTGCTTGCTCTTCAAACCGATGTCGGGCTCCTCCGACGAAGACGACGACAGCCGAGGAGGCGAAGGGGCTCGACGAGCTGAGATGCAACTCAATAGGATATTGAACTCAAGGAGACGAAATACATGAAGAACTTACGGTTCTCGATCCCTTTCATCTGTCTCGCTGCTTTTCTGACGTCGGGTTGTACGGCCACGAAGAATACCGGTGTCGCCGTAGGTGCGGGCGCCAAGGAAGCCGCTCAGCAGGTAGGTGACACGGCCACGGATGCGAGCATCACCGCGGCGATCAAGATGAAGATGGCCGACGATCCCGTGGTGTCTGCCATGAAAATCAACGTAGATACCACCGATGGGAAGGTCGCGCTGAGCGGGACGGTCCAGAATGCGGCGGAAGCAGACAAAGCTGTCGCTCTGGCAAGGTCGGTGGACGGCGTCAAGAGCGTCGAGTCCAACCTCGTTGTTCGGCGGTAGGAAATAGAAGGCAGCACGGGCTAAGGACGGCTTCAAACGGGAAACGACGGGATCTGGCACTGAGCGGCGTGGAGCGGCAGGTGAGGAAATCCTCGGCGGCGCTCTCTGCCTCCCGGCATGGCGGGACGAGAGAACAATCTTGACAGATTGTAGATTGTTTCCTCGGAGGGGGTTTGGCGATGGCGGTGACCGCCGCCATCGGGCGACTTCTCAGCGTTTCAGTGGGCTGAGGTGAAGTTACCGTGATACGAAGTCTCTTACGTCCGCTAAACGCCCGCCCTCATGGGCGAGCAGCCAACGCTTGCGCTCGATCCCGCCTCCATAGCCGGTGAGGGCGCCTCCCTGGCCGACCACGCGATGACAGGGCACGACGACCGCCACGGGGTTGGCCCCGTTGGCGCTCCCCACTGCGCGCACCGCGGAGGGGCGATGGATACTGCGGGCGAGCTCTGAATAGGAGAGAGTCGTTCCGCACGGGATGTCGCGCAACGCCGTCCAGACCGCGCGTTGAAAGGAAGTTCCACCGGTCTCTACCGGCAAAC
>Ga0214473_10009305_pt1 | contig 11610 bp, 5 predicted proteins | sample RVTome_7_FD_203509 | JGI IMG/M metagenome (GOLD analysis project Ga0214473, IMG submission 203509) | Soil microbial communities from uranium-contaminated site in the Upper Colorado River Basin, Wyoming, United States - RVT98D197 | ecosystem: Environmental > Terrestrial > Soil > Contaminated >...
CCTGGTGAACCAGCTGGTGGACGCCGCATACTTCACGGCCCTGGAGGTCCGGGGCCGGAACGTGGCGACTTCCATCGAGGGGTACCTGGCCAGCGCACAACGAAGCGCGCGTTCGCTGGCGGTGGACCTGGCCAAATCGGCTGTGGCCATCGCGAGCTTTTACGAGTCGGTGTTCGTGCCGTGGCTGCCGGGGATGGGAATTCATGTGACCGGGAGGAAGGCGAAGCAGCCCTGAGTTGGATTGACATGAGACACGGCCCAAGCTTCATCCCCATCGATGACATCGGCACGACGGATCCCGCCTCCGCTTCGAGCCGGGTCGCTGAAGTCGCGCCGCGCTCGCCGTCCGCCCCGGCGAATACAGATGAGCCCAAGCTCGGCATCTCCTCGGCGCCTGCATCGCCGCGGCTGACGAGCGTCAGCGTCATCATCCCTTACACGAAGCCGGAAACGGTGGGAAATGCGATCGAGAGCGTGCTCCTACAGGACTATCCCGAAGATCATATCGAGATCATCGTCGTGGGGAAGGGGAGCCAGGCGCTTCGGGGGCGATTCCCGAGGATCACCGCCGTTGAGGCCGCCTATACGGTCCCGCCAGGGAAAGCCAGGAACCTCGGCGCCGCCCGGGCGACGGGTTCTGTCCTGTTGTTCCTGGACGATGACTGCGAGGCCCAACCGGGATGGATCGCGGAGAACCTTGCAGAGCTAGAGCTCGACGCCGTGGGGGCAGTCAGCGGCAGGATCTTGGGCAAGTCGCAGGTGCTCTTCGCCCGCTGCACCGACTACAGCAATTTCGGATCTTGTCGAGGGGATCGGCGAAAGCCGGGCCGGCTGTGGACGGCCTCCTTCGGGATGCGCTCGGACCTCTTCAAAGCGATCGGGGGATTCGACGAATCCCTGGCTGTCCAGGAAGACATCGATCTGTGCTTCCGGCTGAATCGACACGGATATGAGACCATCCACCAGCCCAGGATCGCGGTCCTGCACAACCACGGCCGGCACTCACTCCGTTCATTCCTGTCCTACCAGTATCAGAACGGGAGGCGGGCCGGGCTGGGTGTTGAAAGCCGATATCCGGAGGCTGGCCTCCGGAACATGCTGCTCTCCATGCTGGCCCATCCACTGCTCTATCTGCCTGCGGTCCTGCCCTTCGCGCTGCTTGGGACTGTGCTGACGGTTTGGGAGAACTTCCGGCAGGACCAGCGGGTCGCTCTGGTCGCGCCGGCCATCTTCGTCGGCAAGCTGACCTGCCACCTTGGGATCCTGCGAGCCCTCCTCGATCGGCGGCTGCGCGGCTATTGGGTGAGCAGCGGGAAAGTCCGGGCGGTGCGGACGTTGTTCGATTACATGTTCCTGAAGGCCAGGTTCACCACTCCCCGGGTGCTGACCCTTTACGTGACCTCGGCCTGCAACGCCAAGTGCAAGCATTGCTTCTACTGGCAGAACTTGAACCAGAAGGCCGATCTCCGCATGGAGGAGATCGATGAGCTGTCACGATCGCTGGGGAAGCTCGACAAACTGCTGATCGCCGGGGGAGAGCCCTTCTTGCGGCGTGAACTGCCTGAGATCTGCGGCCTCTTCATCCGGCAGAACGACGTCGAGATCATCTCCATCCCCACCAACGGTCTGCTGCCGGATCTCATCGCCCGGCAGCTGCGCAAGACATTGGCGCTTGCCGACGGCCGCTCCATCCGGGTGAACTTCTCCCTGGATGGCACCCAACCTGTCCATGATGACATTCGCGGCGTCCCCGGGAACTTCCAGAAGGTCGTGGAGACATTCAACCAGGCCAGGCAGCTGCAGGCCGAGTATCCCAACCTCACGATCGGCATCAACAGCTGCGTGATGAACGCCAACTACCGCGATCTGTTCGGGTTCTACGATGAGTTCCCGGCCCTGTTTCCAGACGTCGACATGCCGGGACTTATCCTACTCCGAGGCGATCCCTACGAGCCCAAGCTTGAGCTCCCGACCATCCAGGAACTGGAGGCGCTGCACTCGCATAAGCGGGCCAGGGCCGGCGCCAGCCAGCCTCTGCTCTGGAAGTTGGCGGACATGGCCAATTTCAGGATCGGCCTGGAGAGCATCCGCACGCAGTCTCAGGCCGTCCCGTGCGAGGCTGGGCGCATCCTGGGTGTCGTGGAGGACAACGGGAACGTCCGGCACTGCGAGCTGCTGCCGCCAATCGGGAATCTGAGGGAGAAGGGCTTTCGAGAGATCTGGGACTCCCCGGAGGCCGTGGCGGCCAGGGAGCGGATCGTGCGCGGCGAGTGCCACTGCACCCATGAGTGCAATGTGTTCGAGAGCCTGCTGGCGCATCCGGCGCATGGACTGAAGGCGCTGGCGAAGGCAAGCAACCGGAAGGCGGCCGGGTGAAACGCATCCTGATCATCCAGCCATGGATACGGCTCGGAGGCGCAGAACTGGTCAGTGTTCACTTCGCCGACGCTGCCCAGCGAGCCGGTAATGATGTGGCCATCGCATGCTGTTTCGTGGATCGTGCCGGGATGCCTCCGCAGGCATACGGAGTGGCCTATCGACTCCCGCCGATGGGCCTTGCCAATGCCCTCGCCAAGAGTCGGGTCCTGTTTCTTCTGTTCGGCCCCTGGATCCTGCTCTGGCTGGTGTGGCGGCACTCCCGTGGCGTTGATGTGCTCAATCCACATGAATTCCCCGGAACATGGATCGCCGTTCTCGTAGGAGCGATCAGGCGAATCCCAGTCGTCTGGAGCTCCTATGGGCCAACGCGGCGGTTTTCCTGGAGGGAAGTGGGCAACATCCGATTGGCGGATTGGCTGGGCTGGCGAGTTGCCAGCAGCTCGATCGACAGAATGTTCGTGCGCCGGCTTCATGCCATCCATGTCCCTTCCATCCTCAGTCAAGATCAGATTCGCGAGAGATACCAGCGCCAAGCGGAGGTCATTCCGCTCGGCGTCGATTTCAAGTTCTACAGTGCCGGCTCTTCTGCACATGTCGCGCAGAAGTACGACTTGGCAGACAGACTTGCCCTACTCTGTGTCGGCAAGCTGCACCCCCAGGAGAACCATGCACTCTGCCTACAGGCGATGCCCCATGTTTTGGCTTTCTCTCCAGAGGCCCTATTGCTTGTCGCAGGGGATGGCCCGATGTTGGGGCGCCTCAAGGAAATCACGCATGAACTGGGGATCGAGGAACACGTGAAGTTCGTCGGGCACGTAGCGAGTTGGGAGATCAGAGACCTCTATCGCGCCTGCTCGCTGCACTTGTTCCCGGCGGTCGATGAGAGCTGGGGGATGACTCCCTTCGAGGCACTCTGCGCGGGATGCCCTTCTATCGTCTCACGGGAGACTGGCGCTGCGGAGCTCATGGCCGAGCACTCGATCGGCACCGTGTGTGCGCCAACCCCGTTGGATTTCGCCAACAGTATCAGGGACTTCTTTGATGCCCCACAGTCGTTCACGGACAATGCCAAGCGAGGTTCTGATTATGTCGCTGGTCGCCTCACGTGGGACCGATATGGATCTCATGTCATGGAGTTGATGCGAGCGGTGCTCGAGCCCTCGACTTCAAGGATCGGGTCGGTGGAGGAAGTGCTCCAGTGAAAGTGGCGATCTTCCATCTAGGCTTCTTCTACTCGGGGGGTGGCGAGAAGCTCATCCTGGAGGAAATGCGGGGGCTTCGTGCACTGGGGCATGAAGTCGACTGCTATGCGCCATATGTGAACCGAGAAGGTTGTTTTCCGGACGTCAAGGAGATGGCGGAGATCTTGCCGCTCCTGCCGCCGCCACCACCCTGGCTCCCGATGAAAGATCCGTTGTGGGTACTTCTTAGCTGCCTGCTGATTCCACTCATGGCACTTCGGTTTCGGCGGCACGATGTCCTGTTCGGGGCAAATCAACCAGGTGCGTGGTTCGCCCTTGTAGTGGGGACACTGCTGCGGAAACCCTATGTTGTCTACCTTGCGCAAGCCACCCGACTGCTGCATCCTCGCCAGGTGGATCTGGAAAACGGGATCCGCATTCGGGAGGGAGATCATCGGTTTCTGATGGCCATGAAGGCCATGGGGGGCCGGGTGATAGATTGGGCCGACCGCCTCAGCGTCAGGCGCTCGTCCATGGTCCTCACCAACGGATTGCACGTCAGCCATTGGATCAAGGAGGTTTACGGGGTCGACAACTATTCCTGCCCGGCTGGCTGTCATGCAGATGCAGCGGAAGCTCTCGACTACCGATCGCGCTGGTCTGGAATTGTGCGCACAGGGGAGTTCCGCATCCGCAAGCCCTTCATCCTGCTTACGAATCGACATTATCCGATGAAGCGCTTCGAATACGCCCTGTGGGCGCTCAAGGCCATGCTGAGAAGCCGACCCGATCTCCGATTGGTGATCACGGGTCAGGAGACCGAATATACGGATCAGTTGCGCTACTTGGCGCGCGGTCTTGGGCTGGAGAGGAGCGTCCTGTTCGTCGGCCTGGTCAGCGAAAGCGAACTGGCCTCCCTGTACCGACAGGCGGCCGTGTACGTCTACCCATCGCCCGAAGAGGATTTCGGCATGGGCATCGTCGAGGCCATGGGGTCAGGCACTCCGGTCGTAGCCTGGAACAATGGTGGACCGTCGGCCATCGTGGCAGATCGCGAATCCGGGTATCTGGTCGAGCCCTACGACGTCGACATCTTTGCCCAGCGGATGCTCAATCTGGTCGAGAATCCCTCCCTGGCCGAGAAGATGGGCCGGGCTGCCCACCGCCGAGCCCAGGACCTGTTCTCGTACGATCGACACAATCAATTTCTGGAATTGGCCCTGGTCGGCGCGGTGCAGGGCCTGCCGATCGTGGCCGAACTGGGGGCGAGACTGGTCTCCGTTCCCACGTTGGTGGAAGAGTGACTGCTGGTGCCTAGGAAGCGCCCGGGCCCGATTCGAACCACTGAGCATCTACGCCTCGCGCAGCGAGGGGCGATGGGCCTCCTTAAGTGGGCCCATGTCGCAGCAACTCTAGCGCTGATCTTCGGCCTCTCGTATTTCCTGGGCCGCGGCATGCTGAGTGGATCTCTTAAGGGCAACGATAGCGCAATGCATGTCGCCTATGCACTATGGGTGGATGAGTACTTTCCAAACCTCCCCCATTGGTATCCGCCACAGGGCGGGGGCGAGTCCATCGTGCATGGGTATCCTTTGCTCGGCCACGTGCTGGTTGTGATCGCCAGCCGGGTGGCCAATCTGTCCATACTGCAGGCCTTCAGGCTGGTCGGCTTCCTGAGCTTCCCGCTGACCACCATCGGCATCTACTTCTTCTGCTGGAAGGCACTAAAGAAGCAGACCGTAGGCTTGCTGGCCGCGGTCTTCTACCTGCTGGCCCCACTGACCTGGACCTGGACCTATGACTGGGGCTTCTTCGGGCAGGGGGTGGGGATGGTGTTTGTCCCCCTGATCCTGATCTGTTTCGAGGGCTATCTTTCTGACCGGTCGAGCACCGCTAGCCGCGGCCGGAGAAGACTGTGGCAGGCCGGGATGATCCTGGGGTTGATCCTCTCGCTCCTCAGCCATCCGGTGGCCGGCGCGGGCGCCGTGTTGGGCATGGCCGCTTACACCGTGCTCTCCGCACTGTTGGCACCGCGAGGCAAGCGATCACGGATCCTGGCACACGGCGCCAAGGGGATCTTCTTGGTCGGCGTTCTCAGTGCGCTGACGCTGGCTGCCTATCTGCTGCCCCTCTACAGCTACGGCCAGATCGCAAACCGAGAAGGATTGAACGTGCTGGGGCTTCACCAGCTTCCGCGGATCTCGATTCCGGAGTTCCTTGGGCTGCGGCGGCCAGATCCGCTGTTCGTCCTCACAAGAATGGCCAATCCGCTCGCTGTCATCGCCTTTCTGCCTGTGGCGCTGGCGTTGGCCGGCCGGACCTCCCGCCCGGCCCTGGCCTGGTCGCTGACCGCCGGCCTGATGGCCTTCCCGGCGGTCTTTCCCGAGATCCCCGAGACCCTCTCAGCCGGATCGTCCCTGCTGTCTTTGGTCTTTAGCTTCCGGTCGGCGCTGGTACTGGTCATGGTCCTGTTCCCCGCCGCGGCGGCGTATGGTGCCTGGGCTCTGGCCGATCTGATCGTGTCGATCCTGCGAGGGGCGAACAAGCCGCCCACGGTTCAGGAGGCAGCAGACCCGCCGAGCCTCGGTCTTTGGAGCTATGGGTCCTCCCTCATCGCCGTCTTGATGGCGACCGTGGTAGTTCTCCAGTTCGGGCGAGCCATCAGCGGTGAATCTTACCGGCTGGGCTATGGACCAACTTCCGCGGGAATCGATCTCAGGGACATCTGGAATCAAAGAGCGACTGATTCCTGCCTGGGGGCGAACGAAAACTCTCTGGAGGCAGGTCTGTGCAAGTTGCCGGAGGCACGCGCGCGGCTGAATATCCAGGAGCTCCTCCAGGAGTGCAATCGGGTTCGGGACTTGGGCCTGGAGTCACCCCCGCTGTGTCGGGCAACCTCGCCGTCATTGGCAGAACTCCAGTCGTTTCTCTCGGATTGCGAGGCAGCGCCACGCAGTGCACGGGCGCCAGATCCCTGCAGCGCACGGGTCGACGGCGGGCTTGCGGCTTTGCTGGGGGGAGTGTGGCCCTCTTTTCAGCTAAGCAACGATGACCCTTCGATCGCCCGCAGTCAGGTGCTCGCCGCTGAGCTGCCGGAGCAACCAAACCTCAGAATCGATGTCTCGCCTTTGGAAGGCCGACTGGCCCAGGACATCACTGCCTATTCCAACACCTCCCAGGTGGAGGCATACACTCAACAGCTTTCGCTCATCCACCTGATGTGGGGATACCAACTGGGTGTCTTCTACTCCGACGAGTACGGGTCGCCATCTGCGTTGAACGACCTGGCCGATTGGTTGGGGATCAACTACGTCTTCCTCGATCCGGTGGACGATCCGGTAGACAAGTACGTCGCCGCCGGCTGGAGCAAGACCTACGCCGATGCGGAAGTTGAGTTGTGGCAAAACAGCGCGGCCCCTCCGATGGCAACTGCCAGCACCGCCCCCTCCATCCTGGTCATCACCGATCCAGGGAGCGGCAACTATGCCCAGCTTTTCCGTCTGGCCAACGAGGGACTCGCGCCGCATTCGGAGTTCCTGCTGGTGGAGGGGTGGGCCGGGGTCGAAGAGTACACCCCGGAAGACCTGCAGCGGTTTGACATCGTCTTTCTGCACGGCTACCAGTACGAGAACTCGGAGCGAGCGTGGACGCTGTTGGAGGAGTATGTCCGGGCGGGCGGCTCGCTGTATGTGGACACCGGCTGGCAGTATGTGGTCCCCGAGTGGGAATTCGAGGTTGCCCCGGCGGTGCTGCCCGTTCAGCAGCTGACGTGGACCGACTACGGCAAACAGGCCGCCTACACTCTAAATGGCCTAACAATTGCCGGCGAGGCTCGGGTCGAGGGATTCGGACCGCTGATCTGGGAAGATCTTCCCTGGGGCGTGTCTGGCGCGAGCTCGGCCGACTTGCGGGATTGGGCTCAGCCGGTGCTCTCGGTGGGCGGCAATCCACTGATCGCGGCAGGCGAGTATCAGGGTGGGCGGGTCGCCTGGTCCGGCATGAACCTGATCTCACACATGATCGCCTATGACAGCCAGGAAGAGGCGTTGCTGCTGCACAACCTGCTGGACTGGCTGGCCGAGGGCAAGGGACTCATAGAAACTGACAGCCCAACGGTCGCTCGCGATCACCCCGACCAGGTCTGGTTTTCGGTCACAACCCAGCCAGCTGAGGTCACCTGGCTCTACTGGCGCGAGGCCTTCTATCCCAACTGGCATGCCTATCTCACCGACAGCACCGGCGAGCGAGAGGTCCCGATCTACCGCGGCGGGCCGGGGTTTATGCTTATGCCGCTGGAAACCAAAGATCCCCACGCGACGGTGTCCCTGCGCTGGGAGGCCTCCTTGGCCGAGCAAGGGGCACTGGGCGTCTCCGCCCTGGGCCTGCTGCTGCTGCTGGCCCTGGTCGCGGATGGGATGTTCCTTCACGGAAACGGCTTCACCTGGCTCAAGATCGCCATGGTGATGCGCATCCCGAAGCCATTCCTGGGTGAGGGCTCGAATCGCGAGTGGGCCGAACGGAAACGTGCCGAACTAGAGGCTGGGAAGCTCTCGCCCGATACCCCGCAGCACCTGATCCCCTCCCAGGCCATTTCCTGGTGGAGAGAGAACCGGGATCGGGAACAGGCCGGGGCCCCCGATTCGGCCGTGGCCGGCGTTCAGGCCGAGAACGAAACCCGGACGGAGCCGACCGGTCGATCGCGCGCAGAAGGCGAGGCACAACTCAGCGTATCCAGCAATCGCGCACTCGCCGATGGCGACGTAAAGGCCGGTGTCCCGACTGGCCCCGCGGCCGCCGACGGCGACGGACACCCGCCGGAAGCCGCCCCCGCCATCGAACCGCCTTCCGACGAAATCGAGCGCGCCCTGCTAGAATCCTGGTTGAATGGCTCGGGACATAGCGACGACGCCTGGGCCGAGAAACTGCTCGGCCGCAAGAACAACAGCCTGGAGGCCTAGGCTTCAAGGTGAGTCGTAGGGCGGGATTGATTGCGGCCCAGACCCTGTTGGGTCTGGGCCTGCTCATTGGCTGGGCCCTGATCGTCGACCTGGAGCAGGTGGGCAGGCAGCTGGCCGGGGCCAGTCTGCCGCTGGTTCTGGCGGGCGGGCTGGTCAGCTTGATCACACCCTTCCTGCGGGCGGCCCGTTGGCGTCTGGTGTTGAAGCCGCTGGTCCGCGTTCCTCTGATCGAGATCTGGTTGGTCGGCCTGGCCTCCAGCCTGGTCGGATTCGTCGTCCCGATCCGCGCCGGCGAGTTGGCCCGCAGCCTGCTGCTCAAGCAGCGGCACAGCCTCCCGATCGCGGCCTCCCTGCCCACCGTCGCGGTGGACCGGTCCTTCGACATGCTGGCGGTCCTGATTCTGGGCGCCACCGGGGCGCTGACCGGCCTGTCGCTGGAAGGCACGCTGCGCACCGTCCTCTATGCCGGGTTGGCGGTATTTCTGGTCTTCGTCGCCTTTGTGGTCCTGGTGATCGTTGCACGCCAGCGGGTTTTCAGTCTGGCCGAGCGCCTGCTGCCTCGTCGATTGGGCGAGGGCCTGCGCCGGCGGCTCTTGGGCCTGCTGGAAGGTCTGCTCTCCGGCTTCACCTCGCTCTCCCGCCGGCCGGGCGATCTGGCCCTGATGCTGGCCCTCTCGCTTGCGGCCGCAGTGATCGACGCCGGGGTCTTCTATTTGATGTTCGCCAGCTTGGGGGCCCGGGTGCCGCCGATGGTGGTGCTGACCGGGTATGCCCTGTTCGTGGTCACTTTCATTGTTCCCGGTGCGCCCGGCTATGTCGGGAGCATGGAGGCCTTTGGATCGCTGATCTTCGGCGCGCTGGGCACCGGGCAGGCCGTGGCGGCCAGCATGGTGGTGCTGTTCCATGCACTGAATGCGATCATCCTGGGCCTGAGCGGCGGTGCGGCGATGTGGGCGCTGGGATTCAGCCCCGCGGCCGCCTTCCGCTCCGCCGACGCCGACCCAGAGCCGGACCCCGCCAAACTGTAAGTCGATCGGAAGTTCGCCCCTAAGCCTCCTGGACTATCGTCTATGAGTGAGGGCCCGCGCCTGCGGCCCCTCCCGTGCTGCATGCATTGATGCGCTCAACTTCAACGCGCCCGCGTTTCCGCCACTGGGGAATTGGCCTGGCGGCTACCCTGTTGTTTGCCCTGGCCGTGGCCTGGTTCCTGGACTTCGCCCTCGGCCCGGCCCTGGGAGCGCAGATCACCTTCGGCCAGGCGCCCGGGGCGGCCGCCAGCCTGGTGATAGATGCCCACCTGCTGACCTACGGGGCCGTGGCCCTGGGTTTCGTGGCGCTCTACGGCCTGCTGGTAAGGTTGAGCCATTTTGGGCTGCGCAACCTGTCCGACCAAAAAGAAGAGCTGGAGCGCAAGAACCTCGAGCTGCAGGGCAGCCTCAGAACCCTGACCGAGCGCCAGGAGCGCATCGGCCACATCCTCAACTCGGCCGGGGAAGGGATCTGCGGGGTGGATACCAAGGGCCGCATCACCTTTGTCAACAAAGCCGTGACCCAGCTGACCGGCTGGCATGAGGAGGAACTCATCGGCCGGCCGATGCACGTCACCCTGCACCAACCGCGAGCCGACGGCACGCCCTACCCGGACGAGGATTGCCCGATCCGCCGCACCTTCCTCCATGGGGAGCCGCAGCACGTATCCGACGAGGTCTTCTGGCGCCGCAACCTGGCCAGCTTCCCGGTGGAGTACACCAGCACGCCGATCTACCAGGGCGATCAGCTTACCGGGGCAGTGGTGGTATTCCGCAATGTCTCCGAACACCGCCGCGCGGCCCAAGCGCTTCGCGAATCGGAAAACGTGGCCCGCACGGTCATCAAGAGCGTCAACGAAGGCATCATGGTGTTCGACCGGGATCTGCGTTACAAGGAATGGAACAGCGCCATGGAGGATATGACCGGCCTGCCCGCCGATCAGATCGTCGGGGCCTCCGCGCTGGACCTGTTCCCACAGTTCATGATCCCCGGCATCGACCGCCTGTTGCTGCGGGCCCTGCGCGGCGAACGGGTCACCTCGCCGGACACGGCCTATCGAGTCCCGCAATCCGGCAAGGAGGGCTGGATGGTCGCCACCTTCTCGCCGCACACCTCCGCCGACGGCATGACCATCGGCGTGGTAGGGATCGTGCGCGAGATCAGCGCCCGCAAGTCCGCCGAACAGGAGCTGCGGGCCAGCGAGGAGCGCTACGCGCTGGCGGCCAGCGCGGCCAACGACGGCCTGTGGGACTGGGATCTGAGGAGCAAACTCGTCTACTACTCCCCGCGCTGGAAGTCGATGCTCGGTTATCAGGATGGGGAGATCAGCCAGTCGACCGAGGAGTGGTTCAGCCGGGTTCACCCGGAAGATCTGCCCGGGTTCAATGCCGCCATCGGCAAGCACATCCAGGCCGAGACCGATCACTTCGAGAGCGAGCATCGCATGCTGCACCGCGACGGCTCCTATCGCTGGATGCTCACCCGCGGGCTGGCGATGCGGGATGAGGAAGACCAGGCCTACCGGATGGCCGGCTCGCAAACCGACATCACCGATCGCCGGATGGCCGGCGAGCAGCTGTTGCACGATGCCTTCCACGACGGCCTCACCGGCCTCCCCAACCGGGCGCTCTTCACCGACCGGCTGGACCGGGCCCTGGAGCGGGCCAAACGCCGGGAAGACTACATGCTGGCGGTGCTCTTCCTGGACCTGGACCGCTTCAAGGTGGTGAATGACAGCCTGGGGCACCTGGCGGGGGACCAGCTGCTGATCGGGGTGGGCAAGCGGCTGGCGGAATGCCTGCGCCAGGTCGACACCGTGGCCCGGCTGGGAGGCGATGAGTTCGTCATCCTGCTGGAGGACATCAACGGCGTTGAGGACGCCACTCGGGCCGCCCGGCGCATTCAGGAGGCCGTCTCGCTGCCGTTCCATCTGGGCCAGAACGAACTGTTCACCACCGCCAGCATCGGCATTGCGGTCAGCTCCTCCGGATACGATCAGGCTCAGGACATTCTGCGGGATGCCGACATCGCCATGTACCGGGCCAAGGCCCTGGGCAAGGCCC
>Ga0214473_10009306_pt1 | contig 11610 bp, 12 predicted proteins | sample RVTome_7_FD_203509 | JGI IMG/M metagenome (GOLD analysis project Ga0214473, IMG submission 203509) | Soil microbial communities from uranium-contaminated site in the Upper Colorado River Basin, Wyoming, United States - RVT98D197 | ecosystem: Environmental > Terrestrial > Soil > Contaminated >...
ATCTTCGATGAAGCGAGCATCTCCGTGATCGCCTCCGATACGGTGCGCGAGATCGGACGACTCGCAGGGCGGAGCCTGGACGTGCGACGATTTCGCCCGAATGTCGTAGTTCGTCTCCTGCGATCGGCGCCCTTCCAGGAGGACGGGTGGGTGGGCGGCGTCCTTTCATTCGGTGAGGGGGACGACGCCCCTGCCATCACCGTCACGATGCGCGACGTTCGCTGCTCGATGGTGAACCTCGATCCCGACTCAGCACGTCCTGCTCCAGAAGTGCTGACGGCGGTCGTTCGTGCGAACCGGAACAACGCGGGAATCTACGGCGCGATCACTCGCATCGGTCGACTGGCGGTCGGACAGACCATACTCCTCCGTGCGGCGACCGAGAAAAGGGAACGCGGGTGATCGAAACCCAATGTCCCGGAACGCCGCCCACCCGGCAGGCGGCTGTCGTGGCGGGAGGTCCATGAAGATCAGGAAGATCATCCTCGGCACCGTCGTGGTAGTGGTCGGCCTTGGGCTGGCGAGCTGCACGTCCTGGTCGCGCTTCGCGGGCATGCCACGGAACCCCATTCCCGAACGCGAGCCTTTCCAAGTATGGACCGATGGTGAAGCTTCCGTCCTTCACGGGTTATACCTCAGTGCCGATTCTCTGTGGGCTGTGCCGCGGTGGGAGGCGCCGAGTTGTGACAGCTGTCGCATTGTGATACCGCTCGGGCAGGTGGACTCGCTGCGGACACGCAAGTACTCGGCGGTGCGGACCTGGATACTTGTTGGATCGCTCCTGGGATTCGGGGCGCTGCTCGGTGCGGCCAATCCTGGATCCACCTAGAAAGAGCGGAGTGTGGGTGCGTCGTCGGACTGCTGAAGATCGCGAAGCATGGACCTGGGCGGCGCGTGTTTCTCGTCTAATTCCGCTACGTGAAGCCACGATCGCGCCGCCCGCGGGGTGACACACCCTGAAGTCGCCGAGCGTACACCAGTCGCGATGGAACAGAAGGAGAAGGCGCCGCTCTAGCAGGCCTGGGCGCCCTCAGGCCCGCCCTGCGGGCCGGCGCTCGATATCCAGCAGCGCCACCTCCACGTTCATCGTCGCGGGCGCGAGGGCACGGACCGCCGCGGCCCGCAGGACGGCCAACCCCGTGGGCGCGGGCACGCCGTGCACCCGGATCCGGAGCACCGCATCCGGCGCGGCGCGCCGGATGGCGCCGCTGACGAGTCGGCTCACGACGGCGCCGTCGGCGCCGTGGGCCTGGACATCCTCGACCGCCATCTGCCGGGCCGGAAGCGGATGGAAGGTCCAGCGACGCAGCGCGCCGCCGCGGTCGCCGCTGGGCGCCACCTCGAGCACCACGTATCCCTTCTCCTCGTCCAGCTCCGCGAACGACGTCCGCTCGATGGAACCGGGGTAGATCACCGGGGTGGACAGCGGGCGCCCTCCGAGGTCGGCGGTGAGCACCTGGTGGCGATGGATGTGGCCGGCAAGGACCGCGGCGAACGGCACCGGCAGGTCGCGCGCCCGCACCACGTCGTCCGCGTAGCGGAAGGTGTAGTTCTGCGGGCCCACCGTGGCGCCCTCGACGCACTGATGGAGACAGAGGAGGTTCACGGCGGCGTCGGCCCGTTCCCAGCCGGTCGCCTCGAGCAGGCCGCGGAACGCGGCGCGACCCCCCCGCCGCTGGAACGGGATGCCCGCCAGGGCCACGCGCACGCCGTCCCACTCCGCGGTGAACGTGCGTGGCCGGTCGAAGAGGTGGATATGGGGATGCTCGGCAAGCATCGGGAACGGGATGGCCGAGCGTTCGTGGTTGCCGGGCACGACGTAGACCGGAATGCCGTCGTCGGCCAGCCGCTTGAGTGGTGCGAAGCCCGTCTGGACCAGGCTCGCGGGCACCCGGCTCCGGTAGAACAGGTCGCCCCCGTGCACCACCGCGTGCACGGCACGGTCGCGCGCCGCCTGAAGCGCCCGCTCGTAGTTGGCCTGGAAGTCGTGGCCGCGGCGCCGGCGCACGATTCGCGGACGCGCCGGCAGGTCGATGCCAAGGTGGGTATCGGCCAGCAGGAGTATGCGGATGGCCGGCGCGGGCAGCGAGGCGGCTCCTGACGGGGCTCATTCAAGGTACTCGGCCGGCGCTCTGGGCTGGCGACCTGCCGGTCGGCGAGCCAACTTCGTCGCCTTGATCGTCGGTGCCCTCCTCGTCGCCCTGGCCGTCGTTCGCTCGCGGCGAGGAACCGCCGCGGCTTCACCTGTCCCAGCGGCGGCGAAGCGAGATCGCGTAGCCCTCCGGAGGACGCATGGGCAAGCGACTGCGAAAGCAGGACCTGCTGGACGAAATCCGGCGCGAACGCGCGGCGCTCGACGACGCGCTCGCCGGCCTCACGCCACGTCAGATGGCGAAGGCCGGCGTGACGCGGGGTGGATGGTCGGTCAAGGATGTGTTGGCCCACCTGGTCGAGTGGCAGCAGATGAACCTCGACTGGTATGCGGCCGGCCTGCGGGGCGAGAAGCCGGCGATGCCGGCCCCGGGCTACACCCTGCGGGAGCTGCCACGGTTGAATGCCATGATCTACCGCAAGCACCATCGGCGTTCGCTTCAGGCAGTCCTGCGGGACTTCGAGTCCCACCACGACCGCGTCGTTGCGCTCATCGAGAGCCTGTCGGACACGGACCTGGTCACCCTGGGGCGGTTCTCCTGGACCGGTTTGTCCTGGACGCTGAGCGACTATCTGCGCGCCAGCACCGCCGCACACTACCTGTGGGCCCGCACCCGCATTCGTCGCTGGCGGCGCGCCGAGGCCAGGGCAGCTGCCGAGCTCGTCGAGTGAGACTGCGTTCGGCGCTTCGAGCAGAGTAAACCGGAGCACGTTACCTTGGCGACCTATGGACCGCCCGCGCGGGCAACTGGCAGGCGACCTCTGGGGTGGCGTGAGTGCCATGCTCGTGGCACTCCCGTCGGCCATTGCGTTCGGGGTCACGATCTACGCGCCGCTGGGTGGCGCGTTCGGCGCCCGAGGCGCCGGCGCGGGGATCCTCGGCGCCACCGCGCTCGGCCTCGTGGCCTCGGTGTCCGGAGGCACCAAGCGCCTCATCTCGGCGCCGTGCGCGCCCGCCGCCGCGGTCCTGTCGGCCCTCGCCATCCAGTGGTCCCAGCAGGGCACGCCGGCCGCCACCGCCGCGATGATGCTGGCCATCGTCGCCCTCCTCACCGCCGTCTTCCAGATGGTCTTCGGCGCCGTGGGCCTCGGTCGGCTGATCAAGTACATGCCGTATCCGGTCGTGAGCGGCTACCTGACCGGCGTCGGCCTGCTCATCATCCTGAGCCAGCTGCCGAAGGTGTTGGGCGCGCCGGGCGGCACGCACGCGTGGGAGGCGGTGACGCGTCCCGCCCTCTGGCAGGGCCACGCGCTCGCCGTGGGCCTGGCGACCATCGCGGCCGGGGTGCTGGGGCCCCGGCTCACCCGGCGCGTGCCGGGCACCGTTCTCGGCATCGCCGCCGGTGTCGTGACCTACGGCCTCCTCGCGGTGGGCGAGCCCGCCCTCCGCACGCTGGCCGGCAACTCCGCCCTGGTCGGCCCGTTCGACGGCGGCGGTCCCGCCGGGGCTGTGCGCGCCATCGGCGACCAGCTCCGCGCGCTCAGCGTGCTCGATCCGGCGATCCTGCCCGCGCTGCTCGCACCCGCCCTGTCGCTCGCGGTACTGCTCTCCATCGACACGCTCAAGACCTGCGTCGTGCTGGATGCCATGACCCGATCGCGGCACGATTCCAACCGGGAACTCGTCGGCCAGGGCCTGGGCAACCTCGCGGCGACCGTGCTCGGCGGCATTCCGGGCGCGGGGACGATGGGCGCCACCCTCGTCAACCTGAACAGCGGCGCCCAGACCCGGCTCTCGGGCGTCATCGAAGGCCTGGCGGCGCTCGTGGCCTTCCTGGCGCTCGGTGCGGTCCTCGCGTGGACCCCCATCGCGGCCCTCGCCGGCATCCTGATCGTGGTGGGCGTGCGGATGTTCGACTGGCACAGCCTGTCGCTCCTCCGGTCGCGCGCGACCGTGCTGGATTTTGCCGTGATCGTGGCGGTCGTCATCGTCGCCGAGACCGCGAACCTGATCGCGGCGTCCGCCACCGGGGTGGGCCTGGCGATCCTCCTGTTCATCCGGGAGCAGGCCCGGGGGTCCGTGGTGCGCCGGATCGGGCTGGGCAACGCGATGTTCTCCCGGCAGGTGCGCCCGGCGCCGCTGATGGCCCTGCTGGAACGGCAGGGCGACCGCACCGCGGTGGTCGAGCTGCAAGGGAGCCTCTTCTTCGGGACCACCGACCAGCTCGGCACAGTGCTGGAGCCCCATCTCGCTGAGCGGCGGTTCGTGATCCTGGACTTCCGGCGCGTGCAGTCCGTGGATGTCACCGCGGCGCACCTGCTGGAGCAGGTGGCCGCGACCATGCGCGAGCGGGGTGGGGAGCTGCTCCTGTCGGGCGTGCCGCGGCGGCTCGCGCCCGGGGGCGGCCTTCCGCCGGCCCTCGCCCAGCTCGGCCCCGGGGGCCTGCACCCGGTGCGGGTGTTCGGCGAGCTGAGCGAAGCGCTGGAATGGGCGGAGGACGCGCTGCTCGCCGAGTCGCACGCGGAACACGTCTCCGCCCCGGCGCTGGAGCTGCATCAGCTGGAGCTGTTCCGCGGGCGGAAACCGGAGACGCTCAGGGAGTTCGAGGCGGTGCTCGAGCGCCGCTCGCTGGCCGCGGGCGAGCGCGTCTTCGCCACCAGCGACACCGGGGACGAGCTATTCCTGATCCGGCGGGGCGCCGTGCGCATCGTGCTCCCGTTGGCCGGGGGGCAGACCCGTCACCTGGCCACCTTCCGTCGCGGGGCGTTCTTCGGCGAGATGGCGTTCCTCGACCGCGAGCCGCGCTCGGCCGACGCCGTCGCGGAGCGGGAGACCGATCTCTACGTGCTGTCGCGGGCGCGCTTCGACGCCTTCGCCGAGGCCCATCCGCGCCTGGCCCAGAACCTGATTGACGGGGTGGCGCGGGCGCTGGCCCATCGGCTGCGCCATACGAATACCGAGGTCCGCGGGCTGGAAGAGTGAGGCGAGGTGAACCCATGAGATCGTACGTCATCGTCGCAGGCGCCATCTTCGGCCTCCTCGCGGTGCTGCACGTGTGGCGCATGATCGTGGAGCCGCATCTGGCGCGGGACCCGTGGTACCTGCTCATCACGGTCGCCGCCGGGGCGCTCAGCGTCGCGGCGTGGCGCGTCGTGCGGCGGTCGCGCTCGTTATGACCCGCGGTGGGCGTGCGATGGTGCTCATCGGCGTCACGTATGCGATCATCGGCATCACGTTCAGCGTGCTCGACGACTCGCCTGACCCCAGTCGTGTGCTTTTGTGGCGGCTGGCGGCGTGGCTGGCGAGCGCCGCCGTGGGCGCGGCGCACATCGGGTACGAGCACCATCGACCGGGCAGTCCCCCTCGTGTCACGGCCCTGCATGCGGCGGGGGCGGTGGCCCTGGGAGCATTCGGCCTCGCGCTCGCGGCGAACGTTCATTGGCTGTTCGCCGGACCGCCCGGGCAGCACCCACCGCTTCTCGCACTCCCCATCTGGCCGGTCATCACTGCCCTGCCGGCGTTTCTTGCAGCACTCGTGGTAGCGACGGTGCTGGCTCGCTTCTCGCGACGCGTGACCTCCGCATGAACCCCCTCAGGTGGCTCACCGCTCTCGCTGTCGGCGCGGTCGCCATGCCCGGTGCCGTTGTCGGCCAGAGCACTCTGGTGACCGACTCGGTGTCGTCACCCGGGCTCGCGTCGAACGTGGTGGGCGACAGCCCGGTGCGCCGGGTGCTGGTGTACCTGCCGCCGTCCTACTCACGCGACCCGGCGCGCCGGTACCCGGTGCTCTATCTCCTGCACGGCGCGACGTCCCTTCCCGACGAGTGGCTCGACGGCACCTACCAGGGGCTCGACCTCCATGTCGCTCTGGACAGCCTCGTCACCGCGGCCGCGATCCCCGAGTTCATCGTCGTCATGCCGGACGCCAACAACGCGCTCGAGGCGGGCTGGTATGCCAACTCGCCCGCGACGGGCAGCTGGGAGGACTTCGTGACGCGCGACCTCGTCCGCCACGTGGACCGGCGCTACCGGACCGACGACCGGGCGGTGCGGAGGGCGCTGGTGGGCCATTCCATGGGCGGATTCGGAGCGCTGGCCATCGGCTTCAATCACCCCGAACTCTTCGGCCTGGTCTACGCGATCAGCCCGTGCTGCATCGGCTTCGTCGGGAGGCTCGCCCCGTCCGGACCGGCGTGGGCCGCGCTCGCCGCCGTAACACGCTGGCAGGATGCCGGGGGATCGGTCCGCCTCCTCGTAGGCCTTGCCGCGGCACTCGACGGCAGCGCTGCTGATCCGCGACTGTTCGACGAACTGCCGTTCAGCCCCGGGCCGGATGGGACCCCCGTCCGCCATCCGGCGGTAGAGGCACGGTGGCTTGCCAGGATGCCTCCGGACCTCGCCTCGGCGATGGTGCGACGCGGCGATCGTCAACCCATCGTCTTGGTCGAAGCGGGATCCGAGGAAACGGGGATTCGGGCAGGCATCCAGCTCCTCCGCGACCGCCTCGACAGCCTTCGCGTCGCCTACAGCGACACGACCTTCCCCGGGGGGCATATCGACCGCGTGCGGGAGCGCTTCACGCAGCATGTCCTGCCCACCGTCGGCAGGTGGTTCACCCAATCCCAGAGCACGGTCGGGGGACCAACCAGGTGACGTGACTCCGCGCCCGCGGCTCGAGCGCGGTCTTCTAGGTGACAACCCCGGCTAGCTTCTCCGACGACCCGCGCGGAATGTCGCTGGGACAGCCGAGCACAGGAGCGAGGGTGCGCGACCGCACGACCGGCAGGTGGCTCTGGGTGGGGGCGCTGATGCTGACGGTCGCCGCCGCCGGCTGGCAGCGGCGCACTGGTCCATCCCACCCCGTTCGCGTGGCGCTTCCGGTCGCGGACTCGGCAGTCACGGCGAAGCTCCCCCGCAGCAGCCCGACGACGGCCGCACCCCGGATCGTCCTCCCCGCGTGGGACGACGCGGCGGCTGGTGTTCTCCAATGGCGGCACTATCCCACGGACGACGCCTTTATGGCCATCCCGCTGCAGCGGGATGCCGATCACGTCGTGGCCGCGTTGCCGGTGCAGCCGCCCGCGGGCAAGGTCGAGTACTTCCTCGAGCTGGCGACCGCGGGCGGCGCCGTGCGCGTCCCCAACGCCACCGTGATTCTCCGGTTCCACGGCCCAGTGCCGTTGCCGGTGCTGATCGCGCATATCGCCGTCATGTTCCTCGCCATGCTGGCGGGGGTGCGGACCGCACTCGCGGCGGCCTTCGCAACGGGCGAGGAGCGCGGGCTCACGCCGATCACGCTGGCCGGACTCACCCTCGGCGGCCTCATCCTCGGCCCCATCACGCAGGAGTACGCATTCGGCGCCTACTGGACCGGCGTTCCCTTCGGGTGGGACCTCACCGACAACAAGACCCTGGTCATGTGGATCGGCTGGGCGGTGGCCGCGGTCGCGACCACGCGCCGGTGGAGGACCGCGCGCGGCGCTGTCATGTCCGCGGCGGTCCTCATGCTCGCCGTGTACGTCATCCCCCACAGTGTCCGGGGGAGCCAGCTCGACTACACCCGCATGCCCGCGGCCGCGACACCGTAAGGCCGCGCGTCGGTCCCGCTACGGCTTCGTCACGCTGAGCCCCGTGACCGTGGCTTCCGTGTTGTGGGCAAAGCGAATGCCGTACACGCCATCGGTGGACTTGAGCTTGCCGGCCGTCACCAGGGCGGCCTTGTCATAGCTCCCGACGACCGTGCCGTTGATGGCGCACTCGACCTTGTCGTCCTTCACCGACACCGCGATCTCCTGGGTCACCGGCTGGCCCGGTCCGGCGGCCGAGTGTACGGCCGCGTGCGGCTCCGCGCGCCGGCCGTTCATCTGGAACGGCTCCGGGCCGAAGCCGCGCACGATGAAGCGGCCGTTGCCGTACGCGGCGCAGTAGAGATAGCTCTGCTGGTCCGTGTCCAGGTCGTTGCCGGCGATGACGATGCCGTACGGGTGGGGGTGGTCGTTCACGTTCATGTACTTGGGCTCGGTGAACGTCGCCTTGATTGTGTAGTTCCCGCTCGCCGTGTTCGCGGGATTCCAGTAGGTCACCGCGGGACCGGTCGTGACCATGAGCACGTCACCGTTCTTGGCGAGCTTGGCGTTGTCGAGCGTCTGACCCTGGCTGGCCTCGCTGGCGTCGACCCTGCCTTTCCAGCCCGGGATGGCAATCCCGCCGTCGGCGACGGCGCGGGACGCCTCGGTTTGCTGTGCGGCAAGTACAGACGGAGCGAAAACGACGGCGAGGGCGACGAGCGCGGAACCGTGGGCGCGGCGCATGGTGAACCTCTCATCAGGGGTGGCTGGGTTTCCCTACAATAGCCCGGTGTACTCCGCGGCGCGATCCGGGTTCCCGGCCCCGGTCGCCCGCCTGGCATGCCCCACGCTGCCGCCCGCCCTGGGTTCCTCGAACCGGCGCGTCAGGACTACCGCCGCCGCGACCAGGAGCGCAGGTTAGGGCGGACGGGCCACACACCACAGACGGAAGGGCCGCTCCCCATGCGTCGCACGACCGCGCTGGCACTCGTCGCCGTGGCGCTCCTTCCATCGGCCGCCCAGGCACAGCGCTACACCGATACCACCGGGCGCCTGCGCGTGGCACTCGCCCGGCAGCCGTTCCTGCCCAACGGCACGTCGCCGGGCCCAACCACCATGGCCTCGGGCGGCATCCAGCAGATCCTCACCGACTTGGGGGCGACGGTCCGCGTGCAGGAAGCGGCCCTCACCGCGGACGAGGACGCGGAGTACGGTGGGTGGAAGCGGCTGGGGATGGCGTTGGGCCATTACGCCGACCTCGTGGCCCGGAACGAGCGGGACGGCTACTTCACTGTCGCGCTCCTCGCGACCTGTCCTTCCATGCTGGGCGCCGTTGGGGGACTCCAGCACTCCGGCCCGACCCGCGAGTCCATCAGGGTCGGCATGCTCTGGCTCGACGCGCACCCCGACTTCAATACGCCGGAGACCACGCGCAGCGGCTCACTGGGCGGGATGCCGGTGGCCGTCGCGACGGGGCGCGCGCTCCAGCGGTTGCGGGGAGACGCGCGGCTCGATCCCCCGCTCGCCGACGCGTACGTCGTGATGGGCGGTGTGCGCCTGGTGGATCCCCTGGAGCAGGAGCTCCTGGACGACTCCGGCATCCGGCAGCTGAGCGTGGATGACCTGCGGCGGGGAACGCCAGCCGTCTTCGCGGAGCTGGACCGCCTGAGTCGCGTCACTGACAAGATCTACGTCCACATCGACATGGACGTGCTGGACCCCGCCGAGGTCATGGGCCACCAGAACAAGGTCCCCAACGGCCCGACGAGCGCCCAGCTCGCCGCCCTCTTCGAGCAGATCTTCCGCCGGTATCCCAAGGCCTCCGCGATCGGGTTCGCCACCATCCCAGCGACCGACGAAGGCGGACTCTCGCTCGCGGCCGTCAACCGCATGATCGAAGGCGCGGTGCGAGGTCTGGCGGCCCGCGAGGGCCGGAACGACTAACCCACGCGGCCCGCATGTTCTCGGCGACGGTCGCCTACTACGACGCCCTCTACCACGACAAGGACTACCGGACCGAGGCCCGGTACGTCGCGACCGTGATCCGCGAGCGCGTGCCGCGCGCCGCATCGGTCCTCGACGTCGGCTGCGGCACCGGTGGCCACGCGCCCTCCCTCGCAGCCGAGCATGGCTTTCGGGTCGACGGCATCGATATCGAGCCGGGCTTCGTGAAGCATGCCCGCGCGCGCCACCGCGCCGGGACCTTCACCCAGGCCGACATGACGGACTTCGATCTCGGCCGGACCTACGACGCCGTGATCTCCCTGTTCAGCGCGATCGGGTACGTGAAGGACGAGGCAGGTCTCCGGCGCGCCGTCTGGGCGATGGCGCGCCACGCCGCCCCGGATGGCGTGCTGGTCGTGGAGCCCTGGTTCGAGCCCGGAGCCATGCGCCAGGGGTACGTGACGTGCCGCGTCGCCGACACCCCGGACGGCACGATCTGCCGCATGTCCCACACGGCCATCGAGGGGCAGGTCTCGCGGCTGCACTTCGAGTATCTCATCGGTTCCGCCGCCGGCCTGCGGCGCGTCACGGAGCTGCATGAGCTCGGACTGTTCACGCGTCGCCAGATGGAGAGCGCGTTCGAGGCCGCGGGCATGACGGTCGCCTTCGATGAGCAGGGGCCGACCGGGCGGGGCCTATACGTCGCCTCGCGCACGCGCGGTGCGGAATAGTCGCGATGCGCCGAGGACTCGCGAGGGCGCGGAGCGTCCGGCGGTCTCGGCGCCGAGCCCGATCTGCCACCCCGACGAGCGTTTCGCGCGGCGTCGAGTCCGCCGGGACGCGGAGCCCCTCGCGAGTCCTCGGCGCATCGACCCTCACCGGTCCAACGGCTATCGCAGGAAGAAGCCCGCGCGCAGCGGATCCGCCGGATCGATCACGAACTCGTGCCGGCCGGTAATGAACGCGTCGCCCTCGATCTCGGGAATCACCGCGTCGTACGGCCCGAACCGTGTGACCTCCACGGCCCGGCCCGTGAACCGGCTCCCGATGATACTCTCGACCACGATGTCGTCGCCGAGGCCGATGTCGCCCCGGGTGTGGTGGATGGCCACGCGCCCGCTCACGCCGGTGCCCGTGGGTGAGCGGTCGACCTCACCTTCGGCGAACACGCACACGTTCCGGCTGTGCGCCGACGCGTCCTCCGCGGGCCCCGTGAAGATCGTGCCGTAGAGGAAGCCGAGGTCGTCCTCGAACGGGTGCTGGATGGCGCGCGCCGCGCTCACCGCCTGCTTGACCTGCATCCCGCGCTCGATCAACAGCCGGTAGTCGTCCGCGTGGCACCGGAGTCCCAGGCTCGCGGCGTCCACGTACGCATAGAAGGCGCCCCCGAACGCCAGATCGTATCGCACGCGCCCGAGTCCGGGCACGTCCACCTCGGCGTCCAGCTCCGCCACGAACGACGGCACGTTCCGGAACGCCACCCGGCGCACGCGCCGCCCCTCCACGAGGGCGCGCGCCGTCACCAGGCCGGCCGGTGTGTCGATGCGGAGCGTGGTTTCCGGCGCCACCATCGGGAACATGCCGGTCTCGAGCGCCACCGTGACGAAGGCGATGATCCCGTGGCCGCACATCGTGCTGTAGCCCTCGTTGTGCAGGAACAGCACGCCCGCGTCCGCGCCCGGCGTCACCGGTGGCGTCACCAGGCAGCCGTACATGTCGGCGTGGCCACGCGGCTCCCACATCAGCGCCGTGCGCAGGTGATCGAGCCGCGCGCGGGCGAAGCGCCGGCGCGCGAGGATCGTGTCGCCTTCGAGATCCGGGAAGCCGCTACAGATCACCCGGAACGGCTCACCGCCGGCGTGCGCGTCGATCGTGACGATCCGGAGCGACGTGGCGGGCGGCGTCCATCGCGCCCCGGCCGTGGGCGGCATCCGACCCGGCCGCTCAGCCATCGGAGCTCCACTGCGTCCCCAGCCCCGCCTGCGTCGCCCGCATCCAGACGGCCCG
>Ga0214473_10009307_pt1 | contig 11610 bp, 12 predicted proteins | sample RVTome_7_FD_203509 | JGI IMG/M metagenome (GOLD analysis project Ga0214473, IMG submission 203509) | Soil microbial communities from uranium-contaminated site in the Upper Colorado River Basin, Wyoming, United States - RVT98D197 | ecosystem: Environmental > Terrestrial > Soil > Contaminated >...
AAGTTCGCCACCACGCTACCAAATGGGCGCCGCACTGTCAATGAGAAAGAGACTGGGGTAGTGTCGTAATTTGAATTCCACCAAGACCTATTTGCGCCTGTTTACTAGTGGTCCTCCAGCCATTTCCCCCTAACTTGGTGGGACACTGTGCCGGGCCAAGAAACGAGCATAGCAAGGCGCGGACCTCAGGGCCGACCGAGGCGTACACTGTCTGGTACGTCGCAGGGAGCGCCCTGGGGTGAAGCCTCGCCGCTAGGCGAAGTTAATTGGAACGGCACTAGAACCTGAATCCTGCGTGATTGGCAATCGATCGCTCATTTCAGGCAGCGTGGATGCTCGAGAAGATGGTTGTGCAGCGATTGCGTCGAAGCACGCCTCTGCTATTTGGCTAGGCCGCTGAATCGAGCAGCTTTTTTAGATGATCTCGCCAGTATTGAGAAGCACTGCGCACCAACGAGACTTCGATACCACCACAGGACTTCGGGATGCTTGTCGAGATAGAGCGCAACTGACTTCTCGTAGTCGTTGAGGTCGTCCGGTACGTAATCAAAGAGCGACCGCTGGACTGCCTCGTGGTCGTCATGTATCAGCTATCAGCTTCTTTGTTCCCCGTATGACACGGACGTTCAGGCCGCCCACCAGGGGTGCTGGCTGGGCGACGGCAGGGACCGGGGCGAAGAGGGCGGCGGATAGGGTGCGGATGCGCATGGGAACCTCCTGCTCTCATTACACGTCGCGGAAAACGGCGGCCGATTTTTCGCTCTTCGCTTTGCTCCGAAGCTACTTCGATTGGCCGGAGCCGAATTGCAGGGACGCCGTCGCATCCCCAAAGGCACGCTGGACACGCCCCAGGGCTTCGATCATCGCCTGTCCGTCGCCTCCACGGCTGAGCCGAAGCCGCCGTAGGAAGGCGGTCAGGCCCTTCAGGGTCTGGTCGACTCGCTGACAAGACGCAGAGATCACCCGCACGTCGGCGCCGCAAGCGCCAGAAATCCGACTCAGAGAGCCTACGGCCCCCCTGAGGCTGCCCACGGCGCTGGTCAGGTCCGCCAGGGCGAGTCGACGCACTCGGGCCCTGTCCGCTTCCGGCGCCTTCTCCAGGTTTTGCAGAGCCATCACGGATCTGCGCAGAACGGAGCAGAGCTCATCCGCGACGACCCTGGCGTCGCCCGTGACTTGACCCGCGGCCGCTACCGCTTGTCCAAGGATCGCAGACGCCGCAATCACGGCGGCCGCGATCAGGCTCGACGCCGCCCCAAACGTAAACGCTGCTACCACAATCGCAACGGCGACTATGACGACAGCGGCGACAACGCTCAGGACCTTTGCCGACCCCGTTTTCTCTTCCGCCTTATTCTGAGCGCGCGCAGCTTGGCTTACGGCCGTCTTGATGGTGCTCTCCAGGAGCTGGCCAATCTGCGAGATCTCGCTTCGAAGTCCTGGGGAGCCCTCGGACGCGACGAGTCCATTCTCCCCACCGTTTTGTATAGCGGCGGCAAGGCCTTCGACGGCCCCGGCAAAGTTCCCGGCCACTCGCTCTGCAGTCCTGGCCAGCTGCGGGTTCACGGGAGTAGGAGCGACCGGGAATACCGCGCCCAGCACCACCGAGCAGACCCGAATGAAGTCTCGTCGGTTTGTCATCCTCATGGTGCTTTCCTCCTGACTAGGAGTCTTTCTCCTAGCGGATGCCGAGCCTGTCAGTCTCTTTGCTCCTAGACGGTAGGGTCCGGAACAGTATGGGGCTTTGGGCATTGACGCCGTTGCCGCTGGCGCCGATGACGATACAGGCGCCCAGGGTGCCCGGCCTGCGGATCTCGAAGGTGGTTGACCGCGTGCCCGCGGGTATCGTCACGGAGGCCGGTACGATCGCGAGATTAGGGTGACTGCTCGTTAGCGTGACCGGAATGCCACTCGCGGGTGCGGGGTTTGAGGTCGCGAGCGTGCCAAACGCGCTCCTGGTGCTAAAGTTCCAGTCCTCGATGCTCAGCGACAGGGTCAGCGCGGGACCACCCGGTCTCTCGACCAGCAGCTCGACGCGGCGCAGGGGATCACCCGGGAATCCCACATCGAAGCTCGTGCACCCGACGTTACCGATGACGATCTCATTGTTACTTGAATCGCTGCTGCCTTCGAATGCGTCCGGGTATATGGTCGCGGCAATCGACGGGTTGTTGTTGCGCACAGGTATGCGATAGTGGCCGAGCGGCGCCCTCGAAAGACGCACTGTCATCAACGGATTGCCTCGGACACGCGCGATAAACCGCAAAGTATTACCGACGAGGAAGTAAGCGCCCGTCGGCCGCAACGGCTCGGGTGGAAAGTCGCAGGCCAGGCGCAGTTGATCGACGAAGCTGCCGGCGCGCCCGATCAGCCCGCGGCCGGGTTTGTTGTCCACGCAGTCAAAGGGGCCGAAGGCATTGCCGCCGGAGCTGCCGGCCTGGCCCGCGAGCACGCTGCCGATGGAGGCCAGCTTCGGCCCGGCCGTGAGCGGCCCGCACTTGATGCGCAACTGGTCGATCAGCGAGCCAGCCTTGCCCTGGATACCGCTGACCGCGTGATTCTTCGGGCACGAAAGATTGAAAGCCGTGCCTCCGCCACCACCGGCGATGCTGCCAGCCACGATGCTGCCAATATAGCTGCTGCCGATCCAGCGACCCAGGGGGTCCACCTGGGCGCACAGGGGCTGGACACTGTCGACAAGTGCGCTGGCCTTGCCACGGATGCCGACCAGCACCTGATCGTTCGCGCAACGCAGCGCAAAAGAATTGCCGCCCCCGCCGCCCGCCGCGGCGGTCTGGTACTCCGCCGCGTCAGAGACTTGCGGTGGTCCCGACAGGGCCAGGGCACAGGTCAGCGCGAGGAGCCAGGTCAGGTTTAGTCGGTGTCGTTGGGCCGTCATGTCGATCGCCTCCGGACCCGTGATGGGACAAGACGATCCAGCCGGGTTGACTGGATTGCCCCTTGAACGGTCTCGGTGTGTAATCTGAAGGCGTGGAAAAGCCGTAGGAGATCCTGGGAGTGTAGGCGACATACACGGCATATTCGGGCGCGCCGACCTTCCCTCCCACGCTACAGATCGAGAAGTTCCCCCCTTAAGGAACGCTATCAGTGGTGGGCCTCAGCACGGCTCCTCATAAGAGGGCGAATGGAATTCTGATCCGGCGCCTCCTGTACATAAGATCCGAGTGTCGGCGGAAGCCCAAAGTGGGATCCAGGTACACCACCTGCCAGGCACGTGATTCGCGCCGTCTCAAAACCCCCCTATCATGTAGCGTTACCGGCGCCTGAAGGTCCAACCTGGCTTGACGGGTAATGGAAAGACAGAGGGGTCCGGCTGGAACGTCTGCATTGCCTGAGCACACGCGGGGGTGTCTACAATTCCAACGATAAGGTCATAGCGATTGCCTGAGTAGTTCATTGACCTTAACGTGCTGTAACATCCGGGAGGAGCAAGCCGGCTCAAAAAATCGTTGTTGTCGGTCAGAGGCCCCCCCGCCCATCCACCCGGGATCGGGCTACCATCGGGCTGGCTAACCGTTCCAACATAATGGAGATGGGGGAATTGTTGTTCGGTTGCCTCCACCAATCGACTCAGGCCTAGAACGGTCAATCCAGCGAGAACGAACACCATGGCGCAAAGCTGTATTGCACGTTTGGTCTTCATAATCTTTATCCTCCTTCTCTTATGGGTTCTGGGTCCCGATAAAATTCACGCCGCCTACCTCGCGACTGCGTTGGAGCGGCGTGCCGATAAAGTTTACTCCGACTACTTCCCGGCTCCGCCCTAGTGGGGTCCCGATAAAATTCACGCCGCCAACCTCCCGACTGCGCACTATGGATGTACCAACGAAGTTCGGCCCTGACATCTCACGGCTGGTGGGAGTCCCAACGAAGTTTACTCCGACTACTTCCCGGCTCCGCCCTAGTGGGGTCCCGATAAAATTCACGCCGCCAACCTCACGACTGCGTTGGAGCGGCGTGCCGACAAAGTTCACTCCTGACACCTCCCGGCTCCGCCGGAGGGCGGGGGTCGTTGGCTTCACGGGCTGCAATGTCTCTGGCGTTGTCCCCTTCGGTGTATCCTTTCTCATCTTTAAATGCTGGTTCGCCACCGCTGGATGAAACACCAAAACAAGCGCGCCCACGACCAACACCATCGTCATTTTGCAAATGTTCATCTTGTTCACGTCTCCGTGCGCCCAGGCGCCTGAGACCCTTTTTCGGGAACACTACCAGGGGCGGGCCATCGCGTCAAGGCCAATTGCGGGGGTCGGGGGGGACGTCACGGACGCACTTCGGGGAGGCCGTGTGGCCCGGGCTATTCAGCAAAGCCAGCGGGCGCATCGTTGGAGAACGACTCGTAGGTCAGCTCACCTGGTCGCTCGGGCGGGTCGCGGACGTCGGACTCCTTCCCCCCGTCCGCAAGTCAGAATTCACCCCTCACCATGGACTGAAGGACCTGAACCCATCGGTGCCTGCGCAGAAGCTTCCCCCACGGCTGTACACACAATCATCGCGTCCCTGGATGCCGGGTGCAGGACCGGATTGCGGCGCCAACTGCCGGATGCGGGCGAAGATGTACTGGGAGACCAGAATGTCCGTCTGCGGTTTTGTCGCGCCCTGCATGAGCGACAGTTGAAAGGCCTGGAGGTGCTCCTGGGTGAGGGCGGGAACGTAGACCGCCCGCACCTCAGGTGGTACCCCCATCTGAATGCCGATCCAGTCCAGATTGATGGCCACCTTCTGAAACAATGTCTGCCATTCGCCTTGGGTCATCGTCCGGGGGTCTTCCCGCATCCGGGGATCCCTGCGCTTGGGTCTTACCTCGTCATCGTCGTCCTCATGCCCCGCGAGCACGAAGAGACTGCTCGGTCCGGAGCCGGGCCAGGCTTGGCCCGTCGCCATCAGGGGAGGCCCCCAGATCACCGCGAGCCCGACCACGAGCGATCCACGCCTTCCGCCAATTGGTCTCCATGGTCCGTCCTCCTTAAAAGCGGGAGCACTACAGGATGTTCCAGCCCGCCTCGCTACCTCGTCCGCCTCCCTGCCAGAGTGATCTCGCCTGAGAGGCCACGCACTTCCAATACAGGCGTCTGGTCTGCCTGGAAACGCTGGCGGGCATAGTCCTCAACGCGCGGGGAGAGGTACTGATAGAGCTCCAGGACGGTGACGCTGCCGTTGCCATCCAGGTCCGCCCCGCCGCGGAGCCCCTCGAGCGGAGTGTAGGCGACATACACGGCATTCTCGGACCGGCGGGCACGGGGGGCCCGACCCCAGGAAATGCTAGCGGTCTTACTTTCAGTGGGATTGCGTGACTGGATGTGAGCGGTACCGGCCTGCAGGTATTCCAACGGTCGGCTAAGGCCTGCCTTCCTTGAAATTGAATTCCCCGGTTGGATGCCACTTGATGACGGCGCGCTCGGAGCAGAGGAACTCGAGCTTGCCTTGCGGGTTCACATGCACCGTGGCGGAACTGCGGTGATGGCACTTCTCGGTGTGCTGATCCTGCCGTGCGATCGAGATGTGGGTCAGGCGAGGGCCTTTCGGACCGTCGTCCACCCTGGACAGCCGCCAATAGCCGTCGCCGTAAAGACCGTAGTCGCCGGTCGTATGGATGGTGTAGATCGTTCCCGAGCCGCATTCGGTCACCACCGACAGATTCTCGGAATAGGCCATGGGTTTGTCCGGTCGCGCGCTGAGGTGCTCATGGGGCCACGCTCCGATGAGCTGGATGCCCTTTGCGTCGGGCTCGAACGCTTTGGGAACGAGCCAATAGAAGCGCGTATGCCTGGGTCGCAGGTTCATGTCTCGTTGGTCATCGGTCGTTCCCTTGCGAAATCCGTCGCCGGGCGTGGTCACGATCAAGAGGGTCGTGCCGTCACGAAGCTTAGCCAGCCCCAGGCCGCCGCCGCCGGTCCCCAGGTCCTTCACGGCGTATCCATACCGCTGCTGCTTGCCGGCATCGCTGACCCGAAACCAACGAAGACTCCCTTTCTCGGCCACGAACAAGCCGTCGCCGAGCACCGCAACGCCGCTTGGATGGTCGACGGTGGACTTGTAGAGCGCATGCAGCGCGTTTCCGTCGCTGCGGTTCTCGACGAGGAAGATCGTTCCCACGTCCTTGTGGCTGAGGCTTCCCGCGTAAGGGAAGCGAGCCGAGTTGGTTCGCACGAATCCCTGGATGTGCTTGTCCAACCCTGCGCTGAGGCGAAACGCATCTTCGGGCTTTGCGCCGTCGGGTGGATACCTGTCGTTGCCGCGAAAGCCCCAGGAGCCGTCATGCCAGCCGATCCACTGCCGGTGTCCTTTTTCGAAGGCTAGCCTGAACTGTGTGGGCACATCGGTCGCACATCGATTGCAGTCGGGGTCGCCGTACTTGCACGTCGTGTCCCCGCGCAGCGCGGGAGAGGGATTCACCACTTCCAGACCGGTCAGCGTCGCGGTCTGAATGCGCGCCTTCCACTTGTCGACGAACTGCGCGGCGGTCAGTGGCTTGAACGTCTTGTCGTCCCGGCTTGCGTCGAGCGGGCCTGACTGGGCAGAAGCCCGCCACACGCCGATAAAGTTCCATTCCCCATCCTCGGTCTGGAACATCTCGAAGTCGAGCATTTCCTGCGTCGCGTCGAGACGTCGCTTCTGCTCGACGAACTGGGACCAATCCTTCAACCAGTAGAGCGCACCATTGCCCTGGCCGACGCGCCACACGCCGGCGAACAAGCGCTTGCCGTCGCTGACGTAGGTTTTCACATCCGCCAGGTATTGCTCGGCGCCCAGTTCGTCTCGCTTGGCGAGCAGCTGATCCCACGTGAGACCGACGAAGAGCGCACCGCTGCCCTTGCCGGGCTCCTGCTTGCGGCGGGGCGGCGACGGCTGACGCCGGCGCCACACGCCCAGGAACTTCCAGCCGTCGGCGGCCGAGACCATTTCAAGGTCGATTAGCTCCTGGGTGTCCTGAAGCTCCTTCCAGGTTTTCACGAAGTCGTTCCACGGCGCCGCCAGGAGGGCGCCGTTGCCCGCACCGATGCGCCACACCCCGCGAAACGCCACTGGCCGTCGCGGCGGTACACGGCCACGTCCCCCAGGTATTGGTTCTGGTGCCCGAGTTGCTTCCAGTGCGAGACGAGTTCGTCCCAGGTCTGGTCGTAGAACAGGGCGCCGACGCCGCCGGGATCCTTCTTCGACCAGTTGCCGGCGAAGACCGGCTCGCCCACGACCTCGGGCCACGCCACGGCAGGCAAAAGCCATGCAAGAACCAGGACGGCCAGGATATGGATGCGCTTCATCTTGACCTCCAGCTTCAGGTTGGCCGCTGAGCGCGGGCCAGTGGTTGATTACACGATTTGTCCATTGAGCCCCGGTGTTCCTCTTCGTCCCTGCCCCGGAGGTTTTGGGGGTCGCCGAACGAGAAGGCGCCAATCCGTTTGATGTGCCCGGCGTTGAGTTAGGCCATCACAGCGACCGGTACACGTTCGACGCGCTTCTTGAAATGTATCAGCTCAATGATCCCGCGCTCCTCGCGCTCGCAGTGGCCACGGCAGCTGCGGGGTCAGCGCAGCGGGAGGCCCGGTGTGGACCGTGGTCGACTTGGCCGGACCGACCCTTCGCGGACTACGGGAGCCTCATTCGGCGGGCACGGCCAGTGCGCGGGTTTTCTCCCTCTGGCACACCGCGTAGGCTTGGCTGCGCAGATCGACCGCGACCGAGCGATCATTGCCGAGCGCGGCGCAACTTTCGTAGATCTTCGGTTGAGCGACAAGATCGCCATTGGGCAAGACTTCCATGAAACGGAATCCGACCCAGGCGGTATAGACCGTGCCCTTCTTGCTGCCGCACAGATACCAGCGCCCTGTTACGCTGACGCAGTTCTTGCCCGGCTTGGCCGCTTCGACGGGGTCGCCGACAACAACGGCGCCCAGCAATCCTGCCAACAACGCTATGGCGGTTCGACGGATCATGATGTCACCTCCAACTGAACTGTGGACAACCCCATCGGCGAGATATTGCTCCTTTCCCAATTCCAGCCAGCGCGCGACCAGTTCGTCCCAGGTCAGATTGACGAGGAAGGCGCCGCTGCCCCGCTCGCGGCCCTGCTTGCGGCGCCAGATTGTCGGGCGCGCCGACCGTCCCTCCCCCCACGCTACAGGGCGGATGAAGAACCTGTCAAGGCAAAAAACTCGGCCTTGGGGGGCATTCGGCTGCGAGGGGTGGGTCCGGCCCAGCCGGCGGCTGCCCTCCGCCAGAGGAGGATGTGGCGTTCGGGGACAGAGCTCGACCGCGCGCTGGATCCGGACGGGTTAGGCGGGCAGGTCGGCAAAGAGGTCAGGGGGGCCGGGGCGGACGGGCGTGGGGGACCTCGGTCGGGCGCCCCAGGTGGGCGAGGAAACTCATTTCGGCGCAGGAGTAACCGCAGTCGTCCGGCGTGGGTTCTGGCCCTGAGCCAAATTAGCCGTCGTGCCGACATGAACTGCTAGGTTTAAGGGGGCAGCTGCGAAGATAAACGAGAATGAAAAGGCGCTCTTTACATTTTCATTAACACACTCCTTTTGATTGGCCGCAGCTCTTAACTGTTAGAGCAGGTTGACTCAATAATTGCGGCTGTTGTTGTTTTGGGCTGCCCCCGCTTCGGTCAGCGCGTTATTGCTGTTGACGACAACGGTGAACGGAGGGTCTTCAAAGAATCTGTCAGCCGTCAGTGACACAAAACAACCGCCGCGGTCGAGGAATGTGAACACTCGAACACTCGAATTCTGGCGCGCGAACGTGAAGTCTCGCGTTTGCCCCGGATTGAGCGCGGTGATAGTTTGCGTGCTCAGCGCCTGAGCGCCCGATCTGAGCTCAGCAGGAAACGGCGTGGCGATGCCAGCGGTCCCAACATTCGAAACTCCCCAAATCGGATTCTGCACAGTGATAACTCTCGACTGCCCGACAGGCACTCCATTGCAATGTTCTGAGTTGATGGAGAAATATTGAACGCCGTTTTTTGTGAAGGCCGGGTTGGTGCTCGTGCGACGAAAAATGTTGAGCATGTTGGCCCGCGGCGCCACGTCAACGAACACGCTTGGGCTACCAGCACCACCTCTGAGAATAGGAGGCGTGAAGGTAGTGCCACCGGCTTGAGCTCCACCGTACTGGACATTTCTGATTGTACCGCCGGCATAGCTGAACTTGGAACTCCCGGAAGAGCGCATGTCCTGCCCCGAAAGAGCCGAGTCAAAGAAGGACAAAGGTCCCTGGCCCGAAGCCGTGAATTCGATCTCGACTGCGCAGGTAGACTCCGTTGCTCCGGGCAGAACCCTCACGTTCCGGTAAGTAGTTTCAGGACGAACCTCTACGTTGCTGAGCCTTGTCCCGTTCACTATCAGCACCAGTCTCTGATTCAGAGGAAGACCCGTTGGCGGAACAAGTTCTGTAGCCGGTCCACCCCCGGGTCGGAATGGCAATGGCCTGCGATACTGAATTTGGCTGATGTTGCCCTTGCGGACAACTCTAACCTTGAAAGTGTCAGGACCGCTTGTTTCAATGGCATAACGCATCCGTACAGTGCGCTCGCCCGGTGCGGCGTTACCATTAACGTCAAAGTTCACGATGATCGAAGAATTCGCACCGTGCTTGCGTGTTCCATAGCTGACCGAAACCCCCGACCCGGTAATCTCCACTGCGGTTGAGGTATCAACGAAGCCCCCGACTACCTCAAAAGAATGGTGTTCGCCCTGTGCAATGAGTTGCACGACATTTCTGTTGCAACCGATAAAGCATGTCAACGTCCCTTTGATTGTCTCAACCGTCGCCATCGCTGAACTGCTCAAACCGAGCACCAACAAAGCTGAGAGACTGGCTTTGAATCCGATCCTTTTCATTTGATTCTCCTTCTGAGTTTGTCGGACCGTTGACGGTCCAATCGGAGTGTAGGCGACATACACGGCATTCTCGGGCGCGCCGACCTTCCCTCCCCCACGCTAGTGCGCAAACGCGAGTGCTACCCTGCAATGAGCCGCGGCCTCCCGTCGCGCCCCGCGAGATGCCGCTTCGCGCGCTGCAAGCGGCGCCAGACGTAGCACCGCGACGCTGTCTTCCGCCAGGTGGGCGTGGTGGACCAGGCGTGCCAGTGCAACCGGTTCCGAAGATCGCTCTGTCAGCGCAGCGAGTGTCCTCGCATGCAGCCACTTGACTCTTGCGCGTGGGATCGACTCTTCCACCGCGACGCGTGCCAATTCATGGCGAAATCGCAGCGTGCGGTCTTCGGCGAGGAGTAGCCCACTCGCCACGCACTCTTCCACTGCTTCCAAAGCCGGAGCGAGCACAGTATTGATGAGCGAGGTTTCGATCGCGCGAGGCACAATGGATGCAAATTCCAGCATTTCCCGCGCGGATGGTTTCAGGTTAGTCGCGCGTCCAAGCACTGCATCGCGCACAGTGGCGGGCACGCCGCCCTTTGGATTCGCCAGCACCTCCGTCACGAAGAATGGATTGCCACCTGTGATGGCATAGAGTCCCGCATCATCGCGCTTCGTTCCAGCTGCAAGGGTTGCCACTGCGGCCGATGAAAGTCGCGGCAACGGCAGTCGACTGACATGCTTGGCAGGCAGGTGCCCGAGTATCGAACGAAGAAGGTGGGTCGAGTCCAGCTCATCGTCGCGATAGCTGAGGATCATCAGCGCGGGTGCCCGGTGAATTCGCCGGCCCAGAAACTTGATCAGGTCGAGTGTGGCGGCATCCGCCCAATGGATGTCTTCGAGAATCAGCAACGAGGGTGCAGGCGGGGCCATCAATTCGTCGAGCGCCGCAGTGAACAGCACCTCTCTTTCAGTGCCGTCGCCGAGCATCGTCTTGAGGCGTTCGTGCGACTCCCGCGCGAGGTCGTGCAGGGGTCCCAACGGATGAGGCGTGAACAACGCTTCGCAGGCACCCCACAGCACGTGTTCCGTCGAGTTGCCATGTACGAAATGCTCCAGCAAGCTGGTCTTGCCGATCCCGGCTTCCCCGCTTACCAATACGGTGCGCCCCGCACCACGCGCCGCAGCTTCCAGGTCCGCCGCTAGTGACGCAAGAAATTGCTCGCGCTCGAGAAGTTGCATCTCCTATTTCGGCGCGGCCAGCGCTTTCGCGCGGTCGATAAACATCGCGTCGGTGATCGGCGATAACACGCCGCCCAGCAACAGTTTGTTCTTGTAGAGCGGATGCGCCGCGGCGATCACATCCTTGGCGCGGACGTTGATCAGGTTGACGTACTTGCGCACGAATGGCATTTCCGAGCCGTACACGACGCTCGGGAGCCCCGCCCAGATCATCGCGCTCATGCACATCGGGCAGGCCTCACCGGTGCCGTACATCGTCAGGTTGGACCAGCCCTGATTGCCGTGACGCGCGATATAGTCGTTCATGGCGACGACTTCCGAGTGATACATGGGGTTGGCGCCCATGTTCACCACGCCCTCGCCGACCACTTCACCGTTGCGGTCGTCGACGATGACCGAGCCGAAGGGCCGGCCCGGATTGCGTTGGGCCTGCGCAATTGCGAGCTGCATGTAGCGCTCATGCTTGGCCAACTCGGCAGCGCTCACTTTCGTGGTGGCGGCCTCGGCACGCACGGGCGCATTCGTCGCGATCAGC
>Ga0214473_10009308_pt1 | contig 11610 bp, 8 predicted proteins | sample RVTome_7_FD_203509 | JGI IMG/M metagenome (GOLD analysis project Ga0214473, IMG submission 203509) | Soil microbial communities from uranium-contaminated site in the Upper Colorado River Basin, Wyoming, United States - RVT98D197 | ecosystem: Environmental > Terrestrial > Soil > Contaminated >...
AGAAGGAGACCAGAAGGGTGATCTTTGCACCGTTGACGACCCCGGCGAACAGCGTCGCGAGGCCAGGCAGCGGATGGAGATGGCCGGTGAACGGATCGGACAAGAACGGCCAACCGCCATTCAGCGACCCGTTCCACAGGCTGCACAACCCGCATCGTCTCAATTGTTCCCAGAAATGGAAGGCATAGACGTCTCTCCCGAACTCCCGACCGGCTGGCCACACCACAGGGTTGAAATCCAGGAAGGATCGGCCGACCCAAAGCGCCCACACTCCGATGGCGAGGATCTCGATCCATGGGCCAACCCTTTCCCAGGTCGAACGGGGGAGATGGAGGTGCAACGGTTGACGAAGAGAAGGTCTGGCTCGGTAGACAAGCCAGGTAAGGAGAGGGGAATAGACGCGGAAGACCCGGATGGTCGGCAAGCCTGCAGGAGCCTCCAGGTGTTGGCGCGCCAGGGCTACGAGTGCTGCCGTCAGGAGAATGGCGGCGAGAAGGCTGATGAAAATGAGCATTCCCCCTCCTTGCCCGATCCGCCGCGGCCCGTCACGGAGGTTGGTACACCCAAACCAGCGTACTTCCCGTGGGGGAGGTCATTTGGATCAGCTTCCCGTCAGGGAACGCAGTCAGGGCAGCACGAAGTTCGACCTCGCGCTCGGGCAGGAAAGCATACAGCAAGGGCTCACCGCTTACCGGCGGATTGTCCGGTGATCCCCAAGCATAGTTCATGTCCGTCCCGTTCACCTGCGGGGCAAGGTACTGCAGGCTGGGAATCGAACCGAAGCCCATACGTGGAGCACCGAAAAAGGCGACATAGGTTGTATCGGGGAAGTCTCGCAGATAGCTCCCGAGCTTCTGCGCAACCCATCCATTGTCGCCGCCGAACTGGCTATTGGGTGTGTACTCGAGGAAGTAGAAACGCAGATCATCGACGGCGAGGGCCGCCACCAGGAGAAGAGCCACGGCGGGGATCACCCTGCGCAACCTTGGCCAGAGGCGCACCAAGTACTGTCCTGTCGTATCCACACCATAGGCCACGACCAGGCAAACCGCCGGCGCCACCGAAACGTACCTTTGCGAGGCGGGCGTGCTTTCGCTCAACGCGCCGGCGGCGCCGAAGGCGGCAAGCCACAACCCGATGAGCCAGATCCGTTCGTCGCGCAGTCGGAGGAGCATCAGGGCGAGTCCGGCCAGGAAGAGAGCCGCCGGGACCTCGCGCAGGATCGGAGTGCCCGGCATATACCAGTGACGCAGGGGCGTCGCCGTGAAAGCCTGAAAGCCCAGGCTGAACTGCCTTAGGAGAATGGCTTGGACCGTGTCGCCGGTGATCACCAGCTCGTTCTTCATCCATTCGCCGAGGACGGAAAAGCGGGAGAGGGGTGCCAGAAACTCATTCGGGAAGCGAGCGTAGAACATCACCAGCGGAATCACCGGGATGATCGAGGCCAGGCCCATCAGCCCCAGGTTGGGCAAGGCGGCTCGGAGGCGGCGGCGATCCAGGAGGGCGGCCACCACCAGCCATGCCGCAACGAGGAGGATCAGCAACCGGCTGCTGGGGTAGAAGTACTGCAGCAGGCCGAGAACGAGGCCGGCCAAAACGAAAGAAGCGCGCCGCCCCGTCCGCCACCCGTGAACGAGGGCCCCCAGGACGATCACATACCCCAGGCCATCCCAGACGTTGTTGAGGGCGATGCGACTGAAATTGACGTGGAAATGGAACGCCGTCAGGTAGAGCGCGGCCAGGAAAGCGGCCCGGTTGCCCAGCCAGGGGCGAGCGACCAGATACAGCGCGGGGACGGTGAGGGCCCCGATCAAGGCTGACGTTAAACGAATGGCCTCCGTGGTGGTGCCCAGAAGACGGATCGAGAAGGACTGAAGCATGAAGTACAAGGATGGGAAGGAATACCACCCGACCACGAAGGGATTGTTGGCCGTGCCCTTCACCCATCCATAGGCGCTAAGCCCTGCGGAACCTTCGTCGCCCGTCAAAATCTGAGGAATGCTTGCGGTTTGGACACCACGGATGAGAAGCGCGGCGAGAAAGAGACCCAGCGCGGGTCCCATGATCTTCCACGAGGGAGACCAGCGGGGCATGCTCGACGGCCAGGCGCCCATCACGACGAGAAGAATCGCCAGGGCCCACGCCCACATCCCGACCGCGGGGTCGGTCATCTTCTCGCTCAAACCGGCGGCCGTGCCGGCGACGACGGCGAAGACGGGGGAGAGAAGGAGGCAGCAAGCTTGCCCGTCGCCGATGCCCAACCGTCGGGCCCATCCCTGCGCCGCTTGCCAACGCGGCCAGCGGCCAGGGCCTCCCTGAGCCAGAGCTCCTCCGACAAGGAACACGGCAAACCCGATTCCCAGGAGGACCGCCGGCGCCCGCCGGGCCTCCGGAGGGGCGTGCTGGAGAATCACTTGCCCGAAGACGGTTAGGAGAAGGCCTCCGAGAAGGAGAACGGCCTCCGGCTTGATCCATGCCAGGTTCGTCGGGTGAGCGACCGTCTCGCCGGCGGGAGGCGACGGGGCAGTTCCTTTTGCCTTCCCGTCCGCCACAACGCTTGGAGGCAGGTTTCCGGCGGTCCGTCGCCGGGAGCGGGGAGGAGTGGGGAGGCCCGGCCCGGCCGGCGTCGCACTCGCCTTCGGCATCAACGCGCCCCGGCGCCGACGGCGCCAAGCCAGGACGATGGCGGCGGAGGCGGCGACGGCAGCCGCCAGCGCCAGCAGACCCACTGCTGTGGGGGCCATGACCTTTCTAGCGTAATCCGAGTTCGCTCCGCGCGATCACCATGCGCTGAATCTCGCTTGTGCCCTCGTAGATTTCGGTGATCTTGGCGTCGCGGAAATAGCGCTCGACGGGGTATTCCTTTGAGTATCCGACCCCGCCGTGGATCTGGACAGCGGCGTGGGCGCAGAACATGGCCGTCTCCGAAGAGAAGAGCTTGGCCATGGAGGCTTCCAGGGTATAGCGTTCCCCGCTGGTCTTGGACCTTTCCTTCGCCAGGGCCGCCTGGTACATCAACAGGCGACTGGCTTCAATGCGGGTCTTCATGTCGGCCAGCTTGAACGAAATGCCCTGAAACTGGCCGATCTTCTCGCCAAAGGCCTCCCGCTCGCGGGCGTAGCGGAGGCTGGCATCGTAGGCGGCTTCGGCGATCCCCAGAGCCTGCGCCGCAATGCCGATCCGGCCGGCGTCGAGCACGGCCATAGCGATCTTGAAGCCATCGCCCTCCGCTCCCAGGCGCTGAGTCTCCGGGACAAAGTAATCCTCAAACACGATTTCACTGGTGGCCGAGGCGCGGATTCCGAGCTTCGGCTCCGTCTTCCCCAGCGCGAAGCCGGGCTGGCTCGTTTCCACAACGAAGGCCGTGATCCCCCGGTGCTTCAAAGAGGCGTCCGTCATGGTGAACGTCAGGATGAAGCTCGCCACGGGCGCGCTGGTAACCCAGGATTTCCGGCCGGTCAAGCGGTAGCCGCCATCCGCGCGCTCGGCGCGGGTTCGCATCGTGCCGGCGTCCGACCCGGACATCGGTTCGGTGAGGGAATAGGCGCCGATGGCTTCGCCCGATGCGATCGGCTGAACGAATCGGCGCTTTTGCTCTTCCGTGCCGAAGAGCAGGATTCCGTGGCAGAAAAGGGAGTTGTTGACCGACATCACGGTGCCGTGCGCCGCGTCGGCTTTGGAGATCTCTTCCAGGGCCAGGACGTAGCTCAGAGCGTCGAGGCCGGCGCCGCCGTAGGCCTCCGGCACTTCGATCCCCATCAGGCCGAGTGCACCCATCTTGCGAACCGTCTCACGCGGAAACTCGCCGGTCTCGTCGAAGTGGGTCGCCACCGGCGCGATCTCGCGCTCGGCAAAGTCGCGCGTCGTCTGGCGGATCATCTCATGTTCCGGGGTCAGCACGAGGCTCGGGCCGGGGAGGGTGGCCTCGCCTATCGCCATGGGATCCTCCGTGCGTTGGCTGGGGTGGATCGCCGGGCGGATTATAGCATGCGGCTTTGACCGGCCTCCGCCGCGCGGGTACAATGGCCGGACTCCCCCGGAGTCCTCCCATGCCGGACACCATCACGCCCGAGATCTTCCGTCATCTCGTCGACCTTGCCGCGCTCGAGCTGGATGAAGGCGAGGCCGAATACCTGCGTCGACAGCTCAACGGTCAGCTCAAAGCGATCGCCGAGCTGGAATCGATCGAGCTCGACCCGCAAACCTCCGTCACGTCTCACGGCGTCCCCTACCCTGCGGCCATCCGCCCGCCCCTGCGCGCCGACGAAATCCGGACGGCGCATGAGGCGGACGACATCCTGGCGCAGGCGCCGGAAACCGAAGAGCGATACATCGTCGTGCCCGACATCCCTCACACGGATCTCGAGTGACCGAGCTCTGTGATCTGCCGGCCCACGAGCTCGTTCGGCGCCTGCATGCCGGCGAGGCGACGGCGACCTCCATCCTCGATTCAACCCTGGCCCGGGTGGCGGCGGTCGAGGGGCGCCGTCCCTCCACCGCGCCGTACGTCGAAGACCCTGATGATCGCAGGAAGATCCATGCGTACATCGCCGTTACGGAGGATCGCGCCCGGCGGCAGGCCGAGGTCGTCGACGCGCAGCTCGCCGCCGGCGATGATCCGGGGCCCTTGGCGGGTGTACCGGTGGCGGTCAAGGACATCTTCTGCGTGCAAGGGACCCCCTCCACGGCCGGCTCGCGGATTCTGGAGACCTTCGTCTCCCCTTACAGTGCCACCCCGGTGGCGAGGCTGGAGGCGGCCGGGGCGGTGGTCGTCGGCAAGGCCAACCTGGACGAGTTCGCCTTCGGGTCTTCCAGCGAATCCTCGGCCTTTCAGCCTCCACCTGGGAACCCGTGGGATCCCCGCCGTGTGCCCGGCGGCTCGTCGGGAGGAAGCGCGGCGGCGGTCGCCGCCGGCGAGGCGGTCCTATCGCTGGGCACCGACACCGCCGGCTCGGTCCGGCAGCCGGCCGCTTTCTGTGGAGTCGTCGGGCTCAAGCCGACCTACGGACGCGTCTCACGCTACGGTCTGATCGCTTTCGCCTCCTCACTGGACTGCCCGGCTCTGGCCACGCGCGATGTGCGCGACGCCGCTCTGGCCTTGCAGGTCGTCGCCGGCGCGGACCCGATGGATGCGACGGCCGCCGCCGTGCCCGTGCCGGATTACCTCGCTTCGATCGAGGGCGGGGTCGCCGGCCTCCGCATCGGGTTGTCGCCGGATTACCTTCGTTTGCGCTTTCCCGATCCCGTCACAGGGGAGCTATGCGAACAATCCATCTCTCCGGAAATCGAGTCTTGCCTGAACCAGGCCGCCGAACGCTTGGCCGCTGCCGGCGCGGAGATTGTCGAGGACGTTCCCCTGCCCAACACTCGCTTCGGCATCCCGGCGTACTTCGTCATCTCGCGCGTCGAAGCCGCCTCCAACCTCCACCGCTACGACGGCGTCAAGTACGGCTACCGTTTCCCGGGGGACGTGGCCGACCTGCGTGATCTGTATCGGAAATCGCGCGGCCGAGGCTTCGGCCTCCAACCCAAGCTGCGCATCCTGATGGGGATGTACGTATCGGCCGAACAGTACGAGAAGGCCTACTACCCGCGCGCCTTGCGGGTGCGGACCCTGATCCGGAGCGATTTCGCAGCCGCCTTCGACCCAGGCGGCCCCCATCGTCTGGACGCCCTCCTGACGCCGACCACGCCCACAACCGCATTTGAAATCGGTGCCCTCTACGGCGATTCGGTCCTGATGCAGTACGCCGACCTGCTGACGGTCCCGGCGAATCACGCCGGGATTCCCGGTCTATCGCTGCCGGCCGGACTCGACGGGCAGGGGCTGCCGATCGGGATCCAGCTGCTGGGCCCCGATTTCGCTGAAGACAAACTACTTCGTATCGGCCGGAGCTACGAGCGCTTGACGGGCGAAGAACCGTGGCGCACGGCCAGGCCCGGCGTGCTGGCGGCTGTCCGCGCGCCGGGGCCGGGGGAGGGATAGATGCAGCGCGTCTCATGGAAGGACAGGCTCCGCTATGCCTTCGACAACACGTTCTCGAGGGGGCCGGCGGCGCTGATCGCCTGGCTGGGGCTGCTCTCGCTGGGATTGATCGTCGTGGCAGCCTCCATCGTCTCTCTGGCGCGCCTGGCGCCCGAGGGGGAGAGCGGCCTGGCCTTCCACGAGGCGATCTGGCTGAGCCTGATGCGTACGCTCGACCCCGGCACGATGGGCGGGGACACAGGCTGGGGTTTCCGCCTGGTCATGCTCGGCGTCACGTTCGGCGGTATCTTCGTCATCAGCACCCTCATCGGAGTGCTGACGAGCGGTATCGAGGGGCGGTTGGAGGAGATGCGCAAAGGCCGCTCGAACGTGATCGAGAGCGGGCACACCGTCATCCTGGGGTGGTCCGAGCAGATCTTTACCATCGCCTCGGAGCTCGTCATCGCCAATGCCAATCAGCGGCGCGGCTGCATCGCCGTCCTGGCCGACCGGGACAAGGTCGAGATGGAGGATGCGCTGCGCGAGCGGGTGGGGCCGACGAGGCGCACGCGGATCGTCTGCCGTTCCGGGACGCCGCTCGACATGGCCGACCTCGATCTGGTGAGCGTCGGCACTTCGCGCTCGATCATCCTGTTGTCGACGGAAAGCGAAGGCTCCGACGCGGATGTCATCAAGGCCATCCTGGCGATCACCAACAACCCACAGCGGCGGCCCGAGCCCTATCACATCGTGGCGGAAATCCGCGACCCTCGCAATCTCGAAGTAGCCCGGATGGTGGGACGGGATGAAGTCGAGCTGGTCCTCGTCGGCCATCTGGTTTCCCGCATGGTGGCCCAAACCTGCCGCCAGTCCGGCCTGTCGGTGGTCTACAACGAACTGCTGGACTTCGGCGGCGATGAGATCTACTTCAAGGAAGAGCCATCCCTTGTCGGCCAGACCTTTGGCGAGGCGCTGTCTGCCTATGAAACCTCGACCGTGATCGGCCTTCAGCCCGCCGGCGGCCCGCCCGCCCTCAACCCTGCGATGGACACTGCTGTCAGGACAGGGGACCGGCTGATTGTCATCTCGCAGGACGACGACACTATCCAGCTCTCCCACCGGACGGACCTTCCCATCGACCGTTCGTCAATGCGGCGTCCGAAACGCGCGAGCCTGAAGCCCGAGTCGACCCTCGTTTTGGGCTGGAACTGGCGGGGGGCGGCGATCGTGGGCGAGCTGGATCACTATGTGCCTCGAGGATCCCGGGTGCGGGTCGTCAGCGATCGGGGCGACGCTCGCTCCGAGCTCGACGCGCCGAAGCTCAAGATGGCGCGGCAGAAGGTCCGGGTCGAGGTTGGCGACACAACCGACCGGCGCGTGCTCGATCGCCTAGGCGTCGATGCGTACGACCACGTCATCGTGCTGGCCTACGACGGCCTCAGTGCTCAGGAAGCGGACGCCCGGACTCTGGTGACACTGCTCCACCTGCGGGATATCGCCGACCGGAAGGGCGTGGACCTCTCGATCGTCAGCGAAATGCTTGACGTGCGGAATCGCCAGTTGGCCGAGGTCACGCGCGCCGACGACTTCATCGTCAGCGACCGGATCGTAAGCCTGATGCTGGCCCAGATCTCGGAGAACAAAGCCCTCAATGCAGTCTTCGCCGACATCTTCGACCCCGAAGGATCGGAGATCTACTTGAAATCGGCCGGCGATTACGTGGCCCTCGATACACCCATTACCTTCTACAGCGTCCTGGAAGCTGCCCGGCGGAGGGGGGAGGTGGCCATCGGATACCGCCGGTCGGAGACCGCCGGGCAAGCCGACCAGGCCTACGGTGTCCGCCTAAATCCGGTGAAGTCGGAAGTGGTTCGATTCAGCCCACGCGATCGAGTGATCGTGTTGGCGGAGAAATAGCCATTAGCCGTCAGCCATCAGCTTTCAGCCCTGGCCGAGGAGGCGAGAGGGCCTCGATGGCCGATGGCTGACCGCTGAACGCTGACCGCTGAACGCTGAGAGCTCTTCTTATGTTTGAAGCCGTCATCGGCCTTGAGACTCACATTCAACTCAACACGCGCAGCAAGATCTTCTGCGCGTGCAAGGCCGACTCGTGGGGCGATGCGCCCAACACCAACATCTGCCCCGTTTGCACCGGGTTGCCGGGCGTATTGCCCGCGCTCAACCAGGCCGTCGTCGAGAAGGCCGCCCGTCTGGCGGCGGCCATGCACGTCGAGAGCCTGGCCGGCGAATCCTTCTTCGCCCGCAAGAACTACTTCTACCCGGATCTCCCCAAGGGCTACCAGATCAGTCAATACAACGAGCCTTTGGCTCAAGGCGGCCATCTGGACGTGCCCCTGGCCGGCGGCGGGACGCGCCACGTCACGATCCGTAAGATCCACATCGAAGAGGACGCCGGCAAGACCGTCCACCGTGAAGGCCGCCGGCTGATCGACTTCAATCGGTGCGGCGTCCCGCTGGTGGAGATGGTTACCGGGCCGGACTTGCGCAGCGCCGACGAGGCGGCCCAGTATCTGATCCGCCTGCGCCAACTCCTGCGATGGCTCGATGTTTCCGAAGCCGACATGGAGAAAGCGCAGCTGCGCTGCGATGCCAACGTCTCCATCCGGCCGGAAGGGTCGACGCACCTGAATCCGAAAACCGAGATCAAGAACGTCAACTCCATCGAAGGCGTGCGCCAGGCGGTCGAGACCGAGATCGCCCGCCAGATACGCGAGCAAGGGGCCGGCCGGGCGATCGAGGCCTGGACGTTGGAGTGGGACGAAGATGCCGGCGTGTTGCGCAAGATGCGCTCGAAGGAAACCGAAGCGGACTATCGCTACTTCCGCGAGCCCGATTTGCTGCCCATCCATTTGACGGAGGAAGCCCGCCGGCACGTGGTGGCCTCCATGCCCGAGCTGCCGCTCGAGCGGCGGGCGCGCTTCGTCGAGGCCTATGACCTTCCAGCCTATGACGCCGAAATCCTGACCGAAGAGCGAACCCTGTCGGACTACTTCGAGGCGACGGTTCGGGCCTTGGGAGGTCATGCCAAATCGGTTTCCAACTGGATGATGAACGATGTGCTGCGTCTGCTGCGGGAACGCGGTCTCAATGCCGGTGGACTTCGCATGACGCCCGGCCATTTGGCGGAGGTCATCCGGATGGTGCAAGCCAAGGCCATCACAACCAACACCGGCAAGGAGCTTTTGGAGAGGATCGAGGCCACCGGCCGGCCCCCGTTGGAACTGGTGGAGGCGGAAGGCTTGGGGAAGGTCTCCGACGTCGAAGCCTTGCGGCACTTGGCGCGTCAGGTCCTGGCCGAGAACCCGGAACAAGTGGCGCAATTCCGCGCCGGGAAAGGGACCCTGATCGGCTGGTTTGTCGGCCAGGTGATGAAACGCTCCGGCGGTAAAGCCGATCCGGAGCGGACGCGCGAGCTTCTCGCAGAACTCCTTTCCACCTAGTGTACGGCTCAAACCACGGCATCCAGCTCCACCGTTCGGAGACTTTGGCCGGCCCCCTGCTCGATCGTGCCGGACGGCGGTCGGAGGCCTAGGGCTTTGGTGGAACGACTGCCGGCCGGGATCCGGCTTCGACCTGCAACGGCGCGGGACGCGGGCAGGATCCGTTCCCTTATCCTACGCGTTCGAATCAACCCCACCCAACTGGATTGGCGCCGGTTTGTGGTCGCGGTTGATTTGGAGGATCGCCTCATCGGATGCGGACAGGTCAAAGCGCACAGCGACGGCAGCCGCGAATTGGCGTCGATCGCCGTCCGCCCCGCCTGGCGCCGCCGTCAGGTGGCCTCGGCCATCGTCGCCGAGCTGCAACGGGTCCATGCCCCGCCTCTATGGTTGACCTGCCGCCCGAGGCTGGCCGGATTCTACGAACGATTCGGCTTTCAGATCGTGGAACAGTCAGACGCCATGCCGCGTTACTTTCAGAAGGTCGTGCGCCTGGCCAGGTTGGGGGATTGGCTTGGATCGGGCGAGCGGCTGTCCGTCATGCGCTGGGAGGGATGAGAATCAAACCAGGTTTCCGAAGGAAACCTGGTTTGGGTTCGGCAGACGACGTCTAGGCGAGGACGCTCAGGAAGAGAGCGATAACCGAGACCACTACCGCCACGAAGTACATGATGGTCGCATTGCGATTCATGCTCCGATTCGTTTCGTTGGCGGTCTCAAGGTACTTGTTGAAGTCGCGGACAAACTCAGCGATAAGCGCGGCGGCCTCAGAATCTTTCCCCTTGCCTTCTTCCAACCCGCGCGCCGTGAAGGGGCGGATGGACATATTCGACTGGCGCCAGTGGACGTAGGCGAAATAGGAGAAAACGGCGGCGAAGAAGAACCAGATAGGGTAGAGATACTGCATGGCCAAGCCTCCTTGAAGGCTTCCTCGGCTGCCCGGGTAGCCGCTAGAAGATACTCCAGAACCTCGCCGGCGGCAATCGGGTCTAACCGTCCAATACACTGTGAGGAAGTTGCCGCTTTGAGACGCGGCTGGACCTGCGGATGAGCCGATGCTGACCATCCGAGTTGACCAGGGGTTTCACGCCTCACCCCCTACCCTCCTCGCGCACACCCTCCCGGCCGTCTCGCCCCGGCGGACCGGGGCTTCGCGGTCCGCCCTTGGCGGTCTGTAGAGACCGAACGGGGTGTCCTTCTGGGAGCAGTCCTGTGGGCCTCTCCGCGCTGCCGCCCTCGGGCAAGGTGCTGAAAGAGGAACGTCGCCTTCGAACCCCCACCCCCCGCCTCCTTGAGTATCTCCACCCCCTCTCCGCCACGCTCCGCTCTGGAGAAGGTGTTTCCAAGGCGGAGAGGGGGCAGGGGGTGAGGCGCGAGAGGGGAATGGGGAGGGGGTACGAATGACGACGGCGCCTTCATTCGAAGGCCCCCAGCGCTTGGCGTCTTCCAAGTGCCTGACCGCAATCGTCAGGTCGATCAGCCATCCGCGTCGAACTGCACCATCGCGCCGGCGGGACTCACCAGCGGAACCGTTGCCGCGCCCAGGCTGCCGCGGTTCAACGTCCACGCTCCCGAGCTCCCGGAGAGATACAGGTAGTCGGTGGAGTTGAGCCACACCAGGTCCGTCCCCACGACGAGGGGGACAGAGCCCCCGCCGACGGTTCCGAGTTGGAGGTTCATTGGGCCCCCGTTGGAGTACGCGAAATGGACTCCATCCGGCGCCCATCCCGCCCATTGGACGTCCCCGGTGGCCACAAACGACTCGGCCGTACCGTCCGGTCCGGCGATGAACAGGTCCAGCACGTTGACGGTGGCGGTTGGCCGGGTGTACGCGACGTGGGCAAGGTCTGGCGCCAGCAGGGGCTCGGAGCCGACCCCGAATAGAAAGAACTGCGCCGAGATGGCAGCGAACGAAGCCGCCGAACCGCCGGCGTAAGGGAGCGCCCACACCGTTCCGCTCAAAGGCGGGGCCAGAGGGTCCGGCGAGGGAATCACGACCCCGACCTGGCTGCCGTCCGGTCGCCATACCGGCCGGATGTAGAAGAGGTATTCGCTGTACGTGATCACGTGCGGGTACGTGATCAATGCCACCTGGTGATCGCTGCCGTCGATGTTCGCCAAGTCGACAGCCTCCGGGCGAACGATGGCCATGCGTGTGCCGTCGGGCGCGACGGAAAAGTCGCC
>Ga0214473_10009309_pt1 | contig 11610 bp, 15 predicted proteins | sample RVTome_7_FD_203509 | JGI IMG/M metagenome (GOLD analysis project Ga0214473, IMG submission 203509) | Soil microbial communities from uranium-contaminated site in the Upper Colorado River Basin, Wyoming, United States - RVT98D197 | ecosystem: Environmental > Terrestrial > Soil > Contaminated >...
GGTTTTGGCGATGGAAACCAATCACGTCCTGATCAACAAAATCACTCGAAACCATCTTCTGTTTTTCAATCACATGCTCAATATAGTCAATCTGGTCTCGAATCTTAGCGGCCTTTTCAAAATGGAACTGTTCGGATTCTTCTTCCATCTTTTTCTTCAAACTCTCGACCAGGTCTTTGCTCTTCCCCTCAAGGAACATCTTCACTTGATGGACAATTTCCTGGTATTGGCCCCGGTCGATCTTTCCGCAACATGGGCCAGTACAACGATCCATTTCATAATTGATACAGGGCCTAAGACGGCCTGAAAATTTCGTATCGAGACAGGTACGAATTGGAAAGAGGCGTCGGATCAATCTCAGGGTTTCCCTTAGAGAAGTGGCAGATGGGTAAGGACCAAAGTAAAGTGAACCATCCTTCTTGATCCGTCTCACAATGGTGAGTGTGGGGAAATCGTCCTCCATCGATAATCTAAGACAAGGGTAATTCTTATCGTCCCTCAGCTTCACATTATAACGGGGGTGGTGTGCTTTAATGAGGGTATTCTCCAAAATAAAGGCTTCTTTTTCCGTATCGGTGACAATGGTATCGATGTCTGCTACCTTCTCTAACATCGTTAAAGTTTTCAAATCTTTCCCTGCCGGTTTCCGGAAATAAGAACTCACCCGATGTTTAATATTCCCTGCCTTCCCAATGTAGAGGATGGTCCCCTTTTTATCCTTAAACAGATAGACCCCTGGATTTGTGGGTAGGCGATCAATCTTTTGATTTAAAGTATCCATCTTTTATTCTAATTATCTCAGATTATTTAAGAAATGCAATCACCCGAGAAGAGAACTCTGAATTTTTCCCCTTTTGAAAGGGGAATTGAAGGGGGATTTTCAGAAACGAGGTTCAACAGACATTGTCAGATTACCGCTGACTGCCGACTTCACCAAATGGTGGAGATAGGATTGTATTAGGAATTGAAGATTTCCGATGAAATGCAGCATAACGCTTCACTCAAGCACTGGCCAGTCCCTTGCAGCGATTTGTTGGCTAAATCATTATAGCTGGCATTTTTGGTAGAGAGCAAAATGAGTCGGGCATGTACAGAATTACCCGTTACCGAAAGGTAATCGATACGGACAAATACAACGGTCTTTAGATTTGAGAAGAAGAATATTCTTGCCGTCTGCAGAATGAACTTTGCATTTCTCGGCATATTCGAATTGTCCGGTTGTAAGGCAGGAGAAATCGTAGGGACATTTTTTAGTTTCACTCAGCACTTGATCTGATACGATGAGTTTCGTTTCTGTTCCACCCCTTTCTGGAGGGCCAATATGATATTCTATCCAATGGATCTATCAATTTTCTTTATATTGACCTCATCTGGAGAATCGACCCGTGCCCGAACTATCCTTCTCACAAGCTCTTTTATGCAGGTAGACTCTAATAGTGTATTCTTTCTTATGTCTGGTAACTTTGTTTTGTAATAGAAACTCAAGTAGTGAGTTCTCTATATTAACTTACAATTCTTACACAATTATGGGAACCAAATGGATTTTCAACTCTCTCCTGAGCATGGGTATCATCGTACCAGATTCCATCAACCCAGAAACGGTACTCATATCTTCCTAATGGAAGAGGAAATCCGACCTTCCAGTTTCCCTTGTTATCCTTTTTCATCGGCCTTTGATTAACATCCCAGCCATTAAAATCACCTGCCAGTGAGACATTCTGGGCCTCAGGAGCAAACAGTTCGAACTCAACCCTTTTTGTTTTTGTCTTAGATTGTTTGGAGGATTTTTTTGGCATTTTATGACTCCTTTCTTTTGTATAATGATCCTCATAATGAACTGAACTTTGATGTTTTGAAAAAAAATATTTCCAGAATAACCCCGAGACAGAGTCATCCTGCCGCTAGTTCCTGGACTTCTCCGGTTTCGAACAATAGTTCGTCGCACTCCTAATAATCAACTTGGCTACGAGTTTCACAAACTGAGATGTGAATAGGATGCTTCATCATTAGAATTAATCAGCAAAATAGGGCTTTTTGATTTAGAGATCGCATCAGAGCATAACGCACAATTTGCCTCCTCCTTTCTCCACATCTTAAGAAATTCACTCTGTAGAATGATCAGATCGTGAACTTCGTCTTTGATCTTATAAAAAACCATCTCCCACGGAGGAACGGTAATGACCTTAAAGTTGTAAGGGATGTTCATTCTGGTAAAGTAACTTTTTACTCTCCCCAAACATTCTTTTTCCTCTTTTATCCATTGACTTAGTGTATTGGGGCCTAATCTCTTTTTAAAAAGATCTGAGAGGTAGGAAGCGAAGATGGCCTTTACACTCTGCTGGTCTTTCTGAATGATTTGAAATGCATCCAGGATCGATACCGAAACCTGATTCGTTGCGATAGCAACAATCAATATTTTTGAGATCATTGAAATCATCCCCCATTTTTTTGAAACAAGAACCTCCCGAGGGCTTCTTAGAGAATACTCCCTCCCCCGTTAGACTTTTTTCAAAAAAATAATCCTTCTACAACCTTCCTCTCAATTGCATTGCACGAAAAACTTTTTCTTTTGCAATTGACGAGGCCCTATTTCTTGGGGAGATATGACTGCTGGGAAATTCATCCAGGACCTGATTCATCGCCATGCTGATCTTCTCCTTGATTATCTCGAATGTTTCCTTATGGGTTTTCCTAATAAATTCTGTATAAGACCCGATGAGACCTCCAGAGTTGGCTACAAAGTCCGGGATCACCTGTATTGTCGATAATGAGGATGCCTGTCATCCCGGTTTGAGGGTCATAAACCTGGATCACTTTTTCTGGCCCCCATTCGTCGCAGAAGGCTGAGATGTTAAATCTGCCCAGAATCTCCACTTCACTATTTTTGTCCTTCATTTTTTCCCCCAAAAAGATTCATTTGCGCATAGCCAGAGCAGCTTTTTTCTACCGCCATCCATTTCTCACCAGTGCGGTCATCTTCAACTAAGCAGCCACCTTCTCCATCAGGGTAGGAAATGGGTCGACTGCTGCAGTGGTGACAGTAGAGAACCCTATCGACAATCATCAGAATCTCTTTGAACTTGGGGAAAACGCTCTTGCAGACCGGACATTCCATTTCTTTCCTCCTTTCTTAATAGAAAAATCCAAAAAGTTGTTTGAAAAACCGAGACCACCGATTTATTTCCTTCCAATTTTTTGTTTTAAGTTTGTATATAGGGCATCCAGTATAGGCTGAAATCGACTGACAGAAGATTCTTAAATGGGCGGAACTCGGCGCATAACCAAGCCGCTCCTTGGGGCCACAAACTTTTAAGGGATTTCCCGAAGTCAACTCCAGATAAAGAGGACAGGGCATGTAACTTACCTTCTTAAGATTTTTTCTATCGACAAGAGCATCTCGTTAATATCAAATGGTTTTCGGAAGTAGGCGTCCACTTCATTCCCATTCCTTTTTTCAGGATAAAGATGTGGATAGGCTGTCATCGCCACAATGGGAACCCCTTTCATGTTCTGACGGATGAATTTGATCAGGTCGATTCCCGAAAAAGAAGGCATCTTGATGTCTGTGAGCACTAGAGCCAGCTTTTCTCCTTTCAACCTCTCCATAGCTTCCAAACCGTCTTTTGCCACCAAGACCTCAAATCCTTCCCCGATAAAAAATCTCCTTAGTATGTAAAGAATCGTTTCGTCATCATCGACGATCAATATCTTTTTCCTACTTTTCGGAAACTCTTCTGCCGCTTTTGAGGTTTCTTTTTTGAAAGGCACCCTTCCCCTCCATTAAATCTTTCGCCATAACGATATTTCTGATGCCTGAAAGTTGAACCAATTTTGCTAATTCCGCTAGGCTCTCATTTTCTTTTTTATTCCAAAAAGTTAAGATCATCGGGAGATTCACTCCGGTAATGACTTCGGTCTTTTCTTTGTTTAAAAACGAAAAAGCGATGTTTGATGGGGATCCTCCGAAAAGGTCCGTCAAAAGGAGAACACCGTCCCCTTGTTCCACTTGGTTAATCGCCGTTAAAATTGTTTTTCTTGCTTCAAAGGCATTCATTTCGGAATCGATGGAAACTGCAACTATACCTTCGGTTTTCCCGACAATATGCTCTGCCGTCACAATCAATTCTTTTCCGATGAAAGAATGCGCAATAATTACAGCACCAACCATCTCAGGAAGCCTTCCATTCACCTATTAAAAAGATACGTGAATAGGATGTCAATGAGCTCATTATTTGGAAATTTTAGAATCAAATTCAGGATAAGAAAGCGAACCCTCCATCGATTTATTGATCACTAGAATAGGACGGCTTAATTTACTGATAGCCTGAGAGCATAGGCCGTCATTCACCTGGTCCTCTCTCCAAATCTTAATAAATTCACCCTGGAGAACGATCACACCATGATCACGACTTTTCATCTTTTTAAGAACTGTCTCCAAGGGGGAAGTGGTAATGACCTCAAAATCGTAAGGAATATTCATTCCGGCAAAGTAATCTTTTATTCTGATTATGGCTTTTTTCTCCTCTTCCATTAAAAGATATAGGGAATTGGGTCCTAAATTCTTTTTGAAAGGTTCCAATAGACAGGAGATAAAAATGGCCTTAACGCTCGTTTGGTGGTTCTGAATCATTTGGTGGTTCTGAATCATTTGAAAGACATCCGGTATCAACAGCGAAGCCTGCCATGATGCATCGGCAATAACCAATATTTTAGAAGTCATTGATAGATCTTTCATTTCGCCTCGTTTCATTTGAGTATGAACTGTTATACCTTCTCCCCAATTTGAAAAATCTGTTCTTTTTAAGAATTTTTCTGCTCTACTCATTGAATAATATGCGAATACAATGCCAATTAGACTACTGAGCATCTTAGAATAATCCCTTGAATCTATTGAATATTTTTGTACCAAAATTTCTTGAAAGAAGCTTTCCCTTTATCAACTGATCAAGTTTAGCTAGGAAAAAGAATGGGGTTGCAAATCTTCGAGTAAATCTGACGAGTTATAGCATGCTCAAAGGTTGAACAGGGCTGATGGTTTATCAATAATAATTGGGTGGTTTTAAGGTAATAACTTATATTTTTCTATTCTATGGCGCAATGTATTTCTGCTGATCCCCAGTAATTTTGCTGCCTGGACTTGATTCCCACCGGTTTCAGAGAGGGCCTTCTGAATAAGAAATTTCTCCACCTTCTCCAGAAGGTTTGAGTGAAGGCCAGTCCCCCAAAATCGAAGGATGTCCGAAAAGAGAGGGTCGAGCATTTTGTTCAGGTTTTTCTCCAGTTCTTCCTCATTGGCAAAAAAGGTTGCCCCGTCTTCTTTATCGAAAATAATATCTTCCCCAGTTAAAACGTCTCCTTTTGTAAGAATAAGACCTCGCTTGATCGCATTTGCAAGCTCTCTCACGTTACCAGGCCAGGTGTAAGAGAGCAGCTTTTTGAGGATTGCTGGATCGATATAGGAGACTTGCGTACCGAGCTGACGATTGTAAAGGTGGAAGAAGTATTCGGTCAATTCTTGGATGTCCTCTTTCCGCTCCCTCAATGGAGGCAACACGATAGTCATAACCTTAAGGCGATAGTAGAGGTCTTCCCTGAACTTCCCCTCTTTGATCGATTCTTCGGGTTTTCGGTTGGTGGAGGCCAAAACCCGGACATCAACCTTGATCGTCTCATTACCACCGATCCGTTCAAACTCCCCCTCTTGCAGAACACGGAGGATCTTTGCCTGGGTGGAAAGGGACATATCGCCGACTTCATCAAGGAGGATGGTTCCCCCATTACATTGCTCGAACTTTCCGATACGCCTTCTGTTAGCACCTGTAAAAGCTCCCTTTTCATGCCCGAAAAGCTCACTCTCCAGGAGGGTCTCTGGAATCGCAGCACAGTTGATCGCAAGAAAAGGGCTATCTTTTCTTTGACTGTGCTGATAGATCGCTCTCGCCACCAATTCCTTACCTGTTCCACTCTCTCCTCGAATCAATACGGTGACATCACTCTCCGCAACCTGGCCGATTAACTTATAAACCTCCTGCATCATCTTGCTCTTACCAATGATCTGATCCGAGTCCTCCATATACTCGGAGAGAGCAGGAATAGCCACAGCCCTCTTCATCAGCTTATTGGCTTCCAATCCTTTAGCGACCAGCTCGAAGATCTCATCCAGTTCAAAAGGCTTGAGGATATAGTCAAATGCTCCGAGCCGCATGGCTTCAATAGCGGTTTCAGTCGTCCCAAAAGCAGTCATGATGATAACCGGCACTTTTGGATGATTCTGTTTGATCTCTTTGAGGACCTCAAGACCTGTCCGATCGGGCAATTTATTGTCAAGGAGGATAAGATCGGCCTCTCGTTCGTTAATGGTTTCTAATGCCTGGTTCCCGTTGTGACAGGTGATGACCTCATACCCTTCTTGAGATAGGGGTTTCGTTAAGAAGTGGCATAAGCTTAGGTCGTCATCGACGACGACGATTCTTTCCATCTCCCCTCCTTATGAGTGGGTAACGAGATGATAAACGAAGACCCTTTCCCCATCTCACTCTCCACGTCAATCTGACCATTATGTTTCTGAATGATGGAATAAACGATAGAGAGACCTAATCCCGTTCCTCCTTCCTTCGTGGTGAAGAAAGGGTCAAAGAGATAGGGTCTATCCTTTTGAGAAATCCCGCACCCGGTATCCTGGATAAACAGTTGAAGGTACTCTTCATGGGTGTCTGGCATTACCTTCACATTCGACCGAACCGTCAATGTCCCTCCCTTGGGCATCGCTTCAATGGCGTTGAGGATGAGATTTAGAAAAACCTGACTCAACTGTTTAGGATCTCCGTCCACTTGAGGGGGGTTCTCTGGTAGGGACACATCCAAGTGGAGACCACTGTTTTTTATCTTCGCGGCCAAAAGGTTGACCGTTTCCCTTACCAACGTACCGATGTCAACCTGTTGAAATAGAGGGTCTTCTGGTCTCGCGAAGTTCAGAAAACGGATAATGTTTTCATTAATTCGATCGATCTCTTTTTTAATAATTCTAAAATCCTCCTTTTGATTCTCATCCAAATCCAACTCTTTCTCTAAAGATTGAATAAAAATCTTGATGGAGGTTAAGGGGGTTCGAATCTCATGGGCAATACCCGCAGAGAGCTGTCCAAGAGCAGCCATTTTTTCCGAGCGGGTCAACTGTTCCCGGAGCCTCAATTGGTCATCCTCGGTCTCTCTTCGTTTTATGATGGTTCCAACCTCTCTTGCTACGGCATCTATCAAGTTTCGCTCCTCCTTAAGGAAGGGTCCTTCATCAAGCTCAGGGCTTTCCTCCACGTAAACGACTTCGACCACGCCTCGGTGTTCCCCACTCACAATGATTTCGGCCGCTTGTTTATATCTTCCTTCTTGAAAACCTGGTGTTGAGTAGGAATGCCCATCCAAAAGTATCCTTGCGAAGGTAATATTGGGGTATAACCAGGCGTGAGGAAGAAGTTTGACAATGCCCTGGAGAATCTTTTTTGTCGACTTATAGGGCTGGGCAACAAGGCGAGCTATCCCATAAAGGCATGTAAGTTCTTTTACCCGTTCCCGCAAGTCCACCTGCGCGTCCCGATGTACCAAAGCGATAGCAAGGGTTTGAGCGAGGTTTTCATAAAATTCTTTTTCATCCACAGGGAAGTAATTATTGCGCTTGCTTTTTAATTGCAGAAGTCCAATGTTTTGTTTATCCACCCGAAGTGGTATCAAGGCAATCGATTGGTACATACCCCTGGCGTTGAGACCGTGAAGAGAAGATTTCTTATCTCTTTTCAAAAAGGGAAGAGTCTTCTTGATAGGGCCTAACCAGTAACTTCTGCTCTTCTTAAAACCCGGTTGAGTAAAATCAGCTTGATCACGGATGATGTCCCGACAGAGACGAAAGAGGCCGGGGTCGTCACCCGGACCAGGAATAATCTCACCCTTTCCATTTTGTGCAAAGGGTGTTATTTCGAAGATGGATGTTGCCTTAGATTGGCGCTTCGCTGTGCAACGGAAGTACTTATTGTGGCCCTTCAGCCATAGCTCAACCGCATCACACGCTGTGAAATCCCTAATCATCGTTGAGACTTCTTGCTGGAAGTAATGTCTCAGGAGACCTTGGTTTGCAAGGTGCAATATTTGACGGTATAAAGCATGAGATCCTTTAGTCAACTTCCGGGAAGAAGCATTCTTATTGATTTGAGTTGAACGGTTCATCCCCATTGGCACCCACAATTTATTGTAAATATTGTAGTTTTTCTTGAGAATAGTTTCAAGTTGTTTGAAAAAGTAAGGTAACGATCTTTAGATGCCCTTTATCTCTGAAGAAGTTCTGAGTTTTTCCTGATCAAGCGTCAACAGGAATTATTGATTGCTACTTGAAATATTGTATCGGATGTCAAAAATAAAAAATCATGACTACAGGAAGCAGTTAATACCTTATTTGATATTACTTGTGGTGTTAAGCAATATCCTTTACACCTGATCCGGAATATGAAACGAAACAGTCAAAGGTATTTAAGTTTGCCTATTTAATGTTTGGAGCCAAAATATTTTGTCCGAAGGGTTGGAAAGTGAGGAACAATCATTTCGTAGTGTTCATCATAATGGAGCAACAGACTCTTGTTTTCGATGGCAAGGGCAGCAATGATCAGATCCACTGTTGGAATGGTCAGTCCCTTTCTCCTAAGTGAAAACCCAAGTTCGTAGGCCTGTTCCCAAATCAATGATGTAAAGAATAAAAGTTTTTTAAAAATGATGATCCAGGTAGAGGCATCAATCAAAAACATCTTAGACACTCTTACGCATTTTCCCTAAATCCCTCAAGGTAACAGCGAACTCCTCATAATTCCCGATCAACTTACTCAATTCTTCTCGGCGTTTTGCCCACAAGAATTCCTTGATAGCGATCTCAATAGCTTTTTTCTTGGTTCGAGCTCCTGTTGCTTTTACTACTTCTTCTAAAATTTTTGCATCAATATTTAGAGTTATTCTCATAATTTTCCCAAGTTTCTTATGCAACAGGGGGCTGACTTCCCTCCAGCCTCCATCGTCGGCAATAAATGCCGATGCTACAGCAATTATAAAGAATTACTTTTGAACTTTGGATTTTGAAATTTGACATTGACCCTTTGATTATCTCATTTTTAATTCTATCTCTTCAAGATGATGAATCTTATCTCGAATCTCTGCGGCTCGTTCAAATTCTAAACGAGTGGCTGTTTCCTTCATCTCCTTCTTCAGTTTTTGGATCATCGCGGGAATCTCTTTGACGGAAACATAGGTCTCTTCGACGTCGGACACAGCCGGAATCGTTAAGTAGTCTGCCTCGTAGATCGAGGCCATAATATTTCGAACCGACTTCTTCACCGTCTGCGGAGTAATCCCATGTTCTTGATTATACGCCTCCTGGATTTTTCTCCGTCGGTTTGTTTCCAAAATCGCCTGATCCATCGATCGGGTCATCTTATCCGCATAGAGGATGACCTGGCCGTTTACATTTCGTGCAGCACGGCCGAAAGTCTGGATGAGTGACTTTTCGGATCGAAGGAAACCCTCCTTGTCGGCATCCAGAATGGCCACCAAGGATACCTCTGGAATATCGAGTCCTTCCCTCAGAAGGTTGATTCCAATCAGCACGTCAAACTTCCCGAGGCGGAGATCCCTGATGATCTCCACCCGGTCTAAAGTGTCGATATCAGAGTGGAGGTATTTCACCCGAACCCCAAGATCAGCGAAGTACTCGGTCAGATCCTCTGCCATACGCTTGGTGAGCGTGGTCACGAGAACCCTCTCCTTATTCTTCACCCGCCCCTGGATCTCCCCCAGGAGGTCGTCCACTTGATTCTTCGCCGGCTTGACATCCAGAAGGGGATCGCTCAAACCCGTCGGACGGATGATCTGCTCCACAATCTTGCTGCGGCTCTTCTTCATTTCATATTCACTCGGAGTGGCTGAGACATAGATAATTTGGTGAACACGTTTCTCAAACTCTTCGAACATCAGTGGCCGGTTGTCCAACGCAGAAGGAAGACGGAATCCATATTCTACCAGCGTTTCTTTCCTGGACCGGTCTCCCCGGTACATCCCGATCAGTTGGGGAATGGTGACATGACTTTCGTCGATGAATAAGAGAAAATCCTTTGAATAATAATCCAGAAGCGTGGGAGGAGGTTCTCCGGCCCTTCTTCCGGTGAGATGGCGAGAATAGTTTTCGATCCCCTGACAATAACCCAGCTCCTGAAGCATCTCTAAATCGAATTTCGTCCTCTGCTCAAGTCTCTGGGCCTCCAGAAGCTGATTCTGGGATCGAAACCATTCCAGCCTCTCTTTCAATTCCTCCCGGATGCTTCGAATGGCTTTTTGCAGCCGGTCCGGAGGAGTGACATAGTGGCTTCCCGGATAAATAGGAACTTTATCCAAACGTTCGATGACCTTTCCTTTTAATGGATCAATTTGAGAGATCTCTTCAACCTGATCTCCGAAGAGCTCGACCCGAATGGCTCGGCTTCCCTCATGGGCCGGGAAGACTTCAATCACATCCCCTCGAACCCGAAAGGTCCCCCGATGAAAATCGATATCATTTCGCTCATACTGAATCTCGACCAATTTTGAAAGGATCTCTTCCCTGGAGATCATCATTCCCTTCTCCAGATAAATGAGCATTCCATGGTATGCTTCCGGAGATCCTAATCCATAGATACAGGAGACGCTGGCAACAATGATCACATCGTTTCTTTCAAGAAGGGAGCGGGTGGCGGAATGTCGCATTTTATCGATTTCTTCATTGATCTGGGTATCCTTTTCGATGTAGGTATCGGTGGAGGGGATGTAAGCTTCGGGTTGATAATAGTCGTAGTAACTGACGAAGAATTCGACCGCATTCTCCGGAAAGAGTTCTTTAAATTCACCATAAAGCTGGGCAGCCAGGGTCTTGTTATGGGAGATGACCAGAGTAGGCTTCTGGACCCGCTCAATCACATTGGCCATGGTGAAGGTCTTTCCAGAACCGGTCACACCCAAAAGGACCTGTTGTTGAGCACCTTCCAGGACACTCTCGCTCAACGATTCAATGGCCTGGGGCTGGTCGCCTTTGGGTTGAAACTCGGAGACGAGTTTAAATGCGTTCATTTCATTATTTTACAACAAAAAAGAGTGGATGCAAAAAGAGAGGTTCATGGTGTAGCTAAACCATTCAAGGTGAGGGTGGGTGTTAATCTTTTGGCTTGGGTTAACTGGCGATAGCCAATTTTCAAGCCGCTCTTAAAGATTCCTCATTTTGAATAATAATTTTTGGATTTACATTTTTGGGAGGAACAGGTAACCTTTTTTCTTTTAATAGATTTACGTGTTCAATCATCCCCCATTTTGCTTTATAAAGACAATCCTCAACGGAATGTCCGATACCCGAAAAACCTGCCAAGTCGGGAGAATAAAATCCAAAAAAATCAGGTTCGTTGGTGGCCTCAATCGTCAATGAATATTCTAAATCTATCATCTTACTCACTCCCCATTACGCCATGTTACCTTCCGACCCGGGCAAAATATTCTTTTCAATCACTTGTTCAATTTGTCCCGTGTCAAGGGCCGACCCCCTTGTGAGATATTCCTTTC
>Ga0214473_10009310_pt1 | contig 11610 bp, 8 predicted proteins | sample RVTome_7_FD_203509 | JGI IMG/M metagenome (GOLD analysis project Ga0214473, IMG submission 203509) | Soil microbial communities from uranium-contaminated site in the Upper Colorado River Basin, Wyoming, United States - RVT98D197 | ecosystem: Environmental > Terrestrial > Soil > Contaminated >...
GTGATCACCGTGATGCGGGCTGTGTTAACCCCCATCAGAGTTGCCGCGTCTTTGTCCTGTGCGGTTGCGCGGATGGAACGACCGATGTCGGTTTTCAAGAGAAACCAGAAGAGCAGGGCGGTAAAGGCAAGGGCGAAGAGAAAGGCGATGCACATGGGGACATTGAACGAAATGCCTCCAACAAAAAAGACAGAGGAACTGTAGCTGGTCTTCACCGATTTGTAGTCTGATGAAAAGATGAATCGTGCGATCTCCGTGAGCACCATGCCGATGCCGACCGTCATCAAAACCTGGTTCTCCGGCAGAATGGATTCAATTTTCATAAGAGGGTTGAGGAATAATTTCTGTAAAAAGACTCCCAGGAAAAACAGGGCCGGCATGGCCACAAGAAGGGAAAAATAGGGATCCAAATGCAAATAGCTGGACAAGACAAAGGTGATGTACATGGCCACCATCATGAGTTGACCGTGCGCCAAATTGATGATTCCCATGACCCCCATGATCAAGGTCATCCCGATCCCGATAAGGCTGTAGATACCGCCAATGAGAACGCCGGCTACAAGCGTTTGAAGGAGACGATCCATGTCATGCTCCTTTCAGAAGGGGCTTTGAAAAGGTGGTGGGGTCTACAAGCCGCCCACAAGGTGGGCGGCTTGTCGGTTCTTTCAGGGAAAGGCTTAATAGCCCCAGGTCTTCAGCCAATCGACCGGGAAGACAAACTTCTTGGTGCTCAGGTCCGCGGGCCACACCAGTTCCAGTTTTCCGTCGACCCACTGGACCACATAGGTGGGCAGTTTGTTCTGGTTTTTATGTTTGCCGTAGGAGATGAATTTTACCGGCCCGAAAACGGTCATGAGGTTCGTTTCAGAAAGGGCCTGTTTGATATCCGCGGGGCTGAATGACTTGGCCCTTTTCAGCACATCGGCAATGACATAAGCCGCCGCATAAGCTTCGGCGCCATGATACTCCGTGGGCTTCCCAAATTTGGCTACGAACTTCTTGTAGTAGTCCATGGCTCCCGGGTAGGGAAGGACCTCATGCCACAGGGTTGCGGAGATGACTTTCTCGGAAGCGACACCTGCATTTTGCTGAAACTCAGGGAGAGTGAAACCGGCTGCGCCGCCGATGAACATTTTGGGTGTCAGCTTCAGTTCTTTCGCCTGCTTCATGAGAAGAGAAGCATCCATGATGTAGGAGACCATGTAAACAATGTCCGGGTTGAGTTGTTTGACCTTCATCAGCACCGGCTTATAGTCAATACCGCCGCTTTCATAGCCTTCCTTCAGGAGGACTTTGATTTGCATGGCTTCGCAGGTTTTCTCAAATTCCTTGGCACCCGATGTGCCGAAGAGAGAGTTCTCGTGAAGGATCGCAACGCTCGTCGGTTTTATGACAGACGTGAGAAGGGACTCCACGGAGCTTGCATACTCACTCACCGGAGGATTGAGGCGGAAAATCCAATCCCAGCCCGAGGTGCTGATGTTGTCGGCCGACCCGGTGTTCACGAGAAAAGGCATCTGATTTTGCTGGCAGACGCCGGCCACCGCATATGTGACGGAGCTGCTGTACCCTCCTCCCAGCATGACCACTTTGTCCTTGGTGATCAGCTTCTCAACGACGGAGCGTCCTACCTCGGGTCGACCTGTGTCATCCTCAATGATTAATTCCAGTTTTTTCCCTTTCACCCCGCCGGCGGCATTGATCTCCCCCAAAGCGAGATCAAAGGACTGTTTTTCGATTTCGCCGAACTTTGCTTGATCACCGGTCAGGGGAAGAACAATTCCGACCTTGATCGCGTCCTGGGCAAAGGAATAAGAAAGACCAAGACAAATGGTGACCATGACAACGATTCCCGCCAACATCAATCCTTTTTTCATTGCCTCCTCCTCCAAAACTTGAATGAATGTTGCTGATAGAAAGTGTCCAACCACAGCTCAGGCAGCCCCGTGAGGCGGCCGATGCCTTCCGGCGATCAAATGACCAAAAGATGAAACTCAAGCTTGAAAACGAAGGTTTTCTCGGGAACCGGAGTCCCGGGTGGAGTTCGAAGAATGCGAATGAGTAGCTTCATGAGGGAAAAGGATTTCTTTCCACAGTCTGCGTTGATCATGGGCGGAGCTGTCAGATTTTGAAATGGAACGTCTTTTGCGAAATGCTCCGCAACACGTGCCTCAGAAGTGGGCGTAGAAGTAACCTATTGTTGACAAAATTTCAAGGGAAAAAGGAAGAACCTTCTATTTTCCTCAAAGATAGCAAAGGTTTTGACAACAAGCGCCGTTGATAATAGAGATAGAAATGAAGAGGTCAGTCCCATGATCACAGAAGCGCAGGAAAGGGAGATCCTTGGTCAGGCTTACATCCCGGAGCACATTGTGGGCCTGATGAAGACCCTTTCCGGAGGAGAGCCTCTCTTGATCGATGGGTTTCTGTGCTTCTTCAAGAAGGACTGGCTCATGGTCATCGGTTATCCTCTGGGCTCTTCCTATCGACCTGAATCCTTGGAAAAAGCGATCCTCAGAGGTCTTGAGAAATTCAAGCCGGTCCACGCATGGTTCATGGCGCCTGAGGCTCCCCCGCTTTTCTCCCGCCTTTGCAGCAACCGGCAAAGGGATGACTATTACGAGCTCGATCTCCGACAGGGTGTCCCGAACGAAAAGCTCGCACGAATCGCAGAGAAAGCTTCTCGCGAATTGCGCGTCACCCGGGAGCAGCAAATGGGGGATGAACACCGGAGGCTTATTGCGGAGTTTACGGACAGAGAGACGCTGAGCCCTCAAGTGAGGCAGCTCTATTTGGAGATGCCGAAAGTGGTGAGCCAATCCAAAACCACCATAGTTCTCAGTGCATGGAGCAGGGAAGGGGATCTCACCGCGTTCTACGTGGTGGAACTTGCGGCGCTGCAATTTGCCGCATACCTGATCGGGTGTTATTCCCGAAAGACCTATGCGTCCCATGCGTCGGATCTCCTGTTTCACGAGATGATCGTGCTGGCCCGGGAGCAGGGCAAGGCCTCCATCAACCTGGGACTCGGTGTCAATGAAGGGATCAGGCGTTTCAAGAAGAAATGGGGAGGGACTCCCGCTCTTCCCTATGAGTACTGCGAATACAAGAGCAAAAGCAGGTGGCTCCTAAAATTCCTTCAGCAAAGAGTCTGAATGCGATGACGTGGCCTTTTAGCGCAAAAGAAAAAAACTTAACCATGCTCTGGAAAGTGCAGAAAGGAGAAAAAGCGTCCTTTCTTGCCGGCACCGTGCACTTTTTTCCTTACCGCTTTCGCAAATCGATGAAAGCCGTAATTCGTCCGGCGGAGACCGTTGCCGTGGAGGGACCTCTGGATGAAGCGAGCATGGCACGGGTTGTGGAACATGGCTCCCATGGGGATCCTCGCCCCCTTATGGAAGCGCTTGATCAGGCCACGCTCGACAAGGTTGCGCAGCTTATGGGCTGTTCGGGAAAGAGTAGCAGCCTCAAAAGCCCTCTGCTTCTCCTCGTGAATCCGAAGCCGCCGCAGACCCTCGCTGAAAAGCTTCAGGGAATGCGTCCGTGGATGGCGTTCTTCCAGATATGGCTTCAGTTTATCCGTCAGAGAGGCTGGAACTACTCGATGGATCTGGACGCCTATCACCTCGCCGGGAAAATGGGAAAGGATATCTTTTTTCTGGAGAGCATTGAAGAGCAACTGGACGCCCTTGACGGGATCCCGATCGAGCGAATTGTTGCTTTTCTGAAGGACATGGATCACTGGGACAACCACCTGGAACAGCACGTGCGCTACTACCTGAAAGGAAACCTGGATCAGTGGCCTTTCATGACCATCGGTTTTCCGACACGGTGCGCATCCATCCTGGACAAAAGGGATCCGATCCTTTTTGATCGAATATTGCCGATGATCGAGGGAGGGAAGAGTTGCATCTTTGTGGGTATCCCTCACGTCCGCGCGATCAAGCCTCTTCTGGTGAAGGAAGGGTATGAGGTTCAGCAGCAGGTCTCATGATTACAGAGAATGAAGAACGGATCATCTTTGACCATGCCTGCGTGCCTGAGCACGTTCCGGCCTACGTGATGTCGGTCTCAGGCGCTGAGCCCTTTCTGTCATCCGAGTACCTCACCTACGTGAAAGAGGATCATCTGACTTTCGTCGGATACCCTCTCGGGCAAACCTCTGACAAGAGCCGCCTCCAGCAAGCCCTGGACATGGCGGTTCGGGAGTGGAAGCCGGCCCAGGTGGCTGTGATCGGCGCTCACGCGCCGTCGTTACCCATGAAATCGTTCGATCATGAAGAGGACGATTATTACAGGATCACTTTCGCAAACTGGAGCATGCCTCAGAAGGTGAGAAACATGATTCACCGCGCGGAGCACGAGGTAACTGTTGCTGAGGAGAAAAGCCTGGGAGAGGATCACCAATGGCTCATCGCTTCTTTCCTGGACAAAAACAGGATAAGCGGTGCCATGCGATTCGTTTTCGAAAAGATCCCTCACTACGTCTCTTCGACGGCGACGGCGGAAGTCTTCAGTGCCAGGGACAGGGAGAACCGCCTGGTCGCTTTTGACGTGGCGGAACTCGGGGCAAGAGATTATGTTTTCTACATGTTTAATTTTAGAAATCCCGAAACGCACGTGCCCGGAGTGAGTGACCTTCTACTCTATGAAATCATGAAAAAAGCTTCAGACCTGGGTAAACAGCACGTCAACCTGGGGCTGGGAGTAAACAGAGGAATTCGTTTTTTCAAAAAAAAATGGGGAGGCCAGGCTTTTCTTGCCTACCACTACGGCCTGTACGGTGCAAGCTCCGGCCGTTCCTCTTTCATGGATGCCCTGGCCGGTGCGGTGTTCCGATAACTCTCTCTGGAGAGGGCGACATTTCGGAGATTGCCTGTCTCAGAGTATTCTGGTAATCTAGTGCTCATCCGGGGTAGAAATCAGGACAGTTTATGCCCATCTACGAATACGAGTGTCTCGCCTGCGCGTGGCGATTTCAGAGCCTGGTGATGAAGGAGGCCGAGGAAAAGAGGCTTCTTTGTCCAAAATGCGGAAAGCCGAAAAAGAAGCGCTTGATTTCCCGTGTGGCGTACCATGTCTCTGAGCAGGATCGTCTGAGTGCTTTCAACGCCACGGATGCCAAGGACGATGCTTTTTTCAAAGACAGCCGCAACATTGGATTGGCCGCCAAAAAAAGGGCGAAAAAGATGGGCGTGGACCTGGGAGCCGGTTTTGAAGAGAAGCTCGAAAAACTGAGATCAGATCCTGGAAGTGTTATCAGGGATAGTGAATAACAGGCGTTCATCCATGACCGATGAGAGTGCTGGCAACAGGGAAGGGGATCTGGTTCTGATCCATTATCAGGACCAGCCCATGGCTTACGCGCGGATTGAGGGGATCAACCCGGATATCAAGAAGGACTGGTATCAGGTGACGCTGCTGCTTCTGACCATTCCTGCTCAGTCGGTCACGTGGATCTTGAGGGACGAATACATCAACGGGACCTCCTTTACCATGGGAGGTCAGTCCATGAGATTGGAGAAAGTGAAGAAGGTTTTTCCAGGGGGAGCACCGCAAGACAATGGCCAACCGCAGGGCCACAAGTCTCCGGACAAGGCTTCCAAGGTTATTGCATTCAAGAAACAGCACTAGCAGGCTGCTGAAAAACGCCCATCTCCGGCGTTTCCCTCATCCTCGCCCTGTTAAATTCTCGCTCTGCGAGACGGCGAAGCCGATTTAACAGGGCAAGTCGCTGCGACGTACTGGCAAGTACGCCTCGCTCCTCTGCCTGCCTGCCGCAGGCAGGGATTTCGGGAGCCTTGGATCTGGACGTTTTTGAGCAGCCTGTAAGCAGGGGCCAAGCCTGAAATCCAAATGTCAAAGGGCAGGAAGAGATTGCCTCTGATAGACAACCTAATTTGAACTTTGGATTTTGACATTTGGCATTTATTAGCGCAACAATTTTCAGTTATTTCCGATGCTCCCGAAAAGTGGTCGGGGAAAAATAATGCAGGAGGACAGTATGGTTTCCAGCAACATGTATGTTTACAACTTTGAACAAGGGGACGGAAAGAACAAGAAGCTCCTTGGCGGAAAAGGGGCGAATCTCTGCGAAATGACGCGTATCGGCCTCCCCGTGCCTCCGGGGTTTGTCATTTCCACGGAGGCGTGTCTTTCTTATCTGGCGCAAAAGAAGGAAGGGCTTCAGCCGGACCTGATGAATCAGGCCAGGGAGGCCATGGCTTACCTTGAAAAAAAGACGGGCAGAGGATTCGGCAGTCCGGAGCAACCGCTCCTTGTTTCTGTGAGATCCGGGGCCGCCATGTCCATGCCGGGCATGATGGACACGATCCTGAATCTGGGTCTCAACAGCAAAACACTTCCAGGTCTCATCAAGATGACCCAGAACGAGCGTTTCGGTTACGACGCTTACCGGCGGTTCATCCAGCTCTTCGGCTCTGTGGCGCTGGGAATGCCGGACGAAGACTTTGATCACATTTTTAACCGCATCAAGGAGAAAACCGGAGCAAAGGATGACACTCAATTGGATGCTGCTGCGCTGAAAGAAGCCTCAGGGGCGTTCCTGGAGCTTGTGAGCAAGAAGATGCAGAAACCCTTTCCGGAGGACCCTTACGTTCAGCTGGAGCTGGCCATCGAGGCGGTCTTCAGGTCCTGGATGGGCAAGCGAGCCCTGGATTACCGCAAGGAGTTTCACATCACACCCGAGATGGCGAATGGAACAGCGGTCAACGTGTGTACCATGGTCTTCGGGAACCTTGGGAACGACAGCGCCACCGGCGTTGCTTTTACCCGTAATCCCGGAACCGGAGAAAACCGCCTTTTCGGTGAATACATGATCAACGCCCAGGGCGAAGACGTGGTGGCGGGAATCAGAACTCCCAAGCCGATCAGCGAACTTCGCAGGGATATGCCGGAAGTTTATAAACAGCTGGAGGGACTGCGTCACACCCTTGAGACGTATTACAGGGAGGTGCAGGATTTCGAGTTCACCATTGAAAAGGAAAAGCTCTGGTGCCTTCAAACCCGAAACGGCAAAATGAATGCCTCGGCCTTCATCAAGACATCAATCGACATGGTCAATGAAGGCCTGATCTCCGAACAGCAGGCGATCCTGCGCATTCAACCCGAGATGCTCGCTCAACTGCTTCACCCCCGGTTGGATCCCAAGGCCAAGGTGCAGGTGCTGGCCCAGGGGCTCCCTGCATCACCCGGTGCGGCATCAGGAAAGATCGTCTTTAATGCGGACAGGGCCGAGAGCAAGGGCAAGCTGGGTGAAAAAGTGATTCTGGTCAGGGAAGAAACCAAGCCGGACGATATTCACGGTTTCTTTGCCTCCCAGGGGATCCTCACGAGCCGCGGAGGCAAGACCTCACACGCCGCTGTGGTGGCAAGAAGCATGGGCAAACCCTGTGTCTCGGGATGTGAAGCCATTCGGATCAATGATCTGGCAAAGGAGGCGCTCATCTCCGGGGTGACCCTCAGGGAAGGAGACGTGGTCACCATAGACGGAAGCACGGGCCATGTCTATCAGGGGGTTGTGCCTACGATTGAGCCCGAGTTCGTTGAGGATCTGCTCGTTCTCCTCGAGTGGGCGGATGATATGGCCGAGCTGAAGGTGATGGCCAATGCGGACACTCCCGAATCAGTGACCAAGGCGAAGACCTACGGTGCGAGAGGAATTGGCCTGTGCCGGACCGAGCGAATGTTCAACCAGCAGGAGCGGCTCCCTATTATGCAGCAGTTGATTCTTGCCGAGAGCGCTGAGGAAAGGAATCAGTGTGTCGCCAAGCTCCTCCCCTTCCAGCGCGAAGACCTCAAGGAGATCCTCAGAATCATGGATGGATTGCCGGTCACCGTCCGACTCCTGGATCCTCCGATCCATGAATTTCTCCCCTCCGAGGATGCGCTGGTTGATGAGATCGAGCACCTGAGGGAATTGAAGCAGACCGTGCAACTCATGGCGGATCTGCCGGATACCTTGAGGCTCCTCGATCCTGAACTCCACAATAAGTACTCCGCAAACCTGGAGAGCATTACGCTGGGTCTGGAGGAATTGAAGCACAAGCACCTGGAAGAAGAGCTCATCACGGCCAAGGAGACCATGCTCCAGAAAGTGAGAGATCTTTCCGAGACCAACCCCATGCTCGGGCACAGGGGAGTCCGGCTGGGTATTACCTATCCGGAAATCTATGCCATGCAGATTCAAGCGATCCTGGAAGCGGCCGCCGAGTGTATCAAAGAGGGCGTGCCGGTGGCTCCGGAGATCATGGTTCCCCAGGTGTGCACGCTCCAGGAACTCGTGTTTGTGCGGGACCATGTGACCAGGATCCATCAGGAGGTGGAAAAGAAATTTGGGATCAAGGTCCCTTTCAAATTCGGAACCATGATCGAGGTCGTCCGGGCGTGCATGCGGGCGGGCAGGCTTGCGGCGCTGGCGGAGTTCATGTCCTTCGGGACCAATGACCTTACCCAGGCGACTTTTTCTTTCTCGCGGGAAGATGCGGAAACCAAGTTCCTGCCCCTCTATAACGAGCGGGGAATCCTGCAGCACAATCCCTTTGAGATCCTGGACATCAAGGGGGTGGGCCGCCTCATGACAACCACCGTGGAATGGGCAAGAAAAGCGAGGCCGGATATGAAAGTGGGAATTTGCGGGGAACACGGCGGCCATCCGGATGCCATCCGGTTCTGTCACCACATCAAGCTCAACTATGTCTCCTGTTCACCTCTGAGGGTTCCCATTGCGAGACTGGCGGCGGCCCACGCGAAACTCAAAGAGGCGGAGTTCAAATTCGTCTAAGCCCGAAGAATAAGGACAAAAGCTGGATGTACCGGGTGTTTCCAACACTCCACTACTCCACCACTCCAGTACTCCAGTTCACTGCCCATGTCTGGAGAGTTCGTAGATTCTCTGGCTGAGCTGCGAGAGGACCTCCAGCGGCTCTTGCTCTTTGTGAGGGCGTCGTCTCAGAAAGTCTTTTTTGATCACCGCAACGGCGTTGGTGAAATTCAGCCTTGACAGGGCCCCCACGTGGTCCACGACCCCCAGCTTGTGAAACCTTCTCCCCAGGTAGCTCATTTTCTTGAGAAGAGCCTCCTCTTTGAGCCCAAGGTTCTTCTGATGGCCCATGGCCTTGGTGGCAATCCAGTAGGATTCCAGGAAGGTCTTGGTCAAGCTGGCCCACGCAGGCAACTTGTCAAAACCCATTTTGGTGATCTTGAAGGCGTCGTTTTCCGCCGAGGCACCGACAAAGGAGGCTTCCAGAAAATAGTCGAGGATGGATCGAACCTTCTCCCGCTCATTTTCTTCTTCATCGAAGAGGAATTCGTTCTTGAGGAGGGTCTTCATGAAGGTGTAGTCCGCGAGAATGGCGTCCAGCTTCTTTTCAGCCTCCCTTCCTGTCAACAGGGACGTGGCGACAAGCGCATGGGGGACGAAGAAGTGAATGATGTTATTCTTGTAGTATTCGAGCTCAACTTTCTTATCGTCTTCCACAAAATAAAACGTCTCTTCTTCCTGGTCCACGTCTTCCAGCACTTCCACGATTTTCCAGTTCAGCAAAAGAGAGAGGGTTTCCTGCGTTGCTCTGTTGGAATCACCGAGACTGGCGGCCATTGGAATGCTGTAAGCCTTCAGAAAGCGGATCAGGGTCTCTACCGTTTCGAGGATCTCCGAGTAAAGGAATCCGCGTCTGTGCGCTCCCAGAATAGCCGTTGCAACAAGGGTGAGAGGGGTGGCCAGGGTCACATCGTTGATCGCCTTGACCAGGTGAAACGCAAAGCGCCGGGGAAGTTCCCGTGACTCAAGCTTCGTTTGCTCGATGTACTCATTGAGCGAGACCGGCGGGCTGAAGCGGATGTAAACCTTTCCGTACTTCCGCTTCAGAATTCTTCTGGCGCCGATAATGTGCTTGAGCTTTTCCTGCTCTTTTTCCCCGCCCTCGAGTTCTTTTCGGTATGACTTCTCTTCCAGGATTCGGTCGTAGACCATGGAAGTGGGCACGAACACGAGGTCCTTGCAGAAGCCCTCGGCGTGCGCGTGAAGAAGGATTGAGAGAAAACCTGTTTTCGGAAGAACCAGTTTCCCATTCCGGCTTCGGCCCCCTTCGATGAAGACCTCGAGGGGATGCCCTTCCTGCAGGAGCGCCTTGATGTATCGGTTGAAGACCTCCACATAGAGTCGCGGCTGTCGGAAGGAGCGGCGTATGAAGAACGCGCCGGCCTTCCTGAAGATGTATCCGAGGGGCCAGAAGGCCAGGTTCTTCCCCGCAGCCACTCGGGGAATGTGCATGTGGGAGTTATGAAGCACATAATTAAGGATCAGGTAATCAAGATGGCTCTTGTGGGAGGGGATGAAGATGAGAGGCCCTTTTCGCGCCCATTCCTTCACCATGCCCAGGACCGAAGCATCTACATCAAGCCCTTCGAAGAGCTTCTTCCAAAGCCATCTGAGACCGATGTCAAAAAGGTGAAGATAGGTGATATTGAAATCCGCGGCAATTTCATCGAAGTACTCGCCCGCTTTTTTCCGGGCATAGCTCAGGCTCTTTTTCTCAGAGGCGGCGGTGCTCTCTATTTTCTCGCTCACCCTGGGGTCCATGAGGACCATTTCCTTGAGCTGTTGACGGGACTTCATGATCGGGCCGAGGATCACTCTCTTCCTGCTGTCGATGCTCTCGATGAGCGCGTCCCTGATCTCGGTGACCATGGCATGGAGAGGTCGGTCAGGGGCCTGAGACTGCAGATAGGCCTTGAGATCCAACGGTTGACCGAAGTCGATGAAAGCCTCGCCCCGGTGTTTCGCGAACATCAGGACCTTCCTGATCACGCTGGGATAGTCCCTGTACCCAAATAGGATATCCGTGAGCGTTTCATAATCCTTCTCTACGGAGGTCTCATAGAGAATGAGCTGAGGGACGATAAAGATGGGACGATCCAGGTTTTTCTGCGTTTCAAGAAGAAACTGGAGATGATCTTTTTCAGCGTGAATGAATCGGCTGATAAAGCGTTTGGGGTCGATGAGAAAAATGAGGGAAGGCGTGCCTTCCTGCATTGCTTTACCGTAGAAGCTGGTCTGGTAAGGGCTGGGCAATTTCCCTGATCGGTAGAAGAAGGAGAGTTGAGAGAAGAGGACCTTGAAGAAGCGAGTGACGGGCAGAAGTAACGACATGTTGAGATCAAAGGCGATTTTCGGATAAGGAAGGTGTCTTCTTCTGAGGTTGTAGTGATAGAGGAGGAAATCTAGGTGGCCTCGGTACTTGGTCGCATAGACCACCGTGCCTTCTTTCTGAAGTTGCTTCAAACCCTCTTGCGCGTTCTCGTCGACTTTGGCTCTCCTGAAAAGAGCAGAAAAGACCCAGCCCAGCAGAAACCTCGGTTTGTCGTCGAGGACGTAAGGATATAAGATCTCTTTATCGGAAGTTTTCATGACGGTTCAGGGTGAATCTTAAGCTTATGCGACTATAGATAATTCTGTTTGATCCTGCAAATCAAGTTTTTTGTATGCGTTCACGGAATTAGCAAAGGCTTGAGCAAAAATGTCGGGGGTCTGAGAAACTTATGTTGACAAAAGGAATTTCTTGTTTCTAAGATAGCTAAAAGGTTCCA
>Ga0214473_10009311_pt1 | contig 11610 bp, 11 predicted proteins | sample RVTome_7_FD_203509 | JGI IMG/M metagenome (GOLD analysis project Ga0214473, IMG submission 203509) | Soil microbial communities from uranium-contaminated site in the Upper Colorado River Basin, Wyoming, United States - RVT98D197 | ecosystem: Environmental > Terrestrial > Soil > Contaminated >...
CCATTGGTCGCCTCCTCCATAGCCAACTCCGTGCGCGAAACACAATAGCACAGGGGCGTCGTCTCGTTTCGCCGGGGTCTCTGAGCCAGGGCCACCAGTGATATACTCGCCTCAATCACGTAATACACTCGCACCAGAGGAGGCAGCGCCATGAGCCCGACCACCGCCGTACAACTGCTGATCGGCACCAAAAAGGGAGCTTTCGTAGCCGAAAGCGATGCCAGTCGCCGTCGCTGGCGCATCCGCGGCCCGTATCTTGGCGGCCACCAAGTGATGCACATGGCCTTCGATCCGCGTTCGGGCATCCTTTTCGCGGCGAGCGGCGACCCGTGGTTCGGTTCGCGCATCTACCGGAGCTGGGACTTCGGCCACACGTGGGACGAGCCGGCGCACGGGCCCGCCTTTCCCGCCGATGTGGGTCGGACTCTTGAGAAGGTGTGGCACGTCCAGCCCGGACGACCTCAGGAGCCGGGCGTGGTCTACGCTGGTGCGGAGCCTGCCGCCCTCTTCAAGAGCACCGACGACGGGGCGAGCTGGCAGTTCGTCGAGGCACTCGAACAACATCCCTCGCGGGACCGATGGGAGCCTAGTGCAGGTGGCCTGTGCCTCCACTCCATCATCCTGGACAGCCAAGACCTCGACCGCCTCTACGTGGCCATCTCCGCCGCAGGTGTCTTCCGATCACACGATGGCGGCAGAACGTGGCTAGCGGCAAACACGGGCCTCCGGACCAACTTCGAAAGTCCGGAGCCGTCGTACGCGGAGTTCGGCCAGTGCGTGCACAAGGTCGTGCAGCATCCCGAACACCCCGACCGGCTCTATCAGCAGAGCCACCTCGGCGTGTATCGGAGCGATGACCGTGCTGAAAGCTGGACCGAGGTGACTGCGGGGCTCCCCTCCGACTGGGGCCACCCGATGGCTGTCCATCCACACGAGCCAGATACGATCTATGTCTATCCCTGCATCAGCCAGATGGAGCATTGGCCTGTGGATGGTCAGATGGCGGTCTATCGGAGCCGCGATGCTGGAGCGCGGTGGGAGAAGCTGACCATCGGTCTGCCGCAGCGGAACGCCTATCTCAACGCGATGCGCGAAGGAATGGCGACCGACCAGCTCGGACCGGCTGGGGTCTATCTGGGCACGAACACGGGCCAGCTGTACTACAGCGCCGACGCAGGCGATAGCTGGCGCCTGCTACCAGGCCTGTTCCCGCCGATCCTCAGCGTCGGGGTGATCAGCTAAGACGCTCGACGGGCGGTATTGGCAGGCGACAGTCGCCGTCCTAAAGGTCATATACGAAATAAGGTACCTGCGGGATGAATCCCGCAGCTTGTCTGACGGAAGCTGAGGGTTTCATCCCTCAGTGAAGAAGATAGTTAGGTGATGACCATAAGGGCGGGCCTTGTGATGGGGAGGCCTGTTCGGATCCGGCGGCTCTTCTAGGGTGGTCTTACGCCGAACTCCTGGGCGCACCAGAAGCGGCCGCCAAGCGCCCGGCAAGCGACTCCCACGTCCGTGAGGTCTGGCGAGAGGAGGTTCCGCCGGTGGGTGGGGCTGGCAAGCCACCGGTCCAGTATCTCCGCCGGGACGGGTCCGCCGGGGCCGCTCGCGAGGTTCTCGGCGAGCACGGTCCAGCCTTGGTAGCCAGATGCCTCCGTTCGCTGCTCGACAGTCGAGCCGTCGGGGCTCACGTGGTCGAACCAGTTGCGGCTTGCCATTTCGCTAGCGTATCGCTCGGCCGCGTGAGTGAGGCGCGGGTCGGCTGAAAGGGCCGCCTGACCATGCTCCTGGCGAACGTTGTTGGTCAGCTCGATAATGCGACCGGCGACGCGCTTTTCGCCGTCAGCGTCCCAACGGCCTGTCAGGGCCACCAGGCTGAGAAGCAAGGTCAGGCCAGCGCCAAGGGCCAGCGGTCCCCTAACGGCGAGAGCGCTGCGCTGCCGCATGGCCGCGTGCTGCCCTAGTTGGCCGCGCCGCCGATCGTGGCGCCGATGAGCTGCGCTTTGGCGGGTGCCTGTAGGGAGGCCGGACCGCACGTGCCGCCCGCGTCCAGCGTGATGGTCCCGAAATCGTGCAGGAAACGCCAGACGAAGATGTAGTCGTCGAGCGAAATCAGTCCTGAAGGCGACCAGCCGCTCTTGTAGTAGTTCGGCTTGAAGGTCATCGGGATGATGACGGACTCCCCGGGAGCCATCGCCGGCACGGATAGCTCTTTATCGGGGCCTTCCGGGAAGCCCTGGCTGGTCAAGTTGGCCTCGTTGACGAAGAGGTCGTACGTGATGAGGGGGCTCAGCGGGTGTGGGAGGTTCTTGACGAAAGCCCCGTACTCCGGCGGCGGGTTCTGGAGCGTGGCGGCATCGAGCTTGAGCCTGTCCCTGATGGTCACGGTGCAGCCCGCGTCTCCGCCCGGGACGCCGGGCTTGCGGGTGACACGGACGCTCGCGCCGGGGGGCTGGTAGTCGTCGGGCCGGACGGGGATGCCGTCCGGTATCCAGCCAATAGACGCGCTGTAGCTGAGCTGGATAGACTTGATGCCGTCCTTGAGCTTCGATTTGATTCCGGCCTCAACCTCCTCGCGCAGCTTGGCCTCCACTGCCGCTGCCCCGCCCTGAAGAGCAATCTGGTAATAGGGGTTGTTTGGATCGAGCTTCGACGCCGCGTCGAGTACGTCCTTGGGTATGCCGACCTGGGCCGCGGCCTGGGCGGCCAGGTACTCGATCCCCTGGTCCATGAGCTGGTCGAAGTTGGGCAGGTCCGGTGGTATGCCGAGGGAGACCAGTGCGGCGTCGAGGGCGGTGCCAAAGGCCGCTTTGCAATCGCCAGCGCTGCCCACGGTCTCGCACAAGGGGCCCAGAGGCGTGAACTTCATGACGATGTCGACCGCCAAGCCCTTGAGCCCTGTCCAGGCCTTGCTCGCCAGATTAACGGCGTCCTTGAACCATGAGACGATGCTCTCAAAGAGGCCCGGCTCCTCGGGATCGGGTTCACAGAAGGCGGCTCCGGCTTTGACGCCTTGGCTGGTGACGGCTTTGGCCGGATCGGTGGTGTAGTTGAGGCCGTACGGATCCGCCGGCCAGGCGTCCTGCGCCACGATGTAGCAAGGCTGGTCCTTGTCGGGCTTGATGGGTGGGATAATGCCGTGGTAGGCGGTGATCTGCACCTCGTAGGCGTACACGATTGGGGTGGGGGTGGGGGTGGGCGTGGGGAACTTGAGGTCGGGCGGCTTGGCGACTTGCTGGAGGCGCACTGTGTTCGAGGCGGCGGCGCCCGACGGCTTCTCGCTGCTCATGGGTACGACACGGAAGTAGTAGGTCGTGGGCTGCAGCAGCGGGTTCGAGCCGCCGCCGACCAGGTAGTCGCTAGGCTTCTGAGGTGGGAGGACAGGCTCGCCGGCCTGGACGGCTGAGGGCGCGGACTGCTTTCCTCCGAACAGGAAACCGACGAACTTCATGACCGCCTGACCGGCCGCCTTGAAGGGCGTGGTGATGAGTTCAATGCCCTTGGCAAGGAAGGACTTTTGCGCCGGTTCCGTCGCTGGGGCAAGGGGCGAGAGGTCGACGGTGAACTCGCAGTCCGCGCACGACACCGGCCAGGACGCGACCATGCCGGCAGGCGACAGCGGGTCGTCCTCGAAACCCGGCGGGAAGGGCCAGACCGACGCCTGGAGTTTGGCCCCATCGGGCTTGCCGAAATCTGTGGACCAGCGGAATCGTTGCTTCATGCCCTTCAGCTCGCCTGGATAGAAGGCCAGCTCGGTCACCCAGGCACCCTCCGCAGCGCTCTCGAGCGGCGACTCGGGCGGCTCCGCCGGCTCGCCCGCGCGGATGAAGGCACCCTTCACCTGGGGATACTCGCAGGGGTCTTTGTCTCTGAGCGCGCACGCCTCCAGCGACGTATTTCCTGGCAAGACCACGGGCACGTCGACCGCGCCGCCGGCCACCCAGAAGCCCTTGCCCCCGCTTAGGTCGAGCTGGCAACCTGGCACGTCGCTCTTGAGGGAGAACTTGTAGAGGCGCCCTAGGTCGGCCTGGGGCACGTCGAAGGCATAGGTGCCCGGTGCGTCCTGGCTCTGGACGGCGGGCACGGTGATGCCCGGGCCCGTGGGCTGTCGAGAAGGCCCTTCAAGCGACATCAAACCGAGGGGGACGAACTCGATCTGCAGTTGCGGGGGCGCAGCGAGGCATCCCGGCAGCGTGAGCGTGCCGGAGGAGAGGCCCGGCGCGACAGCCGCCGTTGGCGATGCTGCGGGAGTCGCGGTGCCAGGAGGGGTCGCGGTGGTGGTTGGGCCTGCGGGGCGGGTCGCCGTTGGGCTGGGAGTCTCCGCTGCGGGGAGGGTTGGCGTGGTGGTGGGTGTCGCTGTGTGCGTAGCGGTTGCGGTGGGCGTTGGGGTCGACGTCGGCGGCAGCGTGGCCGTGGCCGTGGGTGCCGGCTGCGGTGTTGGTGTTGGCGTGGGGGCGTTAAAGGTGAAGGTGGCGCTGGCCTCCAGATAGATGGGCACGATGCCGGGACAGGCCGTGTTCGCCCTCACCGTCACAACGACGCGCTCGCCGGCGGAGCCGCGCACGTTGAAGGTACCGCTGACGGTGCCGTCGCGGTTGATGGTGGCAGAGCCGCCAACACCCGTGCCGCTCACGGTCGCCGAGCCCGACGGCACGCTGCCGCCGGAGCACGCCCAACCGGAGCCGCTGAGGGAGCCGCTCGCTGTGGGAGGGTTGCCGGAGGAGGGATTGAGGACCAGCGTTGCCGCTGCAACGACGCCGGAAGCCGGCTGAAGGAGGATGGCCAGCAAGACGGCCGCGACCACCAGGAGGAGACGCACTGCGCCGCTGGGCTTCTCGAGCGACGGGCGGTCAGTGGGGGGCATGCGAGCGGGCCATTGCCTTCACACGTCTCATTGCATCCTCCTGGTCGGCCTCACAGCCGCTCTAGAACCTTGCGGGCGATCGTCAGAGTGGCCTCCTTCAGTGCAGGCTCACCGCGCTGTCCATTGAGGCTGAGGAAGCCTTTCGGCCCGCACGTCTCCAGGTCGCCTGAGTTGAAGATCGAGACCACACTTGAGAACTGCCAGTATGCGACGTCGCCGAGTCCGGACAGCGGTGCGGCGCTGCCCTTGTCTCCGCGGAGGTCGGCACAGAGCACCTGCTCGCGCACGCTGCCCGGCGCGCGGACGGTCAGGAGCACGCTCACCTCCTCGGGCTTCTCCGTGTCCCACCGGCAGACTTCGGGCCCCGCGTACTGCTCGCCCGCGTTCACGGGATTACCGACGATGGCGGCGATCTCGGCTTGCGAGAGCAGTGTGCAGGCGTCGATGGTCCGCGATCCCTGTTGTCCGGGGGCCGTCGTGGCCTGCGCCTGGGGCGAGCCACCCGAGGAGGCTGACGGGCTTCCAGGCTGGGCGCTCGCGCCGCAGGCGGCGGCAAGAGGAAGCATGACTATATAGAAGGAGCGCCCAGACGATCCCAGACTTGACAAGGGGCCTCGCAGCATTCTGCATGGATCGAGCTCCTGGGGGTGCGGTTATCGCGCTGCCACGACAGAACGCCCACCGTCCGGTGACGGCAGGGGCGGGAGCAGGTGACGTGGCTCGCAATGGGCTTACGTTAGGGGGCGCCGGTCAAAACTGGTCAAAAATGGCCCTCACATGCTCATCGCCGCCAGGCGCTCGGCGTACGTGCTCACAACGGGAGCCCGGTAGTCGCGGCCTGTGAAGGCGAAAACGATGAGGACGATCCAGACCACGAGCGTGACGGGCCCGATAATGGCGAGGATCAGCGCTATCACGGCGGCGAGAAGGGGACCGAGGAAGGGAATGGCGTAGAGGATGCTCACGACGAAGCCGGCGAGCACGAAGAACAAATGCAGCACGCCGAAGACCAGGATCGACTGCGCGGCGTGGTAGCGGACGTAGCGGTTCTCCTTCTCCACAAGCAGCACCACCAGACCGCTGACCCAGCCCAGCACGTAAGCCAGCGCCGCCGCAACGTGGGGTGGGACTCCCAGGGCGGTCTTCCCCTCTTGCACAGTCTCCTCCTTATGACTTGGATTGCGTGCCTTGTTGCAAGGATTATACAGGAACGTGAAGTCTTTCGCGGGATCTGCTCGGTGCTATCGGCGTACGCGGTGGCGCTCGGCGATAATGATGGCCGCCAGGGCGTCGGTGGCCTGGCGGAGGCCGCCTTTGGGGTTGACGATGAGGTAGTCGAACCAGGAAGACTGGGCCAGCTCGTGGCCGGCGGTGGCCAGCCGCCGCGCCAGCGCTGCCCGGTCGTCGGCGCCGCGGGTGCGCATCCGCTCCTCCAACTCCTGAGCATCGGCGGCGAGGAACACCAGGACGGCGTCCGGAAAGAGGGCACGGACGCTGGCGGCGCCCTGTACGTCGATCTTGGCGATGACGGTAGCACCCTGGTCCAGGTAGGGCGCCACTTCTTCCTTGGGCACGCCGTAGAGATGGCCGTAGACCTCGGCGTGCTCGAGGAACCACCCGTCGTCCCGACGGCGCAGGAACTCCTGGCGACTGAGGAAGTGGTAGGGCACCCCCTCGCGCTCACCGCGCCGTCGCGGACGCGTCGTGGCGGTGATGGCGATGTGGAGTAGCCAGGGGAAACGACGACGACGCAGGTGCGCCAACAGGGTGTCCTTGCCCGCGCCCGACGGCGCAGATAGGACGACCAGCAGTCCGTGACTCACAGCTCTACGCGCCGGTGAAGTGGTGGATGTCCTCCCAGAACCGGGGGTACGAGACGGCGACGGCCTCCGCGTCCTGCACCGCCGTCTCGCCTTCGGCGAGAAGGCCAGCGACAGCGAGGGCCATGGCCAGCCGGTGGTCACCTTGGCTGGCGACCGTCGCGCCTTGTAGGGAGCGCCGTCCACGGATGACCATGCCGTCGGGCAGCTCGTCGATGTCGGCGCCGAAACGCCGCAGCGCCGCCGCGGTGGTGGCGATGCGGTCCGATTCCTTGACGCGCAGCTCCGCGGCGTCGCGGATCACCGTGGTGCCGCGCGCCAGGGCCGCCGCCACGGCAAGGACAGGCGCCTCGTCGATGAGGCGGGGGATCATATCGCCGGCTACTTCGGTGGCCTCCAGCGATGAGGACTCGGCCCACAGGTCGGCGACGGGCTCGCCGCCCTCCCATCGCTCGTTCTCGACGCGGATGTTGGCGCCCATTGCGCGCAGCGTGTCGAGGAGGCCGGTCCGCGTCGGGTTGACCCCGACGCCGCGGAGCCGAATGGAGGCGTTGGGATGCAGCACGGCGGCTACCAACCAATAGGCGGCGGCGCTGAAATCGCCGGGGATGCGGAGGTCAACGGCACGGAGGGTGCTGGGGCCGACCCATGCGCGGTGGCCATCGTGGCCGCAAGCGGCTCCCATGGCGGCAAGCAGGCGCTCGGTGTGGTCGCGGCTGTCCGCCGGCTCGTCGACCATCGTCGTGCCCTTGGCGTAGAGGCCGGCCAGCAGAAGCGAGGATTTCACCTGGGCGCTGGCAACGGGAGTCCGGTAGTCGATGGCCTGTAGGCTGCCGCCCTGGATGGCCAGCGGCGCACGCGAGCCGCCGTCACGCCCCGTGATGCGGGCCCCCATTTCGCGCAACGGCTCCGTCACACGGTCCATCGGGCGGCCGCGCAACGAGGCGTCGCCCGTAAGGACGGAGAAGAACGGCTGGCCCGCCAAGATGCCCAGGAGGAGCCGCATAGTGGTGCCGCTGTTTTGGGCGTCCAGGATGTCCTCCGGCTCGCGCAGGCCGTGCCGGCCAACGCCGTGCACCGTGAGGTCGAGAGCTCCCTCGGCCGCTGCCGCTTCGGCGCTTGGTCGCTGTTCGATGCCGACGCCGAGGCCACGGAGACAGGCCAATGTGGCACCGCAGTCGGCGCCGTCCGGGTAGTTGACCACGCGCGCCGTCCCATCGGCGATGGCATTGAAGAGGGCGGCGCGATGGGAGATCGACTTGTCGCCGGGCACTACAAGGGTACCCAGGAGCTTGCTGGGACGACGGACCCGCCGCTCCATCAGCTCTTCTCTTCCCGGCGGCGGCGCTGCTGTTCCTCGATGCGCTTCGCGACTTCGTCGGTCTGCCCGAGGAGCCGCCGACCGACGCTGCCGAGGAAGAAGTCGCCCACGACGTCGTTGAGGGTGGGCAGTTGCTCATTCTCTGCCCCAGGCTCGAACTCGCCCCTGAGCCACTTGTCGCGTGCCACCCTGGCCTGCGTGAAGGCGGTCTCCAACGCCTCGCCGCCCTCGCGCACCATCTCCTTATACCGTGTCAATGAGCCGATCATCGCATCAAGCCAGTAAACGATGGCCTCCTGGTTGGTGAGGCAGATATCGCGGGCCATCTCGGGATCGCCGGAGGCAAGGCGACTCACGTCGCGAAAGCCTGAGGAGGCAAGTTTGCCCATCTCCCGCCACGAAGGGGTATCGCTGACCGTGTTGACCAGGGCGGCAGAGACCACAAGAGGCAAATGGCTGACGGCAGCCACGAGGCCGTCGTGCTCTTGAGGGTCGAGGAAGTACGGTATGGCGCCCACACTTTGGGCGAGATCGGCGACGACCCTGACCGACTCCCTCGGCGTGCGCCGGCCCGGCACGATGCAGTAGTAGGCACCCTCGAACAGGTCCGCCTCGGCGCCGTCCGGGCCTGGCGTCTCCTTGCCGGCCATCGGATGGCCGCCAACGAAATGGACGTTGGACGGCAATATCTCCTCGGCCCAGCGGACCACGTCGCTTTTGGTGCTCGCGGTGTCGGTGACGATGGTCCCTTCATTGACGAGGGGGCCGGCGACAGCGAGGACCTCTCGGACGGACTGCACCGGCACGGCGATGATGACGAGGTTCGCACCCTCCACCGCGTCAGGGATGCTCCAAGCCATTCGGTCGATGGCGCCGAGCTTGCGCGCCTTGCTGGCGTTGGTAGGCTCGCGGTCGTGGCCGATGATCTCCACGTTGCGCACCTTGGCCCGACGCAGGGCGAGGCCCAGGGAGGTGCCGATCAGGCCGGTCCCGATGATGGCGATTCTGTCCATGGCTCCTCCGAGGCTAAGAGGCGTCGTCGGCGGCGCGCAGCACGGCGAGCCGCGCGTCGCCAGTCGTTTGGGCGAGGGCACGCTCATGATTGCGGATGAGGGCGACCACCGCGGGTGAGGCGCCGGCCTGCGCCGCCATCGCCGCGCCGAGCTCATCATGATGAAGCGTGCGATACAAGGTCCGGCGCCAGGGCCCCGGTCGTTCGGCGGCCCACCAGGATAGAAGCCCAGGCGCCAAGCGCGAAAGGAGCACAAACGCGACCCGGTGGCCGACATGGATGCGTCCCTTGCCCAGGTCGTGGAGCAGCGCGGCAATAAGGACATCGTCGTCGCGGCACCCCTGGCGCTGGAGCGTCCTGCAGACGTCCATGCTGTGGCGCTGGCCCATGGCGGGTATCTGTCGGAACAGGGCCAACAGCGGCGGGGCGAGCAAGGCTTCGGCCGTGTGCCACTCCTCGTCGCTGAGGCGCGCCCGGAAGACGTTGGCGAACTGGCGGACACGGTACCGTACGCGCGATGCCGCGTTCCCGCTCTGCGAGCGGGTCGCGTTCATAGGGGCTTCCCTACGAGAAGCATCGTCGCGGTGTTGGCCACGGGCAGCAGGAAGCGCGCCAGAATGCCGAAACGGAAGAAGTAGTCTAGCATCACGGCCGCCATCAGCAGCCCCATGCCCATGGGCTGCAGTCGGGCCATCGGCCCGACGAGGTTGGCGGGCACCACGCCCAGGGCGAGGTTGAAGCCGTCGAGCGGCGCGAGTGGGATAAGGTTGAAGACGCCGAGGAAGACGTTGTAGAGGATGAGCCAGCCGAAGATATCGGCCAGAATGAGGGCGGGGTCGCGCTGCAGAAAGGCGGTGCTGTAGCGGAGAGGGGAGTGCCAATGGAGCAGGCCGAGGCGGATCGGCAGGGCGAACAGCGTCGCCGTCAGGAGATTGGACAGCGGGCCGGCCGCGGCGACTAGAGCCATCCCTGCCCGGGGGCTGAGCCAGCGCTGGAAGTAGCGTGGGTCCACCCTTACAGGGCGGCCCCACCCGAAGCCCGCCACCATGAGGAGCAGCGTCCCCAGCGGATCGAGATGACGCAGGGGGTTGAGGGAGAGCCGCCCCTGCCGGCGGGGTGTCTCGTCCCCAAGGCCCGTGGCGACGGCCGCGTGGCTGAACTCGTGAACCGTAAGAGCAACGACCAGGCCCAGGCCGATCGTCGCCAGGAAGGTGAGGAGCACCACTGGAAAGCGGGCCGGGTTGGTCATCAGTTCGTCGAGGAGTTGGAAGAGCATAGGAGCCTTTCGTTGGCGCTAATCAGATGCAATCGGCCAAGTCATACCTAACAAAGCATAACATAGCGGGCGCTCCAGAGTCAGAAGGAGCCCACGATCAGGGCGCCGATGCCCACGCTCAGGGCAGTGGCCAGTATCGCCAGGAACAGGAAGGTCAACGGCATGGCCAGGACGATAAAGGAGAACTCGGTGATCATACCCTGGCTTTCGCGGATGGCGAAGGCCCACAGCACCAGCGTCCAGAGGATAAGGCCGGCGCCGATCAGCGGCACCAGGCCCGCGCCCAAGCCACCGAGGGGCGTCAGAAGCAGGGCCGGTGCGATGAACAGGGCCATGGGAAGGGCGCCGAAGGACATGCCAACGTAGAGCGAGCGCCAGTCGCCGTGGCCATCGAGGACGCGGGCGGAGAGGCGGTACGCGCCGGCCAAGGCCGCCAGCAAGACCGGCCAGCTTACGATGCCCACGAGGGCAACCAGGGAGGCGGCCTGCCACGGCCGGCCGCCCGCAATCAGTGACACGCTGACGCCAAACCAGAACCCGGCGCCGGAGGCCGCCAGCGCCACCAGACCACGTCGCCACGGCCGCTCCTCCACGATCATCTGCATGGTGAAGCCGGGCCTCTGTAGGAGGCCTTCGAGGAGCCGCCGCCAGCTCAGGTGTGGGTAGAGGGAGGGAAAGCGCATGAAAGATATGCTCCGTCTTCTCCATTATAGGGGATGTCTCAGCGCCTTGACCCACCTGCAAGGCGCTGCTACCCTCCCCGTTAGCCTTGTGACGGGCTGCACAATGGGAGGCCTCCTCTGCCGGTCGCGGTCGAACAGCTCCTCCTTGACCTTGTCAGCGACATCTACAACGCGATGGGCTGGCCGGGTGTGGTGGTCCTCATGGCCATCGAGAGCGCCTGCATCCCATTCCCCAGCGAGATCATCATGCCTCTGGCCGGCTGGATGCTCGTTAGGGCCCACGGCGGTGGCCTCGAAGGCGTGCTCCTGATGGGCCTGTGGGGGGCGGTGGGCAATGGCCTGGGTTCGGCGGTTGCCTATGGGGTGGGAGCCTGGGGGGGACGGCCTTTCTTGGACCGCTACGGCCGCTATCTCTTCATCTCGCATCACGACATTGCCACGGCCGACCGTTGGTTCGCGCGCTACGGCAACTGGGCGGTGTTCGGGTCACGTCTGCTGCCGGTGGTGCGGACCTTCATCAGCCTACCGGCGGGCATCGCGCGCATGCCGTTCCTACTGTTCCTGGGGCTCTCTTTCCTGGGCTCGTATCCGTGGTCCGTGGCGTTGGCCTACGGGGGCTACCTCTTGGGGGAAC
>Ga0214473_10009312_pt1 | contig 11608 bp, 12 predicted proteins | sample RVTome_7_FD_203509 | JGI IMG/M metagenome (GOLD analysis project Ga0214473, IMG submission 203509) | Soil microbial communities from uranium-contaminated site in the Upper Colorado River Basin, Wyoming, United States - RVT98D197 | ecosystem: Environmental > Terrestrial > Soil > Contaminated >...
CTTTCCGGTCATTTCACCGCGCTCAACCTGGCGCTCGCCCTGCTCTCGTCGGCCGCCGTCACCTTCCTCAATCGCGACATCGAGGCCGTGAGCCGCCTGCTACGCGTGGCGCCGGCCTTCCTCGGCTATCTCCCCTGGCTGCTCAAGGAGATCGTCGTCGCCAACCTCCAGGTCGCCCGGGTCGTCCTCGACCCGGCGCTGCCCATCGACCCCGTCGTGGTTCGCTTCAAAGCGCCGCTGTCACAGGATCTGGCCCTCATGACGCTCGGGAATTCCATCACCCTGACCCCCGGCACGATCACCCTCGACGTGGAGGGCCGGGAGTTCGTCGTGCACGCCCTGACCGCGCGTGCCGGGGCCGACCTGGTGGAGGGCTCGATGGCGCAGCGTGTCGGCCGGGTGTTCGGGGACTCCGCCCCGTGAGTGCGATCGATCTCTTCCTCGCGGCGGCCCTCGGCCTCCTGGCCCTCGTCCTCGTCTACGTCTACCGCATCGCGGTCGGTCCGACCGTGTTCGACCGCATCCTCGGGCTCAGCGGATTCGGCACGCAGACCACCATCGTCCTCCTGTTGATCGGCGTGGTGTACGAGCGTCTCGACATGTTCGTGGACATCAGCCTGGGGTACGCGCTCCTGAGCTTCGTCGGATCGCTCGCCGCGGCCCGGTACTTCGAGAGGACGGGGGCGCGTCGGTGACCGCCGCCGTCGCCGTGCTGCTGGCCACCGGATTCTTCTTTCACGCCGTCGCCGCCCTCGGCGTGCTCCGGCTCCCCGACTTCTACACGCGGCTACACGCCGTCGGCAAGGCGGAGACCCTGGGCGTCCTCCTGACGCTGGCGGCGGTCGCCGCCTGGACGGGCCCGAGCCTCACCGCCGTGAAGGTCGGGCTGGTCGCGGTCTTCCTCCTGGTCGCCAACCCGACCTCGACTCACGCGGTCGGGCGAGCGGCGTTGCGCCTGGGCATGGAGCCCTGGCGACGCGAGCCGGGCGAGTCGTCGTGAGCGAGTCGCTGCTGGCCGGCCTGCTCTTCTTGCTGGTCGTGCTGGCGGTCATTGCGGTCAGAGCGGCTGACCTGCTGCTGGCGGCGATCGCCCTGGGCGGCTACGGCCTGGTGATGGCACTCGTCTGGGCGGCCCTCGGGGCGGTGGACGTCGCCTTCACCGAAGCCGTGGTCGGCGCCGGCGCGACGACGGTCCTGTTCTTCGCCGCCCTGCTCCGCACCTCGCGACGGCGCTCCCCGGTGGCGAACCCGTTGGGCTGGGCGGCGGGCGCCGTGGTCGCGGCCACCGGTGCCACCATGCTCTGGGTCGCCGCCGCCCTGCCGCCCTGGGGCGATCCGACGGCGGCACCGGCGGTCCACGTCTCGCCGCGGTACCTGGTGGCCACGATCGCCGAGACTGGGACGCCGAACGCCGTCACCGCCGTGCTCGCCGACTACCGAGGGTACGACACGCTCGTGGAGACCGTGGTGATCGTCACGTCCGGCCTCGCCTGCTGGCTGCTGCTGCGGCGGGACCCGGCATGATCGAGCGCCATGACAGCGTCGTGGTCACGACGGTCTTGCGGCTGCTCATCCCCGTCGCCCAACTCTTCGCCCTGTACGTGCTCGCCCACGGTCACGAAAGCCCGGGAGGCGGGTTCCAGGCCGGCGTGATCCTGGGCGCCACCTACATCCTCCTGGCCCTCGGGCTCGGGCGGGAGGCGCTGGACCGGCGCGTCAACGAGCCGGTGTGCCTCGGGATCGCCGTGGGCGGCGTGCTGCTCTACATGCTGACCGGCGTGGCCGCCATGGCCGGGGGCGGAACCTTCCTCGACTACTCGGCCCTGCCGCTGCCCGTCTCGCCGGTCGAGGGCCGCTTCCTCGGCATCCTGTTCATCGAGACCGGGGTGATGTTCGGCGTCGCCGCCACGATCGTCGTGCTCTTCTGCCGGCTGGCCGACCGGGGCGGCGACGCGTGAACTACCCCTACTGGGTCGCGGTCTTCCTCCTGATGCTGGGCCTCTACGTCATGGTCGCCCAGCGCAACCTGCTGAAGAAGCTCGTGGGGATGAACATCTTTCAAACGGCAATCATCCTCTTCTTCCTCCTGCTGAGCGTGAAGCGCCACGCCACGCTGCCCATCGTCCCGGGGACGGTCGGCGACGTCCGGGGCTTCATGAACCCGCTGCCGCATGCGTTGATGCTGACCGCGATCGTGGTCATGGTCGCAACGACCGGCGTCGCCCTCGCCATCCTGATCCGCCTCCACACGGCCTACGGCTCGCTGGAAGAGCGGGTAATCGCAGAACGGCTCTCGGCCCCGCCGGGCCCGGCCGCCGGCCCCGAAGCGGGCCGCTGATGCGGGCGCACCTCCCCATCCTTCCCGTGCTGCTGTCGCTCGCGGGCGCCCTCCTGCTCCCGCTGGTGGGGCTGGCCACGCGGCGCGCCGCGTGGTCGCTCGCCGTGGCGTCGGCCGGGGCAGCCACTCTGGCCGCCGCTGCCGGGCTCGTCGACGTGCTCGTCCGCGGGACCCAGCGGTATCCGGTGGGCGGCTGGCCGCCGCCCTGGGGCATCGAGCTCGTCCTCGACCCCCTGAGCGCCTTCATGGCGACCAGCGTTTCGGGCGTGAGTACCCTGGCGCTGCTGGGCGCCGGCGCCGGCGTGGCGGCGGGCGTGGGCGCCCCCGTCTTCTACGCGCTCGCCCTGATCGCCCTGACCGGGTTCCTGGGCATGATCGCCAGCGGCGACCTCTTCAACGTCTTCGTCTTTCTCGAGATCGCCTCGATCTCGAGTTACGCGCTGGTGGCCAGCGGCGGCGGGGCGGCGCTGGTGGCCGGGTTCCGGTACGTGGTGCTGGGGACCGTCGGTGCCTCCTTCTACCTGCTCGGCGTCGGCCTGCTGTACGCCCTGACGGGCACCCTCAACATGGCCGACCTGGCCGCCCGGCTGCCCGCCGTGGCCGATTCTCCGCTGTTCGTCGGCGGCGTGGCGTTCGTCGTGATCGGGCTGGCGATCAAGATGGGCCTCTTCCCGTTGCACGGCTGGCTGCCCGACGCTTACACCTACGCGCCGAACGCCGTCAGCACGCTGCTGGCCCCGGTCGGGACGAAGGCCGCGGCCTACGCCCTGGCGCGGACGCTGCTCTACGTTCTGCGGCCGGAGGGGCTGCCGGTCAACGCCACCGTGGCGTGGGCTGGCGGTGCCGCCGTTCTCGCCGGCGGCGTGATGGCCGCCCGCCAGGTCGACAGCCGGCGGCTGCTCGCCTACTCGAGCGTGAGCCAGCTCGGGTACATCGCGCTCGGGCTGGGCCTGGCCAACGCCCCCGCGCTCGCGGGCGCCTACTTCCACGTCCTGAACCACGCGTTGATGAAAGCCGCGCTGTTCATGGTCGTGGGCGCGGCGGGGCTGCAGGGGCGCGGGCCGGCGCTGCGCACGCTCGGGCTCGGTCCCGCCATGCCGGTGACGACCGTCTGCGCAGTGGTGGCGGCGCTGTCCATGGTGGGCGTCCCGCCCGTGGGCGGCTTCTTCTCGAAGTGGTACCTCCTGCAGGGCGCGATCGAGGCGGGCCAGCCGCTCCTGGCCGCCGTCGTTCTCGTCGGTACTCTTCTGGCCCTGGTCTACATGTACCGACTGACCGAGAGCGTGTGGTTTCCGGCGCCGGCCGGGCGCGGCGCCGCCCCGGAGGCTCCGGCGCCGGTTCTCGTCGCGCTCCTCCTCCTGACGGTCGCGATGGTGGCGGCGGGGCTGGCGAACGCGCCCATCGTGACGCGGATCCTGGCGCCGGCGGCGGCGCGATGATCGAGGCCGCGTCAGCGCTGCCGGGGTGGGCCCTGCTGCCCGCCGGGGCGGCGGTCCCGCTGATCGTCGTCTGGCGCCGCCGGCCGGTCCTCCGGGATTCGGCGAGCGTCGCCGCCGCGGCGGCGCAGACCGCGCTCGTGGCCGTCATGGTCCCCTCGGTGCTCGCCGGCGGCGTGCTGGTGTGTCGCCCTCTGCCACTGGTCCCCGGGGTGCCGCTGCTGCTCCGCGCGGACCCGTTCGGCATCCTGTTCGCGCTGGTCGCGTCGGCGCTCTGGCTGGTCACGACCGTGTACTCCATCGGCTACACCCGGGCGCTGCAAGAGCGGGCCCAGACCCGCTACTTCGCGGCCTTTGCCCTCAGCCTGTTCGCGACCGTGGGCGTCGCGCTGGCCGGCAACCTCCTCACGTTCTTCGTCTTCTACGAGCTGCTGACGATCGCCACGTATCCGCTGGTGATCCACCGCGGGACTGCCGAGGCCGCGCGGGCCGGACGCCTGTACCTCGCCTACACGCTCACGGGCGGCGCGGTGCTGCTGGGCGCCGTGGCGTGGACCCGCGTCTTGGCCGGCCGGCTCGACTTCCAGCCGGGTGGCATCCTCCCCGAAGCTGCGGGCGTCGCGACGCTCCAGATGCTATTCGGGCTTTTCGTTCTCGGTCTCGGAGTCAAGGCGGCGGTTGTGCCGCTCCACAGCTGGTTGCCGGTCGCCATGGTGGCGCCGACGCCCGTCAGCGCGCTCCTGCATGCCGTCGCCGTCGTCAAGGCCGGGGTCTTCGGTCTCGTGCGGGTGGTCGGCTTCGTGTTCGGGCCGAGCCTGACACGGGACGTCGGGGCCGGGACGGCCCTCGCGATCCTGGCGGCGGTGACGATCCTGGTCGGCTCGCTGGCCGCCCTCGCCCAGGATAACCTCAAGCGGCTGCTCGCGTTCTCGACCGTGAGCCAGCTCTCCTACATCCTACTCGGCGTCGCCCTCGGCTCGCAGGACTCCATGCTGGGCGGGGTCTTCCACATGGCGAGCCACGCCGTGCTCAAGATCAGCCTCTTCTTCTGCGCCGGGGCGGTGTACGCGACCGCGCATCTCGAGCGAGTGAGCGAGCTGGGCGGGATCGGGCGCCGGATGCCCGTGACGATGGGGGCCTTCGCGCTCTCGGCGCTGATGCTGACCGGGCTTCCCCCCGGTGTCGCGTTCGTCAGCAAGTGGCGGCTGCTGTCGGGCGCCGCCGAGGTCCAGGCCTGGCCCGCGATCGCCGTACTGCTGGCCAGCGGGCTGCTCGGGATCGGCTACTTCGTCCCGATCGTCGTGCGCGCCTTCACGGGTCCGGCCTCCGGCCCAGTGGCCGAGGCGCGTCCGGCGCTTCTGGTGCCGATCCTCCTGACGACCGGCGCCGGGCTGCTGCTCGGCCTCGCGCCCGACGCGGTCGGACACCTGCTCTCGCTGGCCCAGGCGGCGGTGGCCGGCGTCGCGGAGCCGCGGTGACGGGTCGGGTCGGCGTCCTGGCCGGGGGGGCCGTCCTGCTTGTCCTCCTGGAGCTGACCCTGCCGGTCCACGGGGCTTTTCCGGCGGGGATCACGCTCGCGTTCGCCTTCCTCGGGTGTCTCACGCTCATGGGCGTCGCCAAGCTCCTCGGCGCCGTCGGGCTGCAGCGCCCGGAGCCGCCCGATGACTGAGTGGGCGCATCCGGCCGGGCCGTTCCTCGTCGGGGCCACCCTCGTCGCGCTGGCCCCCGGCCACGTCCGACGGATCCTGCTGGTCGTCGTTCCGGTGGTCGCGCTCGTCCTCGCGGCGGCGCTCCCCGGCGCCGGGGAGGCGACCGGCGTAGCGATGGGCCAGGCGGTCAGCGTCCGCGTCGACGCCCTCGGCCGGGTCTTTGCCCTGATCTTCGCCCTGTTCGGGGGGCTCGGCGCCCTCTACGGGCTCGCCACTCCACGGCCGCGGCTCCACGCGGCGGCGTTCGTCGCGACCGGCGCCGCGATCGGCATCGCCCTGGCGGGCGATTGGCTGACGTTCTACCTCTTCTGGGAGACTCTGGCGCTGGCGTCCTTCGTCCTCGTCGTCGACGGCGGCACGCCGAGGGCGACCGGCGCGGCCCTCGGGTACCTGCTCGTGCACTTGACCGGCGGCGCCCTGCTCCTCACCGGGCTCGTGTGGCACCGGGCGACGGGCGGCACCGGGCTGGTCGGGCCCCTGCCGGTGTCGGGGCCAGGCTTCCTCATACTGGCGGCGTTCGCCGTCAACGCGGCGATGCCGCCCCTGCACGCCTGGCTCACCGACGCCTACCCCGAGAGCTCGCCCGCCGGGAGCGTGTTCCTCTCGGCCTTCGCCACCAAGTCCGCGGTCTATGCGCTGGCTCGGGTCTTCGCCGGCGTCGACGGCCTGGTGTGGGCCGGCGTCGGGATGGCCCTGTACGGCGTGGTGTTCGCCGTGCTCGAGAACAACATCCGACGGCTTCTCGGGTATCACATCGTCAGCCAGGTCGGCTACATGGTCGCCGGGGTCGGCCTCGGGACGCCGCTCGCAATCAGCGGCGCCGCGGCGCACGCCTTCTGCCACATCCTCTACAAGGGCCTGCTGTTCATGGGCGCGGGAGCCGTGGTCCACGCCACCGGCCGCGGGCGGCTGACAGATCTCGGCGGGCTCGGGCCCCGCATGCCGGCGACCTTCGCCCTCTACATGGTGGGCGCGCTCTCCATCTCCGGTGCGCCGCTCCTCAACGGATTCGTCAGCAAGTCCCTCGTCGTAGCCGCCGCCGAGGCCGAGCACCGATGGGGGGTCGCCGCCCTCTTGACGCTGGCCGGGGTCGGGACGTTCCTGAGCGTCGGCCTCAAGCTCCCGGCGCTGACCTTCGGCGGACCCGACCGCGGCCTCCGGCCGGCGGCCCTCCCGGGGCCGATGGTGCTGGCGATGGTGCTCACCGCGGGGCTCTGCTTGGCCCTCGGGATCGCGCCGGGACTGCTCTACCGACTGCTGCCCTTCCCGGTCGCCTGGAGCCCGTACACTCCCGACCACGTCGTGGGTGCCCTGCAGCTCCTGGTGGGGACGGCGCTCGGCTTCCTGCTGCTCCGGGCCCGACTGGCGGGGAAGCGGACGGTCACGCTCGATGCCGACCGAATCTACCGCGCGGTCGGCCGGTGGATCGCGCAGGAAGCCGGTGGCGCCGCGGCGCGGGCGGCCGACCGACTGGAGGCCGCCGTCGTCGCGCTGGCGGACGGCTCACCAGGGCGGTCGCGGGCCGCCGTGGGCGGCCCGGTCGGCTATCCGTTGCTGCTCGCCGTGGCCGTGCTCGGCCTCGCACTCGCGCTGCTGGCGGGGTGAGGGCCCGGAACCGCTCTGCTATACTGAAGGCTACCCGGCGGCTGACACATCGGAAGGAGGAGCACGTCCGCATGAGCGAGCCAACATCTCCACCGGTCTTCCGCAAGGCGCATCCATGACTCGTGTCGCATCGATTGGCCACCGCGGCCTCCTCCTGGTCCTCCCCGCGCTGCTCCTCCTGGCGCTCGTCGCCCTGTTCCCCGGCCCCGTGGCGGAGGCGGCCGCGGGCGGCGGCGAGGCGAGCCTCACGGTCCCCGACCTCGGGGGGGCCTCGTTCCTCGGGTTCAACGGGCGGACGCTCTTGTCCCTCGGCCTGGTCGTGTGCGTCCTGGGCCTGGTGTTCGGGCTGGTGATCTTCGGCCAGCTCAAGAACCTGCCGGTGCACGCGTCGATGCGGGAGATCTCGGAGCTGATCTACGAGACCTGCAAGACGTACCTCATCACCCAGGGCAAGTTCCTCCTCATCCTCGAGGCGTTCATCGCGGTCATCATCGTTCTCTACTTCGGGGTGCTCCTGCGCTTCGAGGCCGTCAAGGTGACGATCATCCTGCTGTTCAGCCTGGTCGGGATCGGCGGCAGCTACGGGGTGGCGTGGTTCGGCATGCGGATCAACACGTTCGCGAACTCGCGCACCGCCTTCGCCAGCCTCAAGGGGGACCCGCTGCCGGCGCACGCGATCCCGCTGAAGGCCGGCATGAGCGTCGGCATGCTGCTGATCAGCGTCGAGCTCTTCCTCATGCTGTGCATCCTGCTCTTCATCCCCGGAGACTACGCGGGCGCCTGCTTCATCGGCTTCGCCATCGGGGAGTCCCTCGGCGCGGCAGCGCTCCGGATCGCGGGCGGCATCTTCACCAAGATCGCGGACATCGGCTCCGATCTGATGAAGATCGTCTTCAACATCAAGGAGGACGACGCGCGGAACCCGGGCGTCATCGCGGACTGCGTCGGCGACAACGCCGGGGACTCGGTCGGCCCGACCGCCGACGGGTTCGAGACCTACGGCGTCACCGGAGTGGCCCTCATCTCGTTCATCCTTCTGGCGGTGAAGGAGCCGACGGTCCAGGTCCAGCTCCTGGTCTGGATCTTCCTGATGCGTGTCCTCATGATCGTCGCGAGCGGAGGGTCCTACCTCCTCAACGACGCGATCGTCCGGGCACGGTACCGCGGGGCGGTGCGGATGAACTTCGAGGCCCCGCTGACGTCGCTGGTGTGGATCACGTCGCTGGTCTCCGTCGTGATCACCTACGTCGCCTCGTACGGCCTGATCCGGGACCTGGGCGATGGAACCCTCTGGTGGAAGCTCTCGACCGTCATCACCTGCGGGACCCTCGCGGGGGCGATCATCCCGGAGCTGGTCAAGCTCTTCACCTCGACCGAGTCCGGCCACGTCCGCGAGGTCGTGACCTCGGCCCGCGAAGGCGGGGCCTCCCTGGGGATCCTGTCAGGCCTGGTCGCGGGCAACTTCGGCGCGTACTGGCTCGGGATGGCGATCGTCGCCCTCATGGGAACCGCCTATGCCGTCAGCACCACGGGCTTGGCGGCGCTCATGGTCGCCCCGGCGGTCTTCGCCTTCGGTCTGGTCGCGTTCGGGTTCCTGGGCATGGGGCCGGTGACGATCGCCGTGGACTCCTACGGTCCCGTCACCGACAACGCCCAGTCGGTGTTCGAGCTGTCGCTGATCGAGCAGATTCCCGGGGTCGAGACCCAGATCAAGGCCGAGTACGGCTTCGAGGTCGACTTCGAGAAGGCCAAGCACATGCTGGAGGAGAACGACGGCGCCGGCAACACGTTCAAGGCGACGGCGAAGCCCGTGCTGATCGGCACCGCGGTGGTGGGTGCCACCACGATGATCTTCTCGATCGTCGTCCTGCTCACCGGCGGTCTCACGGCGAACCTCGACAAGCTCTCGTTGCTCCACCCGCCGTTCCTCCTCGGGCTGATCACGGGCGGCGCGGTGATCTACTGGTTCACCGGGGCCTCGATCCAGGCCGTGACCACCGGGTCCTACCGGGCCGTGGAGTTCATCAAGGCCAACATCCGGCTCGAGGGGGCGACGAAGGCCTCGGTGGAGGACAGCAAGAAGGTGGTGGAGATCTGCACGCAGTATGCCCAGAAGGGGATGTTCAACATCTTCCTGACGGTCTTCTTCTCCACCCTCGCGTTCGCGTTCCTGGAGCCCTACTTCTTCATCGGCTACCTGATCTCCATCGCCCTCTTCGGGCTGTACCAGGCCGTGTTCATGGCCAACGCCGGCGGCGCGTGGGACAACGCGAAGAAGATCGTCGAGGTCGAGCTGAAGGAGAAGGGCACCCCGCTCCACGCGGCGACGGTCGTGGGCGACACGGTCGGCGACCCGTTCAAGGACACCTCGTCGGTCGCGATGAACCCCGTCATCAAGTTCACGACGCTCTTCGGTCTCCTGGCGGTCGAGCTGGCCGTGACGCTGACGGCGGAGAGCGGGCCCGCGCTGACCCGCGTCCTCGCGGCGGTGTTCTTTGCCGGGTCCCTCGTGTTCGTCTGGCGATCGTTCTATGCCATGCGGATCCGGAGCGGCGCGCAACCGGTCGCGGCGGACATGCGTGCCCCGGTCGGGGATTCGGTGCGCGGAAAGTAGCGCGTGGAGTTCCTGCTCGGCCTGGCGACCGGGCAGTACGCTCTCGACGACCTGGTCCGGTGGGGCGGGTACGCCGTGCTGGCGGCCATCGTCTTCACGGAGACCGGCCTCCTGGTCGGGTTCCTCCTGCCCGGTGACTCGCTCCTGATCACCGCCGGGCTGGTGGCCGCCGCCGGGGGGCTCGACATCTGGCTCCTGAACCTGCTCCTCTCTGCCGCCGCCATCGTCGGGGACAGCGTGGGCTACGCCATCGGCTACCGGACGGGTCCCCGCATCTTCCGGCAGGAGGAGTCCCGCTGGTTCTCACGCAAGCACCTCATCCGGACGCGCGAGTTCTACGAGCGACACGGCGGCAAGACGATCGTGCTGGCCCGGTTCATCCCGATCATCCGGACGTTCGCGCCGGTGGTGGCGGGGGTCGGACAGATGGAGTACCGCCGGTTCCTCGCATACAATGCCCTCGGCGGCGTCGGGTGGGTGGTGAGCATGACCTGGGCAGGCTACGTGCTCGGGCGGAGCATCCCGGACATCGGCCGGCACATCCACGTCGTGGTCGCGGTCGTCGTGGTGCTGTCGATCCTCCCGATCGGGGTCGAATGGTGGAAGGCCCGGGCCCGAGCCAAGCGGGGCGCGGCCGTCTCGGAGCCCTGATCCGCGCGCGGCGGGCCTGACGGGATGGGGCGGCACCGATCGGCATCCCCCTTGAGGCGTGTCGCCCAGCGGGCCGTCGCGGCGGTCGTGAAGCTGGCCGCCAGGAGCGCCGCGCGGCTCCCCCCGAGCGTCGGGGCGAGGGCCGGGGCGGCCCTCGGTGAGGCTGCCTACCGGCTCCTGCCGGGCCGCCGCCGGGTCGCGCTCGCCAACCTCGCCCTGGCGTTCGGGCCGGACCTCCCGGCTCGGGACCGAGCGGCGGTGGCCCGCGCGAGCTTCCGTCACCTGGGGACGACCGCCGTCGAGTGCTGCCGCCTCTTCTTGGGGCGCCCCGGAGAGATGCTCGCCCCCGTCCGGGTGGAGGGCGTGGAGCACGTCAAGGCGGCGCTCGCCGACGGACGCGGCGCGTTCTACCTTGGCGCCCACTTCGGGAACTGGGAGCTGCTGGGCGCCTCGCGCATGCTCACGGGCCTGCCGCTCTCCGTCGTCGTGCGACCGCTCGACAACCCCTATCTCGAAGGGGTGCTCGCCCGCGGCCGCGAGCGCTACCAGGTCCGGCTCATCCCCAAGCGCGTGGCCGTTCGCGGGATCCGGGCCGCCCTGGCCCGGGGCGAGTGCGTCGGCATCATCCTCGACCAGAACGCCGGGCCCCACGGGGTGTTCGTGCCCTTCTTCGGCCAGCTCGCGTCAACGTCGCGGAGCCTGGCCCTGCTCGCCCTCAAGACCGGGAGGCCGGTCCTCCCCGCCTTCATCCGCCGGCTTCCGGACGGCGACCACGAGGTGACCATCGAGCCCCCGATCCCGCTCGTCCGCACGGGCCACCGGGAGCACGACGTCCGGGTCAACACGGCGCGGTTCACGGAGGCGATCGAGCGTTGGGTCCGCACCTGTCCCGAGCAGTGGTTCTGGGTACACCGGCGGTGGAAGACGCGCCCGTCCTGAGCCGTCCCGCGCGTCGCGGCCGGCGGTCGATGGGCCTGGCCCGCGTCGCGTGTGTCGCGCTCCTCGCGGCCGGTCTGCTCGGGTCTTCCCCGGGACGGGCGGCCGGGGAGGAGCCCCGGGCAGGGGGGCCGGGCTCGGCCTCGACGGGGGTCGTGTGGGGCCGCCTCAGCGTCGAGGAGGAGTCGCCTCACGGCCCCTTCACGCCGCTTCCGGGGGTCGACGTGCTCGCCTACCCGCTGACACCGGGTCTCCTCCGGGAGCTCGAGCGGATCCGCGACACGGCTCGGGACTCGGCCCGTCAGCACGAGACCGCCGT
>Ga0214473_10009313_pt1 | contig 11606 bp, 13 predicted proteins | sample RVTome_7_FD_203509 | JGI IMG/M metagenome (GOLD analysis project Ga0214473, IMG submission 203509) | Soil microbial communities from uranium-contaminated site in the Upper Colorado River Basin, Wyoming, United States - RVT98D197 | ecosystem: Environmental > Terrestrial > Soil > Contaminated >...
GAACAGGACACTCCCGGCGATCGCGAGGAAGACCGCCCCTCCGATCGCGAGGATGATGCCCTGAGCCTGCGTGAGGGCGAGCATCAGATCGCGAGCTCTCGCCTCATCCCGTCGCCACGCAGAACGGCCCCGATTGCGGCCGACGAAGGGTATCCGTGCCGCGCGGTGGGCCGAGGATCACCTCGGCCGTGTCGACCATGACGTCGCCCGTCTCGCTGACGGTGACGCGGAACCGGTCCATGCCTCGTGGCGCGGGCCCGAGCTTGTACTCGCCCGCGGTGTTGTACTTCGACCCGTGGCACGGGCATTCGAACCACTGCGACTGCGCGCAGAACGGAACGCGGCACCCCAGATGCACGCATCGCTGGTACAGGGGCATGATCCCTTGCGCCGAGAGGCCCTCGGCTTCGTAGTCGATGTCGTCCGATGGCCGGCCGTCATACGCGATGATGTAGAACCGGCCGGTCCCCGAGTACACCGGCTGCTCCGTTTCGCTGATCGCGGCCTTGATCTCCTCCACCTTCCCCGCGTTGATCAGGGAACCGAAACCGCCCTTCAGGTTCGGCCAGAGGAAGGCGAGGGTCGCGCCCCCGAACTGCGCGCCGTAGACGAGGAGCGATCCCACGAGCGACCGGCGGAAGAACTCGCGCCGGCTGACCGGCTTCGCGGTCTTCGGTGGCGATTGGCCGAACGCGTGGGCGGTCTCTCGAGCCTCCGCCTCCCGCTGCTCGCGCCGCGCTCGCCGGAACGAGAGACCGAAGACGATCGCGAACAGGTCCAGGACGACGATCACGACGATCGCGGCGATCGTGCCGCTCGACAGGGCCAGGATCGGGCTCACAGCTCGAAGAACACCCCCTGCGCCCACGGCCAGACCCAGTTGTAGCCGGTGCCGCGGAAGAAGGACCCGATGATCGTCAGGGTCGCGCCGAACATCATCAGCATGGTGAACATGGTCATCGCGAGCTTTCGGTCGCCCGGCTTCGTGCTCGGGTTCCGGTCGACGAACGGGACGACGGCGAGCGCGAGCAGGACGATCGTCGGTGCGAAGAGCACCCCGGCCACCATCGGGTGGAAGTAGCGAAGGAGCTCCTGAAGGCCGAGGAAGTACCAAGGAGCCTTCGAGGGGTTCGGTGTCAGGTTCGGGTTCGCCAGCTCGCGGAGCGGCGCGTTCACGAACGTCGAGAAGATCACGAGGCCCACGGTCACGATGAGCATCGCGACGAACTCCTCGATCAGCAGGTGCGGCCACACGTTCACGCGGTCGCCCTGTTCGCGTTCGACGCGCTGGATGCCCTCAGGCGGAACGAGCGCAAGGAGCCGGTGCTTCTCCTCGGCCCCTTTCTTCGGCTCCGGCACGTTCCCCGTCGGCGCCGGAGCCTGCCGCGCCGGCGCGAGCGTCGTCCCCGCCGGCGCGGCAACGGCCGCCGCAGCCGCAGCCGGTGCGGCCACGGGCGCCGGTGCGGCCACGGGCGCCGGTGCGGCCGCAGGAGCGGGGGTCGCTGCCGGCGCCCGGGGCTGTGCGGCGTCGGGTGCCGCTCCACCATCTTCCGCTGCCACCGCACCGTCCCCCGGCGTGGCGGCGGCCGGAGCTGGTGTGGCGGCGGCCGGAGCCGCGGCCGGACCTTCCCCGTGTGCAGCGCGATACGCCTGAACCGCCGATCGCCGCGCGCGGCCTTCGGCGACGCGGCGGTCGGTGCCTTTCGCGAGCTCCTCGGCCAGGACCCTGTCGAAGGTCTCCTGGTCGAGTTGCGCTTCCTCGCGAGCCAACGTTCCTCCTCTTCGAGCGGTCTACAGCGGCCCCGAGATCCCGCCGTCCTTGCGGATCCTCCAGAAGTGCACGGAGAGGAATATCACCAGGACGAACGGCAACGCGAGAACGTGGAGCGTGTACCAACGAAGCAACGTGTCCGGACCGACCACCACCCCGCCGAGCAGCAGGAAGTTCGCCTGCTTCGCGATGAGGGGGGAGTACCCGGCGAGCGACGTGCCGACCGTGACGGCCCAGATCGCGAGCTGGTCCCACGGCAGCAGGTACCCGGTGAACGAGAGGCCGAGCGTGAGGAACAGCAGCACCACGCCGACGACCCAGTTGAACTCACGTGGCGGCTTGTACGAGCCGGTGTAGAAGACCCGCGCCATGTGGAGCGTGACGCTGAAGACCATGAGGTGAGCGCCCCACCGGTGCAGGTTGCGGACGAGGTCGCCGAAGAACACCGAGGTCCGGATGTTCTGCATGTCGGCGTAGGCCGAGGCCGCGCCGAGCTCGGCGGCCGGGCGGTAGAAGAACATCAAGAAGATACCCGTGACGGTGAGCAGGATGAACAGGAAGAACGACAGGCCACCCAGGCAGAACGTATAGGTCAGCTTCAGTCCGTGCCGCTTCAGCTTCACGGGGTGAAGGTGGTACAGCACGTTGTTCATCGTCGCGAGCGCCCGGTCGCGCGAGGTGTCCTTGTAGCCCCTTCGGAAGATCGAGCCGGGACGGAACATCGACTTCCAGACCTCGGAGTCGCGGACGCGATCCATCACCTCGCTCGGCGAGGGCGGTTTGAGCTTCACCCCGTCCTTCCCCCTCGTCCTAGCCTTCGTCGGCCCGCTGCGTCTCGGGAACCGAGGCCATCGTGCGGCGGCCGCCCGAGCCTTCGGGCAGCCGGGCGTAGTACAGCGTGTCGGTGGGGCATCGCTCCACGCAGACAGAGCAGCGGGTGCAGGCGTTGTCGTCGACCACGAAGACCGAGTAGGACTCGGAGATCTCGGCCTCGACGGCCTCCTCTGTCGCGTCCCGCACGATCGTCGGGGCCATCATGAAGATGCAGTTCCACGGGCAGACGTCCTCGCACGCCCGGCACAGGATGCAGTTATCGGGATCGAGCATCAGGTGCTTGGGCGAGCGGACGCCCTTCGCGAGCCACGACGGGTCGACGGGCTCCACGACGTAGTCCGTGTGGATGTCGACCTCGGTCTTCGTGAACGGCACGGGCGGACCTTCCTATCCGTTCCTCATCGATAGCCGCCGGTCGGGCGCTCGGCCGAGGCCCCCCGGAGCTTCCGCCGCCAGTTCTGAACGATCGCGCCGGCGACGACCACAGTGAAGAAGGGTCCCGTCGAGAGCCCCGCGGCGACGGCGTCGCGCGCGAGCGGCCGCCAGTCCGACGTCCCCGACAGGCCGTCCCAACCCAGCTTCTGCTCGGCGAAGTACAACCAGAACGAGGGGATGACCGCCATCGAGATGACGCTGAAGAAGGCAAGTCCCAGGGAGAACGCAACTGCGGTGGTCCAGGACCACTCGAAATCCCTGAGGAAACGCTCGGCTCGCTCCTTCTGCTTGGCGTACTGCCGAAGGAGCCTCTCCGGGACCTTCATCCGACAGCCATCCCCACGCGGATCGCGCTTCCCCCGATCGTCGGTCGCCCTCGCGGCCGGCTGATTATAGACATCGGCCCTTCCGCCACCCGGCGATGCGCCGGCCCCGCGGTGTCGCTGCCACCGCTCGTGAAAAGCTTCACAAGCACGCCTCACTATGGCAAGGATCGGCCGAGAGGTGCAACCGCATCGCCCCGGGATCGCACCTCACCCGGCGATGCGCATCCCTTCCTACACTGGCCAAGTGATCGCCGACTTCGTGCAGGAGGGCCTCGGAGCCTGGTGGGCGCCCGCGCTCGCATTCGCCGCCGGCCTGGTCTCGTTCGCCTCCCCTTGTGTGTTCCCGCTCGTGCCGGGCTATCTGTCCTTCGTCGCGGGCGAGGCGCGCGACGAACGGCGGCCGGTCGTGCCGATCCTGCTGTTCATCGCGGGTTTCGCCGCCGTGTTCACGGCCCTCGGGGCGTTCACGGGATCGGTGACCCGGATCCTGCGCTCTCCTGCGGGCATCCGGATCTCGGGCGGGATCATCATCGCGTTCGGAGTCCTGATGGTGCTGTATGCCCTGCGCGTCGGGTCGCCGGCGCTGTTCGCGGAACGCCGCCCGCTGCTCCAGCGGGTCCGGCCCGGACCGGCGTGGGCCTTCCCGCTCGGCGTCGCCTTCGGCGCCGGGTGGACGCCGTGCATCGGACCGGTGCTCGCGGGCGTGCTCGCCATCGCGGCGGCCCAGGGGGGGTCGTTCCGCGGCGCGGTGCTCCTGTTCGTGTACTCGGCCGGGTTGGGGCTCCCGTTCCTGTTGGTCGGCGTGGGCGTGCGGCGACTCATGGGGACGCTCGCGTTCGTCCGGCGCAACTACCACTGGATCGCCGGCGCCTCGGGTGTGGTGATGATCGCGATCGGGGTACTCGTCGTGACGAACCGGTGGACGCTGCTGCTCGGGCCCGTCCTTCGCGCGATCCGCCAGTTCAGTCCTCCGATCTGAACCGGCGCGGTGCCCCCGAGCACGATCTTGGGCGCATTCAACGGTGCTAGAGTTCGCCGGGCTTCGGTGCCCGCCGGAAGTCCTCGAGGGGAACGGAGAACGTGCGCAGGAAGACGCAGTCGGCCCTCGGCACGGTCGCCATGCTCGTCGTCGCGGCGGCGTGCGCTCCGAACGCCACGCAATCCGCGCTCGAGCCCGCAGGACCCTACGCCCAGAAGTCCTACGACCTGTTCGTCCCCGTCTTCTGGGTCGCCGCGGTCATCTTCGTCGTCGTCGAGGGCGCCCTCGTGCTCTTCGCGTTCCGGTACCGCCATCGCTCGGGCCGCGAGGGCATCCCGCCGCAGGTCCACGGGAACACCCGCCTGGAGATCGCGTGGACGATCCTTCCGGCGGTGATCCTCGCGGGCGTCGCGGTGCCCACGGTCGCGGGGATCTTCGAGCTCGCCAGGGATCCCGGGCCCGGGGCGCTCGACGTGCGGGTCCTCGGGCACCAGTGGTGGTGGGAGTTCGACTATCCCGAACAGGTCGGGCTCAACGAGCGGATCGTCACGGCGAACGAGCTGCACATCCCGACCGGCCGCCCCGTATACCTGACGCTGTGCGCGGTCGGCGCCGGCTACGGGGGCGCGCCGACCCCGAGCGAGTGCCAACCCGGCCCTCCGGAGGGCGGCCCATCGGCCACGCTCGGCGCCGCCGTGATTCATTCCTTCTGGCCGCCCGAGCTCGCCGGGACCCAGGACGTGATCCCCGGCCGGGTGAACCACATGATCCTCGAGGCCGACGAGCCGGGAACCTACGAAGGTCAGTGCAAGGAGTTCTGCGGCCTCTCGCACACGTACATGCGGTTCACGGTCGTCGCGCACACGCCGGAGGACTTCGAACGGTGGGTGGCCGACCAGCAGGCGCCAGCCGCGCCACCGGACGGAGCGGCGGCCGACGGCCTGCAGGTGTTCCTCGAAGCCGGTCGCGCGGGCTGCACCGAGTGCCACGCCATCGCCGGTCTGCGGGATCCGAGTGGCGAGATGATCCGCGGCTCGAACAACGCGCCGGACCTCACGCACTTCGCGAGCCGCGAGTGTTTCGCTGGCTGCATCTTCGAGAACAACGACGAGAACCTGCGACGATGGCTCGACGACCCGCCGGCGATGAAGCCCGGCTCGCTGATGCCGGACTACGACCTGACGCCTGAGCAGATCGAACAGCTGATCGCGTTCCTCAACACGCTGGAGTGAGGTGAAGGAAGAGCCATGACGAGCGTGAGCGTCCCGGCCGAGCGGCCTCGCGGTCTGCTGAGCCGGCCGACCGCGACGACGGGGTTCTGGAGCTGGTTCACGACGGTGGACCACAAGAAGATCGGGATCCTGTACGGCATCACGGCCTTCATGTTCTTCACCATCGGCGGGAGCGAGGCGCTGCTGATCCGGCTCCAGCTCGCGCGGCCGGACCAGGACATCCTGTCGGCGAGCGTGTACAACGAGCTCTTCACGATGCACGGCATCACGATGGTGTTCCTCGTGGTGATGCCGCTGTCGGCCGCGTTCTTCAACTACCTGATCCCGCTGATGATCGGGGCGCGCGACGTCGCGTTCCCGCGGCTGAACGCCTACAGCTACTGGGCGTTCCTGTTCGGCGGGCTGTTCATCTACTCCAGCTGGTTCCTCGGCGGGGCTCCCAACGGCGGGTGGTTCGGCTACGCGCCGAACTCCGCCATCGACCCGTCGCTCGGGATGACCTTCTACTCGCTCGGGCTGCTGATCACCGGCATCGCGTCCACGGTCTCCGCCGTGAACCTCGCGGTGACGGTCATCAACATGCGTGCGCCGGGGATGACGCTGTTCCGGATGCCCGTCTTCATCTGGATGGGACTCGTCGTCCAGTTGCTGCTGGCGTTCTCGCTGCCCATCATCACAATCGGGTTGACCGAGTTGTTCTTCGATCGCCGGTTCGGGACCCACTTCTTCGATCCGGCGGCGGGCGGGGACCCGGTGCTGTGGCAGCACCTGTTCTGGCTGTTCGGCCACCCCGAGGTGTACATCCTGGTCTTGCCGGCGATGGGGATCGTGTCGGAGATCCTGCCGGTCTTCGCGCGCAAGCCGCTCTTCGGCTACCAGTTCGTCGTCTTCAGCGGCATCGCGATCGGGTTCATCGGCTTCGGCGTCTGGGCGCACCACATGTTCGCGGTGGGGCTCGGGCCGGTCGCCAACACCGCGTTCGGCATCTCCACGATGATCATCGCGGTCCCGACGGGCGTGAAGATCTTCAACTGGCTCGGGACCCTCTGGAGGGGCGACATCCGGTTCACGACGCCGATGCTGTTCTCGGTCGGGTTCATCGCGATGTTCGTGATCGGCGGGCTCTCCGGGGTCACGCATGCCGTGGTGCCGTCGGACTACCAGCAGACCGACACGTACTACATCGTCGCGCACTTCCACTACGTGCTGTTCGGCGGGGCGATCTTCGGGCTGTTCGGCGGCATCTACTACTGGTGGCCGAAGGTCTTCGGCCGGATGTTGGGCGAGGGGCTCGGCAAGCTGAACTTCTGGATCATGCTGATCGGGTTCAACCTGACGTTCGGGCCGATGCACATCCTCGGCCTGCAGGGGATGCCGAGACGGATCCAGAGCTATCCGGAGTCACTCGGCCTCAGCTTCTGGAACCTGGTGTCGTCGGTCGGCGCGTTCCTGATCGCGGTCGGCGTGCTCGTCTTCCTCGTGAACGCGGTGGCGAGCTTCCGCAAGCCGAAGGAGATGGAGGCCGATCCCTGGGACGCGCGCACCCTCGAGTGGCTCACGACGTCGCCACCTCCCGAGTACAACTTCGACGAGGTGCCCGTCGTCCACTCCCTGGACGAGCTGTGGCACCGCAAGTACTCGCAGACGCAGGGCGGCCGCGTGGTGCCCGTGCCGACGGGCGGCTCCGGTGAGGCACTCGGCAGCGACCCGCACGGCGGCGGACACGGTGGCGGTCACGGGATCCACCTGCCGGGACCGTCTTACTTCCCGTTGATCTCGGCGCTCGGCCTGCCGATCGCGGCGTACGGCCTCATCTTCAACTGGTGGCTGGTCGGCGCCGGGATCGTCCTGGTACTCGCCGGGTTCTACGGCTGGATCCTGGAACCCTCGGCGGAGTGATGTGCTGATGGCGAGCGACGCGATGGAGGTCCACACCTACGAGAGCGAGCACCTGGCGACGAGCACGGGCCTGCCGAACATCAAGCTCGCCATGTGGCTCTTCCTCGCGTCGGACTGCATGCTGTTCGGCGCGCTGATCTCGACGTACGTGCTCTACCGAGGTGCGAGCGTCGTCGGGCCCTATCCGAACGACGTGTTCGACATCCCGTACACGTCGGTCTCCTCCTTCGTGCTCCTCGCGAGCTCGCTCACCATGGTGCTCGCGCTCGCGGCGCTGCAGCGGGGCGACGTCGGCCGGTCGCGGGTGTGGCTGCTCGCGACGGCGTTGCTCGGCATGACGTTCGTCGGCGGCCAGGTCTACGAGTTCACGACGTTCGCCCATGAAGAGCTCACGCTCACGACCAACCTGTTCAGCACGAGCTTCTACGTGCTGACGGGGTTCCACGGGACCCACGTCGCGATCGGGATCTTGATGCTGCTGACGCTCCTCACGTTCTCGTTCGCCGGCCGGCTCGGGCCCGAGAAGGCCGAGACCGTCGAGATGGTCGGCCTGTACTGGCACTTCGTCGACATCGTGTGGATCGTGATCTTCACGGTCGTCTACCTGATCCCGACGGGGAACCCCGCATGAGCGAGGCGGAGCGCGCGACCGAGCTCTCGTCGCAGGCCGGGCCCGGGGCCGCTCCGGGCTTGCATCCTGGCTCCGGCCACGTCGCGCGTCACCCGACCCCGAAGGAGTACGTCCGGATCGCGATCATCCTCGCGATCATCACCGCGGCCGAGGTCGCCATCTACTACATCGAAGCGATCGAAGACCTGCTGATCCCGCTCCTGTTCCTGTTCGCGCTGATCAAGTTCACGCTCGTTGTGCTCTGGTTCATGCACCTGAAGTTCGACAGCCGGACCTACGCGCGGTTCTTCATGATGGGCCTCGCGGGTGCGATCACCCTGTTCCTCATCGTGCTGCTCACGTTCCGGGTTTTCGCGGGGTAGCCGATGCCCACCTGGCACGCTCATCCCGACGTCTGGCTCCTCCTCGGAGGGGTGTGGGTGGCGTATCTCCTCGCCGTTCGCCGGCACGGGCCGTCGGCGCCGGACTCCGATCTTCGCGAGCGCCGCCGCCGCACCACGTTGTTCTCCGCAGGCATGGGGCTGCTGTGGTTCGCCTCGGAGTGGCCGATGCACGACCTGGCCGAGGGCTACCTGTACTCCGCCCACATGGTGCAGCACATGGTCTACACGCTGATCGCCGCGCCGCTGCTCGTGGCGGGGATCCCGGCTTGGATGTGGCGCGCGATCCTGCGGCCGAGGCCCATCGGGCGACTCTTCGGGTTCGCCACCCGGCCCGTCGTCGCGCTGATCGTCTTCAACGCGGTGCTCCTGTTCACGCACTGGCCCGAGGTGGTCGAGGCGTCGGTGGGCTCGGAGCCGGTGCACTTCGCCCTGCACGTGCTGATCGTGTCGTCGGCGATCGTGATGTGGTGGGCGGTCCTGTCTCCGCTCCCGGAGCGCCCGGCCCTCCCGCTTCCGGGACAGCTGCTGTACCTGTTCCTCCAGTCGCTCGCACCGACGATCCCGGCGTCGTTCCTCACGTTCGGTACGACGCTGCTGTACCCCGTGTACGGAACGTTCCCGAGGATCTGGGGGATCTCGGCGGCCACCGACCAGCTGGTCGCCGGCCTGATCATGAAGATCGGCGGCGGGTTGATCCTGTGGGGCTTCATCGTGGTCATCTTCTTCAACTGGCACGCGAAGGAGCGGGACGGGTGGGACGCGCTCGCGCTCCGCGAGGTCGAGCGGGACGTCCGGGCGGGGCTCGCGAAGTGAGGCCAAGGTGAGGCCGAGATGAGGAAGGACGTCCGCGATCGGCTGCTCCTGCCGCTCCTGTTGCCGGTCGGCATCCTCCTGTTCATCGCGCTGATCCTCTGGGGGTTCTCGAGGATCCTCCTCGGCCTCACGGCGACGACCGCGACGGTTACCGCCGTCGTCGCGGGGCTCGGCGTCATGGTGGCCGCCGCCGTCGCGGCCGGCCGGACGACGGTCCGCGGCTCGACGATCGCCGCGATGTTCGCCGCCACGGCGGGCGTCGCGATGTTGGCCGGCGGGATCGCCCTCGCCTTCGTCGCCGGCGGGGACGAGGGCGAAGAACCGGGCCCGCCCGACGGGGGTGTCCCCGTCGTCGAGCTCGTCGCCCAGGACATCGCCTTCAACCCGACCGACCTGACGGTGCCGGCCGGCGTGCCGTTCGAGATCGCGTTCGACAACCGCGACGCCGGGCAGCAGCACAACGTCGCGATCTACGACAACCCGGACTTCTCCGGGACGCCCGTGTTCGAAGGCGACCTCGTGGCCGGCCCGGGGCAGACGACCTACGAAGTCGATCCGCTGGCGCCGGGGCCGTACTCGTTCCTGTGTGTCGTCCACCCGACGATGACCGGACAGATGGAGGCCGTCGAAGGCGCCGGCGGGGGCGGCGAGCCGGGCGAGGGGGAGCCCGGCGGCGGCGGGGGATCGCCGGGGGGCGGCGGGGAACCCGGTAGCGGCCCCACGGTGGTGGCGCAGAACATCGCGTTCGACACGCAGACCCTCGACCTGCCGCCCGAGGCGGTCACGACGATCACGTTCGACAACCGGGACGCGGGAGTACCGCACAACATCTCGATCTACTCCGACGAAAGCCTCGGGGAGACCCTGTTCCAGGGCGAGATCGTCACGGGGCCCGCCGCGATCCCGTACGAGGTCGGGCCGTTCCCCGCGGGCGAGTACTACTTCCAGTGCGACGTGCATCCCGACATGAACGGGGCGGTGAGGGTCGGCTGACGGCCCCGCCCGCCGCCGGCAGCGAGTTGATGTCGTGATGAAACGCGTGGCCGTGCTCCTGCTGTTGACGGCGTGTGCGTCTCCCGGGGTGGTTCCCGGCGCGGCGGTGCAGGAGGTCTCCGGCAGGATGCCCGCGCTCGAGGGTGCCGCCCTCGCCGGTGGGACGCTGACGTCCTCGGACTACGCGGGGCGCGTCGTGGTCGTGAACTTCTGGGCCACGTCGTGTGCCCCCTGCAGACGCGAACAGCCGATCCTATCGGCCGCGCAATCGCGAGCCGGCGACGACGGCCCGTTCTTCATCGGGGTCAACCACCGGGAAGGCGAGGACGCGGCGCGTGCGTACCTGGACGAGTTCGACGTGCGGTACCCGAGCCTCGGGGATCCGGCGGGCGACATCGCATACCGGTTCGGTGTGCCGTTCCTGCCGACCACGGTCGTGATCGACGCCGACGGCCGGCTCCGCTACCGGATCGCCGGGGCGATCGACGAAGAGACGCTCGACGACCTGCTCTCGAGGGTGACCGCCGGCGAGTGAGCGCTCAGGCGAGCGCCGCGAACGGCGATGCCGCGTCGACGGCGACCGCGGCGAAGAGCAGCCCGAGGTAGACGATCGAGAAGCGGAACAGGCGCATCGAGTCCGACCCGGACGCGCCCATCCAGAGCCGAAGCGCTCGCCAAACGAACCACCCGCCGAGCACGAGGGCGGCGATCGCATAGACCGGCCCCATGTCGCCGAAGGGCACCAGCAGGAGCGACGTCCCGAACAGCACGAGGGAGTACAGCAAGATCTGCTTGCGCGTCTCCTCCGGCCCTCGCACCACGGGAAGCATCGGGATACCGGCCGCCGCGTAGTCGTCGCGGTAGCGCATCGCGAGCGCCCAGAAATGCGGCGGCGTCCAGACGAACACGATCGCGAACAGGATCCACGCGGGAACCCCGACCGTCCCGGTCACAGCGGCCCACCCGACGAGCGCGGGAACGGCACCCGCGGCGCCCCCGATGACGATGTTCTGGACGCTCGTGCGCTTCAGCCACATCGTGTAGACGAAGACGTAGAAGGCGATCGCCGCGAGGGCGAGGCTCGCCGCCAACACGTTGACGACGATCGACAGGAAGAGGAACGCGGCGGCCCCCAAGACGTACCCGAAGGCGAGCGCGTTCTCCGGCGCGATCCGGTGGGCCGGGAGCGGACGGCGGCGTGTTCGCCGCATCACCTCGTCGACGTCGCGGTCGAGGTAGCAGTTGATCGCGTTCGCCGAGCCCGCGGCGACGGCGCCGCCGCCGACGGTCGCCAGGATCAGCAAGAGGGA
>Ga0214473_10009314_pt1 | contig 11604 bp, 7 predicted proteins | sample RVTome_7_FD_203509 | JGI IMG/M metagenome (GOLD analysis project Ga0214473, IMG submission 203509) | Soil microbial communities from uranium-contaminated site in the Upper Colorado River Basin, Wyoming, United States - RVT98D197 | ecosystem: Environmental > Terrestrial > Soil > Contaminated >...
CGGTCGTAGAGATAGTAGCCGCGCATGACGTTGGGGCCGCGGACGTGGAGCACGCCGCCGCGGGCGATGCCGGGCACCGGCACCAGTTGATGCTCGATGCCGGGGAGCATGCGCCCGACCGTGCCCTGCTTGTAGCACATCGGCGTATTGAGGGAGAGCACCGGCGCGCACTCGGTCGCGCCGTAGCCTTCCATGATGCGCAGCCCGAACCGGTTCAACCACAGGCTCGCCACCTCCGGGTTGAGTTTTTCCGCGCCCGACACCACGACCCGCGTCTTGTGGAAATCGTAGGCATGTGCCTGGCGGGCGTAGTGCGCGAGGAAGGTACTGGTGCCGAAGACATAGGTGCAGCCGCGCGTGTAGGCAAGCTCGGGGATTACCTTGTAATGCAGCGGCGTCGTGTACAGGTAACTGCGGGTGCCGGTCAGCAGCGGTTGCAGCGTGCACGCAGTCAGGCTGTAGGAATGGTACATCGGCAGCGAGTTCAGGAACTTGTCATTGGGCCCGTAATCGATGACCGCGCCCATCTGCGCGATGTTGGAGAGCAATGCGTGGTGACTCAACGCGACACCTTTGGGCCGCGCCTCCGAGCCTGAAGTGAACAGGATCACCGCGGTTTCCTCCGGGTCGCTGTCGGGCACTGCGGCACGCGGCCGCCACAGCGCCCAGCCCATCAGCCAGAGCTTGTCGAGCAACCCGAACTGCGTGCGCAGGTCCTCCAGGTAGACGATGCGCAGGGTGCTCAGCGCGGCGACGGAGGTCCCCAGCCGCGCGACATCGACAAAGCGCCGGGAGGTCACGAGGGTCTTGATCCCGGCGGCGATGCAGGCGCTGCGCAGCGCGTCGGGCCCGGACGTATAGTTCAGCAGAGCCGGCGTGCGCCGCATCGCGCTCAATCCGAACAGGAGCGCGGCCGTCGTCGCCAGGTTGGGCATCAGCACGCCGACGATTTCCCCCTCTCCAGCGAGCCTGGCGCCCAACCGCCCCAGCGCGAGACTGGCCTTGATCAAGTCGCGGTACGAGTGCTGGCGTTGCGTATCCTCCAGGATGAGAGTGCCGCGCCCGTGCAGTTCGGCGGCGTCAACCAGGGCCTCGAACAGCGTCGCCGGCGGCCGCGAGGCGAACATCATGTGCTGCATGATTTTGAGCAGCTCGTCCGCCAGCCGGCGCCGCCGCGTCTTCCCCGACGCCTGCAACTGCGCCGGCAGCCGCCGCCCCGGCAAAATCCGGATGGTGACTTGGGGGAAGAGGCGCTTGGGGAACAGGCCGCCGACCGCGGCATACCGGGAATAGAGCGTTCCCGTAATGCGGACCGGCACGATCCGCGCGTTGCAGCGCGCAGCAATAACTGCCGCCGAATCGTAGATCTTGGTGAGGCCGCCCGTGGGGGTCGCCGGGCCCTGCGGAAACAGCAAGACGGGCCGCCCACGTTCTACGAGCCGAATCAGCCGCTTGAGCGCGAGCGGTTGCTGGGGGTTGAGGATAACGTGCGGCACGACGCGCATCAGCAGCCGCACCAGCCAGTGCCGCAGCCCATCGCCGGCCTCCGCGACCGTGACGTTTCCGGGCAGCAAGAGCCCCAGTAGCGCGCCGTCAAGCACGGAATCGTGATTGGCGACGATCAGCACCCGCCCCGCATTGAGCTGCGAGACGTCCCCCTCTACCCGAACCCGGAACAATCCCCGGAGGATGAATCGCAAAAATCCGGTGTTCACAGAGACTTACTCGTTATATTTAATCTTGATTATCAACTAGCGGTCGGCGCGGCGTCAATTATGTGGACTCGCCTGACCACCTCTTAGTGTTGCGCCGTACGCGACAAAGGGCCGGATCAGGGCGCTGGGCGGCGATTTGGTGCCTTATCGTTAATCTCTGTTTCTAAACCAAAAAGTGAAAATCTATCAGAATGTTAGATTTGCTTTGTAATGATTACTTACCGTTAAATCATGGCGTGATCCAGATCACGAGACCGTTTTCTTAATCCGTTTCAGTCTTTCTCTTGGGGAGAGCCATCATGGATATGCACGTCCCGTCTGCTGTTCTAGAAGCACGCCAATTTCCAGCCTCGCAGCCCCTCGCCAACGGCGTCGATTTCAGCTTCTCGCCGCAATTGCGCGCGCATTTCGACAAGGATACGCGCGCGCTGTGGTCCCGCTGGGCGCCGGAGCCGCGGCCGTGCTTCAATCTGGCCCTGCTCGCCGACATCCGGGCCTACTACGACTATCTCGCTGCCAGCGGCGGGAACATCGAATGCTACGGGGAGGAGCACCCCATCGAGTACGTGGTGCTCGCCTCGGCCAAGCAGGGCGTGTTCAATCTCGGCGGCGACCTCGATCTCTTCAAGCAGCTGATCGATACCCGCGACCGCCAGGGTCTGCTGCGCTACGGGCGCGCGTGCATCGACGTGCTCTACCGGAATTACACCGGGCATAACCTGCCGCTTACCACGATCTCCCTGGTGCAGGGCGAATGCCTCGGCGGCGGCTTCGAGGCGGCGCTGTCGAGCGACGTGATCATCGCGGAAAAGGGCGCCCGCTTCGGCTTTCCCGAGATCATCTTCAACCTGTTCCCGGGCATGGGCGCCTATTCGTTCCTCGAGCGCCGCATCGGGCAGCGGAGCGCGGAGGAGCTGATCACCAGCGGCAAGATCTTCAGCGCGGAGGAGATGGCCGCGCAGGGCGTGGTCGACCTGGTGGCTGAAAACGGCAACGGCGAGGCCGAGGTTGCGGCTCTCATCCGGCGCCGCGGCCGCAGCCGCAATGGGCTCGCCGCGCTCGCGCAAGTGCGCCGGCGCGTGCAGCGCATCGAATTCTCGGAGCTGCTCGACGTCGTGCAGATCTGGGTCGACAGCGCGCTCCGGCTGAGCTCGCGCGATCTCAAGTTGATGCAGCGCCTGGTCTCGCGCCAGAACGGGCTGAACGAGTCCCATCAGATCCACTGATACCATTCCTTTCCGGGAGTGAGATATGTGTGACAGGACAGTACCCAGCGTGACTGGAACGCCGCGCCACGTGATTCTGCGCAGGAACGATGGTTCCCCGTGTTTTTTCAGCGACGAGGATTATCTCGTCTACCTCGACTGCCTGAAGGATGCGGCGGAGCGCCATAATTGCGCGGTGCATGCTTACGTGCTGATGCCAGACCATGTGCAGCTGCTCGTGAGTCTGGACACCGAGCAGCGACTCTCGCGGGTCATGCGCTGCGTCAGTGGCCGCTACGTGGAGTACGTGAACTATATCTACCAGCGGAATGGCGCTTTTTGGGAGCACGGGCCCAGATCCACGTTGATCGATAGCGAGCAGGATCTGCTGGCTACCTACCTCTCCATCGAAGCGACGCCCGTCCAAGCGTGCCTCGCCGCGAGCCCGGCGGACTACCGCTGGTCGAGCCATGGCCATCACGCCGGTGGCAGCGAGGACACGGTAATCCGGCACCATCCCTTGTATCTCAATCTCGGGGCGACCCAGCGCGAGCGGCAGCTTGCCTACCACGCGTTGTTCCGCCAACCGCTCGGTAACCGGGCGCCGGCCGGGATCAGGCCTTCGACACAGATCGATTCCGTGCTGATTGGAGACCGGCTCACGGACCGGATCGAACGGCTGGTACAGAAGGTACGGCCGGTGACGATGGAGCACGCGTTCGCGGCGGCCTGACAGCTCAGAGCATGGCCGCGGGAGATTATCGTGCAGGCATCGCAGACGCGCCCGTAGCGACGCGCTCCGATTAGCCAAAAACTGAAGGATTTGATAGACTTATGAACAACTCGACGCGCAAAGGTCCGCGGCAGCCAGCCGCGGTGAGAACGCCTGTGTCCGACAAGGGGGCCGGGGTGAGCGATCCGACGCTGGAGTACAGCATTCAGCAAGTGTCTGAAATGCTCGGTATTCCGATCCAGAAGCTGCGGCGGTGGGATGAGCAGGGCGTGCTGGTTGCCGGGCGTACCCACGGCGGCCACCGGCGCTATTCCCGGGAGCTGATCGACCGCCTGACCGGTTCCGGGCTCGCCACCACGAGCGACAAGGCCAGCAAGGAACTGGCGACGATCCGCAAGTCGCTCGCCGAAAAGCGGCGCATCATCCAGCTCCTGCTGGAGAGCGAAAACCGCTACCGCGACCTCGTCGAAACTTCCCACGACCTCATCTGGACCACCGACGCGGTCGGGCGCTTCACCTATCTCAACACCGCCGCCAACGCCATATTCGGTCTCGCGCCCAAGGAAATGATCGGCCGCTGCTTTTTCGATTTCGAAGCCGGCGCTGCCCACCTCTCCAACCGGCGGTTCCTGGCAACGCTGAAGCGCGACGGCGAGATCAAGCACTACGTGACCCGATTGGTCACCGACACGGGACAGGACCGCTGGATCGGCATCAACGCGCGCATGGTACTCGATGACAACGGCGCCATGCTCGGCATCCGCGGCACCGCGCGGGACATCACCGAGGAGCACCTGGCCACGGAGCGCGTCGAGCACCTCGCGATGCACGACCCGTTGACGGACCTCCCCAACCGGCTGAGCCTGCAGCGCCGGGTGGAGTCGGCCTTGCAGTCCGGCGGCGTCGGCGCGCTGCTGTTCCTCGACATCGACCACTTCAAATACGTGAACGACCATTTCGGGCACCGCACCGGCGACCAGTTGATCGTCGGCGTCGGCAGCGTGCTGCGCGACCTGATGCGGAACGTGGCCGGCGAGCTGTTCCGCCTGGGCGGAGACGAGTTCGCCATCCACCTGCCCTCGGCGTTGCGCAAGGATGCCGCCGAGGTCGCCGAAAAAGCGCTCGACGCGGTGCGCCACTACCGCTTCCAGGCCGCGGACGACAAGGTCATCTCCAATCTGGCGGCGTCCGCCGGAGTTGCGCTCTACCCCTTCCACGGGGGGGACGCACTGTCGCTGCTCTCGAACGTGGACATTGCGATGTACCAGGCCAAGGACCACGGCCGCAATCGCCACGTATTGTTCGACGAGGCCTCCGAAAATCTGCGCAGCACTCACCGGCGCATCCATTGGGCAAAGAAATTGCGTGACGCGCTCGACGAGGACCGCCTGGTGCTGTTCCAGCAACCGGTCGTGCGTCTCAAGGACCAAAAGGCGGTGCACCACGAGATCCTCGTGCGCATTCGCGCCGAGGACGGCGGCTATATCCTCCCCGGCAACTTCGTCGAGGTCGCCGAATCCATGGGCGTGATCCAGGAAATCGACTTGCGGGTGGTCGAAAAGTTGCTCATCTATCTGCGCGCGAGCGGACAGGCCAACAGGAAGCTGCGCTACTTCGTCAATCTGTCGCGAGTGTCGATCTCGGACCAGCAGTGGATACGGCGCTTCCACTCGCTGCTGCACTCGAGCGGCGTTCATCCGAACCAGCTGGTGTTCGAGATCACGGAAACCGCGGCGATGTCGGAAATCGACGTCACCGTCACGTTCATCAAGCGGCTGAAGGAGATGGGCTGCCGCTTCGCGCTCGACGATTTCGGCGCGGGATTCAGCTCGTTCTACTACCTGAAGCGCTTCGACGTCGACTACCTCAAGATCGACGGCGGCTTCATCCGCGATCTCGCCACCGACGAGGGCAGCCGCATCTTCGTGCGGGCGCTGAACGACGTCGCCAACGGTCTCGACAAGCAGGTGATCGCGGAATGGGTGGAAACGCCCGAGGCGCTGAACCTGCTGCTCGGGATGGGCACCCATTTCGGGCAGGGGTATCTGTTCCAGCGGCCGGTTCCGCTCGAGCAGGAAGTCGTGACGCCGCTTGTCCGCGACGCCAACGCGGCCTGACGCCTGGTCACCGTCTTAAGAACTTGTCGGCCCACAGCAGGCCGATGACGGTTTTCTCGTCGGAAATCCTGCCTTCCTTCACCCAGCGCAGCGCCACGGCCATCTTAACAGGCACCGCCTCGAGAAGCTCCCCGTCGTCAGGCGCATGGCCGACGTGCCTCAAGCCTCGCGCCAGGTAGAGCTCGATCCGCTCGTCAGAGTAGCCGATGCAAGGATGTATGGTCATCAGGTGGCGCCACGTCCGGGCTTCGTAGCCACATTCCTCCCTGAGTTCGCGCCGCGCCGTTTGCAGCGGCCTTTCACCGGGGTCGATCTTGCCCGCCGGTATCTCGTAGAAGTGACGGGCAAGCGGATAGCGGAACTGGCGCACCAGCATCACGGTCTCCGCATCGAGGAACGGCACCACTGTCGCCGCCCCCGGATGCCGCACGTATTCGCGGCGCGCAAGGCGGCCGTCGGACAGCCGCACCTCGTCCTCCAGCACATGGAGCAGCCGCCCCCGGTAGACGGTCCTGGAGCTGAGCGTGCGCTCGGTGAAATCGGCTGGCTTGCGCCCACCCCTTCGGGGGGGGTTCCGTTCACAGGTCATGGACTACAGGGACACCTGGATCGAATACAGGCACAGCGCCATCAGCGGCTCGGGCAGGATGCCGAACAGCAGCACGGCCAGGCCGTTCGCGCTCATCACCAGGCGGACGTCGCCGCGCGGCGCGATCGGCGCCGTGTCCGCCGGCGCATCGAAGTACATGAGCTTGACCAGGCGCAGGTAGTAGTAGGCGCCGATCAGCGAGAACAGCACTGCGACCACCGCAAGCCACACGAAGCCGGCGCTGATGATCGCCTGCAGCACGGCAAGCTTCGCGTAAAAGCCCACCGTCGGCGGCACGCCCGCCATGGAGAACATCAGGAGCAGCATGAGGAAGGCGTACCACGGGCTCCTCTGGTTGAGGCCCTTGAAATCATCCAGGTTCTCCGCCTCGAAGCCGCCGCGGGAGAGCAGCAGGATCATGCCGAAGCCTCCCAGATTCATCAGCACGTAGACCACCACGTAGAACATGCTGGCGCCGTAGCCGACCAGGTCTCCCGAGAGTATGCCGAGCAGCACGTACCCCATGTGCCCGATCGTGGAATAGGCGAGCATCCGCTTGAGGTTGGTCTGGGCGATCGCCGTCACGTTGCCGATCGCGAGGGAGAGCACCGCCATCACCACCAGCATCTGGCTCCACTCCTCGACGAGCCGCTCGGCGCCAAGCCCCTGCACCAGCAGCCGCATGATGAAGGCGAACGCTGCGAGCTTGGGCGCCGACCCGATGAGCAGTGTCACCGCCGTCGGCGCGCCGTGATAGACGTCCGGCACCCACATGTGGAACGGCACCGCACCCAGCTTGAAGCCCAGGCCCGCGACGATGAACACGAGCGCGAACACCAGCACGACCTCCCTCGCGCCGCCCGCGAGGATGATCTCCGCGAGCTGCGGGATGCCAAGCGTTCCGGTCGCCCCGTAGAGCATGGACATGCCGTAGAGCAGCATGCCCGAGGCGAGCGACCCCAGCACGAAGTACTTCATCGCCGCCTCGGTCGCGACCGCGGAATCGCGCTGCAGCGCCACCATCGCGTAGAGGGACAGCGACAGCAGCTCGAGCCCCAGGTAGAGCGTAAGCAGGTGGTTCGCCGAAATCATGACCATCATGCCCAGGGTGGCGAACAGCACCAGCACGAAGAACTCGCCGCGGAACATGCCGCGTGCCTTGATGTAGGGCCGCGAGTAGACCAGCATCACCATGACCCCGAGGTAGACCAGCAGCTTCAGCACGTCCGCCATGAGGTCGTCCACGAACATGTCGCTGAAGGTTGTGACCGGCTCCGTGGCCGCGGTAAGGTAGGTGAACAGGAAGCAGCCGAGGAGAGTCGCCTGGGTCAGGGCGTAGGTGGCGAAGCGGTTGGCGTCGCTCACGAAGAGATCCGCGACCAGGATGACGCACACCATCCCGAGCAGGAAGAGCTCCGGATAGGCGGGCAGGAGTGGCGTTATGTACTGCATGCTTGCTTTCTGTTTGCCTTTTCTCTCAACGAAGCTTGCTCTGGGCAACGTGGTTGAGCAGGTCGTTCACCGAGGTATGCAACACCTCGGCGAACGGATTGGGCCAGAGACCCATCACCAGCACCGCCAGCGCGAGCAGCCCCAGCACGAGGAATTCGCGCGCGTTCAGGTCCGCCAGGCCCGCGACGTGATGGTTGGCGACCGCGCCGAAGATCACGCGCTTGTACATCCACAGCGTATAGGCCGCGCCAAACACCAGCGTGGTGGCGGCCGCTACCGCGTACCAGACGTTGGCCTTGACCGCGCCCAGGATCACCATGAACTCCCCGACGAAGCCGCTGGTGCCGGGAAGCCCCGAATTCGCCATCGCGAACAGCATGAACAGGGCCGCGAACACCGGCATGGTGTTGACGACGCCGCCGTAATCGGCGATCTGCCGCGAGTGCATCCGGTCGTAGAGCACGCCCACGCACAGGAACAGAGCGCCCGAAATGAAGCCGTGCGAGATCATCTGGATGATCGCGCCCTCCAGGCCGTGGACGTTGAAGATGAAGATGCCGAGCGTAACGAAGCCCATGTGCGAGATCGAGGAATACGCGATCAGCTTCTTCATGTCGGCCTGCACCAGGGCAACGAGCCCGATGTACACCACCGCGATCAGCGACAGCGCGATGACGAACCCGGCGAGCGCATGGCTGGCGTCGGGCACGATCGGCAGCGACAGCCGGATGAAGCCGTAGGCGCCGAGCTTCAGCATGATCGCGGCGAGCACGACCGAGCCTCCGGTCGGGGCCTCCACGTGGGCGTCCGGCAGCCAGGTGTGCACCGGCCACATTGGCACCTTGACCGCGAAGCTCGTCATGAATGCGAGGAAGATCAGGATCTGGGGTATCAGCGGCAGCGGCAGCCGGTAGTAGTCAAGCAGCGAGAAGCTGCCCTCCGACACGTTGTAGAGGTAGATGAGGGCCACCAGCGCGAGCAACGAGCCCGCGAGCGTGTAGAGGAAGAACTTGAACGCCGCGTAGACCCGGTTCGGCCCGCCCCACACGCCGATGATGATGAACATCGGGATGAGCGTCGCCTCGAAGAACACGTAGAACAGCAGCGCGTCGAGCGCGGAAAACACGCCGTTCATGAACCCGGAGAGGAACAGGAACGCGGCCATGTACTGTGCCACGCGCTCCCGGATCACCTCCCAGCCCGCGATCACGACCAGCACGGTGGTGAAGCTGTTGAGGAGAATCAGCAGCAGCGAGACGCCGTCAATGCCGAGGTGATAATTGACGTTGAAGGACTCGATCCACGGCGTGATATGCGTGAACTGAAAGCCGCTCGCCTGCGGGTCGAAGCCGGTGTAGAGCGGCAATGTCACCACCAGGCCGAGCACGGCCCCGACGAGCGCGATCAGGCGCGCGGCGCCGGCATTGCGGTCCGAGCCGGTCGCGAGCACCACGACCCCGGAGAGGATCGGGATCCAGATCGCAAGGTTGAGCAGGTTGAACCCGAGCATGGCCGGATCAGGCGATGAAGATCATCGTCAGCAGGACCAGCATGCCGACGATCATGGCAAAGGCATAGTGATAGATGTACCCGGACTGCAGGGTGCGGATCACCGCGGCGAACCAGCCCACCGCGCGCGCCGAGCCGTCGACGAGCACACCGTCGATCACCGCCACGTCGCCCCCCTTCCACAGCCCGGTGCCAAAGCGCACCGCGCCGTCACCAAAGAGCCACTGGTAGGCCTCGTCGAAGCCGTACTTGCGCTCGAGTATGGTGTAAACGAGCCCCATCTTGTCCTTGATGACTGCGGGCAGGTCCGGCCGCAGGAGGTAGAGATAGGCTGCTGCGGCGACGCCCCCGATGGCGAGCCAGAACGGCGCCGTGCCGAGGGCGTGGATCATCATCGCCGTGACACCCTGGAAGTCCCGCCCCATCTGCGCCAGCACATCGTGCGCGGGAGCGGTGACGATGGCGCCGCCGAAATAGCCGCCGAACAGCATCGGCCCGATCACCCAGCCGGCGCAGATCGAGGGAATCGCGAGCAGGACAAGGGGTACCGTTACGACCGCGGGGGATTCGTGGGGGGCGCCGGAGGGCGGAACAGGGGCCCCTTTAGGGGATGTGACCCCGGAGGCGGCCGGGCCCGCGTGCGACGCCGTCCCGGATCCATGGTCGCCGCCAGCGGGCGCATGATGCTCCCCATGTCCGTGGAAACGTTCAGGACCGTGGAAGGTCATGAACACCAGCCGGAAAGTGTAGAGCGCGGTCACGAATACCGTGACGAGCACCGCGAAATAGGCAAACCCCGCGCCCGGCGTCTGCGACAGGTGCACCGCTTCGATGATCGCGTCCTTGGAGAAAAAGCCGGCGAAACCGGGAATGCCGGCGCTTGCGATCGCTCCGATCAGGAGCGTCCAGTAGGTGATCGGCATGTATTTCTTCAGGCCACCCATTTTCCGCATGTCCTGCTGGTGGTGCAGCGCGATGATCACCGACCCCGCCGCCAGGAACAGCAGCGCCTTGAAGAAGGCGTGGGTGACGAGGTGGAAGATTCCCGCCGCGTAGGCGGAGGCGCCGAGCGCGACGGTCATGTAGCCGAGCTGCGACAGCGTCGAGTAGGCCACCACGCGCTTGATGTCGTTTTGCACGATGGCGATGAGCGCCATGAAGAGCGCGGTGATCGCCCCGATCACCATCACCACGGAAAGCGCGGTCTCCGACAGCTCGAAGAGCGGCGACATGCGCGCAACCATGAAGATGCCCGCCGTCACCATGGTCGCGGCGTGGATCAGCGCCGAGATCGGGGTCGGGCCCTCCATCGAGTCGGGCAGCCATACGTGCAAGGGAAACTGCGCGCTCTTGCCCATCGCGCCGACGAAGAGCAGCAGGCAGATCACGGTCATCAGCGACCACGCCGTGCCGGGGAAGATCTCGATGGTATTGGCCGCGAGCGTGCGCGCGGCGCCGAACACGGTCGAGTAGTCGAGCGTGCCGAAGTACATGAGAACCAGCGCGATCCCCAGCAGGAACCCGAAATCGCCGACGCGGTTCACCAGGAATGCCTTCAGCTGGGCGTAGGTCGCGCTCGGGCGCTCATACCAGAAGCCGATCAGGAGATAGGACATCAGCCCCACGCCTTCCCAGCCGAAGAACAGCTGCAGGAAGTTGTTGGCGGACACCAGCATCAGCATGAAAAACGTGAACATCGAGATGTAGCTGAAGAAGCGCTGGTAACCGGGGTCGTCCGCCATGTAGCCGATGGTGTAGATGTGCACCATCAGCGACACGAACGACACCACCAGCATCATGATGGCGGAGAGGCGATCGATCAGGAAACCGATCTCGAAGCGGACGTTGCCCGACGCGAGCCAGGTGTAGACCGGCCCGTCGTAGAGGTTGCCGTCCAGCACGTCGCGGAAGACCGCCCCCGCGGCGAGCGTCGAAATCAGCATGCCGACGATCGTGATCCAGTGCGCGCCGCGGCGCCCGATCACCTGGCCGAAGAGGCCGGCCACGACCGCGCCGACGAGGGGAGCGAGCGGGATCGTGAGGTAAAGCAGCTGCATTCGAGTCATCTGTCGGCGCGAGTTTTGAGTGTTGACTTTTGAGTGTTGAGTTTCGTCACTGCATTATTTGCGGGTTTCGTATCGTCAACTCAGCACTCAACATTCAAAACTAAACACTGTTCTTGTCATCCCTTGAGGCTGTCGAGGTCCTCGACGTTGATCGTATTCAGGTTCCTGAACAGCGCGACCAGGATCGCCAGCCCGATCGCAGATTCGGCGGCGGCGAC
>Ga0214473_10009315_pt1 | contig 11604 bp, 9 predicted proteins | sample RVTome_7_FD_203509 | JGI IMG/M metagenome (GOLD analysis project Ga0214473, IMG submission 203509) | Soil microbial communities from uranium-contaminated site in the Upper Colorado River Basin, Wyoming, United States - RVT98D197 | ecosystem: Environmental > Terrestrial > Soil > Contaminated >...
CGATCCTCTGGTTTTTGACACGGATGAGAGGCCCATGGACACCAGCGCTGAAAAAATGGCGAAATTGCCTACTGCGTTCAAAAAGAACGGAACCGTGACAGCGGGAAATGCTTCAGGCATCAATGACGCGGCTGCAGCGCTCCTTATCATGTCCGCGAGCAAGGCGAAAGAGCTCGGGCTCAAGCCCCTGGTGAAAATAAGAGCCTATGCCACGGGCGGCGTTGACCCGGCCTATATGGGGCTAGGTCCCATTCCTGCTGTGCGAAAAATCTTTCACAGAGAAAAACTCGGCATCAATGACTTCGGCGCCATCGAACTCAATGAGGCCTTTGCATCTCAGGCCATTGCCTGCATCCGGGAGCTGAAATGCGACATGGAGAAAACCAATGTCCTGGGAAGCGGCATCTCCATCGGCCATCCCATTGGATGCTCAGGCGCCCGGCTCATTCTCACCCTCACCAATGAGATGGTGAGGAAAGGGCACGCCCTCGGTCTGGCGACCCTGTGTATCGGCGGCGGTCAGGGCATGGCCACCGTATTAGAAAGAGTGTAGGAGGATATGACCCATGGCTTACGAAACGATTATTTTCCAGAAACAGGGACATGTTGGAGTCATCAAGTTCAACAGGCCCAAGGCACTGAACGCCATCAATCCGCAGTTGAACGCCGAGGTTCATCAGGCCCTTGACGAAATCGAAAAAGATCCTTCCCTCCGGGTCGTGGTGATGACCGGGGAAGGGGATAAAGCTTTCATCGCCGGCGCGGACATTTCCTACATGGTGAACCTGCCTCCCCTGGGAGCCAGAAGATGGTCGCAGGAGGGCCATGACCTGGGCTTCCGCATCGAGAACTTTCCCCTCCCGGTCATTGCGTGTGTCAACGGATTTGCCCTGGGCGGAGGAACGGAAATGGCCATGGCCTGTGATTTCATCTACGCTTCCGAAACTGCCAAATTCGGACAGCCTGAAATCAATTTGGGACTCATCCCGGGCTTTGGAGGAACCCAGAGACTGCCTCGACTTGTGGGCAAAGCGATCGCCAAGGAGCTGTGCATGACCGGTCTGATGATCAGCGCACAGGAAGCCAAGGCGATCGGGTTGGTCAACAAAGTCTTCCCGCCGGACAAGCTCTGGGAAGAGACCATGAAAACAGCCAATCTCATGGCTTCCAAGGGCAAAGTCGCCTTGAGGTCCGTGAAACAGTGCATTGATCGGGGTTATGACACGGATCTTCGCAGGGGAGGCCAGATGGAGACCGATCACTTCGGGCTCTGCATGAGCAGCCCGGACGCAAAAGAAGGCATGAGCGCTTTCCTGGAGAAGAGGAAACCGGAGTTTAAGGGAGAATTGGATTAAGGAGAGTTGGGAGATGGACTTCAGACTGACCAAGGATCAGGAACAGATTCAGAAGGCGGCGCGGGATTTCGCCAAGGGCGAATTCGACAAGGAAATCGCCCTCGAGCATGAGAGGGCGCACAGGTTTCCGAAGGAGATCTGGAAGAAAGCCTGCAAACTGGGTTTCGTCGGCATTCACTACCCGGAAAAATACGGCGGCCAGGAATACGGCATCATGGAGAACACTCTGGTGACGGAAGAGTTCTGCCGCCAGGACTCAGGGCTCGGAATCGCCATCAGCCTTGCGGATTTTTCCTCAGAGATTCTCCTCAGACATGGAACCGAGGCGCAGAAGATGAAGTACCTGGTTCCCATCACCAAGGGCGAGTTCCTGAGCAGCGGGGGGTTCACCGAACCGGACCACGGGAGCGACATCACCCTGATGAATACGACGGCCGTGAGGTCCGGTGATGAATATGTGATCAACGGGGTAAAGACCTTCATCACCAACGGGACCATCGGCAACTTTGTTCTCCTCCTCTGTCAGACCGATCCTGAGGCAAAACCGACCTACCGCGGCCAGTCGGTCATCCTCGTGGAGCAGGGGGCTCCGGGGTTCACGACCAACGACGTGGGTGAGAAGATGGGGATCAAGATGACCGCCACAGGAGAACTCTCCTTCGCCAATGTGAAGGTCCCCGCGTCCCATCTGGTGGGTAAAGAGAACAAGGGGTTTTATCAGGTCCTCGAATTCTTTGATGAGAGCCGGATTGAAATTGCGGCCCAGGCTCTGGGAATCGCTGAAGGGGCTTTTGACAGAGCCCTGGCTTACACGAAGCAGCGAAGCCAGTTCGGAAAAAAGCTCGCAGAATTCCAGGTCACTCAGCACAAGCTTGCGGATATGGCTACCAAAATAGAGACGGCACGGTTGATTATCTACCGGGCGGCCTGGAATTTTGATCAGGGGTCGATTGATCCAAAGCTGACCTCCATGGCCAAAATGTACGCCGGACGAATCGCCGTGGAAGTGGCGGATGAGGCGATTCAGCTTCACGGCGGATACGGCTACATGCTGGAGTACGAGGTGGAGCGTTTCTACCGGGACGCGAAGATCATGGAGATCTACGAGGGGACCCGGGAGATCCAGAAAAACACCATCGCCAGCGCAGTGCTCGGGAAGTTCTAGCCTTTCAATCTGAAAAGGGGGTGCCTCATGACCTTGACCTACAACCAAAAGATCATGGATGAGATCAGGGGAGAGCACAAGAAATGGCAGAAGAAGCTGGATGAGATTTTCCGCGCGGCGCCGGAGCGACTGGAACGATTTTCAACGGTGTCGGACAAGGAGATCAAAAATCTTTATACGCCCGAAGATGTGGCGGGTGAGGATTTCCAGGAGGCTCTGGGATTTCCGGGAGACTATCCTTTTACGAGGGGAGTTCAGCCCTCCATGTATCGAGGCCGCCTGTGGACCATGCGCATGTTTGCGGGCCTTGCTTCTGCAAAAGATACGAACAAACGATTTCATCACCTGGTCAGGGAAGGGCAGACAGGGCTTTCAACCGCTTTTGATATGCCGACCCTGATGGGGTATGACTCTGATTCGCCTCGGGCAAGGGGAGAGTGCGGCAAGTGCGGGGTTGCGATTGACACGCTGGCGGACATGGAGGATCTTTTCGATGGGCTCCCCATTGACAAGATCACCACCTCCATGACCATCAATCCGCCGGCGCCGGTCATCTGGAGCATGTACATTGCGGTGGCCGAGAATCGCGGCATTGACAGGAAGATCATCGGCGGTACCATTCAGAATGACATGCTCAAGGAGTTCATCGCCCAGAAGACGTTCATGTGCCCGCCCAAACCCTCTTTGCGACTCATCACGGACACGGTGGAATTTGGGACAACGGAAGTGCCGAGGTGGAACACCATCAGCATCAGCGGTTACCACATCCGGGAAGCGGGCTCCACGGCGGTTCAGGAACTCGCCTTCACGCTGGCCGACGGCATCGCATACACGCAGGCGGCTATGGATCGGGGTTTGAATGTCGACGACTTTGCGCCGCGATTTTCTTTCTTTTTCAACTCCCACCTGGATTTCTTCGAAGAAATCGCCAAGTTCAGAGCAGCCCGGCGGATGTGGGCGAAGATCATGAGGGAGCGTTTTAAAGCCAAGGATCCGCGATCCTGGTGGCTGCGCTTCCACACTCAGACAGCCGGGTGTTCGCTGACCGCGCAGCAACCGTACAACAACATCGTCAGAACCGCGCTTCAGGCTTTGGCCGCTGTCATGGGAGGGACCCAGTCCCTTCACACCAATTCCCTGGATGAAGTGCTGGCCATCCCGACCGAGGAGGCGGCCACCATAGCGCTCAGAACTCAGCAAATTATCGCGGAGGAGTCAGGGGTAGCCAACACCATCGATCCCTTAGGAGGGTCGTACTTTGTCGAAGCTCTCACGAACCAGATGGAGGAAGAGGCTTTCGGCATCATCCAAAAGATCGATGACATGGGGGGGATGCTCTCTGCCATAGAAAAAAACTACCCTCAGAGGGAGATTGCGGATTCCGCCTATCATTACCAGAGACAGATCGATGAAACCAAAAAGACCGTGGTCGGGGTGAACAAATACATCACAGAAGAGAGAGTCCCGGTGGACATTCTCGAAATCGACGACACGCTGGAAAGGATGCAGATCGAGAAGACCCATCGGGTCAAGAACTCTCGCGACAACAAGAAGGTCAGGGAGTGTCTGGAGAAACTGGGAGAGGCTTGCGCCGGAAACAGGAATGTCATGGATCTCATCATTGATGCGGTGAAGGTCTATGCGACTCTGCAGGAGGTTTGTGATGTTTTTCGGAAAGCCTTTGGGGAGTATCGGGATCCGGGAATCTACTAGCAGGTCGATGAAAAACGCCCATGTGCGGCGTTACTAGAGCTGCATTGGAATACTCTTAAGGGTGAGAGAATATGGTGAAGGAACGCAAACTCAGAGTGATGGTGGCTAAAGCGGGACTGGACGGGCATGACCGAGGGGCCCGAATTATTGCGAGAGCATTCCGTGACGCCGGGTTCGAAGTGGTCTATACCGGACTTCATCAGACGCCGGAATCCGTTGTCCAGGCGGCGATCCAGGAAGACGTGGACATGGTGGGGATGTCCAGCCTGGCCGGGGCTCACAGGTATCTTTTCCCCGAGGTCGTCAGGCTCCTGAGGGAAAAAGGGGGCGAGGATATTGATATTGTCGTGTGCGGCGGTGGGATCATCCCTGACGAGGATGTCCCAAAACTGAAAGAGGCAGGAATTGCCGAGATCTTTGGTCCCGGCTCCAAACTGGATGACATTGTGAATTGGGTGAGAGAACATGTGAAGCCGAGGGTGGCGTGATGACAAATGCCGTTGAAAAGGTCATCGCGGGCGATGTGCGAACCGTCGCCCGTTTGATCCGTGACATTGATGACGGGGTCCCCGGGGTCCGGGAAACCCTCAAAGCTCTTTATCCGCACACGGGTCACGCTTATGTCATCGGCATCACAGGCGCGCCCGGAGTCGGGAAAAGTACGCTTGTGGACCAGATGGTGGCCCGTTTGAGAAAGGCGGAGAAGACCGTGGGCGTGCTCGCGGTTGACCCGACCAGCCCGTTCACCGGCGGGGCTATCCTGGGCGATCGCATCCGCATGCAGCGCCACAGCCTGGATGAGGGGGTGTTTATACGTTCTCTGGCCACGCGAGGGCACTTCGGAGGGCTCACCCAGTCCACGCGAAGCGCGATTGATGTTCTGGATGCCATGGGCAAGGACTACATCCTGGTCGAGACGGTGGGTGTCGGCCAGGATGAAGTGGATGTGGTCAAGAGCGCCCAGACCACGATCATCATCGTCATCCCGGGTATGGGTGATGACATCCAGGCCATCAAGGCCGGCATCCTCGAGGTGGGAGACATCTTTGTCATCAACAAAGCGGATAGAGAAGGAGCGGACAAGACGCTGAATGAACTGCGACAAATGACCGAGATGGGCCAACAGAAATACAAGGAAGGGAAGTGGACGCCGCCCATCCTCAAGGTGGAGGCGGTTTTCGACCGGGGGGTGGTCGAGCTTCTGGACGCGATCGAGAAACACAGAGCCTACCTGATGGAGTCGGGAGGGGATCAACACCTCCTGCGCCGAACACTAAGAATCCGTGAGGAACTGGCCGAGATGGTGAAAGACCGACTCGTTCAGGAAGTGCTTGATCAACTGATTGAAGGCGGCGACTTCGAGCGCGCGGTGGAGGCGATTCTCGCCGGGGAGATGGATCCCTACACGGCTTCGGACAATCTGGTTCTTTCCAAGCTGGGCCGCAAGAGATGAACGCCTCTGACGCCCCTCAGGACGGTCAACCTGAACGCTCCTTTTTTCTTCTGCTTTTGGGACGTATTGCGCTGGGGATGGTTGAGATCTTCTTCTTGCTCTTCGGAATCTATCTCTTGATTTTATCGTACCATCTCACAGACCCATTCTCTTTCATCATGACCTTTTTCGCATCGAATCTGGTGATCCTGATCAGTGCGGTCTTTTTGTTGGGGCTCATTCTTAAGCTCCGTAAGAAGAAGGAAGAGTGATGGAGACTGGATTCCGGCTTTCGCCGGAATGACATAGAACGGGCATTTCCGCCTTTTCATGGAACCGTCAACGTCGGATGCTCAAGGTTCAATGATCGATAATCAATGAGCCTGTCCGCAGGCGAAAGGAGGGCATAGGCATGCCGAGAAAGCAGGGACCGTTACCTCTTGGAAAAAGACTGGGGAAACTGCGCAAAGAGCGGAACATGACGCTTCAGAGCCTGGCCAATGAAACCGGACTGACGACCGATTACATTTCCCAGATCGAAAAAGCGGAGGTGATTCCTCCAGTAGCCGTGATCCTTCAGCTGTCGAGGGCTCTGGAAATCGATTCGAGTATTCTCCTGAAGGAAGAGAGGAAACAGGTAGGGAGCAAGTCCCATGACGATTATCAGAAACGGACAGAGGATTATTCCTACCAGAATCTCACACCCGAGGCCCAGCACAAACACCTCAAAGCATTCAAAGTGTTTATCGACCCCCGATCAGCCCACAAGGGGGTCAGTTACCAGCATCTCGGAGAGGAGTTTATCTATGTCCTGAAGGGCGAGCTCGAAGTTTTGGTGGGAGAGAACAGGAGCGTCCTGAAACCTGCCGAGTGCATTCACTTTAATTCTTCCATCGTCCACAAGCTGCGCAATCTCAGCGCGGACAAGGCAGAACTGCTGGTGGTCCTCTACACGCCCTGAGCCGGGGGAGGGGGAGTCCATGTCCTTTGAATTGACCGAAGAACAGAAAATGATCCGGGCCATGGTGAGAGAGTTTGCCCGAACGGAAATTTTCCCCACGGCTGCAGAGCGAGACAGGACAAAGGAATTTCCCAGGGAGAACCTGCGAAAAATGGGTGAACTGGGCCTCATGGGCATGAATGTGCCGGCGGAGTACAACGGGGCAGGCGTGGATACCGTGAGCTACTCGGTAGCCCTGCAGGAGGTCGCCTATGCCTGCGCTTCGACGGCGGTGATCATGTCCGTTCACAACTCCGTGGCCTGCGGACCCATCTACCTCTTCGGCTCCGACTATCTGAGGGAAACCTACCTGAAACCTCTCGCTGCCGGGAAGATGATCGGGTCTTTCGCAGTGACCGAACCCGGGGCAGGCTCTGATCCGGCAAGCCAGAAGAGCAGGGCAGTGAAGGATGGGGGCAGCTACGTGATCAACGGGAACAAGGTCCTCATCACCACGGGCAAGAACTCGAATGTCACCGTGGTCACCGCCTACACCAGCAGAGAGAAGAAGCACCGGGGAATCAGCGCTTTTGTGGTGGAAAAAGGAACCCCGGGTTTCTCCGTTGGAAAAGAAGAAGAGAAGATGGGGCTCTGCGCTTCGGACACGGTGGAATTGATCTTTGAGGACTGCCGCGTTCCAAAGGAAAATCTGCTCGGCAAAGAAGGGGATGGTTTTGTCATTGCCATGGCATCGCTTGACGGAGGCAGGATTGGAATTGCCTCCCAATCCGTGGGTCTGGCGCAGGCTTGCCTGGACGCTGCGGTGACCTATGCGAAGGAGCGCATCCAGTTTGGAAAGCCGATTGCCCAGTTCCAGGCCATCCGGTGGATGATTGCGGACATGGCCACAGAGATCGAAGCAGCCAGGCTTCTCACTTTCAATGCCGCTGCCATGAGGGATCGGAGAGAAAACTTTTCAGCAGCCGCATCCATGGCAAAGGTTTTTGCCTCTGAAATGGCCAATCAGGTCGCGTACAGGGCGCTGCAGATCCACGGCGGTTACGGATACATCAAAGACTTCCCAGTGGAGAGATACTATCGGGATGCGAGAGTTTTGACCCTTTACGAAGGGACCTCTGAAATCCAGAGAACCGTCATATCCAACCACCTTCTCGGGAAGTGAAGGGATGAGGAGACAGAGGACTGAGGACTGAGCAATGAGTGCGACACGGTCTTCCCCGATCTTTCATGACACAACGATTCGAAGAGTACCGCGATTTTATCCCTGACTTTGATTCCTTTCTGAAGAGCCACACAAGGCCTCTTCCCAATCACCTTCGTGTGAACCTTCTCAAGAGTTCCCCTGCTTCCCTCGTAAAGATGCTTAACGAGAAAGGAGTCACCCTGAGGCCGATCGGTTTGGGGGACGGCGCCTTTTATGAGGCTCCCAGGACCTTGTCCCTAGGGAAACTTCTGGAGTATTTCCTCGGCTACATTCATCCGCAGGCGCTCACCTCCTGTGTGGCCTCTCTGGTTCTGGCGCCGAGACCGAATTCTTCCGTGCTTGATCTTTGCGCGGCGCCGGGCGGAAAGACTTCTCACATGGCCCAACTGATGGGCAATACCGGGGTCATTGTTGCCAATGAACTCCATCAACGCCGGCATGCCCCTCTTGTTCACACCCTCTCAAGGCTCGGGGTATGGAATACCGTCTTGACCGCTTATCCGGCCCAGGAATTCCCCTTGAAGGAGCGTTTTGATTTCATCATGGCCGATGTCCCTTGCTCAGGGGAGGGGAGGTGGCGGTTTCCAGGAAAACCCTATCCGGGTGACGCTTCAAAGTATCGAACGGGCATGGTGGAGACGCAAAAGAGAATGATCCTGAGGGGCTTTGATCTCTTGAGAAAAGAAGGGATCATGGTTTACTCCACGTGCACGTACAGCCCGGCGGAGAATGAAGGGATCGTTGATTTTCTCCTGAAAAACAGGGAGGCGGAGCTTGTTCCTTTTAACCATGCTCCCGGTATGGAACCAGGGGTGTCCAAGTGGCGAAAGGAGGAATTTGATGGACGAGTCCAGAGAGCAGGGAGATTCTACCCTCACCGGATCGATTCCGTGGGATTCTTCATGGCCAAGATTTGCAGACGAGGATGAGCGCCGTCTTCTTTTCTCCTATCTGGAAGAGCGCTTCGGAATTCGAGAAAAAGCCTTTGCTGAGTTTGAAGTATTCAGCAGAAGAAAAAGCTGGTGGCTCTTCCGGAAGACAACTGACGTCACTCTGCCGGTAAGACTCAAGGTGTCCCAGGTCGGATTAAAGGCTTTTGACAGAGTGGGGAAATACCTGAAACCAACCACTCGAATGATCCAACTTTTCGGACATCATGCCACGAAAGGGGTCCATCAGCTCAACGATGATGGGTTTGAAAGACTGCTGAGGAGCGAACCTGTTGAGGTCGATATGGCTATGGAGGATGGATTTGTCATTCTTTGCCTCCGGGAACATGTTCTCGGAGTGGGTCTGCTGATGCAAGGCAAGATCACTTCTCGCATTAGACAATCAGAAGCATACCGAATGATTACCACGTGACTTTCATCCATCTTTTGAAGTCTTAGGGACCAACCCTGCCTCACCACAAGAGAGTCCTCCTTTATGCCGCCCGCCGTGATGTGCAAACATGCACATATTTCTGTGCAGTCAGAGAGGAAGGTGCCTTGAGATGAAAGGTGGAGAAGACAGAACCCTGAAGGGGAAAGAAGAAATCAAAAAGCTGGAGAATCGCGCCAGTCAACGGTTTTCAGTTTTTGCCTTCGGGATGCCGTGGAACTGCCTATTACTCCTGGGGATGCTGGCACAGAAGTTGAATCAATAATGGACAAGGTTAGGTTGTCGAGTCTCCAACAGAAGCTGATCCTGAATAACTCATAGGGTGGAGGGTATGATGGAGGCCAACAAGAGGTTGGAATTTCTTTCTGCTCGATCCGATTCGATCACGCCCATGAGCGGGCATGAAACCTGGCTACCTCCTTGGGTTTTCAAACATGAAGAGCTCATGCAGGCCATGGAGAATGCTCAAAAGCTAGGGCAGGATGCCCTCACAAATACCATTAACCACATCCATTTTACTGAAGGACTCGTCCGCGCCCTTCTTCACCATCCGGATTACAAGGAATCCCTTCTCCTGAATGCTTACCCTCAGCCTTCAATCGGCAAAACTGTCACCTGCCTCTGGGAAAACAAGGATTTTTCCGGTTTGGGCCTGGACTCCCTTGAGTTCAAGTACTTGATCATTGACGATGGTCGCTCCATGATCATGGTCCCTGCGATTCTGAAGGAGATTAACAGGGAGTTTTTCGTCCTGGAGTTGCCTGTGGAAGGCTATGCGCTCGGTCAAAGGCAGGCGAGAAGGTATCCCTGTCGAGAAGTCAAGGCAGAGTTGATTCAACATGGATTCCACGCCGAGGGCGAACTCATGGATTTCAGCCCAGTGGGATTTCGAATCCGGGTCCGTCCGGATCCGTCCTGTTCCTTCCACTGGTTCAATACCGAAGATACGGCGGTTATCCATCTGAGAAGTGAAAGCAAGATTCTTTTTTCCGGGCCCTGCCGCATGATCCGCCAGCGCGGTCAATCAGCGGAAAAGGAAATCGTGTTCGCCCCCTTGAACGGTGAAATCAAACGGTTTAAGAAAAAGCGCATTCGAAACGTGCGGCAGAAGCTTGCCCCGGCTCCAAGCCTCTCTTTCTTTCACCCTTTTCTAGGGAAAAGGGTTCAGTTTGAAGTGCAGGATATTTCCACCTCCGGGTTTTCCGTCCAGGAAGAGGTGGACGAAAGAGTGCTCCTGCCCGGGATGATTATTCCCGAGGCGACCCTTGGGTTCGCAGGCTTCCTTAGAGTCAAATGTTCCGCCCAGGTGATTTACTGCAAGCCCTGTGAAAGAAACGAGGTCCGCTGCGGGCTGGCCATCCTGGACATGGATATTCAGGCCTACAGCAGCCTGACCCACATCCTGACAAGCGCCATGGACCCTCATGCCTATGTTTCCACAGAAGTAGATATGGATGCGTTGTGGGAATTTTTCTTTGAAACAGGCTTCCTTTACCCGAAGAAGTATCGGCTGATTCAGCCTCAACGAGCCCAGTTCAAGGAGACGTACAAGAAGCTGTATCAGGACAATCCCGGAATAGCGAGACACTTTACCTACCAGAGAAACGGCCGCATCTTTGGGCACATCTCCATGGTTCGTGCCTATGAGCGAGCTTGGATGATTCATCACCATGCGGCTAAGGTCATGGAGAACAAGAGGACCGGCTTCATGGTTCTGAAACAGATCATGCACTACCTGAATGACATGCATCGCCTGCCCTCTGCTTGCATGGATTACACAATCTGCTATTTTCGGCCGGAGAACAAATTCCCTGACAGAGTCTTCGGAGGGTTTGCAAGGGAACTCAACAATCCTCGGGGGTGCTCACTGGATCTCTTTGCCTATCTTCCATACACGCGACTGTCCTTGGGTAACAAACTCCCGGATGGATGGACCCTGAACCCGAGCTCGGAACGCGATCTTTGGGAATTCGAACACTTCTACATGAGCCACTCAGGAGGACTCTTGCTCGATGCGATGGGGCTGAAGGACACGACGACGCGACAGACCTCCCTCGAAGAGACTTACCGTGAAATGGGTTTGACCAGAAGCTGGCAGACCTATTCCCTCAAGTCAAACGGAAAACTGCACGCGCTCCTGGTTGCGAACCATTCAGATCTTGGATTTAATCTTTCAGAACTTTTGAATGGAATCAAAGTGTTGGTATCGAACTCTAAAGCATTACCCTGGAGCGTCCTCTCTACGGCTATCTCGCAGCTCGCAGGGGATTTCCAGATGGAACGAGTTCCCGTCCTCTTTTACCCCATGAGCTATGTAGAAGAAAATGATATTCCCTACGAAAAAAATTATCAAATGTGGGTGCTGAACGTGCAGCACGGGAATGAGTATCTGGA
>Ga0214473_10009317_pt1 | contig 11601 bp, 11 predicted proteins | sample RVTome_7_FD_203509 | JGI IMG/M metagenome (GOLD analysis project Ga0214473, IMG submission 203509) | Soil microbial communities from uranium-contaminated site in the Upper Colorado River Basin, Wyoming, United States - RVT98D197 | ecosystem: Environmental > Terrestrial > Soil > Contaminated >...
GAGACGATTTTCCGCCGCCGGCGCGCCGAGGGGCACAGCGTCGGGAAGATGCTGGGGCAGATGATGTGGTTCCGCGGCTCGATGTTCGTCGAGAAGGTGCATCCGCTGCAGGCGGGCATCATCCGGCGCAAGCACCGGTCCGAGCGACGGCCGGGGTTTCCGCGGGAGTCCGTGCCGGTGTTCGCGTGGCGTCGCGTGCGCGAGGTGTCCTCCGCGGCGGTGGGGTCGCTGCGGCTGATGTGGACGCTATACCGGTTGAGCCGACGGGTCGAGAAGGACCCCGCCAGCCGCACGTATCGGGATATCGCCATCACCCCGTCGCCGGCCCCGCGCACGCCGATTGCCCTCAGCGTGCTGCCGACCGTCGCCTCTCCGGAAGAGCCGATCGTCGCGCATCGGTAGGGGCACCGTCGAACAATCTCGGCTCCTGACCTCCCCCCCGCGCGCGGATCTGGTTCTCGATCGTCGTTTCGGGTATGATCGGGCGATTCGGTTCGGTCAGAGCCTTCGATATGCGCCTCCACCGATGAGAGGCACACCGACGTGATCGTCGACCGCTTCAATCGATTTTTCCGGCTGGTGACCCTCTTCGTGGCGGCGCTCTGCGTCGGCCGCGTTGTCTTCCTTCTGAAGTACCACGGCACGTTCAGCGACGCGGCGCCGTCCGCCATCGCGCAGGCGTTTCTCTACGGGTTGCGCTTCGATCTGTCCACGGCGGCGATGGTCACGGCGCCGTTTCTCGCGCTGCTCTTTTTCCCCGGCGTGTCGAGGAGTCGGAACCTGGTGCGCGCGCTGCTCGCCATGCTCCTCGTCTGGTTCACCGCCATCCTGGTCTACGATTTCGTCGACATCCAGTACTACGCCTTCGCGCAACGCCACGTGACATTCGAAGCGCAGAGCGCGTTCCACGACCTGCGCACCCTGCTGGGCATCGGATTGCGCCAATACCTGCTCGACCTCGCCGGCCTGGGCGTGTTCCTCGCGTTCTTCGTCTGGGTGTATCTGAGGGTCGCCCGCGCGTTCATGGCGTTACCGACGCCCGGCGGTCGATCCGGTCTCGCGCGGGTGCTGGCGATCGAGGCGCTCGTGCTGCTGCTCCTGATTCCCATCGAGGTCGTGTTCATCCGGGGCGGCCTGCAATCCAAGCCGATGGGCGTGCGGAGCGCGTTCCTCAACGAATCGGTGGAACTGGGCGCGCTGAGCCTCAACGGCCTGTACACGGCGCTATTCTCGCTGGCCGACCGGCTCGACGGCCGGGACCCGATCGCGCATCTTCGCGCGCCGGATACGGGAAATTCGGACGCCGAGCGGCGCGAGGTGCTCCGCCGAATCGTCTCCGAGAATCGAGAGGCGAGCGACGGAGACTATCCGCTGTTCAGGCGGTTCGTGGATGCGCCCGAGTCACCGAGGCGCTGGAACGTCGTCTTCCTGATCATGGAAAGCTGGTCGGCGAAGTTCGTCGGCGCGTTGGGGGCCGATCCTGACGCGACGCCGTTCTTCTCCGATCTGTCGCGTGACGGCCTTCTGCTGACGAACTGCTTGGCGAACGCTCAGCGGTCGGTCGAGGGGCTGTCGGCAATCCTGGGGTCCGTGCCCGTCTGGCAGGGGATGGTCCTGGCGCAGGGGGGCGTGCTCATGCAGACGCGATTGGAGCCCGTCGGGCGCGTCTTTCGCGCCAGCGGGTACCACACGCTCTTCGTACACGGCGCCCGGCGCGGCTCGATGGGGTTCGACGGCCTGGTGAAACGGCTGGGCATCGAGCGCCACGTCTCGCGCGAGGATTTCGAGATCACGCCCGTCACCGATGACGGCGTGTGGGGCATCTACGACGAGTACGCGTTCCTGCGGGCCGATGAGGAGATGCGCCGGCTGGAACAGCCGTTCTACACCGCGGTGTTCTCGCTCAGCTCGCACACGCCGTACACGTTGCCGTCGAAGGCGTTCGAGCGCTTCGGTCCCGACGTGCCGTTTCACGAATTCCGCAACTCGATGGGCTACGCCGATGACGCGCTGCGGCGTTTTTTCGAGACCGCCCGGCGCGCCCCCTATTTCGACCACACGCTGTTCGTGATCCTCGGCGACCACACCGAGGGACCCTCGACGGGCGGCGACCTGTACGAGGCGTATCACATCCCGTGCCTCGTGTATGGCCCCGGTCTCGTGGCGCCAGGCCGCTACGACGGCGTCGTGAGCCAACTGGACCTCTTCCCCTCGGTGCTGGATCTCGTGAACGTTCAGACGCCGTTCACGTCGTGGGGCAAATCGATCTTCGCGCCGGGACCGAGGTGGGCGCTCCTGCCGCGGGGCGATCTGTTCGTGGCGGTCGAGGCGCCGTACATGCTCCTGTCGCGCTTCGACGCCCCCGTCGCGCTATACGACATGACGGCGAACCCCGCCGAGAACATCCTCCAGCGCGACGCCGCGACGCGCGCCGCCGCCGACCGGCTGGGCCGGCAGCTCCGCGCGTACCTGCGATTGAGCTACGACCTGATCCTGGCCAACAAAGTCAGGCCGCCGGAGGAACCGCGTGCCTTGGCGAGCGTCAGCGCGTTCCCGGCGCGCCGGTGAACTCCATCCGGCGGACCGTGAGCTTGCACTTGTCCTTCTCGGGTCCCAACAGGATGACCTTGTCGTTGTATCGCGCGGCGACCTGCTGACCGGCGGCCGTTCCCGGGCACGGCGGGCCTCGCCTCTCGGCGCGAATGTCCAAGGTTCCGATCGTCAACGAATACGCCGACGTGTTGAAATTGGTGAAAAAGTTCAGCTCCGTGATGGTGGCGAGTCCCTCGGCCATCGGCGGGGCAGTGGGCTCGGCGCCCAGGGCGGGCGCGTCCCACAGCGCAAAGATGCCGACCATGGTCCAGACGACAGTCGCAGCGGCCTTCGTTCGCCTGCTAAATCCCCCCATCCCCCCTTTGACAAAGGGGGGTAAAGGGGGATTTGCCTCTCGTGTGGACAAGCCGTATGGCTTATAGAAACTCACTGGCATTGGTCGCATCGTCCGGCGATTCTACTGAAGGCCGGGGCGGATTGCAAAGTGGCGTGGCGCTACGGTACGATTCGGCCGTGCCGACCAGCCCGTCCAAATCGCTCGACACGTTTCCCAACCCGAGTCCCGAGCGGGATTACGAGGTCCGGTTCGAGTGCCCGGAATTCACCTGCCTGTGTCCCAAAACCGGCCAGCCCGACTTCGCGACGATTCGCATTCGCTACATCCCCGACCGGCTCTGCGTGGAGCTGAAGTCGCTGAAACTCTACCTGTGGTCCTACCGCAACGAAGGGGCCTTCCACGAGGCCGTCACCAACGCCATCCTGACCGATCTCGTCGGCACGATCCAGCCGCGCTTCGCCGAGATCGAGGGTGACTTCTTCGTGCGCGGCGGTATCCACACCGTCGTCACCGCCCGCCACTGCGCGCCAGGGTTCAACCCGCCGGCATGACGGTCTGGGCGCGGCTGCACGTGGCGGCGCTCGCCTTCTGGGTGGGCGTCATGCTGTTCTTCTCTGGCCTGCTCGCGCCGGTCGCGTTTCAAACCTTTCCACAGGCGCAGGCCGGAGACCTGATGAACAAGCTGTTTGCGCCGTACCACGTGGTGGGTTACGTCTGCGGCGTCGCGGCCTTGCTGACCGCGTGGTTTGCCGGCGGGTCTCGCGGCAAGGTCCGCAACGCGCTATTGATCGCGATGCTGGGCGCCACGCTCTATGCAGGCCTGGCGCTCTCGCCCGAAGCGCGCAGCCTCCGCACCGAACTGCGCCAGACCGACGCCGCGAGCGAGAACCCCGCAACCCGCGCGCGCTTCGACACGCTCCACCGCCGGGCCGTGGGGCTGAACGGTGGCATCCTGATCGCAGCGGCGACGGCGCTCGTGTGGGCGGTGGTATCGCCGCCGAAACGGCAGAAATGACGAAAATAAATCTGTCCCCAATTCTTTCTTAGCATCGAGCCGTATGACATACGAACAACAGGACTTCAAAATACCCGTCGAGGCCGACGATTACCGTGAGTGCTCCGACTTCGTGATTAAGCAGATACAGTCGATCATGAAGAAGGCGCTAGCTGAGGGACGCAACAAGATCCTCATTCACACCAACCTAAAGCTCGGCCTACCAATGGAGAATATCAATAAGGTGGCTGGTCCGTTTATCGAGGCTTGGGCTTTCGAGATCTTTCACGATGCGTTCGAAGATAAGGACAATATCTACAGTCTCATCAACGTTGAGGCGCAGGAGCGTCTCAACATGGCCGATGTGGTCCTTCAATTCAAGAAAAAGCGAAAGCACCAGACTTCGATAACAGCGGCGGTCGATGTGAAGGCAACAGCGGAGGATTTCGAGAAATCTGGACGTTCGCCAAACATCACCTCTTTTGCTCGAATTCGGTCTGCATACGTCGAAGACCCGGACTACCTCTTTGTGATTCTCTCCCTAAAGCACAGGGTCTACTCAACCCGAAACGGCGGCACAGGCATGATGGAGGGGGTGATGGAGGTCGTGGATCACCACGCTTACGATCTTAAATTCGTATCCAGCTCGGATATTTCGTACAACCCTGCCCTCGGCACCGGCCAGCTTCAAGTGAGAGATATTCACTACGTCACAATTGAACATCGAACCACTTGGGAGTTCTGCCAAATGCTTGACCGTAAGTTCCTTAATTCAAGCCGGCGATCACTCAAGGCGTGGAAAGCCCTCGCCATTCAGAATGGATGGATCAAGAATGACGATTGATGAATTTATTCGAGTAGTAGAGGGCGATTCAGTGCCAATCATGCGTGCCATGGAAAGCGAGAGCGTTGATCTCGTAATCGCGGATCCCCCTTACAACCTCGGGAAAAACTATGGCAACAACCATGACCTCCGTGGCTTCGACGAATACCTAGAGTTCTCGCGACTATGGTTGCATGAAGCCCATCGCGTCTTGAAACCGACCGGAACACTGTATGTGTTCATGGGCGTGCGCTTCATCTCGTATCTGTACGACTTACTCGATCAGAAGCTCGGGATGTTTTTCAACTCGTGGATTACATGGCATTACACGCAAGGGATGGGCCGAACCAAAGGTTTCTCTCCACGCCATGACGACATCCTGATGTTCACCAAGACACAGACGTTCAAGTTCAATCTTGATGACGTGCGCATTCCTCAAAAGTACTTTCGTCGTCGGAACAATATGGCGGGCGCGAATCCTGGAGATGTTTGGCAATTTTCGCATGTGCACTACTCGAACCCAGAGCGTGAAGCCCATCCAACCCAAAAGCCAGAAGCTCTTATTGAGAGGATGGTGTTGGCTTCAACTGACGAGGAAGATCGAATTCTCGATCCCTTTGCCGGAAGCGGTACGACGCTGAGAGTGGCTCAAGTCATGCGCAGGTGCTGTACAGGTATCGAACTCAATCCAGAATTTGTGGCGATGATAAGGCGCCGGCTGCAAGAGCCCTTTGAGCATTTTGACTCATTTGATCCGCGGATGGATCGGATCCCTCGCGATTTGCCTAAGGAGAGGAGTAACGCGCAGGCGGACCTTCTACTCTCCGGTCCGGATTAAGTTGGGCTGTAACATCGCGCTCCACACGAGACGAGAAAAGGGAACAGCCTGTCCCCTTTGGTTCTCTCGATGCTATCTGCAGGGCCTATCCTGTCCAACATTAGCCGTCCTGTAGACCCGCGAAGAGGGTGAGCAGAGCAAAATGCCGCGACGCATCAGTCAAGTGCTCGGAGTACCACCAAAGGAGTTGGGGAAGCGAGGCGTCTTCAACGGCTTTGTCGATCTCGACTCCAAGCTCTATGTCGACCCGTTCCTCCTGAGAACGGCCGAAAGCCCGGAACTGCTCGGAGCCTACGACGAGTATAGGGCCTACTTCGTTCAGGTCTTATTGCTGCTCCGCAAGTCTACCGGCAGAGATGCGCTCTTCCGGCGCGCGCGAGATCTGCTTACTTTTAAGGAGTCGCCGTTCGTTGCGTTGGGTTACTCTCAAGGCGGCATCACGGGAAGTGGGATAGGGCGCGAGCTCGCTTCCCGATTGGCACAGACCGCAAAGGAGATAATTAACGCAGGCGTCGAGGAACCCACGATTTTCGATCTGGTCGGTCTTATTGAAGAGAACGTCGGCGCTGACCGTATAAGCGACATGGTGACCCGCATATTGATGCCACGCCTCCTCAAGTTCTCCAGCCGGATCGCTCGTGAGCTACAGGTGGATACAACAGGGTTATCGTTTGATGGTCAGAGTTATTCGTTACCCAAAGACCCTCGCACAGGGAAGCCTGTGCTCTTCTTGCCTGACGAGCTGCTTCGAACACTCCCTGTGGCCAGAGACTGGTCTGATGTAGACCGGGTCGCGGCCCAAAATTCGGAGCTGCGACGACGGGTCAACAAAGTAATCGGTTCCACTTGGAAGCAGGCGACCCGGCGGGTGAAGAAAGCGGACCTTCGAGCCGTACTGCTCCGTTACCCACAACTGCTCCGTGAGCTGATCGACAAGTACGGCCGAAAGCGCGCACGCCCCTACGATTTTGACCGCGACCCGGATGGGCTGTTCAGCTGGTTCGAGATTGGGAGCAAATTCGCCACCGACTATCCGATACGGTTGGTACAGCCTTCGGCCGACGAACTTGTGGAAGTGGTCCGAAAGATCTGCCAGCGTTTTGGCGATCTCGTGGAAAATAACGGCCTCGCCAAGATGTTCTACTCTCAGGCCAAACGGCTTCGCCACGAGCAGTTTGCCCAGCTTTTGTTTTATGCCGTAGCGGATTCGTACTGTGCCGCGAACAATCTCATGCTCACCCGTGAACCAAACGCTGGCCGGGGAGCTGTCGACTTCAAAATCGGTAGCGGGTACTCAAGCGCCGTAACTGTCGAGATCAAGTACACGTCCAATAAGAGGCTCCTGCGTGGATTTACGATACAACTCCCCACTTATGCGAAGGCGGAGGGCACAAGTCACAGTATCTACCTTGTTCTGCGAACAACCGCTTCGGATGCAAGTATTAAGGCTCTTCGGAAAGTTCAGAGGACTGCCACAAAAAAAGGAGAGCGGGTTCCGGATATTCTCGTTTTCGATGCGCGATTGGGTCCTAGCGCTAGCAAGTCGTGATCACGAAAAGGCTCAGGGTCAGGTCTTGAATCTTGATGTGGTGGGCGAGCGGTCTATGCACAGTGGTAAAGGGCGGAGGTCTTGCAATTTGGTCCTGAAGACTTCAGGATTAGCTTCGCTGGCTGGGCACCGCTGGACAGCAAGATTCAAGACCTGACCCCGGCCATGGTCGGAACGCCTGGAACCGAGGGGGGGCCATGGCAGAGGACGAGACGCAAACTCCTGAAGAGGCTGAGCTCAGAGCCGCCGTCGAGGCTGTGCTCAGTTCGTCCAGTGAGAAGAAACTGGTGATTGCCGGCCCAGGTACCGGCAAGACGACACTCTTCAAGCAGATGCTCGAGCTTGCACCAGGGGAGCCCGATCAGCGGATTGTCCTCACATTCATCAACAACCTGAAGGACGATCTGGAGGGCGACCTAGGCGGACTGGCTCAGGTCTTCACGCTTCACTCGTACTGCCTGGGCCTACTGCACCGCGACCCGGCACTCAGGGGCTCGCTTTCGCCGGACTTCCGCTGCTGCCCAGGGCTTGCGAGCCTCATCGCAGAGGACTGGAAACTCATCACTCAAACTGACGCCCCTCAGTTTGTTGGTGAAATGCGGGCGCTCTCAGACGAGAACCAGATTCCGTTCTACCTAGCTCGCGGGGAGTACTACGACGCAGTCGATTTCGACGACACCGTGTATCGGGCGTACGAGGGTCTATCGTCCGGGCGTTCCGCGCCCGACCGCTACGACCTCGTCCTGATTGACGAGTACCAAGACTTCAACGCGCTTGAGGCTGGCGTGATCGACGCGTTGGCCGAGCGTAGCCCTATCCTGATTGCCGGTGACGACGACCAGGCTCTATACAGTCAGCTGCGCGATGCAAGTTGGGACCACATCCGGCTCCTCAGCAACGCCGGAGAGTACGAGGTCTTCAAGCTTCCGTTCTGCATGCGGTGTCCTAAGGTCATTGTCGATGCAGTCAATGACGTGCTGACCAGGGCTGACGAGCTGGACAAGCTCGAAGGGAGGATCGACAAGCCCTACAAGCACTTTCCTCCGGTAAAAGGAGCTGACAGCGCGAAGTACCCAAAGATCGCGCACGTAGAAACGTCGGTCCAGAGACAGGGTGCGAACTACATGGGGCGTTACGTCGCCCAAGCGATTGCCCAGATTCCAGCGGATGAGATTGAGGCAGCTGCGCGAGGCGGCTACCCTGCGGCACTGGTTATCGTGGCACAGCCCTACCGCGATCAAATCGTCAGTCATCTTGAAAGCGCTGGGTACCGTGTCGACACGAGGCGTGACCCCGACGTCAAGCTCAGTCGGGAAGCTGGTCTATCGATTCTGAACGTGGATCGGCTCTCCAATCTCGCATGGCGCATCGTTCTCGGAGCAGACGCCCCTTCCTTTCTCAGGGACGCCATTGTCGCAACCGCAGACGGCCAGACCCGGCTTGTCGACGTGCTCCCAGATGATTATCGCAAGCGCGTGCTCGCTGAGGCTGATGTGTACGAGCCGCCAGAGGAACTAGAGGCTGAGGCAGGGACTCACGCACCAGCGGACGTTCCAACCGTCAAAGTGACTTCCTTTGAGGGAGCCAAAGGCCTCTCCGCACAACATGTGTACATCGCGGGCTTGCACAATGGCGAATTGCCGCATGATCCGGCTTCGATCAAAGATCTCGAGATTTGCAAGTTCGTCGTAGGGCTCACCCGGACACGCAAGAAGTGCGCTCTGATTCGCACCCGAAACTTCGCAGGCAACTGGAAGACGCCGTCCTCGTTCATCTCGTGGATTGACCCTGTTCGTCTGGAGTTCATCGAGGTTGATGCACAGTATTGGAAGCAGCAGGCGGGAGAGACGTCGGGGGGCTGACTCGCGGGCAACCAATGCGCGTCGGTCCAACAACAGCATGCAGCTGACGGCGCTTCGCGCCGCATCTGATGCTGGGCGTTAGGCCGCTCCTAAGGAGTCCATGCTAGAGATCATCCTCGCAATCTGTACCGTGTTGGGCGGCCTCGCCGCGGGGTGGTTCATCCTGGACAAAATCCGCACCGTCGACTGGCGGCAGTATCGCTGGCTCCACGGGACCGATCGGCGCCGAGTACTTCAGCGGGCGAACGGTCAGCCAGGGGAGCGGCCGTCTTGGCCCACGGGCCTGGAGCCGGACTTTCCTAAAGACCTTCGAAGGGCCGTGTTGCGGCAGTTTCCTGAGTATCGCCTCCCGCAGGCATCTGATATCTGCGGTGACTGGGCTCTCTTCGGGGATTCGACCACTCTTTTCCCCTTTATGTGCCGCGGGAGGTTTATTAGTGACATGGAGCACTACGCATGTTTCCTGCTTCCCAAGAACGGTCCAGGATTCAAGGTGGCCGTACTTTCTGGGGATTCAGAAGTCGAGCCCATTCATCTGACTGATGGCAGTTTCCCTCCTCACAACCTCTTCCTTCGCACAGTCGAGCCGGGTAACTACGCGACGGTCAAGGGAAAGGGCTACGGCTCATTTCAAGACGCCGACATCCCGAGGGTTCTTCGATTGCTTCGGGACGGCATCAACTTCGGCCAGTTCGAGAGCGCCGACTCCATCTTCTACTGGAAGCCTAAGAGGAAGAAGTTCGTTCAAGTACCAATGTCTGATTAGGGAACGGCCTAACAGTCACGGCTTCGGGGTCAAATCTTTCACGATTATCACCTTTACACGGAAAACCCGTGGGTGCTAGGGTGGGCGCATCTACGGGGTAAAGCGCCATGTCGAAGCGGCAGTTTATCGAAACTTCCGAAAAATGGCTTGGCCGCATCCAAACAATCCAGTGGCTTTATCCCATCGTCATTGGCGCCGCAGGCGCCGCCGTGGCGTTTCTAGGCGATATGCGCTGGCAATATATTTTAGGTTTTGCGGTCTCCGGCATCTTGATTGCGCTAGGCGTAGCACTGTTTATCCAAAATACGCAAATGATGGGGGCTTCAGCCGAACAAATTTCACGCGGAGAAGTTCGAGAAAAGGCGCGATCATCGCCACAATCAAAAAAGGCTGCCAGGACGCCTACTACTACCCCAGCACGAAAACTACTAGCGACAGAAGCCTGGAATGAATTTATTAAGTTGTCCGACGGAGAGCGAGAGGCATTAAAACAAATTTATCTCAATGGCAGCATGATGGAACGCGAGGTCAAAGACTTTATGAAAGCGCGAGGCTTTGTTGCTTACGAGATGGCATATCAGCCCATCGAACTTCGGACGGTGCTTGTCAAAAAATCGTTTGTTGGACGCTTATCCATTAATCCCCAATTTAAGGAAGTGCTTGGGGATCTGTTGTTGGGTGGAGCAGACTAAGAGGCCACAATGGCTTTGTATTCCACATTGGCCGACCCAATGAGCTTTAAGAGCGTATCGCGGAACAGATATGGATTCTCTCGGTTGTTGAACCGCCACTCTAGTTCATCGAGGTAGGCGTCAATATGCTTTGCGCTGATCTGAGACCGGAAGACGGGACAGACCGGAAGACGGGACAGATTTATTTTTAGGGAAAGATTGGGGTCGGAGTACTATTTCTGGCGGTTGAAACACATCGCCACGTAGTAATAGTCTTCTGACCCTGATTCTCCAGAATCGTATGAGAACCCCAATTGTTACGTTGATCGCATTTGGCCTATTCGAGGTGGCACGATGCAGGTAATTATTCAAGTGGCCTGTTCTGGCGGACGCAGCATGCGCGATCTCATTGCTCACGATCCCAAACTCGATGATTACGGACTCATCCTGTCGGAGACGAAGCGATCGACGAGACCAAGAGGCTGGACCAAACTTCACGGTAGTTATCGAGAGGGATTGCCTGGCGCGATTAACGTGCAATGGGACGCCGCATCGCGGGTCCTGCTTTGCCGAGTAATCACGAAGTCGCACAATGCAGGACCCTTGGCCGGGCGTCTTGTAGGGTACTTGTTGTCACGCCATCGACTCCGGCTTCAAGCAGTTCACATCGTGTATTCCCGACGCTGACTCGCCATGCCATACCTGACATTCATTGGACCGCACACCTCCGCACGAGATAACCCATCCGGGATCGCATCGCGCGGTTACTGGGTATTTCGGCGTGGGACGAACGTAGTAACACGTTGGGGTGCGGTCGAAATCATAAGGGGCCGTCGTTACGCGGTGCGCTGGCGTCATGGATGGCGTGAGAAGGTCCACCGACGCAAGAGCATCACTGCCGCAATGCAACTACTGGCCGAATTGCTGTACGACTTTCAGCGACCGTCCCATGGATACAAGCTTATGCGCAGGGGCTCGCGCATTCGGCCGCCCCCTCGAAGCTGAAGTGGGTAGCTGTGCCGCTTTAACAGGCGTTAGGCTGCTCGTCGGCGAATTTAGATGAAGCTCTTGGCTGTCAATATTGGGGGGCCACGGGAGGTCGAGTGGCGAGGGCAGCGCGTTTGGACGTCCATCTTCAAGACGCCGGTGCCCGGCCGCGTACGCGTGGGACGTCTCAACATCGAGGGCGATCGTCAATCGGATTTATC
>Ga0214473_10009319_pt1 | contig 11601 bp, 14 predicted proteins | sample RVTome_7_FD_203509 | JGI IMG/M metagenome (GOLD analysis project Ga0214473, IMG submission 203509) | Soil microbial communities from uranium-contaminated site in the Upper Colorado River Basin, Wyoming, United States - RVT98D197 | ecosystem: Environmental > Terrestrial > Soil > Contaminated >...
CATCACTTCCGCGAGCACCATCTTCTGCCCGAGGTCGTAGTTCTCCTTCACCACCGAGGTGAAGCCGTACTGATCAATGGCCTCGCGCCGCTCCGCGTCCGCCAGTTCCAGCAGCCGTTGGCCGGCCTCGGCGGGCAGATCGAAGTGCCGCTCCAGCACCATCTCCAGGTGGGCGTGCTCCTCGGCCGAGAACTCCCCGTCGGCCCACGCGATCTCCAGCAGCAGGGCGCACGCGGCCAGGTGCACGGGGTCCACCTCGGGGGCGCGAGCGCTCGGCGGGGTCTCGTCAGCCGCGCCCTCCGGGGCGGGGGGCGCCGGCAAGGCGAACAGCTTGCGGACGGCATCGAGCAGCATGGCGGCTCCGGGTGGCGGGTGCGAGGCCGTACAATGTGCCGGCCGGCCAGCGGGCCGCGCAACGGCCCGACCCGCCTTTCGCGCGGCGGATCCTACGCCCATCCTTGCTACACCTTTTATCCAGGGAATCTCATGCGACGTCCCCTTTGCCGGAACTCGTTCATCCTGGCGCTCGCGGCCGTGGCCGTGCTCGGCGCTCCGCGCGACCTGCAGGCGCGCCAGTCGGCGGAGCCGCCCGCGACGGTCGTCTATCTCGTGCGGCACGCGGAGACCACCGGCGCGGCGGGCGGTGATGCGCCGCTGTCCGCGGAGGGGCAGGCACGCGCGGCGCTACTCGCGCGCACCCTTGCCGATGCCGGCATCACGCGCGTCTTCACCACCCCGTACCGGCGCACCACCGGCACGGCGGCGGCGGTCGCCGACGCCCTGGCGCTGGACGTGGAGCGTTACGATCCGCGTAACCCGGGGGAGATGCTGACGGCGGTGCGCGGCACGGGGCGCTTCCTGGTGGTGGGCCACAGCAACACGGTCCCCGACCTCGTGGCGGCGCTGGGGGGCACGCCCGGCGAACCCATCAGCGAGCACGAGCACAACCGCCTCTACGTCCTGGTGCTGCACGAGGGCGGCGCGACCACGACGCTGCTACGCGTCGGCACGCCCCCCACGGCGGTGGGCGATCAGGTGGAGCCGAACCGGTGGCGGCCGGGTACTAGCGTCCGGACACCCACACCGTCGAGCCAGCCCGTATGGGCGGCACGGCGCATGTACGACCGACCCCCGCACATGGAGAAGCAATGAAGTACTCTGCGATCGTCCTGAGTATGGCCCTGGTAGCCGCGCCGGCCGCGGCCCAGGGACACGACCACGGCACCATGGGTGACGCCGCGCCCGCCCAGCAAGGCGAGCATTGCGCCCTCATGATGCTCGGCGGCGCGCCCCTCATGGGCGCCATGCACGCCGGCCCCCATGCGGTGCTGCAGCGCGGCGAGGCGCTGGGGCTCAGCGCCGCGCAGCGGACCGAGCTGGAGGCGCTTCAGGGGGCCATGCACGCGGGCGTCCACGGCCACCTCGAGGCCGGGCGCACGGCGCAGGATGAGGCCGCCGCCATGGTCGGGGCGGCCGGTTTCGACGCACAGGCGTACGAGGCAAGGCTGCGCGCGGGCGCTGATCACGTGGTGCAGGCCCAGGTGGCGGCCACCGGCTTCACGACCGCCACGCGTGAGCTCCTGACGCCCGAGCAGCGGGCGCAACTCGCGGAAGCTCATGGCATGATGGGTGGCATGGGGCACGAGGGCATGGGCCATGAGGGAGCAGGCCACGAGGGCATGGGCCACGAGGGTATGATGCAGGGCGGCATGATGGGCATGATGCAGCAGTGCATGAGCATGCACGGCGGCGGACACTGACCCAGCCTCCCGTCGAGGTGACGTGCCTCCTGGACGGGCGGCTGCTCGCCGCCCGTCTGGAGGCGCGCCTGGCTCCCCGGGCAGCGCGCGTGGCCATGCGGCTGGGACGCGTGCCCACGCTGGTTTCCGTACTCGACGGTGCGCACGCCGCATCGCGCCGGCAGGCCGCGCTCAAGGCCGCCGCGGCGGAGCGGGCCGGCATGCGGGTGCTCGTGGAGGCGTTGCAGCCCGAGTCGGACACGCAGGCCACCAGCACCGTGCTCGAGCGCCTGGCCACGGATCCGGGCGTGGACGGCATCCTCCTGCAGTACCCCCTGCCGGCCGCGGTGGACGGCGACGCCGCCGCCGCGGCACTCGCCCCCGACAAGGACCTGGACGTGTCCGGGCCGGCCGCGCTCGCACGCTTCGCGGCTGGCGGCCCGGCTCCCGCCGCCGCGGCCGCGCTGATGGCACTCTTCCGCCACTACGGCATCCATGTGGCCGGCCTGCCTACCCTGGTAGTGGGCCGCGGCACGCTCCACGACCAGCCCTTTGCCGTCCGGCTGAGGCGCGCCGGAGCCCGGGTAGCGTGTGTGCCCCCCGATGATCCCGCGCTCCCGGCCCAGCTGGGCACCGCGCGGCTCGTGGTGGCGGCCGTGGGCAGCCCTGGCGCCGTGGCCGCCCGCCATCTGCAGCCCGGCACGGTGCTGGTGGACGCGGGCTACTTCAACGCGGGCGGCCTGGGAGACGTGGATCTCACCGACGCGCCGCCGCTGCACGCGCTCGTGCCCGCGCCAGGCGGGATCGGCCCCATGACGGTGGCGGTGCTCCTGACGCGCACCCTGCGCGCCGCGGAGCACTCCCCACGCGCGTGACGGATGTGGCCGTCCCGATCACCGGGCCGACTTCGAGGCGGGCCGGGATTCCTTGCTGGAGCGGGCGCTCAGCGGTCTTTGAGCCCGGCCGGATTCAGCTACCTTCCGTTGCCTCGTCCGGCGCCGGGGTGAGCCCCTCCGCCCGCCGCTCCCAGCGCTCCTCGTCGGCTTCCCGGGCCGGCCGGTACAGGATCACGTGGGCGCGTTCCAGCGTGACCAGCCCGCCGTCGATCAGACGGTCCAGCTCCGGCAGGATGCCGCGGATGCGCTCTTCCGTTTCCACCACCTCCACGACGATCGGCAGATCCAGCGAGAGCCGCAGCACCCGATCGATGTGCGGGCGCGCGCTGGCTCCGAATCCGGCGATGGCCCGCAACACGGTAGCACCGGCAAAGCCCCGCTCGCGGAAGGTCAGGAGCAGCGCCTCATGGAGCGCCTTGCCGGCGTACGGACCGTGCCGCGCGCGATCGTTTTCCCCGATGTAGATGCGCATGAGGGTGCGCTCTCCCTCGAATCGATGCTGCATGGTCAGCCTCCTGTCCTGAGGAGCACGGCCGCCGCGGCGGCGCCGGCCAGCACCGCCACGACGCCCGCCACCAGGCTGCCCAGCGCGTAGCCGGCCGCGGCCCGCCAGGCGCCCTCCTGGAAGAGTCCCACGGTCTCGAACGCCAGTGTGCTGAACGTGGTGAAGGCGCCGGCGAAGCCGATCCCCAGGAAGACCCGCCACGCGGTGGCGGCGCTCACGTCCTGCAGATAACGGAAGAGAAAGCCTACGAAGAGGGCGCCCGCGACATTCACGGAGAAGGTGCCCCACGGAAAGAGCCCGGCGCGCGCCTGCACCCACCCGCTCATACCGAAGCGGGCCAGCGTGCCGAGCGCTCCGCCCACGGCCAGATAGAGGATGTTCATGCCGCAAGAGAACGGGCCGGGGGCCCGCCGGGCAAGCTGGCACCGGGGGGCCGAATTGCCGCCGCGTTCGGCCGCGGCTACACCCGACTAGCCGCCAACCACCCGCTTGAGCAGCGTTCCGGCCGGAATGCGCGTACTGGCGCTGGTCACGTGGTTGATGAGCGCCAGTTCCTCCAGGGGGATCACCGACGGGTAGCGCTCGTTGTACGCGCCCAGCGTCATGGCAGCCGGCAGTTCCACCACGGTGATCCGGTTCGGCTGCGCGTTCAGGACGCTGCTGTCCGTCACGCGCGCGAAGCTCTCGAACACCCCCGCGAAGGAGCGCTCCCAGCGATCGAAGCTGTCCGCGCCGGTGATGGCCAGGAGCTGGTAGGTATTGCCCCCATAGGAGATGAAGCGCACCGCGCCGGCCAGGGTGCCCTGCTGCGTGGCCGCCTGGAAGAGGCCCGTGGCGGAGGGGTTGCCGTTGGTGGTGCCACGGGTGCTCGACAGCGTGCGGATGCCTTGCTGCCCCAGGAACTGCTGGAGCGCCGCATCCGGGCTGCCTTCCGCCAGCTCCAGGACGATCTGCGCGTCCTGTTGCGGGCTCACCGCCACCACGGCGCGCGGCAGATTCTGCTTCTGCCACCCGTCCGGGAACTCCATCTGGAAGGCCAGGTCGGGGTGCAGGAAGACGTTGTTTCGGAAGAAGCCGTTGCGGGGGTTCTCGCCGTAGACCAGCCCGTCGATGCGTCGCAAGTAGGTGGCGTGCCCGACTTCCAGCCCCACGAGCCGCTGTTCCACCTCGGCGATCATGGCGCCGATGTTCTCGATGCGCTCCGCGGGCGCCGGGTGCGTGGAGGCCCAGGACGGCACGGGGCTCGACCCCCGCTGCTCACCGATCCGCTGCAGCGCCGCGAAGACGTCATCCATCTCGCGGACGTCATAGCCGGCGTTCAGGGCATAGCGGAAGCCCAGTTCGTCCGACTGGCGCTCGTCATCCCGGCCGTACTTGAGGAAGAGCAACTGGAAGCCTGTCCCGAGCAGCTGGCCACCGATCCCCGCCAGTGCGGGCACGAACACCGAGCCGAGCCCCATGCCCAACTGAGCCAGCTGGGCGTTGCTCATCTGGTTCACGGAATGACGCGCCGTGATGTGGCCGATCTCGTGCCCCAGGACGCTGGCCAGCTCGGCTTCCGACTCCATCAGCGCCATCATGCCCCGCGTCAGGAAGACGGGGCCGCCCGGCAGCGCGAAGGCGTTGGGCGTGGCGTCCTCCACCACCGCGAAGGACCAGGGCAGGTCGGGCCGCTCCGAGGCGGCCGCCAGGCGCTGACCGATGCCGTCCACATAGCGCTGGAGCGCCTGGTCCTCCACCAGCCCCAGGCTCTGGACCACCTGCTGAGCGCCCTGCTGCCCCATCTGGATCTCCTGCGATTCGGAGATCAGGGCCAGTTCGCGCTCCCCGGTGACCGGGTTGCGGGCGCAGGCGTGTACGGAGGAAACGGCTACCGCCAGGAGCAGCAGCCGGCCGGAGGCGGCCCATGCGCGCCGGGCGCGCGGGCGGGGTCGGGACGATCCGCGTGTGTTGCTCATGCGAAGGGGCAAGAGCATGGTCCGTGCCGCGCGCGCGGGAGGCGGTCAGGGCCGCAGGACCGCGCTGTCCGCCGGCGCGGGCTGCGCGTGGCGGCGCAGGAAGGCGCGGATGCTGTCCCGCTCCTCCGCCCGCGGCGGCAGCAGCCCCGCCGCGGCGATGTGCGCCTCCATGCGGGCCAGGAGCGGTTCCCAACCGGACGCCGTGCGCAGCGCGGGATCGGGCGCCGCGTGGCAGGCGCCGCACTTGTTCATGAAGATGCGGAAGGTGGCACCGCCGTGCTCCGCGGCGTAGTCCTCCATGTCCAGCGGTCGTGGTGGGTTCAGGATGCGGGTGCTCACTCCCGCAGCCGGCGCGCTCCTGCCGCCGCCCAGGTCGGTGGCGCGCAATTCGCCGAGGGATTCCCAGCGGTCCGGCTGATCGCCGCCGCAGCCCGCCAGGAACATCGGCGCCACCACGAACAACGCTGCCGCCACGAAGACGGACGGCGCGCCCCGGAGGACGCGCCGTCGAAGGTCGCTTACACGAGCCCCCGGCTCAGCCGGCACCGTAGATTCCGTCCACGGTCTGGCGGATCTCCTTCAGCGACTTGCCTTCCTTGTGCAGGCGGTACGCCATGGCCGCCTCGGTGAGGCAGACATCACAGCCGGCGCCGTGATCACTCTTGAAGCAGTCCAGCAGGGAGTAGTGATCGGAGTGCTTGGAGCAGTCACAGTAGCAGTAGAGCCCGTCCAGCACGTCGGGGATCTCGGCGGCCTGGGTGTAGACCTCGGCGATGCGCGGGTAGGCCGCGTAGCGCTCCGGCCCCACGACCTGCGCCGCCTGTACGGTGGTGGCATCGGCGCGCGGCTCGGGGTGGGAGCCCTGCGCCTCGCTCGCACCCACCATCACCACGCCCACGAGGCCGGCCATGATGAGGCCACCCACGAGCATGGCCCTGAGCGCCCCGCCCTTGGAGTTGCCTTGCGCCGAGCTGCGCCGCTGGTGCTGTGCCATCGATCCTCCGGGATGAGTTGTGTGGAAACGCTGCTCCCCAATACCCAGCATAAGGCGGTGCGATCCCCCCGCGCGAGCGTGGCGCGCACGTCGCGGAACTTTCCGGGCTGCTTCGTGGGGCCTATTCCCACGCAGCCGCGCGCCGCGTTGGTACCGGTTCTTGCATGCTGCGGGGGCATTCGGCACACACCAGGCCTAACGGAGGAACACATGGCAGCGGAAGCGGGTCCGGCGGAAGACTTCGACCTGGACATGGATCAGCTGGGGTCGGTGGCCGCGGGCGCCATCCTCTTCTTCGGTGGACTGGTGCGCGGCGGCTTCCTGGGCAAACTGGCCGCGCTCGGCGGTGCCGTCCTGGCGGTGCACGGCCTGCGGACCGCCGCGCGGTATGAGGAGCACCCGGGTGGGGCCGCGCGGGGTGACTGGGAGCACTCAGCGGCGGGCCAGGAAGCGCGCCAGGGGGGGTACTACCGCCGGGTGGATCCGGACGCCGCCGAGGACGTGGTGAGCGAGGCGTCTGACGAATCCTTCCCCGCCAGCGACTCGCCCTCCTGGACGGCCAGCACGGGTACCGGGTAAGCAGCCGCTCGCGCCCGCTGTCCCCGGCTCAGGCCGGTAGCCACGCCCGGCGCCGCGTCCACGGCGCCGGGCGTGTGCGCGTCACCACCCCGAGCGCTCCGCCAGCCGCGTGATGTGCGCCAGATGGTGCCGCGAGTGCCAGGCGTAGAGTTCCAGCAGGTCCCCTGCGCGGAAGGTGACGTTCTCGGCGGGGTGGGTCCACGGCCGGGCCAGCGCGGCCTCGTCGACCGCAGCCATGGTGGCCACCCAGCGGGCATGGACGCCGGCCAGAAAGTCCAGTGACGGCTGGATGGGGCCGTGCTTCGCGAAGGGCAGCTCCGCCCAGGACGCCTCGTCGTAGGGACGGATCGTGGGATTGTCCTCGGTGAGCGCCAGGCAGCAGCGCACGTAGCCGTTGGCGTGGCTGTCGGGCAGATGGTGGACCACCTGCCGCACCGTCCAGCCACCCGGGCGGTAGGGGGTGTCGAGTTGCCCGTCATCGAGGCCGCCGACCGCCTCCGCCAGGCGCGCCGGCAGCGCGGCGATCTCCGCGAGCCACTCCGCCCGCTGGGCCGCTGTGGGTAGGGCCGTACTCATCCGCCGCCCCACCGGATAGCGGAGGTCTTCCAGTTCAGTTGAATTCGTGGGCGCCTGCACGCGTGGCTCTCCGGATCAGGATGGCTCCTCGATGATCTCCGCCGTCCAAAATGGTCGGCGTCGTGGACCCAACCTGCCCCGTGCCGTACATTCGCGCCATGGAGAACACCGATTCCCCACGGGATGAGAGACCGCGGCTGAGGCTCACGCAGCTCAGCCACGGCGCGGGCTGAGCGTGTAAGCTCGGCGCCGCCGAGCTGACGCAGGTCCTGCGTCATGTGGTTCCCGTCGACGATCCCCGCGTGATGGTGTCCGCCGCCATGGGGGATGACGCCGCCGTCTACCGGATCGCGCCCGACCGCGCGCTGGTGGCCACGGTGGACTTCTTCACGCCCGTCGTGGACGACCCGTTCGACTTCGGCCGCATTGCGGCCACGAACGCCCTCTCGGACATCTACGCCATGGGGGCCCGGCCGCTCTTTGCCCTGAATCTGCTGGGCTTTCCCCGTGAGCACCTGGGCGAAGGCATCCTGGAGGAAATCATCCGGGGCGGCCAGGAAGTCATGCGGGAGGCCGGCGCGCTGGTGCTCGGCGGCCATTCGGTGGAGGATCCCGAGCCGAAGTTCGGTTACTGCGTGGTGGGGGAGGTGGCGCCGGCCGACCTGGTCACCAATGCCGGCGCCCGGCCCGGGGACCTGCTGGTGCTCACCAAGCCCATCGGCACGGGGGTGATCGCCACGGCCATCAAGGCGGGCGTGGCCCGGGAGGACGCCATCATGAACGCCCTCTCCTGCATGACCACACTCAACCGGGACGCCGCCGTGGCCATGCGGGAGGCGGGCGCCCACGCAGCCACGGACGTGACCGGCTACGGGCTGCTCGGCCACCTGCACGTCATGCTGCGCGCCAGCGGCGTGGCCGCGCGCATCCACGCCAGCAGCGTCCCGTTCCTGCCCGGCGCCATCGAGCTGGCGCAGGAGGGGCACGTGCCGGGCGGCACGCGGCGCAACGCCGCCGACCGCGCGGAGGACGTCACCTTCGAGCGCCCCCTGCCGGATCCCGTGCGCACGCTGCTCTTCGACGCGCAGACCTCGGGCGGCCTGCTCATTGCCGTGGCTCCCGATCTGGCCCAGCGCCTCACGCACGCACTCGGCCGGCTGCGCGCGCCCGCTTCCGCCATCATCGGTGAGGTCCGGGAGGGCACACCCGGTAGCATCTCGGTCGTACCGTAGGCGCGCCGGCCACCCCTGGCCGCGCCCCCGTCTTCCAGGAGGCCCGATGGGCCGCAGGCGCCTCGTAGTACTGCTCGGGCTGGCCCTGGCCGCGGCGACCGGCACCGAGCCCACCGCCGCCCAGTTCGGCCGCGCCGGCCAGACGCGCGCCATGAGCCGCATGGACGTCCGCGCCGGCGTGGCCGCGGCACTGCTGCGCGGTGACGCCGGCCGCTTCCTGGACGACGGCTACGGCGTGGACGCGAGCGTGCGGCTGCGCGTGGATCGCAGGGAGCGCCTGTCGCTGCGCGGGGACGCGGCTTGGATCCCGCTCGGGGATAACCGGGACGAGGCCTCCGGCCGCCGCGGCTCCAACCGGCTGCTCGTGGCCGGCGGGGGTCCCGACCTGGCGCTCCGCGTGGGCTGGTTCGAACCCTATCTGCGCCTCTTCGGCGGCATGGTGAAGAACTACATGGAGGTGACGCTGGCGGACGGCACGGGCGCCACCGACACGGACACCGCCCTGGCCTGGGGCGCAGGCGCCGGCGTGCGGGTCTTTCTGGCGGGAACGCGCTGGCCCGTCTCGCTGGACGTGAGCGGGCTGCTCGTGGATGGCGGCGAGCTGCTCTTTGCCCACGCGCCGGGCACCACTCCGATGCCCGGCGGCGGACTGCAGAGCCAGCTCCTGGCCGACGTGGGCATGGTGCTGCTCTCCGCCGGCCTGAGCGTGGGGCTCTTCTAGCGGCTACATGTGGATGACCCGCCCGAGCGCGGCCAGCGCCGCCTCGGCCACCGCCTCCGACAGGGTGGGGTGCGGGTGCATGGCGGCCTCCATCTCCTCCACCGTGGTCTCGAGGTGGCGGCCCAGGATGAACTCGCCGATCAGCTCGGAGGCGCTGGGCCCCACGATGTGAGCGCCGAGCACCTCGCTGTACTTCTTGCCGCGGATGATCTTGACGAAGCCCTCACTCTCACCGGCGGTGCGCGCGCGCCCGTTAGCGCTCCACGGGAAGGTGCCCACCTCGTAGTCCACGCCCTTCTCCTTGGCCTGCGCCTCGGTCAGCCCCACGGACGCCACCTCGGGGTGGCAGTAGGTCACGCTGGGGATGTTGTCGTAATCCACCCAGCCGTGCCCCTGCCCGGCGATGTGCTCCACGACCTTGATGCCCTCGTGGGAGGCCTTGTGGGCCAGGAGGGGTGGCTTGGCGCAGTCGCCTATGGCATGGATGCCCTCGGCCGTGGTCTGCAGGTGATCGTCCACCTTGATGAAGCCCTTCTCGGTCTTCACGCCGGCCTTCTCCAGCCCCAGATCGTCGATGATGGGGGCGCGACCGACCGCCATGAGCACGCGGTCCACCTGGATCTTCTGCACCTTGCCGTCGGCCGCCTTCACCTCGAGCGTGACGCCCTTCCTGGTGACGGTGGCCTTCTCCAGCCGGGCGTCGGTGAGAATGTCCATGCCCCGCTTCTTGTAGGACCTGGCCACCACCTCCGCGCAGTCCTTGTCTTCGAGCGGCAGCACCTGCGGCAGCGCCTCGATGATGGTGACCTTGGAGCCGAAGGCGTTGAAGACGTCGGCGAACTCCATGCCGATGGCCCCCGCGCCCACGATGGCAATGCTCTTCGGCGCCTCTGGCGCGAAGACCGCCTGGTCGGAGCTCCACACCCGGTCGCCGTCGATCTCCAGCATGGGCAGGGACTTGGGCCGCGAGCCCGTGGCCAGGATGATGTGCTTGGCGGTGAGCGTGCGCTCGCCGTCCTTGCCCTCGACCACTACCGTACCCTTGCCACCCAGCCGCGCCCAGCCGCTCACCTGCTCGATCTTGTTCTTCTTGAAGAGGAAAGCCACGCCCTTGGCGCCCTGGTCGGCCACCTTCTTCGCGCGCTTGGCCGCGATGGCTATGTCCAGGGTGACCTCCCCCACGTTCACGCCAAAGTCCTTGAGCTGGGGCGCCTTCTTTGCGTACTTGGCGCTCTCCAGCATGGCCTTGGTGGGGATGCAGCCCACGTTGTTGCACACGCCGCCGAGCGCGCCCGCCTCCACGCACGCCACGCGCATACCGAGTTGCGCCGCGCGAATGGCGGCCACGTAGCCGCCCGGACCGGAACCGATCACCACGATATCGAAGCTGTCTTTGTCCGCCACGTTCATTCCTCGGATCTGGGGTCTGCCGGATGGGCGGCAAGGTAAGGGCCAGCGGGCGTGGCGGACAACGGGGCGGGCGGGGCGGATTGCCGTCTCGCGCACGGGCCTCCACAATTCACTTTTCAAGCGACGTCTCCCGGAAGCACCAGGAGTACATTGGAAATCGTCGTTCTGCTCGGCACCGCGCTGCTGCTTGGTGTGCTGCACAGCCTGGAGCCCGACCACCTGGCCGCCGTGAGCGCCTTCGTGGTGCGCCGGCCGGCGCGTCGTGAAGCCCTGGGCTACGGGCTCCGCTGGGCCGCCGGCCACGGCGGCGTGATCCTGCTGGCCGGCAGCGCGCTGGTCCTGCTGCGCATCAACGTGGACGCGGCCGTGGGGCACTGGCTGGAGCGGCTGGTGGGCGTCTCGCTCGTCCTGCTCGGCGGCTGGGTGCTGCTCACCGCGCGCACGCTGCACGCCCACTTCCACCGGCACGAGGACGGTACGGCGCATGTGCATCTGCACGCGCATCCGGAGGAGGTGCTGGCGGCGGGTAGGCACCAGCCGCACCACCACCGGCACGCCGTCACGGCCATCGGCGCGCTGCACGGCCTGGCCGGCACGGCGCCCGCCGTGGCGCTGATCCCGCTGGTGGGCCTGGACTCCCTGGCGGTGTCCACCGCCTACCTGCTGGTATTCGGAGTGGGCACGGCCGTGGCCATGGGGCTCTACGCCATGTTCGCGGGGGTGGTGGCCGGCCATGCCGCCGTGCGCTCGGAGCGGCTCGGGCGGGCGCTGGCGCGGGTGGCGGGGCTGGGCACGGTGGTGGGGGGGGTGGTGTGGCTGCTGGGGTGAGTGTGCCATGCGCCCGGCGCCGCGCATGGCGCCGAAGCCGCCGCGCGGTTAGTTGATGGCTGGCCCCTCCAGATCGTAGACCACCACCGTGACCACGTCGAATTCGTCTCGTTCGATGCCGAGCACGTAGCCGGACCCCACGTCCTGGACGGTGAACCCGGCC
>Ga0214473_10009320_pt1 | contig 11601 bp, 9 predicted proteins | sample RVTome_7_FD_203509 | JGI IMG/M metagenome (GOLD analysis project Ga0214473, IMG submission 203509) | Soil microbial communities from uranium-contaminated site in the Upper Colorado River Basin, Wyoming, United States - RVT98D197 | ecosystem: Environmental > Terrestrial > Soil > Contaminated >...
ATAAGTAACCTTTTCTTGTGGAACATTTGCAATTTGATTAACTATTTCCTCAGAGCATATAACAAATAATCTGCAGTTATTCTTTGAGGCTTCTCTAATAAAAGTTTCAACCGGTTCCAAATCTTTAGTTTTAAATGGAAGACATAAAGTTGCAGTTTTAATTTCGTTTAAGCCTTTGCTTGCTGTTCCGTAAATGGTCAGTTCCTCATGTAGCATATCCGGTTTTAATACAAGGTTTTTATATCCGAACTTGGTGAATAAAGTTTTGGTCATTCGTCCGATATTATCAAGCGAATCTTCAAATAAATCGCCCATCAATAAATCAATATCGGGTTTTTGATTTTTCATCGATCTTGTATGTTCTATGCCAAGAATATCCAGCCAATCCTCGTTACTGATTAAACTATAAATGGTTTCATTAGATAAAAACTCCATTAAGTTTTTGGTTAGTAAGCCCCTTTCCCTAAGAGTTTCTCTGATGTTAATTTCTATAAAATTATTTCCGAAATAGTTAATCACATTTACACTTTCCGCAAATTGATTAAGCTGTTCTGAATTCATTGTTTTATCTTCATAGTGCCATTGTGCAATAGGGTTCCACCATTGGTCAAAATGAATTAGATATGATGCTTCGGGAATCTTAACTTTTACACTAGCTGCTGTAAGTCCGGCAAGCATTACACTAATTTTGCCTTCTTTTCTAAATGTATTTGCCGAATTTTCAAGTTCCTTTAACGGTACACCGGATTGATAAAGAACATAACGTATCTGATTGCTTTTTAACAGCCGTTCTATTTTTTGTATTCCTTGTTTATCATACTGTGAAAATATAATACATTTCTTACCTGAGGCTATTATTGATTCGAGTTGATCCAACAATAACTCGGATTTGGGACTAGTTTCTTTGTGAGCAGAAAAGTTCGATAATTGTTTTATTTGGTGAATTAAAGTAAAAATGTTGGATTGAATTATGAACGGATTACCACTTTTAACTAATTCGAAGATTCGTTTCTGGCCTTGTAACAGAGTGTTCTCAAATTCTTGTAGTTGTTCAAGATCTAATTCAGGCCAAAAGTCATTTCGAACTATACTAGGAAGAATATTTCCTAAAGTTTGCTTCGTTCTGTTCAGCGAAGCATCTATTTTTTCAAATCCAACGAGATGGTCTCTTAGTTTCGGAATAAGCCTTTCTTCAATTATCTGCGAAGGTAAGCTGGTGAGCACCCATTGATATTTGCATTGAGGAAAGTTAAACAGTTTCTCAGTTTGAACGTGATTGTTTACAAGATATTGTGCCTCATCTAGTATTAAACATTCTATATCACTATAAATATTCTCCATCGAAGTATTGTTTAACCAATCAATTAATGTGTCATAATCAATGATGAATATTTCAGTATCTTTAAAAGCTCCTGCCTTATATTCGTTATTTTCTTTAATTGTTGCGAAGTTAAGCCCTGTATCCAATTCGTAAATTTGGTTCTCCCATCCCTCGGAATTCTTTATATGCTGGCATACTTTTTTATCTCCGATATGTAAATGAGGACAAACGATTAGTGCTTTTTTAATAACGCCTTGTTTTATAGCAGCATATAAAGCATGAATGGTTTGCGATTTTTTATCAAGCCCCAATTCATCAGATAATAAAACCGTTTTATTGCTTAGTAGCAGTTTGATTCCTTCTTTTTGATAGGGCAGAAGACCAGCAATGTTGTCCTCAACTTTCTCAAGATTGATTTTTTTCTCTTCAATTTTTTCGTGAACCTTTTGGGGTCTAATTCCGCCATCTTCTTTTTTAACCTTAATTTTTTGAAGCTTTTTCTTTGGTTCCTCAAGCTCTATTGGAATTAGCTCACTTAAGATACCGGGATTACTAATCTTTAATTTTGGTAATTGTTCCTTATTATGAATTTTATTTATTGAAGCTTTTTCTAAAACAGTAAATTTGAATGGATTTAACTTTGCCTCCTGGGCGTGAAGATTTTTAAGGTGATATAGTGATATGCCTAGTTTATCTAAAGGAGCTAATTTAACCTTGTAATGTTTTGCTTTCTCATTTAGTGCTTCTATTGGTACTGAACGGATTTTTTTAGATCCCGACTTATCGAGTTGTTCCATTATCTGATCGATAGCAATTATTGGAATATTTTTTAATTTCGGCTTCTTCTTAAGGGGATTAAATGATATTGCAAGGTATTTTTTTTGGGGATTAGATCTTAGCACATTAAGATTTACTATTTTATCAAGAGGTGCAGCAGAAGGCAGATTAATTGTGCAGTCAGAAAGTTCAGGTTTGGTGACAAGACAATCTTGCTTGAAGGAATCGACTTTCTGTAATTCAGCACAATATTTTTTAACTATAACTTCTATGGGCTCAAGCTTGTCTGATTTACATTTAGGTGTAAGACAGATAGTCTCTTCCTTTTTATCCTTTTTTGTTCTAAGAAATATTTTTTTTTCTTTGTAAAAAACTGATGATAGAAAGCATAATCTTACTGTATCGGGATTAAAAATTGTAATTTTTTGAGGATAGGTTTTTGGAAAGGTGAAAAAGATCTTGAATGATTTCTTTTTAGGTATTATAACATTTCTTATCTGCTCTGAGATCTTAAATTTAGTCAGTGTAAATTTTTTTACTTGATAGAGCGAAGGTAATTCAAATGCACTAAAATTCTCTACATTCGATATATTAATACGCGGTTTGGGAAATCTTTCTAAATATATTTGCGGTTCTTTAAGCCATTTAGACCACTGAAATTGTTCTGGATCTTCAACGGTTGCTATTGCGTCTGCAACAGACTTTCGTATTTTTTTGTACATCGAGTCTATTCATTGGTTTTCTGAAGATGAACTTGTTCACAAGCTACTTTTAACCTACTAAATGGTTCAATTAAATTTCTTTGTTCGGAAATTGAATTCAATAAATCTCTAATCTGGGGAAGTTCGGCCTCATATTTTGGTGATGTCTGAATAAAGAACTTTTGTCCGGTGCCTTTGAATGACTTAATTTCTTCAGTACCATTTTGAGGTGGGGACTGGTTTTCATCTTGCGAAAATATTTGGATTACTCTTATACCCTGTTTATTGTTAACGCCTAAAAACAATGGATCTTTCACCAATATCAAATCGAGTTCTTCATTTAGTGCAGTAATTAATGGCAGAGAAATGAGTTCAACCAGAACATGCTCAAGCAGCACATCACCATAAAGCGTTTTTTGGAAATTTGTAGTTTTGATTGGAGCAGTCACTCTAAATTCCAAGGGTTTGGTTTCACCATCAGTAACCAGAATCGCACCCATCACGCCGCTGGTCTCATCTAATGTCAAACTCTCTAAAAAGCCAATTTTTGCAAGATTCATTAAGAACTCCGTTAATTTAAATATGGTACAAAATTAATTTGATAATTATGACCGTCATTTGGATCATTTGAATTATTATAACAATTGTCAGTCAAGCATTCTAGCAATCAGCTCATTGCCGATAATAAGCTTCATCGTTATTTTGGAGCAATTTATATGCCGATTGAATTAATCTGAGAAATTGATGGTAATTGCGTTTTTATAATTATTTGGTATAAATTAGCATATAAATTTTGCCTTTTGGATGTAATTGGCGCTGCGAAAGAGTTCAAAATGAAAATGAAGAAAATGGGGCTATCATTTCAACTTTAATAAATTCGATTTTAAGATTCAACTAAGCTTTTCACTATAACATTTTTTGAAATAAGTAATCCCAAAACTGATTTTATTTTATACCTTTTTTGCTTATATATTTCTAAATTATCATTGTAAAAACTATCAGAATATTTATTAATCAGGTTTTTTGTTTAATCTGATGATAATCCATTTTATTTAGGTTAAGATTGCATTTCAACTACAAAATCTTGCTGCTAACATTTTTGTGTGTTGTATTCGCACACCCGCAAAAAAAAATCAACCAGCAAAAGAATGATTTTTCCGGAAAGGCATTAATTTCACTTGGCGGAATTATGACACTTGGTCAAAGCGATTACAGCAATGGTAAAATTGGTTTTGGTGCTACGGCGATCGCTCAATATTTCATTCCAACAAATTCTCCGACATTTTTTGGATTAAGATTTTTCTTCGGTGGTCAAAGTGTTAGAGGGAGTGATAAGTTTAAAGAGCCCACCGAATTTATTACTGATATGTACTTTTTAGGTGGCGGCTTAACTTTGGGTTACACTTTTGATTACGAGTTTTTCCCTTATCTTTACGGGGGAATATCAAATTTGTGGTTTACCCCAAAGGATATAAATGGTAAAAAATTATTGAGTAATAGCTCTATTTCTTATCCTGCCTCCACAATTGTTTATGATACAGAAGTGGGCTCTCACATTATGTTGAAAAAAAACTTGAGCTTGTTTTTTGGTTTCGGGTTTCATTTTGTACAAAATGATAATATCGATAATTTGAACGCAGGGCGTCGAGAAGATTTTTATTACTCGGGAAAACTTGGACTTTCTATCGCATTGTTTGGTAAAAAGGATTCAGATGGCGACGGTATTTGGGATACCGATGATGCTTGTCCTTCTAATCCTGAAGACTACGACGGTTTCCAGGATGAAGACGGATGCCCTGAATATGATAATGATGGCGATGGGATTACGGATGAAAAAGATAAATGCCCGAATGATCCAGAAGATTTTGATGGATTCCAGGATGACGATGGTTGCCCAGATTTAGATAATGATGGCGATGGATTGCCAGATAGCCTAGATGCCTGTCCTAATGAAGCAGAAAATTTTAATGGTTTTGAAGATGAAGATGGATGTCCGGATATTTTGGATAATCTTCATCGTCTGTTAGACACCGATAAGGACGGCATTCCAAATTATCTTGACAAATGCCCGGATCAAGCAGAAACATATAACGGTTTTCAAGATGATGATGGTTGTCCTGATACGATAATGGTAAACGATACATTATCTATTAAGCAGATAGTTTTTGAGGGCATTAAATTATTTGATTGGCGAAGTTCTGAAATTAAACCGACAGCTTACGAAGAACTCAATAGGGCAGCTGAATTTTTACTAAATGATCCATTCATTAAATGGGCAGTTGAAAGTTACACTGACAATTATGGTGATTCCGATTCTCTCAGGGCACTATCACAGGAAAGAGCAGCGATCCTTGTTCGATACTTCATTAGCAAAGGACTTCCTTCATTTATGTTTAAAGTTTTTGGAAAAGGCAGCGAATCACCTATTGCAGATAATAATTCTTTGGAAGGAAGAATTAAGAATAACAGGATTGTGATCAGAATAATTGAATAGATTAATTAAGATAGATAAAGCCAGTTTATTTCATTAGAAGCATCAGTTTGCTGATGACCTTTTCGTGGGAGCTTAAAGAATAAATGTAAATCCCACTGGTAAGATTAGCCGCATCTAAAATAAATTCATGAAAACCCGAACTTTGATCTCCCTCAAATACGGTCAATATCTTTTCGCCAAGTAAATTATATATCCTCAAACTAATAAATTCATTTTTACTCAATGAGTATGAAATAATTGTTTGCGAATTGAAAGGATTTGGATAATTTTGGTTTAGTTGAAAACTAAAGACTTGTTGTACTTCATTAATGATTCCAACTAAAGCATCCGCATCAACAACTTGACCGGCATCTACTGTAACAGTCCTTCGGTAAGCACCATTTAATGCCGTGATAATATAGGTTCCGGGTTTAACATCACCAATCGCATAATTTTCTCCGTAAATATCATCACTTTGGATTGCCGGATCATTAAAGTTATATGTTAGTGCATATCCAAATGTTGTATAGGGCGGTTGTGGTTTTGGGTAAGGCGAAATATCAACTCGTGTACTATTAACAGCATTTGGGACATTACCGTAAATGGCTCCCATACCAGTTATTGCAATCCATAATTCCGGGTTACGTCGAGTACGTGAAGCTGAGGGGCTTTGAGTTCCTTCCCTTATTTCAAAATGCAGATGAGGTCCGGTTGAATTTCCAGTATTTCCTGAAATTGCAATCGGCATATTTGTGTGAACAGAATCACTATTACTCATGAAAGGTTTTGTTAGATGGAAATAATTTAGGTAGATCTCTTTGTTGTTCCATTTACTTTTAACGATGATATAATTGCCTGCACCACCGGGTTCATAACCTCCAATGGGATCACTTGGATTATAACCAGCGAAATATACTATTCCGTCGGAGGCAGAACGAACGGTATCATAAGCAATAGAAATATCTATTCCCTTATGAGCAAGGGAAGAATTCTGAAAGTTTGGTTCACCAAAAAGATAAGAACCGTTTGTCTGAATATTATCCGGAACCGGTCGCATTAATCTAAATTGCTGGGAATACTGAAATGAAGTTGTGAACAGAATTGAAAAAAGCACATTTACTAAGAATCTTATCAAAAATTCACCTTTCGCTGCATAAATACTTTATATTTTAATTGCAAATATAAAAGGAAATCAAAACATGCTAATCATTAAATTACCAGGTTTCATATCGCTTCCGGTCGATTGCGAAATTTAATTTTTCCATGGGATACTTTTACGAAAAGAGGATAAAAAATTAATAATTATAAAAATTTCATAAATCAATTGTAGAAATGGAATTTTGAATAAATTAAAACTGTAATGTAATCTGTATTGTGCAAAAAAAACGATTATGGAATCAAGGAGAAATTTTATGAGAAAGAGCATGATGAAAAAAGGATTTATAAAAAACAAAACTAAAGAAAAAAGAGCGAGAAGGTTAGTCAGATGCCACGCTCCAAGTACAATTTGATGTTTAAGCAAATAATACAACGATGTTTTTGTGTGTCTTGCTTTCTGATTTAGGTATTCTATAAGAGTCTTTTTTGGATTAGAAAGAACGAATGAGTTCTCAAAATCCACAATTCCGATTTTCAATTTATTTTTCACAGCTTCTCTTATAAGCAAATCATCATCTCCGCTCAAAGTTTCCAGGGTTTTACTGAAGCCGCCTACTTTTTCAAATGCAGTTTTAGTAAATCCAATATTTCTTGCAGATGCCGAATAAGGGAAATTTAATTTTGCACAGACGAAAGATATTAAGTGGCTTCTTAAATTCTCGAAGCATGATATTTCGTTAATCATTCCCTCCATTTGAAAGAATGGGGCAAGGCCAAATAATAAATCGTATCCCTCTTGAAATTTTTGCGAATATCCGGTCAGCCAACTTTTTGCTGGCAAACAATCGGCATCGGTGATTAATATGTGTGTAAATTTTGATCTGCCGATTCCAATTTCTAAAGCACCTTTTTTACCCGGATATTTTTTGTTTTCAGCTTTTAAAACGAGATAGTTGGTTTTACCATCGAATGTCTTCAGAGCCTCTTGAAATGAATTATCAATAGATCCGTCATCAACCAAAATTACTTCGAAATTATCCTGCGGGTAATCAATGGACTGTAAAGCTGAATAAAGCGGCTCAATATTTTTCTCTTCATTTTTAAATGCGATGATAACAGAGATATTTATATAGTTAACTGTTTCTTCACTCTTTTTATTGAATTTTGGGAATGTGATCAAAAGGATAATGTTTGTTACTAAAATTATTGTGACGGCAGTTAATAAAATGATAATTAAAATCATAACGGGTTTAAAAAATTATTATTTTATGAGGGTTGGCTCGATATGGACAAGCACATCGGATATCTTCGGATTAAATTTCATTAATTCATCCTTAACATTATGACCGATCAAATGTCCGGCATGAACTGGCAGATTTCTATCCACCACAACATGAATATCGACAAAAAACTCTAATCCCATTTTTCTAACAAAGCATTTATCAATTAACATTACACCGTCAACTTTAGCGGCTACCGATTTAATTTCTTCTAAAATATGAATAGGCGGGGCAGTGTCCATTATTTCAGAAAAGGCAGGCCTAAATAAACGATAAGCATTATAAATTATTATTCCAGAAGCAAATAGAGCAGCAAAATCATCAGCCTGTTCATACCCTTTACCTCCGACTAAAGAAATTGAAATACCTATAAATACTGCAAAAGAAGTAATTGCATCGCTTCTATGATGCCAGGCATCATTCACCACAGCAACGCTTTCAATTTTTTCACCAACTTTAATTACAAACCGAAATAAAAATTCTTTTGTTATAACAACAACGATTAAAACAATTAATGTGAAAGGTGCAGGTGCATGATGCGGAATGATGATTTCATGAATACTTTGAAAAATGATAATTATTGCTGCACCAAATAGGGCAGAAGCGACTATCATTCCAGCGATTGGTTCTGCTTTTCCATGTCCATAAGGGTGATCTGTGTCTGCAGGTTTAGATGCAATCTTCAGTCCTGCAAATACTATTATTGAAGTAAAAACATCCGAAGTTGATTCTATTGCATCTGCTATTAATGCATATGAATTACCTATAACACCCGCAGTTCCTTTTATTATTGCGAGTAAAATACTTAAAATAATTCCAACTAAGGTTGACCTTATTCCTTTTTCGGCTGATTTTAATGAATGGTAATTACTCACTAACAAATTAATTTTTATTCTTTAAGCAAATTATGAAAGAAAAAATTAAAAGATGATTCTCTGATAGAAAATAATAGGCATATAATATTGAAGGCAGGTATAAAAAAGGGCTCCGTAGAGCCCTTAATACTAATGCAAATTAGCTTTTCTTCATATCAACATTTGTTTTGCAAGTCGATAAACCAAACGGTAGGTAAACCAAACACCTCCCCATGAGTGAAGTTGCCACTGGAACCAATCCAACTAAACCCCACCAGCTTTGGAAATATAAACCCAACGCTATTAATCCAATACCTAAAATCATTCGGATTGTTTTATCCGTGCTACCCATATTTTTTCCCATTTTGAATTCCTTTTTATAATTTGATGAGGACTGTTGGAAAAGGATTCACGTAATAAGAATGAAACGAGAATGCACGTATTACTTTACAATTTTCGAAATTTTCTTAAACTCTTCAGTTCCGCAAACATTTAGTAATTCAAATAAAATTGCTTCGGTTGTTGTTACAATCACACCGGCGGATCTCATTCTTTCGAGGGAAATACTGTAATCGCTTTCTTTTCTTGATGAGCATGCATCAGCTGCTAAGCTTACTTGAAAACCATTTGCTATTAAATCCAATGCGGTCTGTTGGATGCAAACATGAGATTCAATACCTGCAAGGGTAACTTGTTTAATATTTCTTTTTTTAAAAGTACCGAATAATTCACCTGCACCGGAGCAGCTAAAGCTTAATTTATGAATCGGTATAATTTCCTTCAAGGATTCTTTTATCCGGAATTCAGTTTCGCCTAAACCATTTGGGTATTGTTCGGTGACAAAGATCGGGATGTCTAAAATTTTAAATCCTTCTATCAGTTTAATAGTGTTTTGAATTAAGATTTCGGGATTTAACATTACACGAAAAATTCTATCTTGAATGTCAATGATCAAAAGAGCTGTTTCATTTCTTCTCAATATTTCGATATGTCTGGAAGGCTGTGGGCTCACAATTTTTTATTGAATTTTATGCCGGTATCTTTAGAAAAAAAATTAATAAATAGGATCCATCCCATATTTTCCGCAAGCATACATCATAAGGATTGCAGCTAAATCAATAAGTGCTTTCTTCTGATCTTCTTCAAAAATAACAAGGTCGTACACTTCTGCAACGAACTTCATGTTTGTCAAGATTTTTGTTAGTTCGTTATAAGATGGAGTTCCATGCCAATTTGCAATCTCTTTTACAAGAATATTTTCATGTCTTCTTAAGAACTCGTTAAATGAAATTGTATTATGTGAATTTGGTGAATGCGGCCTGCAGATATTTATCAGATCATTGAAATAGGTATCCCACTTCTCGGCAAGATTTTTATTTCGATCATGCATAACATGTTTTACCTTTTGCAATGAAAAGTTTGCTTTAGTGCTAACCTTAAATTTTGGTACGAGCGCATAGCCGTCAAAACTAATATCTTCGCTATCCTCATCAACATATTTCCATCTTCGTATGAGCTGATTAGGAGTATACGTTACAATAACTTTGTCCAATCCGCTGTCGACAAGAATAAATTTATTCTGCTGTATATTAATTATTGTGAACCAGTGTTCCCATTTATCAACACTTAAAATACACGGATAACCTTTTTTGAGATGATGTGTTAAAACTTTCAAAGCTTCCTTTGAAGTTTCGCGTCTAAAGTATTTCATGTTACAATTGTAACTTTTTGCTGCTTTAGCTAAACCAATTTCATCAGTACCATACCACCAATTGCTTCCTGCTTTTTTTCCGATTTCTCTTTCATTTCTAAATTGACCAAGCATGACAAGGGCATATTTTAATGCGAATGGTCCACATTGATATTTGTAGGGTTGAGGATAAAAACTCATGACTTTAAATTTTTAAAAGTTTAAATTAGTAGTGTTAAAGTATTAAGAATAGTATCTATTCCACATATTAATTATCTGGGCAGTAAAGTTAATGAAAGCTAAATTAAAAGTTGCAGTAATTTTTAACGAGCCAAACCCCGAACTTTACCAAAAACCTAAGAAAATCACTAAAAAACCTCAAAATTTCGAACTTTATTTTGAAGTAGATCAAACTACCCCAATAGAAGAATACAATTACATGAAGGATAAGCTGAATGAAGAAGGTTTTGACTGCTATACTCTAAATCTGTTTGATGATATAAATAATCTTATTAATGACGTGAAAAACAACAAGCCGGATGTAATTTTTAATTTTGTTGAAATTTATAAAGAAAATCCCCGGCTTGAAATGAACATTGTCGGGTTATACGAGTTGATGGGAATCCCGTACACTGGTTCACCGCCATTGGCACTGGCAAATTGTCAAAATAAAGCAATGGCAAAAAGACAGTTGAATGTGAATGGAATTAAAACACCGCCGTTTTTTCGTGTCAGCGATATTCCTAAAAAAGTAAAGCACGATCTAAAATTTCCCCTTATGGTTAAACCTGCCTTTGAAGATGCGAGTGTTGGAATTGAAAACGAATCCATTGTAAATAATAAAGACGAGTTGCTATCAAGAATGGAACATGTAATTGAGAATTTTACTCAACCGGTTTTGATTGAAGAATTTATTGAAGGACGTGAACTTAATGTGGCTGTTTTTCAGGATGAAGGTACGAGGACATTACCAATAAGCGAAATAGATTTTACAGAGATGCCGGATCATCTGCATAATATTGTAAGTTATCAGGCGAAATGGGATCCGCATCATGAATCATATCATAAAACAATTCCAATTTGTCCGGCAAAGCTTCCTAAAAGAATTGATAGGAAGGCTAAAGAAATGGCAATTAAGGCCTTTAAAGTAATGGGATGCAGAGATTATGCAAGAGTAGATATTCGCTTATCTAAAGATAATAAACTATTTGTGCTTGAGGTGAATCCTAATCCCGATTTGACAGAAGGTGCAGGATTTATGAGATCCGCGGAAGCGGCCGGTATTTCTTATTCGCAGGTGTTAAAGAAGATTGTGAATATGGCATATTCACGCAAGGGGCAAGTTTCTGTTTGAACTTTTCTAATATAAAGAGTAGTATTTCTTCAGTACTTCAATCACTTCAGATA
>Ga0214473_10009321_pt1 | contig 11601 bp, 10 predicted proteins | sample RVTome_7_FD_203509 | JGI IMG/M metagenome (GOLD analysis project Ga0214473, IMG submission 203509) | Soil microbial communities from uranium-contaminated site in the Upper Colorado River Basin, Wyoming, United States - RVT98D197 | ecosystem: Environmental > Terrestrial > Soil > Contaminated >...
ACTGCCCAGGCGTATCTGATATTGTACGTCCGGTTCCGGAATACGTAAAATGCCCCAACTGCGGTGGGACAATGGAGATGTGGAGCGACGAAGATTTTGGCAAATGTGATGAATGCGGCCACGAATACCCAAAAGCACTGAAAGATGCATCATGCCTAGCATGGTGCCCACACGCGGATAAATGTAAAGAAATGATACAACAGAAGAAAGCAAGCTAACCAACATTTTGATTCAAAAGAAACTCTTAACATATAACATTTGAACAAAGAAGCGGGACATGGTACCAGAGATTCTTAATCTTGTTGCAGTATCATCATCGTTTCTGTTCATTCTACTTGCGGAAATAGGCGATAAAACACAGTTAATGACTGTTTCTTTGGCTGCACGCTACAAATCTATACGATATGTTTTCCTAGGGTCTTTTCTAGCTGAGGTTTCAGTAAGCCTGATAGGGATCGCACTTGGAACCGGCGCTGGGATAATTATACCGATTGACCTGACAAGTAGAATCGCAGGCATATTGTTTATCGCGTTTGGCATAATTAGTTTGAGAAAAAGCAAGAATGAAGAAGATTTCAAGAACGCAACAAAAGTCCCGAGTTTTCTAATGGTTTTCACCTTAATAGCAACTGCTGAAATTGGAGACAAAACCCAACTAGCCACAGTCGCAATGGCAATAGAGTATCAATCATGGATTTCAGTACTCCTCGGTGTAATAGTGGCATTCATAGTGACTTCTCTAATTGGAGTAGTAGTTGGACGAAGCCTCTCAAAGAAACTATCAAGCAAACTGATAACCAAAGCCTCAGCAGCTTTATTCCTAATAGCTGGAGCTATACTGCTTCTAGGAATTATTTAGATTTATCATACTTTGTAGGAGAAGACGAATTAGAATTCAAAGAAACAGCGTTTATCGATAACTCTAAGAGAACAGGAAGTTTCCATAAGATGCCAATCTAAAGGAAGAACAGGACCAGATAGTTAGAATGAAAAGCTTTCAGCCGTCAAAAGTCTTCCTATCTCTTTCATGCAGATCAATTCTTGGCAGTAGGTAGAAAATGGGAATACATGCCAGTGAAGATACTAATCCAATAGTGAATGATTGCCTCATTGCAGTTGAGAGGAGTGACTGCTGAGCACTTGTGATTGACGAGATGGATGTTAAACCAGCTGAGTCTAAAGTGATCTTTATCGGTATCCACATCAAAGTGACTCCAATTGCGCTCCCCATGTTTCTCATAAACCCAACTAAGGCAGTTGCGATACCTAATGAAGAGGGGGCCACAACAGTTTGAACCACAAGGAGAATAGGCGTTACTGAGCAACCCATCCCAAGACCGATAACAAAACCGCTTGCAGCTGTATTAAGCTCGGATTGGAAAAACACTAGAATCGCCATTCCTGTAGAGATAAGTCCTGATCCAACTAGAGCCAGCGGCTTCAGAGTCACTTGAGGCAGAATTCGAGCAGATATTATCGATGATATAACCCAGCCCAAAGTAGTAGTAGTTAATAGAATACCTGAGCTTGATGCACTTAAACCGAAAACCCATTGGAGAAGTATTGGAAGATATGTCAGCGCTCCAAAGAAAGCTAAACCCGATAATAGACTTCCAGCTAAAGAGATTGAAATGAGTCGGTCTCTGATAAGTCCTAGAGGAATGAGAGGGGACTTTGAAGAGACTTCAACTCTTAAGAAGAGAATCATCGAGACCACCGATAGAATCAGTAGAGCAGCACCAAACTGGCCAAGATTTGAGAATTCTGTAAGATATATCAGCAAAGAAGATGAAGATATTGCAAATAGAGTTACCCCTGGTATGTCTAGACCTCCGTCTGCTGCTCTGCCTTTGTCAACGAGACACTTAACCACAATAAAAGAGGCGACAACACCGAAAGGTATGTTCACATAGAATACCCACCTCCAGTCGATATTATCAGCAATGAACCCCCCTGCAGGGGGACCGAGTATGCTTGCGATAGCCCAGACTGAGTTGAGATATCCTTGAACACGGCTTCGCTCTCTTAGTCTATAAAGCTCTCCAACTATTGTGAAAGTCAGCGTTAATAAAGCGCCTCCTCCCAAACCTTGAATTCCTCTGAAAATCACGAGCTGAAGCATGTTCTGAGAGGTACCGGATAAAGCGGATCCAAGTAAAAATATAGACACACCTAAAATGTAAATTCTCTTTCTCCCATAGGTATCAGATAACCGCCCCCAAAGAGGACCAGTTACAGTAGCTGAAAGAATGTAAGCGGTGAATATCCAGCTGTAGAATTCAGCACCGCCCATAGATGAAGCGGCTTTTGGCATAGCTGTTGAAACTACAGTAGCTTCAATAGCTGCAAGAAAGAGTCCCATCATAAGTCCAAACAGAACCAAACTACGTGAGCTTAACATTGACAGTAGCCTTACTGGGGCTAGGATATGCGCATCAACTTTATAACTTTAGACTGCTGAGTATCAAGATTACGAGTTGAGTTTAAGAGAATGACCAAAATCAACAGAATAAACCTATCAAAGCATTTAGACGCTAAATTAGATTCGTTTTCAGAAGAGAAGACGCTGGATTTGATTGAGCGAGCGAAGATATGTGATGTGAGAGGTATCACAGACATTGGTGGCTTTTCAAGGAAAGACGCGATATCGATAATCAACTGGTTCAATGAAGAAGAAGCTGGAGTAAGGGAGAGAAAAGTCTTGAAGACAAATGACACTCGAAAACTTAAGCATGATATTCTAGCGATTTTCGCAGAATCAGCATCTTCAGAACTTGCAAGAAACAAGATACTTTTCACAGCACCAACTCTAAACTTGGGAAAACTCGGTGAAAGACTTGAAAAGAATAGAATAGGAGCTAAACTATACGGTGAACTTAAGAAACAGGGTAGACTCGACGATATCAAGAAGATCCTTGAAGAAATGACTTTTGAAATAACTTCAAGCAAGAAAAATCAATCTTCAAAAACATCGGACATAATTCAATACTTCACGTCACGAAAACTCATATTAAGAATAGTCTATGATATATTATCAAGATTTGAAAATGTCGAAGAATTAATGAAATTCTTCAAGGAAATTGACAAAAACGTTCTAAGAGATATCATCAAAACCCTAGATGAAATAGAGGGTTTACAGATAAAAGACCCTGAGGCAATCATCTCTGATTCAGAAATAATAATCAATGAAAGAATTCGAACTGGAAGAATTGATGAAGAGCATCTCAGACGAATGATAGAAGAGAAACTTGAAGAAATAACCTTCACCCTTAAGATGAATTTCGAAGAAGAAACAGATCTAAGAAGCGCAGCACTAGGTCGTCTCGCCATACCATTCGAATTTGACCGAGTATTGATTAAGAAAGCCCTAGGAAAATGGGTCGAGCGACAGACAGAAGAACGCACAGCAAAGACTGCGCAAATAGAATCATCACTTAGGAGACAATGGGCTCTGACTGAGCAGATAGTCGAGAAAACAGTCATTCTTGACCAAGAATTAGCGATTGCTACAACGACAGAGAAATACTCCTTGAATAACCCGACAATCACCAACGAAGGAATTGGTTTTATCAATGGGCAAAACATATTCTTAATAAGAGATCAACTAAAGGGCGAAACAAAAAATATCCAACCCGTAAACTACAGTTTAGGAAGAACCAAAACCACCACAGCAGCGTCTCATAGAAACGTAGTGATGTTGACCGGAGCCAATAGTGGAGGGAAAACAACACTCCTCACAACCCTAGCCGCCATACATATTCTCACACTCATTGGAATGCCGGTTCCATGTGAAAAAGCTGAGGTAACCCCAATGCCAATATATCTTTTCAGAAGAAGAATTACCAAGAAGATAGGAAGCCTAGAGCAAGCACTCAAGTCACTCATCCCAGTATTTGCAGATAGACAGAGAAAGCTAGTGTTGATGGACGAGTTCGAAGCTCTAACTGAGCCTGGAGCAGCGGGCAGAATCGTAGCTACCATCGTAAACAGAGCCGCTACAAGTAGCAGTCTAGTGCTCCTCGTAACACACCTTGCCAGAGAAACACTGCCTCACGTGAAACTACCTATCAGAATCGACGGGATAGAGGCAAAAGGCCTGGACAAAGCAGGTGATCTGATAGTCGATAGGCAACCAACATTTGACCACATTGGTTCAAGCACACCAAAATTCATTGTAAAGAAACTTGCAAAAGCTGAAAAGAAGAAGAGAGTCAAATCACTCTACGAAGAAGTTCTAAATTCGCTCGAAGGTGACTCAAGCACCCCGGTTCAAACACCGATAATACTACCTTGGACAAAATAGGCATAAAAACAATCTAGAGAATGAGATAAATACAGATTCATCTAGATATTAGTATTATGAGGAGAATATTGTTTGAAAACCGATGAAGGAAAGGTGATGAAATGCCCTAAATGCTATCGCAATACTCTAGTTGAGGAAGAAGATGCTACAGTTAGATGTAGATTATGCGGCAATAGACTCAGCCCAGGGCAAACTGTTAACTTTAGACTTTTCAAAATGATAAATAATGAATCTAAGAATAAATAGTATACTCAAGCCAAAATGCAACCAAGATCAAGTCTTTGAGTAATCAAATAAATTGCAGGAACACGTAGGAGCATGTTGACATAATAAATGGACCCACGCAAAAACTGGGACACCTGAAACCATACTAACATCACATAACTGATTGATTTTGACTAAAAGGTTTATACACTGATATCGTTTTTCACTAAAGCATGAGTCAGACTCGTAAGTGCCGTAGATGTGGAAAAACCTTTTCAAGTAGCAGCGGCCTGACTAAGCATACCCGAGCATCCCATGCAGGCTACTACTACTCTGTAAGAGTTATCCCAATACTTTTGGTAATCACCGCTGTCGCAGCCTTCTCTTACTTTGGAATACCGGGGTACGTACCTAGCTCAGGCACAAGCGAAGATATTTGGAATTTGCCATTGCAAGTTGTTGACAGCCAAGGAGTCACTTCAGCAAATGTTACGCTAGCCCAGGTAGGTGGAAACGGTGCATACCCTATTATACTCGAATTAATGCTCAGCTCATGCTCTCACTGCCAGAAAATGGCGCCAATCATGGAAGAACTATACCAACAGTACAAAGACTCAGTTTTCTTCCTAACCGTCGCAGGAACAAGACAATTAACAGACGATGTCGAAACAACTACTAATTTCATCAAAACCTACGGATCCACTTGGCCACACGTCATGGATCAAAATGGTAAGGTCTTCAGTCATTTTGGCGTGGAGGGCACACCGACATACATCCTATTTGACTCAACAGGGAAGATGGTAGATACTATCAAAGGAGAAGTTCCAAAGGCGGAACTGGCTTCAAAGATAGCTAGTCTAAAGTGAGAATCTTAAACATGCGTCTTAATCAAGTTATGCTTGCAGTAGTCAGCTTAGCAGGCATCGCAGTTGCGGGTTACATCCTTACAATTCCAAAATCTGGTGCGACATTTTGTAACATAAATTCTCTTTTTAGTTGCGACGCAGTTTTAACAAGCAGCTACTCACATATCTTCGGGGTACCCGTAGCAGCACTTGGCTTGACGTGGTTCGCAGGGGCATTTGGACTATCTCTAGCTTCATTCAAGACGTCAGTTAGCAAAAGATTATTCTTAATATGGGCGATAGTCGGCGTCATGGGCATTCCACCACTTGTTTATGCAGAGTACCTTGTCGGCGCAATCTGCCTGCTGTGCACTTCAACCCATATCCTTGGAATAATGTTTCTCGTGCTCGCATTCCTATACAAGCCATCGATCAAAGAAATAACGCCTAAAATAGATAAATAAACAGATTGACAAGTGCTAAGTGAATAACTACTTTGAAATAATGTGAACTCAATTTATTAACATTATTTCATGAGCGCGTTGATTATGGCCTTGCAGAAATATGGTAAGTCTTCAGGTTGCCTAGAAGTTATGAGAGTACCGTCAACAACCACCGACTTCCCACCCATGTATTTCGCACCCGCATTCTGTAAATCGTCTTTCATAGAATAGAACGAAGTTGTTTTCCGCCCTTTAACGATTCCAGCTGAAATAAGAATCCATGGTCCATGGCAAATGGCCGCCACAACCTTCCCCTGTTCAAAACTCTTTCGAACAATATCTAATATTGTCTTATCTCTACGGAGTCTATCTGCTGAGACTGTCCCACCAGGTATTATGACGCAATCATAATCACTCGGGTTAATGCTAACAGCTGCAAATTCTGCCTTAGCCTCATAACCGTGCTTACTCTTGTAGATGCCTTTTTTGGTTGACGCAACATTAACATCAGCACCTTCCTCCATTAATCTAAGTTTTGGATACCAAAACTCCTGATCTTCATAACCATCATCAACAAACATTAAGACAGATTTACCTTTCAAACTCATGTCTTTCAATCCAGAATAATAATTATCAGATTATAAAGATAACTAATCATAAGACTATTTCAAAACCTCAACTGGATATCATACTCCAATTTGACATATGTTGAATATTTGTGTTTAGAGAGATGGATATCCTATTCATAACGGTCAACCTACCTGATTAAACTGGCTATGTTGATAGAGAATATAACTTCTTAATGAGTATGCGTTGATAGATCATGTCTGGCTCTTGAAGCGCAATCAATGCTGACACGAAGAATATTCTTCAGGATACAACCGGCAGATCGAAGACACGGTTCAAACTACCATACGACCTCGATAAAAAAACTGCCTTTGATTAAGATAATTTAGGAACATAGGTTCGAAACTATGTCTGATATCTGAAATGATAATGCTTCTGTGCATCCTTAACGTATTTATTTCTAAGGAGATGGAAAATTAGATTACTTCATCATACTTCTGAAATTCACCGGAACCGGTATTGCGGCCTTAAAGAATTTCTCTAAAGTCAGGCCCGATTTCCTTAAGTGCGCCAAGGAGCTCGGGATAAAAGTGCATGGCGAATACGTTACTTTAGGAAGATATGACTTGGTAACCATTCTCGAGGCCACAAATGAGAATGCTATTCTTAAGCTCCAAGCAACATTCGCAGGTCCTGGCGGACGCACAATTAGCGAGACTCTTTCAGCAGTCACGGCAGATGAATTTGAGAAGATAGTAGGATAACTCGAAAGGCATTTCGGAGCGAGTTCCCAAAAGGGATTCGCCGCCCATCTTTTTTAATCTTTTTGCGATTAATAGATGAATTCTTTGATGATATTTCAAGAACGGACTCATAATCGAGTTTAACCATAGTGTATTCTTAGACGTCAGGAGGTAATATGTAGAGTCTTTGGCCAGCGGCTAAAAAAGTACGAATAGTGACATGCTTATCCAACCACAATGATTATTCTGAAAGGAAGGAATTCTGTTGCAAACTTATATCATAGTTTGCAGGGTATTAAGACTAATGCTAGACATAAGTGATGATTCAGACGGAAGTAATAATACGTTTGATATGGTTCTCGATTCCGAAGTTCCAGTCGGCGTTTTCTTTTGGGCAGATGGGTGCAAGTGGAGCAGCCATCTTATCCAGATATATGATCAAATCGCATTAAGTTTCAAAGACAGAGCCATGTTAGTAAAGGTAAATGTTGACAGTGATCCTGAAATCGCTGGAAAATATGGTGTTGGAAGTACACCTACGATAAAGTTTTACTTTCAAAGTAGAAATATATCTCAGCTAGTAGGGTGCGTTCATGATGAGACGCTTAGGGAAGAAATCGAAAAAGTGATTCAGACACACAGAGAAACGGTGAAGAAGTCAAGTTCAGCATTTGGTTCTGCGAGATGCGAATACTGCGGAGAAACCGTAGCCTGTGATTGCTGCATAGGATTCGGGTCAACAACAGGTGGATAGGACATTTGAAGATAAACAATCTTTGTTGGATGATAGGAGGCGCTCAGGGCAGTGGCGTTGATACTTCAGCGAACATATTTGGAAGATCTTCTGCTTACGCAGGCCTGCAAGTTTTCGGCACAAGAGAATACCACTCTAACATAAAAGGGTTGCACAGCTACTTCAAGCTAAGGGTGAACAGCAAGGTTGTACGTTCAGCGGTCAATAAGGTCAACCTTCTAACTACGATTGATGCTGAGACTATTTTCAGACACTTCAGGGACGTTTCAGATGACGGTGGGATAATATATGATCCAACATTGGTTAACGTTAAGATTACTGATTTACAAACAATTGACGACACTCTGAAGAAGAACCTTCAGAATTACTTCACCAAGAAAAATAAAGGTTTCACTGTAGAAGACGCGTTGAAAGACGTTAGCGAAAGAGGAGTAAAGATATTCCCGGTGGAATATTCAAAGATTCTATTGGAGGCATCGAAGAAATTAGGTGAAAGGCAGAGTAAACTTGCGAAAATGGTCAACACGATATCTGTTGCAGTGTCATTTAAGATACTGAAATTTGACAATAACTACCTGATAGAAGCGATTAGGAACATATTCAGTAACAAACTTAAGATAATAGATTGGAACATAGCTGTATCTGAAATTGTGAATAATTACACTTTTTCTGGCTTTGAGGAATTTAGCTACAGTTTAACAAGGCAAACCTCGATAACGGACTCGATATTTCTCATGGGAAACCAAGCAATTGCATTGGGAAAACTCGCAGGTGGATGCAGGTTTCAAACATATTATCCGATTACACCTGCAGCCGATGAAAGCGAGTATTTGGAAGCTAATGAATTGATTAAATTGCGTGATAATTCAGCCTTTGGAGAAACGGCTAAATCATCTGAGAACGGTTCGATTCTTGTAATGCAAACTGAGGACGAAATAGCAGCAGTCACAATGGCCACCGGAGGAGCCCTCTCAGGGGCAAGAGCCTCAACATCGACATCCAGCCCAGGTTTTTCATTGATGATGGAGGGAATAAGCTATTCTGGTTCAAATGAGATTCCAGTAGTAATAACCCACTATCAACGTGCTGGTCCCTCAACTGGACTCCCGACAAGGCACGAACAGGCAGATCTAAGATTTGCGATATATTCAGGCCATGGGGAGTTCCCAAAAATAGTGTTAACTTCAGGTGATCTTGAGGAGTGCTTCTACGATGCAGCTGCAGCGTTCAACTATGCTGAGAAGTATCAAATGCCAGTTATTCACCTGATTGATAAGGCTCTCGCAAACAGTAACGCCACAATTCCAAGGTATGATGTAAACAGAGTCAAGATAGAACGAGGCGAGCTGTTCACCTCAGAAGATATCAAGATGATGATAGAGAAAGGTGAGAAATATAAGAGGTTTGAATTCACTAAGTCTGGGGTATCTAAAAGAGCTTTCTTGGGGGGAGGAGGATCTGTTTTCTGGAACACAGGCGACGAACATGATGAGTCAGGCCACATTAGTGAGGATCCCTCAAACCGCATTGAGATGGTTAACAAAAGAATGGGGAAACTAGACCTTGTTCTCAGAGAGATTCCGAGAAATGAGAAGATAATGCTCCATGGGGATATCGACGCTGAAATCACTTTGGTTAGCTGGGGTTCAACAAAAGGAGCTATTTTAGATGCTATGGATCAGCTTAAATCAGAAGGACTTAGCTTGAACTTTCTACAAATACGGCTGCTCCATCCGTTCCCCGAAGATGAAGTAAGAGAAATCTTGCTCAGGTCTAAAAAGAAGGTGGATGTTGAGATGAACTACTCTGCACAGCTTGCTGGAATAGTTGCTGAAAAATGCCAGATCCTTATGGATCATTTTATTCTGAAGTATAATGGTCGGCCGATTACTTGTGATGAAGTATATGATTCTATTAGATCAATTTTAAGCAATGAGTCTCAGAAAAGGCTGGTTTTGACAAATGGCGTTTAAACTCCAGGACTACCGTTCGGAGGTTAACATAGACTGGTGTCCAGGCTGTGGAGATTTTGGGATTCTAAGCGCGTTAGAAATGGCGTTGAATGAGATGCAGATAGCGCCTCACAATGTTGTGATATTCTCAGGAATCGGTTGCTCAGGAAAGACACCTCACTTTACAAGCACCTATGGAATACATACGTTGCACGGGAGGTCACTCCCATACGCTATAGGTGCAAAGCTTACCAACCCAAATTTGGAAGTCATAGTTGTTGGAGGAGACGGAGATGGACTTGGCATCGGAGTTGGACATATGGTTAACGCCGGAAGGAGAAATTTAAACATCACCTACATAATTTATAATAACGGTGTTTACGGGCTTACGAAAGGCCAAGCTTCACCAACCCTTAAGCTAGGATTAAAAACAAAATCTCTTCCGCAACCAAACCTTAATCAATCCATAAACCCAGTCGTCTTAGCAGCTGTTTCAGGATACACCTTCATAGCTAGAAGCTATGCGTATGATGTTAAGCATCTAAGAGATATGATTAGAAGAGGAGTTGAGCACAAAGGACTGGCTTTTATCGAGGTGCTGCAGCCTTGCCCGACATATAACGACATTAACACGAAGGAGTGGTATGAAGGGCACGACAGACCAGTTGATAAGACCGGCAAGCCGCAGCAAAGACTGTATAAGCTTGATGAGACAGGATTTGACCCTGTTACGCATAACGAGAAGGAACTCGACCAGAAGCTAACGCAAGTAGTTCTAAAGTCAAGTGAGTGGGGGGATAAGATTCCAATAGGCATCTTTTACATTAATGAGAACATTCCTACTTACGAAGAAAGGATATCACAAAGAATACCCAACTACAAAGAACTACCGCCAGCGAAACAACAAATTCATCTTGAGAATGGATTACCAAACATAGATTTGAACAAGCTTCTTGACGAACTAAGCACCAAGTTGGAAAAATAAGCAGCTGAGTAACTGCATAATAGGGCTCTGTTAAGTCTTCGGCTCACGGGTAAGGGTGTTAACCAACGGCTCATGACTTATGTTCTAAATATAATCTATAATCTATTAGGTATTAATACACACTCATCTTTGTGAGATGCCACTTCTTTCCATGATTTGAATTTCTTCCTGCAACGATTACAGATAAATCGTTGACGTCTTCTGATTCGAGTATCAGATTCCTTCTTAAATTCAACAAAGTCTTTTCTTGCTCTTGGAAAATAATATATTACATCAAAAATCATACTAAATGCTTCAAAGATAGTTAATATAAACGCACAAAAGAGCATTACCCAACTAAATATAATGAAAAACGAATTTTGTATAAACACAAATATCACACATCCTAGACCAGATATAAGAAATAATATAGAGATGGTGAGAAAGGAGTTGATTGTATTTTCATTCGAGAGATGCGCAATGAGATCGACCGCACCCGATTTGGATAATTTGTTATTCCTTTTCCTATCATTAAGTATGGGAATACCTGAAGCAACAATTGTAGGTATTCCAAGTAATAGAGCAAAACCGATGGCTGAAAAAGTCGCAATAACTAAGACGATAGTCTGAGCATCTATAATCGGACCAAAAATATTCGTAAGAGTGGCGTTAGTTGAGGAATCAATCGCCGAACTGAAATACATTTTTGGTAGGGATTCCTACTAAACTGGTTGACTTCTGTCCCAATCATCATCAAATTCGCATATAATATCGGTCGTTATTTCCTTAACCGTTTCATCGGCATTCTTTACTACAAAGTTAGTTG
>Ga0214473_10009322_pt1 | contig 11600 bp, 8 predicted proteins | sample RVTome_7_FD_203509 | JGI IMG/M metagenome (GOLD analysis project Ga0214473, IMG submission 203509) | Soil microbial communities from uranium-contaminated site in the Upper Colorado River Basin, Wyoming, United States - RVT98D197 | ecosystem: Environmental > Terrestrial > Soil > Contaminated >...
GCCCCTTCGCTTGCCAACCGATGTACATTGTCGGCGCTCAGGTCGAACACGGCGCACGAATGTCCACCGCGCAGTAAGCGCCGCACCATGTTGGCGCCCATCCTTCCCAGACCGATCATGCCGAGTTGCATGGCGCGTGCTCCTTCTCGATTGGGACAAATGCAGTGAGGAGGTTGACATTCCCTAAGAAGCCCCCCTCACCTATATCCTCTCCCCCGGTGGGGGAGAGGGGGTTCTTTCTGTATGCTATGCTTTACCCTAACGCTTCGTTGATGGCCGCCTGAAGGGTAGCCAGACCGGCGCGTACGTCCGAGCCCAGATGAACGCGCAGCGCCCGCCGCTTTCGCTCCCCCAGCACCTGGAAGTCGCCGCGCGCCTGCGCCGCCTTGACCGCGCCGAAGGTATAGCGGTGTCCGGGCACCGGCAGGTCTGTCGCGTCGTCGCAGGTGATCTGAAGGAAGACGCCGGTATTCGGTCCGCCCTTGTATGCCTGTCCTGTGGAGTGGAGGAATCGCGGCCCGAAGCCGAGACAGGTCGCCACCCGCTTCGCGTCCCGGACGGCGTGCCGAACCGCTTGAAGCTGCGCCCCATGCGACTCATTCATCTCGAGATACGCCAGGATCGCGAAGTAATCGCCCGGCGCGAGTCGGTTCAGGTGGGCCCTGAGGTACGCGGGGAGCGACCGGTCGCGGCCCGCTGCCTTTGCCAGCGATGCCGCATTATTCCCGTCGGTGAACAGTTTGATCCCGCCGTCATGCAGGATCGGGGTTTCCGGTGGCAGCGAGCCGGTTTTCGCATATTGCTCCGTCAGCCTCCGCGTCGCCACCTTGCTGGCTTCCACGTCGGGTTGATTGAAGGGGTTGATGCCGATGATCGACCCTGCCACTGCGGCCGCGATCTCCCATCGGAAGAACTCCTGCCCCAAGCCATACAGGTCGGCGACCGAGATCCGCACCACGGGCTGCCCGGCCCGTTCAAGGGCATCGATCGCCGCATCTTGTGAGCGGTCCGGCCGCGACTCCAACCTGAGGTAAACGAACAGGCGATCCTTCCCGTATGCCTCAGGCGGACCCAACGACTCCCGGTCGATCGGGATCAATCCCTTCCCCTCTTTGCCGGTCGATTCCGCCAGCAGTTGCTCCAACCAAGCGCCAAGATCCCGGATCCCTGGCGACGTGGTGATGGTCACCTTGTCGCGGCCGTGTACGGCGAGCACGCCCAGGATCGTGCCCAGCACCACGCCGGGGTTGTCCTCGGCCGGGACGCAGGATGCGCAGGCCTGCACCATCTCCTCCGCACGGTCCAACAATTTCGGCACGTCAACTCCCATGATGGCCGACGGCACCATGCCGAAATTCGACAGCGCCGAGTAGCGGCCGCCGATACTTGGTAGCCCGAAGAAGACGTGACGGAAGCCGCCGCTCTCGGCGACCTGCTGCATCTTTGAGCCGGGGTCCGTGATCGCGATGAATCGGCTGCCCGGCTTGTCGGCATCGGCGCCCCGCTTCACGCGCTCAAAGAAATACTGCTTGAAGATGTTCGGCTCCAGGGTACTGCCCGATTTGCTCGAGACGATGAAGATCGTGTTGGCGAGGTCCACGTTGCCTTCGAAGGTCTTCACTTGGGCGGGGTCGGTCGAATCGAGAACGTGAAGCTCGGGGTACCCAGCCAGCTTGCCGAAGGTCATCTTGATCACCTCTGGGCACAGGCTTGATCCGCCCATGCCCAACAGCAGCGCGTGCCTGAACCCGGCCGCCTTGACCTCTTCGGCGATGCTCGTGAGGTGATCTATATGTGCCAACCGGTCCTCGGTGATCCCCAACCACCCGAGCCAGTCGGCTTCATCGGCGCCTGTCCAGAGCGTTGGATCGCGCGCCCACAGTCTCCGGACCTTGCCGCCCGTGCGCCAATCTTGAAGCGTCAATCTGACGGCGGCCGCGAGATCGTTCGGGAGTGTATAGGCCTGACGATTGAGCTGCGGCTGAACGGCCACGCTATTGTCTGTCCACCGCGCTGAGCAACTTTTCAAATGGTTCGGCGAACAGCCGCACCCCATCATCGACCAGCCTGTCGGTCACCTCCTTCATCGAGATGCCGGCCTGCTCGAGCGCCTCCATCGTGTGGTGGGCGGCCTCGATATCTTCTTCGAGACTTGCGCGGGGACGGCCGTGATCGCGGAACGCCTCAAGGGTGGATGGCGGCATCGTATTCACGGTGTCGGGACCGATCAGCTCCTCGACATAGATCACATCGCGGTAGTTCGGGTTCTTGGTGCTCGTGCTCGCCCACAGGACCCGCTGCGTCTGGGCCCCTTTGCCTGCAAGCGCCTCCCACCCGGTGCCGCGAAACAGCGCCTTGTACCGCTGGTATGTCAGCTTCGCGTTGGCGATGGCGATCTTGCCGACAATGCCCTGCAGCAGCGACCGTTCTGTCGCGCTGGTGGCGGTCTTGAGCCGAGCGGCGGCGAGCGCGTCGATGGCGGTATCGATGCGGCTGACGAAGAAGCTGGCCACACTGGCGACTCTGCTCAGGTCGCCGCCTCGCACCGCACGCGTTTCGAGCCCGGCGATGTAGGCCTCGACGACGCGCTCGTAGGTCTGCTGCGAGAAGAGCAGCGTGACGTTAATATTGAGCCCTTCGCCGATAAGCTGATTGATGGCGGGGATGCCTTCCGGAGTGCCCGGCACCTTGATCATGACGTTGTCGCGCCCGACCGCCCTCCGGAGCCGCCTGGCCTCCTCGATCGTAGCCTGTGTGTCGCGGGCGAGGTAGGGCGAAACCTCCAGGCTGACGAAGCCGTCTCGCCTGTTGGTCTTCTCATAGACCGGCCACAACACGTCGGCGGCGGCTTGAATGTCGGGGATCGCCAATGCCTCGTACAGTGACTTGGGATCCATACCTTTTCTGCCCTTTAGGGCCTTGAGATCGTCCGCATAATCGGTGCTGCCCGTGATCGCCTTCTCGAAAATGGCGGGGTTGGAGGTGATGCCACGCAACCCGTCGCCGTCCACCAGACGCTGCAGCTCGCCACTGGTGATGAGGCTTCGCCGAATGTAGTCGAGCCAGACCGACTGTCCGTACTCGAGTAGAACTTTAAGGGGATTCATTGATTTACCTCCTCGGGTCTGTTCGGCCGAATGATAGCACGGGAATCCTCGCCGAACTGCAAACTTTTCTCTCATCACCACCTCTCTCCTCCAGGGAGAAGGCGGGGATGAGGGAATTGCCGTGGCGATGAGATCGCTTTCCTTTGCATGCAATAGCAGGACTGACCAGGGGCTCTTTCAGAAAAGGTTCGCTAGGAGGCGGTTCGACTTTAGGGAGGCCGGCACGGGCGTCAAGGCGCGCAGATGGCCGGATGTCCTGCGCCTTGGAGCGGAAGCGTTTCGTTGGACAGGCGGCGCAGAAAGGGTCCTTGAGGGGCTTCAGGAGCGACGAAACGTTCGCTGCGCAACTGTTCTGCCAAAGGAAATCGCGTGAGGAGGTCGCCCACGCGAACACCGAGCGCGGCAAGTGCAGATTCACCATCTATTTCCAGGTCCAGAACGGCCACGTGCAGCGGAGAATGCACCCCGGCCGTGCCTGCGCTCACCGCGGCCCCCTTGGGGTGGGGGAAGAAGGTGTAGCCGAGAGAGCGCATCAGATGCGTCCGTGCAGCCTCACCATAGACCCGGCCGTAGACGTGCCGGACCCCTCGCTCGCGCGCAAAACTCAGGAGATGAAACCGCAGGAGCGAGTTGAGGCCGAGTTTTTCACAATCCGCTCTCGTGGCGGCCCGTCCCAGTACCATGGCCGGAAAGACCGGTGACGCGACGGGAACCGGGCAGTCCAGGGCTCGGGCGGCGTGCTCGATGTTGAGCAACGACTCGGCGCGCATGGTCGCGAGGATTGAACCATCCTGAGCGCGCACCGCGAGCACGATGCCGAGATCATCGTTGTGGTCCCACATGAGGACAGACTCGTCCGCAATCGTCAAGTCGGGTGAACGGCGGTACTGCGCTTGGCGGAACTGCGAGATGGCTGCGGCGTCTACCCGCGTCACCACACTCGTGGAGCCAATCGCGGCCGCCGCGTGTTCGCGAAGCCGCCCTCTGTCTCGAGTGAAGGTTCCCACCACTACCGCCGGTGGAGTGGCTACCGCTGTACGGCTCCCGTTGGGCTTGGTAACCTCCTGAAGATCCTGCATGAACGCCATCGATCTCCCGTCCCTTCGTTGTCCGGCTCCGGCTCTTTCACCAGCGACCCGCTCAGCCGCTCGCCGTGCACCTGCTCTAGCCATACGACCACGCGCTTGCATCTGGATCGGCCTTCACTTTACTTAGACGCCTGGTTCGGGAAAAAGATGCGCGGAATCCCCGGGGAATTACTCGCCGCTTTGCTGGATGAGCTTGGCCACGAGCCCGGTCCAGCCGGTCTGATGGCTGGCGCCGATGCCCGCGCCGTTGTCGCCGTGAAAGTACTCGTGGAACAGGATCAAATCTCGCCAGTGCGGATCGCGCTGGAACGTCTCGATGCCGCCATAGACCGGTCTCCGGTCATCGGGGCCACGGAGGAAGATGCGTGTCAGGCGGCGGGAGATCTCTCCGGCCACCTCCCACAAGGTCATCATCCGGCCGGAGCCGGTGGGGCACTCCACCTTATAGTTGTCGCCGAGGTAGTAGTGAAACTTCTGGAGCGACTCGATGATCAGATAGTTCACCGGGAACCAGACCGGTCCACGCCAATTCGAGTTGCCGCCGAAGAGGCCGGTGCTTGACTCGGCCGGCTCGTAATCCACCCGATGCTCCATGCCATGGACCGAGAGGGTGTACGGATGTTCGCGATGGACGCGTGACAGCGCGCGTACGCCGTGGGGGGAGAGGAATTCCGCCTCGTCAAGCAAATAGCGCAGCACCTGCCGCAGCCGCTTCGGATTGACGAGCGAAAGGATTCGGAGCACCCGGAGGTCCGGCGTCGTCTGTGTCTCGACGTATTCGCCGAGCTCGGGCCGGTTCTCGATAAACCACTGCATGCGGCGCTTGAACCCGGGAAGGGTGTCTACAACGTCTGACACCAGCGCCTCGATGGCAAACAGCGGGATCAGGCCGACCATCGACCGTATCTTGAGGGGGAAGGGGCGGCCATCCGGCAGGTGCAGCACGTCGTAGTAGAAGCCGTCCTCGGCGTTCCACAGCTCGATCCCCTCGCCGGCGATGTTGTTCAGCGCCCGACAGATATAGACGAAGTGCTCGAAGAACTTGCTCGCCACATCTTCGTACGCCGGGTCATCCCTGGCCAATTCCAGCGCGATCGCCAGCATGTTGAGGCAGTACATCCCCATCCAGCTCGTCCCATCCGACTGTTCGATGTGGCCGCCCGTCGGCAGCGGGGCGCTGCGGTCGAAGACCCCGATGTTATCCAGCCCCAGGAAACCTCCCTGGAATACGTTCTTGCCTTCCGCATCCTTCCGGTTGACCCACCACGTGAAGTTGAGCAGCAGCTTGTGGAACACCCGCTCCAGAAACCTGCGATCTCCCGTGCCCCGGCGTTTCTTGTCGATCTTGTAGACGCGCCACGCCGCCCAGGCGTGCACCGGCGGGTTGACGTCCCCGAAGGCCCATTCGTAAGCGGGCAGTTGGCCGTTCGGGTGCATGTACCACTCGCGCAGCATAAACAGCAGTTGTTCCTTGGCGAACTCGGCATCGACCAGCGCCAGCGGGATGCAATGGAAGGCGAGATCCCAGGCGGCGTACCAGGGGTACTCCCACGTGTCCGGCATGGAGATCACGTCGGCGTTGTAGAGATGCGTCCACTCGCTGTTGCGGCCTCGCAGCCGCTCGGCGGGAGGTTCAGGCCCGGCCGGATCGCCTTTGAGCCAGCGGCTCAGATCGTAGTGATAGAACTGCTTGCTCCAGAGGAGCCCGCCGAACGACTGGCGCATGACGTTTCTGGCGTCCGGCGAGAGATTGCCGGGAATGATCGGGGCGTAGAACTCGTCGGCTTCGCGCTGGCGTTCCGAGAAGATCCGGTCGAAGTCAGCGCCGAAGGGGTCGCCGCTCACGGAAGGTGTTTCCGAATCGGTCAACCGAAGACGCACGGTGACACTCTCTCCCGGTCCGATCGTCAGAGGATAGTGTGCGGCCGCTTTCGTGCCGACGCGGTCCGGGTTTACGGCGTCCTTCGCGCCATGCACGATATACTCGTTGATGCCATCCTTCACGTACTGTGTATCGTTCTCGACCCCATAGAGGCGCCGCTTGTTCGTCTCATTCTCCGTGAAGAGCAGCTCGGGCAGGCCCTCGCAGTACAACCGGCGCTGGCCATAGTACTGATGGGTGAGGTCAACCACGCTCGCCTCCCTGACAGGAGTCCCTTGGCGAAGTCGTGGCCGCCGTGCATCGAGACCCCAGGACCAGGTGTTGCGGAACCAGATCGTCGGCAACAGGTTCACCTGCGCCGCCTCCGGCCCGCGATTGATGACCTGAAGGCGTATGAGGATCTCTTCGGGCGTGGCCTTGGCATATTCGGCGAAGACATCGAAATAGCGGTCGCCGTTGAACACTCCGGTATCGAGCAGTTCAAACTCCGGGGCGCCTCGTCCCCGGCGACGGTTCTCCTCCACCAGCCAGGTGTACGGGAACGCTGCCTGAGGGTACTTGTAGAGGTACTTCATGTAGGAGTGTGTGGGCGTCGAGTCGAGATAGAAGTAATACTCTTTGACATCCTCTCCGTGATTGCCTTCGTTTCCTGTCAAGCCAAATGGCCGCTCCTTCAGAATCGGGTCTCGGCCATTCCAGAGGCTCAGCGCAAAGCAGACATACTGGTGCCGATCGCAGATGCCGCCAAGGCCGTCCTCTCCCCACCGATAGACTTTCGAGCGGGCGTGGTCGTGAGGAAAGTAGTCCCAGGCCGTTCCGTAGGGACTGTAGTCCTCGCGCACCGTCCCCCAGGCGCGCTCACTCAGATAGGGGCCCCAGCGCTTCCAGTGCTTCTTGCGCTCGTGGGATTCCTGGAGGCGTTCCTCTTCCGTGGTCATGACATTTTCTCCTCTGCCGTCAGCATTCAGCGGTCAGCCATCAGCCCGCCGATTCGTTTTCCAGCTTTTCGATCCGTTTCTGGAAGTACCCCCGCCAGCTTTCTGGCAGGGCCTCGACCTGTACGGCGCGTCGCAACGTACTCAGATCATCTTTGTCGTGCACATACAGCCGCGTAATGTCAGCGACCGTAATCGCGTTTTCGTCTCGACTGAGCACCGTGATGTCATCCCCGGCCCCGACCTCCCCTTCTTGCAAGACGGCAAAATAGAAGCCGGTGCGACCGCTGTGGAGAAAGCGCTTGATGATGTCATCCCGTCCGAATTTGGCCGCGAGCTTGTAACAGGGCAGTCGTGGCTCGGTCACCATGACGTGCGCCGACCCGATTCGGAACCGATCGCCGATGTTGACACGGTCCTCCCGCAATCCCTCAACGGTGAGGTTCTCGCCGAACATGCCCCATGGTAGATCGACACCGGGTAATTGCTCGCGCCAGTACTCGTAGTGCTCGCTCGGATAGGCATAGACTGCTTTACTGGGCCCGCCATGCACCGACAGATCAGCCTGCCTGTCACCATCGAGGTTGAGCCTTCGCAGCCTCGCTCGATCCTCGACCGGCTCTTTGAAGATTCCGGTCGTGATCGTCTTGCCCTTATAGGTCACTTCGCGAGGAAGTCCGACATTGACCGAAACGACTATCATCTCAGCTCACAGCCCTGCGACCTCACAGAATACCTTGATGGCGCCCTTCGCCTCCGTGAGTGTCCGCATGAGCTCCCTATAGTTCTCGAGGCCTGTCACCGGATGGGTCAACAGCCTCGACAACCACCCCGGCCACTGAAGTTCGGCCTGCGACAAGTCCTTCACCCCGATCTCGAAATACTCCCGATTGGCGTTCACGGTCCCGACGACCACCTTGTTGCCCAGGACGAATCCCAGATTGATCTTGTCCGCCGGGACCTCGATGGTTCGCCCGCCGCCGGTGACACTGGAGAGAACGAGCACACCGTTCTTTCCCAGGATGTTCATCGCTTCAAAGACCAGTGGTGAATATCCTGTCGCTTCGAAAATGATGTCGAATGGGCCGTGCTCTTCAGCCTCTTTCACGAGGGTGGTGTCCCCGGTGCTATGATAGCAGGCGCCGATCTGTCCGAGGAGATCGGAGTTGAGATAGGGCGGCTTGACCAGGCCGTACGTGCAGACGCCAAGACCTCTGATTCGAAGCGCCAGCGTTGCGAGCAGGCCGATCGTCCCCGCACCAAGCACTGCGGCGCGCCGCGGGTGCCAGATGCGCAGCCGCCGCTGAATCTCGTAGGCCTGGGCGATCCCCTTTTCGATTACGCTGGTGGGTTCAAGGAGCACGCCAACCGCTTTCAATCCCTGCGGCACCTGAATGATATACTCCGGGGCATCCACGTAGTATTCGGTCAGGAACCCGTGGCGCAGGTTGATGCCGCGCTCGTAGTACACGTCGTCGGTGGTCATGTCGTATGTGCCGATCTGATCGTAGAGCGAGTGTCCGGGGCGACGCACCGTCGCGACGACGTACTCGCCCGTCCTGAACTCCGTGACCTTGGGCCCGACCTCCTCGACGATCCCGAACGATTCGTGGCCGAGGATGAGGTACTCATCGCCCGGGGGCGGCGCGCCATACTCCGCCGCATTGATCTCTTTGTCGGTGCCATCAACCCCGACACGCAGGAGCTTCACGAGGACGCCGCGTCCGTCCGGCACGTCGCTCACCTTTGGTTTCGCGACGTCGCGCAGGTGCACTGAGTTCGCCTTGCCCGGAATGACCGCTATGGCTTTCATCTGCTACCCTCCTCGATGTTCTAGTGCTCCTTTAACTATATCGCCCTAACTTGCTGGGACACCGTGCCTGGGCAACTAACCTCGCCTCGCGGTCGCCGGGACTGAGAGGCCATCGGGCGCCTCCTCGCTGCGAGAAACGGCCGGGGCGCGCAGCGTGATGAACTGCACCAGATCTTTGGAAAAGATGAGATCCAATGTCCAGCCCAGCAGGACGCGGACCTTCTTCTCTAGCCGCGGCAGCTTGCTCAGGTAGATCGTCCGCCAGAGCCACCATGCGACAAAACCCGAGAAGTTGATCCCCATGATGCTGGCCACCCCCGTCCGCCTGCCGATTGTAGCCAACAATCCGATGGTCGAGAAGACAAACGGCTTCTTCCCGCCGCCCCGGATCGTCGCCGCAATGTTATGGGCGAGGACCTTTCCCTGCCGCAGGGCATGCTGAGCGGTGGGAGGATAGTAAGCCCCCGTCCTGCGATCGGGGATCAGGGCGCAATCGCCAAGCGCCCACACGCCGGGCCAATCCGGAACCTCCAGGAACTCGTTGCCCAGCACGCGGCCGCGCTCCTTCTTGCACGGCAGTGTCGCCAGCAGGGGATTGGGGGACGTCCCCGCCGTCCAGACCAGCGTGTTCGTCTTGAGGACCGTGCCATCGCTCAGCTCCACACCGCGATCCGACATCCCCGTGACTTTCGTGTTCACCCGGATCTCGACCTTTCGTTCCGTCAGCTTGCGTTGCGCATAGATGCCGAGCTTCTTGCCGAGTTCAGGCAAGATCACCGGCCCGGGCTCCACCAGCACCACTCGCAGGAGATCTTCGCTCAGGTGGTGATAGAACTCCACGGCTTCGCGGATGAAGTCGTTGATCGAACCGATCGTCTCGACGCCGGCGAACCCTCCGCCGGCGACGACGAATGTCAGGAGCGGCTCGCGAATTGCGGCGAAGCAGTCGGGATCGGCTTCCTCCAACTGCGCGATCAGGCGATTGCGCAAGTGGATCGCATCCCCCAGGGATTTCATCGTCAGGGCGCGCTCCTGGAGCCCCGGCAGGTTGTAGAAATTGGTGATGGAGCCGAGGGCGATCACCAGATGGTCATACGGCAGCTCATGTGAATGCGCCTGATCGAGGCCGTGGGAGACGACTACTCGCCTGGCCGCGAGGTCGATCGCCTGCACGTCGCCCTCAAAGAACTTGACCCGGTGCAGCAGCTTCCGGACCGGGTTCACGATATCCGTCAGGTCCAGATCGCTGGCGGCCACCTCGTGCAGCATCGGCGTGAACAGGAAAAAATTCTCCCGATTCACGAGCGTCACCTCGACATCCGAGTCACGGGCCAGCGTCTTCTCCAACTCCAGGGCCGTATAGAGGCCGCCGAACCCGCCGCCCAGAATCAGAACCCGTTTCAGCGTATCTGTTGTCATGAGGTCATGTCCCTTTGGAAGTCTCGATCGCTGCAGGTCATGTGCGCCGTCTACCTCGCCGGAGATCACCTTTCCACCACTTGCATCACGTGTCCATCCGGGTCTTGGATCAGAAACCCTTTCGTGAATCCGAGCGTTCGTTCGCGGAGCGGCACGACCCCCGGAGACACGAACGCATGCTTTGCGGCCAGCCCGCGCTGGGCGGCCGCGCTCGCGTCGCGAGTCACGAGCGTTGTTTGCCAGTGCGCGAGGTCGTTGGCGCCTTGGTCAGTGGGGATGGGCCGCCCTCCTCGGGGTGTCAGGTATTCGAGAAACTCGATGCCCGGGCCGCTCCCAGCGCGAAGACCGGTGATCCTGAGCCGCGCCCCGAAGACGTTGTTGAGGTGTTCTTGTTCGGTGCCGTAGTTCTCGCTTTCTCCCGCCACCTTCAACCCCAGGAGGTCCCGATAGAACGTCAGGCTGGCGTCGGTGTCGGCCACCACGATCGCCGTGTGATCGATGCCCAGAAACAACCTATCGGTGGCGCGGCGCCACCTTGGATCGCCTTTATCCGGCGGGAATTGCAGGATCTCGAGGTGGTGGCCGTCCGGGTCTTTGAAGTAAAACGCGCGGATGCCTGCCGCATTGGTGTTCCAGTCCGGCAGGCGTTGAGGTCCGGAGGACGCGTGTTCCACCTTGTGCCGCCGCAACCACTGGTAGGCGCGATCCATGTCGCTGACGATGATGGCGACGTGCTGGAACCAGCGATCATGGCTGCGCGAGTCCACGGGGATCGGCCTGCCCTTCGGCGCCAGGTATTCCGTCAACTCGATGAACTCCTCGCCCAGCCGCAGGCGGGCCACCCGCATCCGCAGGCCGAATACCCCCTGGAGATGTTCGTAGTCGCTTCCCCACACCTCCACGTCCGATATCTTCTCAAAGGACAACACCTTCGAGTAGAAATCGACCGCGCGATCCATATCCGAGACGGTCATCCCCACGGCGGCCACCTCGATGACCAGTCCCTGAGCGGGCGACGTCTCTGCCCGGGCCGTCTGTATGGATGATCCAAGCGCGAATAACAGGGCGACAGCCAAGATCGTCCGTACACGCTTTTCGTGCAATCGCAACGTGGATATCATTTCCCAATTCTTCCTGGCGGTTTGAGTTGCCTGCCCGTATGTGTTGAGTGTAATGAACACCCTCTTCATTGCGTTCGTTCTAGTCGGCCGGTTTGACCTCCTCCATCAGCGTGTAGAAGCCCTCGGCGAGTGTCGGGTGGATATACACGGCCCCTTTCAGCAGGGTGTAGGGAAGGCCGGCGAGCATGAGCACGCCGAGCGTCTGTACCAGCTCTCCCCCCTCCGTTGCCAGAAT
>Ga0214473_10009323_pt1 | contig 11600 bp, 3 predicted proteins | sample RVTome_7_FD_203509 | JGI IMG/M metagenome (GOLD analysis project Ga0214473, IMG submission 203509) | Soil microbial communities from uranium-contaminated site in the Upper Colorado River Basin, Wyoming, United States - RVT98D197 | ecosystem: Environmental > Terrestrial > Soil > Contaminated >...
ACCATGCCGCCGAAGACCCCCGTCACGTCGGCAAACGCCGTCAAAAGAGGTACGGCGACGACCAGGGCGAGGACCTTCGGTGCAATGAGCAGCTCGAGGGGATCGATCCCCATCGTGCGCATCGCGTTCACCTCCTCCGTTACCTTCATCGTGCCGATTTGCGCCGTGTAGGCCGATCCGGAGCGTCCCGCGACGATGATGGCGGTGATGAGCGGAACGATTTCGCGCAGCATGGCGATGCCGACGAACTCGACGATAAAAACCGACGCGCCATAGGGTCGCAGCCCCACCGCCGCCTGGTAGGCGATCACCACGCCCATCATAAACGAGAGCAGGCCGACGATCGGGATGGCTTCGAGTCCGCCCGCTTTTAGGTTGTAGAAGAAGGGTTGCCAGCGGATACGACGAGGGTTTATCAGGAGGCGGAGCAGAACTAATGTGCATTCGCCGACAAACGAGAGAAAACCGAGCCCCTGCAGCGAGGCGTTCCAGGCGGCGTGACCCAATTGATCGATCATGCCGGGCTTCTGGGGTTGGCCCGCAACCGATTCTCCCTCATCCGCCGAGATCCAACGGATTAATTGCTCGAATTCGGCGCGCACACCGCGCAATTCGACGCGGCGCCCTGTCTGTTCCAGGCGGCTCAGAGAACGTCGCACGAGCCAAGCGCCGGCCGTATCCATCGAGGTAATGGCGCTCATCTCCCAAATCTGCTGGCCGGACTTCGTCCCCAAAACTTCAGCCAACTGGCGCTCCAGAAAGGGGACATTGGCCATTTTCCAAGCGCCGGCGCAGCGCAACGTGCCGTCAGAATCTAGCGATGCGCTGGCGGTTGGACGCCGGGCCGTTGATATTGCCGTTTGCATGAGGCTCGTTGACCGGTAGCGCGGCGACCGGGGACTTATTATTCCAGACACAACTTAAGGCGGCTCGAAAAGGATTGCAATCTAATATTGGACGATTTTGAACAGAAATATCGGGCCGCTCACGGAGGTTACAAGGCCTTTAGGCGATATAAGCTCAAGACTCCCTCACTGTGGCAAACATGCTCTCAAGCGGATTTTTTCCGCTTTCCAGCTCCTTGACGACCGTGAAAAATTTGCCATATTCTAGGGTTGTCTTTCGGAGAAATAACCGAAGCTGGGTCCCTGGAGCTTGCCAAGGGCGCCAACGGAGAGCCCAGCCGGATGAGGGTGTCCTCTTCCTGACAACGTTCGCGGCGCGCACAATGCCTTACTCGACCTCGAAGGCCTCGAAGAAGCAGACCTGGAGCGGTTTCGCGTGCGCTATGAATAACTCGCGCGCACAGCGCGCGAAGCGTTGCGTCGTGGGGAATTGGATACCAGCACCCCGGAAGTCAGGCCGGATTAGATCGCGCCGATTCGTTAACGGCCGTTCCCTAATCAGATTCGACCTTTTGGTCGCGCGATTCGACTCCCGCGACGGTTCTTTCATCCTTGTTTCTCTAAAACCCGAAAGAAGCGGTCGGAAACTACAGCCTTTTTCGAACCACAAGTTCTGGCACACAACCTGCATTTACAGAGTTAAGAATAGACAACCCAAATAAAGGAGAGACTAGGGAAACTCTATTGATCGTAATTGTAATGTTGTTTTTGCTCGGTGGCGGGGGCTGGGGATATTCTCGTTGGCGCCGGTAGCGCCCGCGGGCCATTGACCTGCCCGCGAAGTCGCTCACTTGGAACACAAAACCGGTCTAAAAGGGCCCACAGCGAGGCTCTGGAGGACTTGGTGAAATATGAATCGCTTGGGGTTCATTGCCAGCAGCTTGCTGCGAACCCTCTTCGTCAGAGTATTCGATACCCCGCTGCTGGCGGCGGGATAGTTCATTGATCCGGCTTTCAGGGGTGGCCAACGTTGTAACGCAACTCGGTTGCGCACAAATCACGTCGCAACAAACCGCGATGAAAGATTAAGAGAATTTTATGACGAAACAAATCGAAATCCACGGTCAGCGCGTCCAACTCTACAGTTTGGACGAAGGCCGTACCTGAAGGGCGCCAACGGAGAGCCCAGCCGGATGAGGGTGTCCTCTTCCTGACAACGTTCGCGGTTACGTAAGTGAAAAGGTCGGCGCGCAATATCCATTACGGCTTTAGCGGCGTGAAAATCGACAGAACCATCAGAGCCGCACTGAAAAATGCGGGCGTTTTCAGAAAAAAAAATTAGTTAAATTTCCCGGAGGCTATGGATGAATGGAGGCCTTGCTAATCCACCAATTGTTGAGTCTTCTACGCTCATCGAACTGCTTCGCCGGCGGGCGCTGCAGCAGCCTGAGCATCGGGCCTACACTTATTTACTCGATGGAGAAGTAGAAACGGCCCATCTGACCTATGCAGCGTTGGACCGCCAAGCCCGGGCGATTGGCGCATTGCTCCAAAGCTGTAGCGCAAGCGGGGAGCGCGCCCTGTTGCTCTATCCAACAGGTCTCGAGTTCATAGCCGCTTTTTTTGGTTGCTTATATGCCGGGGTCATTGCCGTCCCTCTGCCCCCGCCCAATACGGCCCAGCCGCAGCGGACTCTCCCGAGGCTTCTTGCTATCACGAACGATGCTCGCCCGTTGGTGGCACTCACCACGTCATCGATCTTCTCCAAGATTGAGCGACTGTTCGCGCAAGCTCCAGAGCTACAGGCAATGCGCTGGTTGGTCACCGACAATGTTAGCAACAGCCCGGCGCGGGAATGGCAAGACCCTGCGGTGAGCAGCGCTACGCTGGCTTTGCTCCAATACACTTCGGGTTCCACCGCGGCGCCGAAGGGTGTGATGGTCAGTCACGGGAACCTTCTCCATAATTCGGCATATCTCGCCCAGGCCTTGGAGCTCACACCGGACAGCGTATCCGTGACGTGGTTACCGGCCTTTCACGATATGGGACTTAGCAACGGAATCATCCAACCTCTCTATACGCAAGGTCGCTGTTTTCTTATGCCCCCCCAATCCTTTCTTCAGTGGCCGGTGCGCTGGCTTCAGGCTATTTCGCGCTACCAAGCCACCGTCAGTGGAGGCCCCAATTTCGCCTATGAACTGTGCGCTCGCAGGATTACTCCTGAGCAACGTGAAACTCTCGATCTCAGCAGTTGGGTTGCGGCTTATAACGGCGCGGAGCCAGTCCGTGCGGACACCCTGAAACGGTTCGCCGAGTCCTTTGCGCCCTGTGGTTTCCGCCCAAGCTTCTCCTATCCATGTTACGGACTCGCCGAAGCCACTCTGATAGCTTCAGGCGGACTTCTAAGAGATGAACCCATTTTCTGCACCACAGGGGTGGCATCACTCGAAAAGAATCGCGTCGTGGAAGCCTCGGAACAGCAACAGAATATGCGGACATTCGTAGGATGCGGCCGTGCCCAGCTCAATACCAAGATTGTCATCGTTCATCCTGAATCGTTGACTCGATGTGCACCTGATGAGGTGGGCGAGATCTGGGTGTCAAGCCCGAGCGTCGCTCAGGGCTACTGGAATCGACCTGAGGACACAGAGCGCACTTTCCGGGCCTACGTGGCCGATACCGGTGAGGGACCGTTTCTCCGCACCGAGGATTTGGGATTCTTAAAAGATGGCGAGCTGTTTGTCACCGGTCGTTTGAAGGATCTGATCATCATCGGTGGCCGTAACCTTTACCCCCACGACATTGAATTGACGGTGGAACAGAGTCACCCGGCGATACGGCCGGGTTGTTGCGCAGCGTTTTCGATCGATGTCGCCGACGAAGAACGCTTGATCGTCACAGTCGAGGTAGAGCGCCGCTACCAACAGGCGGATCGCTATCCGGAAGATGGGGAAGCGCGCTCTCATCCGAAGGTGCGTCCGCTGTTGGATATCGAAGCGGTGGTTCGGTCAATTCGGCGAGCGGTCGCAGAAGAGCATGATGTGCGGGTGGACACGGTGGTGCTACTCAGGACTGGGCGCATTCCGAAGACTCCCAGCGGCAAGGTTCAGCGCCGCGCTTGCCGGGCTGGCTTCCTGGACGGCACCCTGGATCGGCTCGGTGAGGAGTGATACATGGCCGGAAATTCCACAAACAGCGAGTTACAAAACTTTGTCGGTCGGACCAAACGTGACGAACTGGAAAATTCACCAATGGATTCTCGGACCGCAGAAGTCATCCAAGACTGGTTGGTATCCAAGCTTTCGGAGCGGCTGGGAATCGAGTCTCACGAGATAGATGTCCGGGAGCCCTTCGCCAGCTACGGTCTGGGGTCCACGCAGGCGGTCAGCCTTTCTGGTGAACTCGCAGAGTGGCTTGGACGAAGACTCTCTCCTGCTCTGGCCTATGAGTACTCCACCATCGAGACTCTCGCTCGCCATTTAGCAGAGTCACCGGAGGCGTCGGAGTCAACCCCCTGGACTGACCAAAACCGGGAGGCAAAAACCGAACCTATCGCCATTATCGGCATCGGGTGCCGGTTTCCCGGCGCTCACGGCCCGGAAGCTTTCTGGCAGTTGCTGCGAGAGGGAGTCGATGCCATCACAGAAGTTCCAGCGGAGCGTTTTAATCTTCACGCCTTCTACGATCCAGACCCAACGATCCCAGGCAAAATGAACACCCGCTGGGGCGGCTTTCTCGATCAGGTGGATCAGTTCGATCCCCATTTCTTTGGCATCTCGCCTCGGGAGGCTTTGCGGATGGACCCCCAGCAACGCCTCTTACTGGAGGTGACCTGGGAAGCATTAGAAGATGCTGGACAGGCGCCGGAGCGTCTAACGGGCACCCGCACCGGTGTGTTTATCGGCATCTCGACCAACGATTACGGCCGCATTCAGTTCAGTGATCTAAGTTGTATCGATGCCTACGCGGGCACAGGCAATGCCATGAGCATCGCGGCCAACCGTATTTCTTACCTGTTTGATTTCCGGGGGCCGAGCATAGCAATCGACACTGCCTGTTCGTCGTCGCTGGTTGCCGTCCACTTGGCCTGCGGCAGCCTTTGGAACGGAGAGTCCAATCTTGCTCTGGCTGGGGGCGTGAACCTGATCCTCTCGCCGGCGATTACCATCAATTTTACCAAAGCCGGGGCCATGGCTCCGGATGGGCGCTGCAAGGCCTTCGATGCCCGGGCCAATGGCTACGTTCGCAGTGAGGGCGCCGGCCTCGTCGTTCTTAAGCCTTTATCGAGAGCCCTGGCCGACGGTGATCCGATTTATGCCGTGATTCGCGGCAGCGCAGTGAACCAGGACGGACGGAGCAATGGGCTCATGGCTCCGAATCCGCTGGCCCAAGAGGGCGTCCTGCGAGAAGCCTACCGGCGAGCCGGAGTCTCGCCCGGCCACGTTCAATACGTCGAGGCCCACGGCACGGGCACATTCTTAGGCGATCCAATCGAGGCGAATGCCCTGGGCACAGTGGTTGCCATCGACCGTCCCCCTGGGCGGCCTTGCGCCCTGGGCTCGGTCAAAACCAACCTGGGTCACCTCGAGGCCGCAGCCGGCGTCGCCGGCTTGATCAAGGTGGCGCTGGCGCTCAATCATCTGGAGATCCCACCGAGTCTGCATTTTCAGGAGCCCAACCCCCATATTCCTTTCGACGAGCTCTCTCTCCGAGTGCAGACAACGCTGGGCCCGTGGCCTGCGCACTCGGGTCCAGCCTTGGCTGGGGTGAGCTCATTCGGTTTTGGCGGAACCAATGCTCATGTGGTTTTGGAAGAGGCTCCCCAGTCCGATTTAGGAATGCAGAATGCGGAATGGAAAGTTTGCAATCCGGAATCCGCACACCTGTTACCACTGTCGGCGCGTAGCCCGGAGGCTCTCCACTCTCTCGCTCGAGCATACCAAAACTCCCTGGCAGCCCCAGAGTCCCCAGCGTCGCTGCACGACATCTGTTACAGCGCCAGCGTGCGGCGCAGCCACCACGACTACCGTCTCGCCTTGACAGGCCACTCCGTGGAGCAACTGAGTGAGGTCCTGGAGGCTTTTTCGCGGGGAGAGGCTCGTCCTGGTTTGTCTTCCGGTCGCAAGGTTTCGGGTCGCCAAAGAAAACTAGTTTTTGTGTTTCCCGGGCAAGGGTCTCAGTGGTTTGGCATGGGGCAAAAGCTCTTGGAGCACGAAGCTGTCTTTCGGGAGGTCGTGGAGCGCTGTGACAGGGCGATGCGACCGTACGGGGATTGGTCTTTGCTCGCCGAGCTCACTGCCACCGATGCGGCACAATCCCGGTTGAACGAAATCGATATCATCCAGCCGGCCCTCTTTGCGATTCAAGTGGCCCTGGCGGCCCTGTGGCGCTCCTGGGGTATCGAGCCGCAGGCCGTGGTGGGCCACAGCATGGGAGAGGTCGCGGCAGCTTACGTCGCCGGCGCGCTGAGCCTGGATGATGCGGCACGGGTTATTTGTCGTCGCAGCCGCTTGGTCAAGCGCACCATTGGGCAAGGAGTTATGGCAGCCGTGGAACTTTCCATGGAGGAGGCCCGGCGTGTCCTGGTCGGCTACGAAGATCGCGTGTCTATTGCTGTCAACAACGGTCCCACCTCTACGGTGTTGTCCGGAGATCCGGCAGCGCTCGAAGCGATCGTGGATCGATTGCAGCGCCAAGACACCTTCTGTCGTATGGTGAAGGTGGATTTTGCCTCTCACAGCCCGCAGATGGATCCCTTGCGGGGTGAGTTGTTGCAAGCCTTGGAAGGACTCGAGCCTCGGCCTGCGTCCGTACCTATCTACTCGACGGTGACAGGCACGGTCAGCAATGGGCTGGAGCTCGAGGCGCTCTATTGGGCGAGGAACCTGAGAGAGCCGGTGCTCTTCTCAACGGCGGTTCAGCAGTTGCTGGAAGATGGACATGATATTTTCCTGGAAATCAGCGCCCACCCAATTTTGCTCAGCTCCATTCAGCAAGGGTTCCATCACCTCGGCCAAGAAGGCGCCGTCATCCCTTCTCTGCGGCGTGAAGAAGAAGAACGCGCCGTCATGCTGGGATCGCTGGGCACGCTTTATACTCTGGGGTACCCGGTGGACTGGAGCTGGATCTATCCGTCCGGAGGCCGGTGCGTTCGACTGCCGGTCTACCCTTGGCAGCGAGAGCGTTGCTGGCTGGAGACCGCAGCAGGAGACACCGACTCTCACTGGGAGCAAACTGCTCGGAGCCGGACAGGGAAGCACCCTCTTCTCGGCCGGCATTTCAAGTCGGCCCATCCTGCCGGAAGCCACTTCTGGGAAGTCACTTTGGACAAGAGGGCTCTGCCTTATCTGGATGACCATCGCATCCAGGGGGTTGCCGTGCTGCCCGCCTCGGCCTATCTGGAAATGGCCCTGGCCGCCGCGGTTGAGGTCTTCGGTGAACAATCCGTTGCGTTGAAGGAGGTCGAATTTCACAGGGCGCTTTTCTTGCCTGAGAACGGAACCCACACAATTCAGGTGATCCTTTCTCCCGGCGTTGATGGAGCAGCATCCTTTCACATTTACAGTCGCCCGGGAGAGCAAGCCAGTAAATCGTGGACGCTGCATGCGACCGGGAAAGCCTGTCCTCAACAGGACAGCAGCACTTCCTTTGGCGTAGGGCAGGAGGCGCTCGCGGAGATCCAAACTCGATGCTCGGAAAAGGTCTCCGGCCAGGACTATTATCTGAAACTCCGCGAAAGCGGCATCCACTACGGTCCTTTTTTCCAGAGCATCGCACAGTTGTGGCGACACAACGGAGATATGCTGGGTGAAGTGCAGGTTCCTGATGGGGCGGATGCAGAGTTTAATTCCTATCAGCTCCACCCGGCGATCTTGGACGCCTGCTTACAGTCTCTGGCAGCTGCGGTAGCCGCTGAAGCGACTGAAAACGGCAAACGAGGCATCTACATGCCGACCCGCATAGACGAGTTCCGGGTCCACAGTCGATCCGGCCTGCATCTCTGGAGTAACGCCCGTATCCAAGAGCGGGACGCTGATGCAGTAACGGGAGAGGTGCGGCTCCTCGATGAAGCCGAGCGCGTGGCGGTCGAGATTCTGGGACTTCGCTTCGAATACCTGGGCGACGACACACAGCGCACTTTGGCCGAGAAGGATCTTGACGACTGGCTCTATGAGCTCCAGTGGCAGCCCAAAGAGCGCCCTGCAGGAGCCGCGGAACTTTCCTCGCCAGCTAGCCGGGGAAGCTGGCTGATCTTCACCGACAGCGGTGGCGCGGGAGACGCGGTGGCAGCGTTGTTAGAAGCACAGGGACAAAGGAGCATTCTGATCTCTCGCGGGGAATCGTACGAGCACACGGACGGTGAGCATTTTCGCGTCCGTCCGGAACAACCGGAAGACCTCCGGCGGCTCTTCGAGGCGGCCCTGGTATCTGATCAGCCCGTCTGCCGTGGAATCGTCCATCTCTGGACTCTTGATGCTCCTGGCCTACAGGAGACCACCGTGGCGTCTCTGAACGCAACCCAGACTCTGAGCTGCGGCAGTGTCCTCCTGTTGGTCCAGGAGCTGGCTCGAACGGAATTGCGCGATCTCCCTCGCCTGTGGCTGGTCACGCGGGGTGCTCAAGCGGCAGGGGAGGAGCCCTCGCCGCTGGCCGTAGCTCAGTCGCCTCTTTGGGGACTGGGTCGCGTCATTGCTCAGGAACACCCTATGCTCTGGGGAGGACTGGTGGACCTGGAACCGACGGCATCGCCGCGTGATGCTGCCGCGCAGCAGTTGTGGGAAGAAATCTCCACTCCGGATGGAGAGGATCAACTTGCGTTCCGTCAAGGGCGGCGCTACGTAGCCCGTCTGGTGCGCAAGCGCCGATCTACCACGCAGGAATCTCCCCTCAGGTGGCGGCCTGATGGCAGCTATCTCATCAGCGGAGGACTGGGAGAGCTCGGCCTTTTGGTCGCCCGTTGGATGGTAGAGCAAGGGGCTCGGCGATTGATCCTCTTGGGACGCACCAAGCTGCCTCCACGCTCGAACTGGAGCTCGCTAGAAACAGGAAGTCGCTTAGCCCATCAAATCGCCGCCATTCGGGAACTGGAAGCCTTGGGAACGTCGGTGCATCTGGCGCCGGTGGATGTGGCCGATGAAGAACAGTTGAGCGGCTTTCTGGGCGAGTTTTGCCGTGAGGGTTGGCCCCCGATCCGGGGTGTCGTGCACGCGGCGGGAGTGCTGCAGGATGGACTGCTGGTGCAACTTGATGCCGCTCAACTGAATACGGTTTTGCGGCCCAAGGTGATCGGCGGGTGGCTGCTGCATCGCTTGCTAGAGGACGCCCCCCTGGACTTCTTCGTACTCTTCTCTTCGGCGGGTTCCCTCCTGGGCCAGGCTGGTCAGGGGAATTATGCCGCCGCCAACGCTTTCCTCGATGCTCTGGCGCATCACCGCAAGGCTCAAGGACAGCCGGCCATGAGCATCAACTGGGGCGCCTGGGGCGATTTGGGTTTTGCGGATACGCCTGGAGGGAAGCGCCTCGCCGCGCGCCTCGCGCTCCTGGGAATCAGGAGCATGGCGCCCGAGCAAGCGCTGGAGGTATTGAAACGACAGCTCGGGCAAGGCTCAACGCAGGTCGTGGCGGTGCCCGTCGACTGGCGGCAGTACCGCGAGTTTTATCCGGCGGGCAGTGAACCACCGCTACTGTCTCAACTTGCGCGTGAGGAAATCGACGTCCCGCGCCAAGCGGATCGTCCGGGAGAAAAAAAGGGCCCAACCTCCGCTGCCCTCCTGGCTGCGGAGCCGGGGGAGCGCCACCAGTTGGTGCAGTCCTACTTGAGCCAGCAAGTGGCTCGTGTGCTCGGCCTTGCCGCATCCAAGCTGGACCCCCAGCAACCCCTTAGCAATCTGGGACTGGACTCACTGATGGCCGTCGAGTTGAAGAACCGGATCGCGGTTGACTTGGGGGTGAAAGTGCCGGTGGTGAAATTTCTTCAGGGCTTTAGCGTCGCCGAGGCTGTAACCCAGGTGCTCGATCAACTGACGGCAGAGGCATCCAATCCGTCGGCGCCGCTTGCCACGGCAGTTACACAGCAGAAGGAGCACATCAACAGGGGAAATGCGGAACAGCTGTTGGCAAACCTTGATCAGCTTTCGGATGAAAAAGTGGATTCATTGCTCACCGATATGCTGGCTGAGGAGAAGGTTAGTGAATGAGCCAGACCTCCCGGCCAATTGCCGATCTTTCACCCAATGAAAAGCGCGCGCTTCTTGCGCAGCTCTTGCGGAAAAAGGTAAGCGAGTCACCATCGTATTATCCTCTCTCCCATAACCAACAGGGGATATGGTTCCTCAACCAGCTCGCACCGCAGAGCACGATTTACAATGTCAATTTTGCAGCGCGCATCTGCTCCGATGTAGACATTCCAGCCTTGCGCCGCGCGTTTCAGTCGCTGGTGGATCGCCATCCTTCGCTGCGGACCACGTTTGCCGTGCGCTCCGGCAAACCCGTTCAACAGGTCCACGAACACTTGGAGGTCCACTTCGAGGAGACGGATGCCTCAACATGGTGCGGGGATGAGCTGAAGACCCGGCTGATCGAAGAAGCTCAGCGCCTCTTTGATCTGGAACGAGGTCCCTTGTTGCGGGTGAGTCTGTTCACTCGATCGGCGCAGGAACACATCCTTTTGCTGGTCGTGCACCACATCGTGATCGATTTCTGGTCCCTCGCGGTGATCCTGAATGAGCTCGGCGTGCTGTACCCTGCGGCAAAGGCAGGTGTGCGAGCGGCTCTACCTCCTCTTGATCTGCAATACACGGACTACGTTCGTTGGCAGACCGAAATGCTGGCGAGCCCGGAAGGTGAGCGGCTCTGGGCCTACTGGAAGAAACAATTGGCCGGCCGGTTGCCCGTGCTGAATCTTCCGACGGATCGGCCGCGACCGCCGATCCAGACCTATCGCGGAGCCTCACACGCCTTCAATCTGAGCGATGAACTGGCCGGGGGGCTCAAGGCGCTCGCAAAGACCGAGGGGACGACTCTGTACATGCTCCTTCTGGCGGCGTTCGAAGTGATGCTCCACTGCCACTCCGAACAAGAAGACATCCTGGTGGCATCCCCCGTGGTCGGGCGCAGTCGGGCCGAGTTTGAGGGGATTGTGGGCTTCTTCGCCAATCCTGTTGTCTTACGAGCGAATCTCTCCGGCGATCCAACGTTGCGGGCCTTTATTGCCCAGGTGCGCCAGACGGTGTTGGCGGCTCTCGAGCATCAGGATTACCCCACGCTTCTCCTGGTCAAACAACTCCGGCCGGCGCGGGATCTCAGCCGCGCGCCGCTCTGCCAGGTCATGTTCGTACTGGATAAACCGCACCGGCTCGCGGAACAGGCAGTATCGACGTTCGTGCTGGGCGAAACCGGGCTGCGCATGAATCCTGGAGGGCTCGTGCTGGAGTCCTTCCCCCTGGAAAACCGGTCGGCCACTCTCGACCTGGCGATGTTAATCATGGAGACGGCAGCGTCGCTTTCTGTCTCCATACGATACAACACGGATCTGTTCGATCCTGCTACCATCGCCCGGATGGCAGGACACTTTGAAACAATTCTAAGCCATTTCGTTACCCAGCCCAATGCGAAGTTGAGCGCGCTGAAAGATAACCTCACGGAGGAGGACGAGCGACAGGCCACCATTCTGAGCGGCGCTGAGCGCCGGCAACTGCTGGTCGAGTTCAACGATACGGAGACCGATTATCCTCGAGAGAAGTGCATCCACCAACT
>Ga0214473_10009324_pt1 | contig 11600 bp, 9 predicted proteins | sample RVTome_7_FD_203509 | JGI IMG/M metagenome (GOLD analysis project Ga0214473, IMG submission 203509) | Soil microbial communities from uranium-contaminated site in the Upper Colorado River Basin, Wyoming, United States - RVT98D197 | ecosystem: Environmental > Terrestrial > Soil > Contaminated >...
CGGAACAATTTCATCTTCGAATGGTTTTCCCCAGATGCTTTCGCCGCCTCTTCCTGTTCCCGTCGGATCGCCGCCCTGAATCATAAAGTTTGCAATTACTCTGTGAAATATTACTCCTTTATAATATCCTTTGTTTGCATGCTCTACAAAGTTCTCAACAGTTTTTGGAGTTTGATCGGCAAATAATTCTATTTCAATTGTTCCCATATTTGTTTTCATAACTGCAACGGTCATTTCTTTTCCTTCCGTTTGTACTGTTTCTGTTTTAGTTTGATTTTCTTTTGATTCCACCTTATCGGTATCCTGAGCATTGCAAGCGGTGAATCCAAAAATTGCCATAAAAACGATCAGCATTTGTTTCATAGTTTTACCTCCGTTATGGTTTGATGATATTGGTTAATAATAATATTAAAATGAAAATTCCTGCAGCAATTCTGTAATAGACAAACAAAAATGTTGTATGTTTTTTCAAAAACTTTAAAAGAAAATCTATTGCAAGATAACCGCTAATTCCTGAAACGACTGTTGCCACAACAAGATTAAGAATCATTTCATTATTTAAATATTTTAACGAATCAATCAATTCAAATAATCCGCTTGCTAAAACTGCTGGTATGCTTAAAAGAAATGAAAATCTTGCAGCAACATCTCTTTTCAATCCAAGAAATAATCCTCCTGTAATTGTTGTTCCTGATCTGGATGAACCTGGAATCAATGCAAATGCCTGTGCAATACCAATTAACAGTGAATCTTTTATCGATATATCATTTAATTCTTTTTTGAAGCTTGCAACTTTTTCGGCGAAAGCTAAAAGAACTGCCAGTCCAATCAGACTGAAAGCAATTACATACAAATTTTTTGTTAAAGCACCTTCGATAATATCTTCGAATGCAAGTCCGATTATCACAACTGGAATAGTTCCGATGATTACAAGCCAACCAAGTCGTGAATTCAAATTCTGTTCTGAAAATTTTTTTCTTTCAAATAGATTTTCTTTAAAGAAGTCTCTGACAATAAAAAAAATGTCTTTAGCAAAATAGACCAGGACTGCGGCCATTGTTCCTAATTGAATAACAGCAATAAATGATGTCCAGCTTTCCGGGTGATATTCAGGGACTACATTAAGAAATTTACCTGCTATGGTCAGATGCCCGGTGCTGCTGATAGGAAGAAATTCGGATAAGCCTTGAATTATTCCGAGGAGTATTGCTTCAAATAAATTCAATTGATTCCACCAATCAAATATGAAATGCCAAGCTTAACACCGAGAGAAAAAGTATTAAAGTTTACATTTTCTGCTTTAACAGTATTTCGAAGTGTATTATTATTGCTGTCTTCAGGTTTACCATTTATATCATATCTTAAATCAACTCCGATATTTGCAAAAACATTTTGTGCAAGTGCTGTGTTTCCTTCTACACGCAAGAGTCCGCCGATACCAATTGAGCTGAATGAATCTTCAGTACCCTGCCATTTTTTTGTTTCAGTTACAAATACAAAACGTGGTCCGGCACCACCACCAAATTTAAAATTATAGCCATTACCCGATAGAACATAGTATGCCATAACTGAAGGCAGGAATGAGTTGTATGCAAGGTCATATTGTCCCAATCCAATATTTTCAGTATAAGAATAAATTTGATATGGAATTTCCAAACTCAGTTCAAAATCTTTTCCCGGAAAATATCCGGCTTCACCTGTGAAAATAACTGCCGAGTTAAATGTTCCTAACTGAGCATTGGATGGAGCATAAGTTTGATTGATGTAATCCTGTAAAGATGGAAAACTTAAAAAATTTATTCCCATCGTTCCTTTCAATTCTACTTGAGGAAATGAATATTCATTGCAAACAAACAATAAAAAAAGTAAAAGGATTTTTTTCATGTCACTTCGGAATTCGTTTTAAAGATATTTAATAAGCTGGTGTGCTGTTTATTAAGTAAAAGAAACATCAAGAATGCAGTAATAATAAATAATATGTAAGAGATTATATGAGTAAGAAATGCATACGCTGCACTGATTGTTTCATTAAACCCAAACAGGAGAACAAGAGTGCTTATTGCAAGTGCATGGTATGAGCCTGTTGCACCGGGAGTAGGAACAACTACTCCAATAGCACTTATGCTCATAAGTACCCAGCCCATTGAAAATGTTATATTACTTGCAGATTGCATATCCAGCATAAAAAATCCAACGTAGGCATTTAATGCATACACCAGTAAAAGGATGATACTCATTATGATGGTATAGAAATAATTCTTAATTCCTTTCAGACTTGTAAAACCTTGTATGAGCATTTCAATAACATATCCGGATTTGTCTGCTAGTTTGGCTGAAATTTTTCCCAGCACTTTTAAAATCTTCCCGTAAAATTTTTCTTTCAGTCTCACTAGCAAATAGATTAATAATAAAATTAATATCATCATCGCAGCAGAAATATATAGGGCGGATTCGAGCCAGGGAAACGCATCATAAAGATTATCACTCCAGATAAAAGCAGAAATCAAAACTGCAAGACCGAGTGATATTATATCAATTACTCTTTCAACTATAACCGTTCCGAACATAGACGACTTGGAAAGATTTTCATACTGCCCGATCATCATTGCTCGCGTAACCTCGCCGAGTTTTGGAGTAACGCAATTAACTCCGTAACCAATCATCAAAGCGCCGAATAAGTTTTTCATTTTCGTATCTGGCTTTACCGAATGCAGCATAATTTTCCATCTTATTGTTCTAACATAATGTCCCAGCATAAATGTTGCGGCAAAAATTATCATCCAAAAAATTGAGGCCTCAGAAATCAATTCCATAACTTCGCTCAGATTTACATCCGAGAAGGCAAAGTACAGAAATACTGCTGCCAGACTAACGGAGAGCAGGAAATTTATAATTCCTCTTAAGGCTGGTATTTTCTTTGAATTATCTGAGATCAATAACCTGGCATCCTTCGGTTGGAGAGAATGAAAAATAGCTGACAGGCAAATTTGTATTTAATTTATAGTTTGAAAGATCAATCCGAATATTTCCCGCTGCAGGATCGTCAACGAGTACTTTTGTAATCAGGTTATCATTATTTAAGAAAAGCTTAACCGAGTTAAAGCTGAAAGTGTCGTTCTTCGAAATTAATTGAAGTACTTTTTGGCCTTCAGATTCGAACGTGCTCATTTCACATTCTTTGGGATACTCAAAAAGCAATTGTCGGATTGAAAGAATTTTATTTTCATCATTTTCATAATTTGTAATAATCACCTTATTTTCTTTTTCATTATAATTCCATGATGTTTCTCCGTCGGAAATTATGAAGACATTTTTAAATTCAAACCTCAGATTATTTTCTTTCTTAAAATATACTTTACCTTTAAGATTTACATTACCATTAATTGAATGGGTAATATCAGCAGAAAGGTTATCTATTGAATTGAATTTATCCTGAATGCTTTTTAAAACAGATTGTGCATCATCCTGTGCTGCCACAAAACCTGCCCAGAATATTATTGCTAAAAAAAGTAATATGAGAAATTTGTGATACATTAATTTTCTTTTCTATAATGTTCTTAAAACAGTTTCGAGCTGCTCTTCATTTTCAATTAATACCTGCCGTGCTTTGCTTCCATCATTCGGTCCAACAATACCGGCATCCTCAAGCTGATCGACAATTCTTGCTGCACGTGAATATCCTAATTTTAATTTTCTCTGCAGAAGAGAAACCGAACCTTGCTGATGACGGACAATTACTCTTGCAGCTTCTTCGAACATCGGATCGAGTTCAGCATAAAATCCTCCGGACGAATCTTTCTTCTTATCATAAATGGATGGAAGATAATATGGTTTCGAATATGATGGCTGTGAATAAATATAATTAGTAATGCTTTCGACTTCATCGGTTGAAATAAATGCATTCTGAATACGAATTGGTTTGGGAGAACCGGTTGGAAGGAAAAGCATATCGCCTCGTCCAAGCAATTGTTCTGCACCATTCATATCCAGAATTGTTCTTGAATCGATTTTTGTTGCAACCTGGTAAGCAATTCTTGAACTGAAGTTGGCTTTAATTACTCCTGTAATAACATTTACAGAAGGTCTTTGTGTTGCAAGCACAAGATGAATTCCAACCGCACGTGCAAGCTGAGCCAGCCTGGTAATTGGCTCTTCAACATCTTTACCGGCAGTTATCATCAGGTCAGCAAGCTCATCTATAATTACGATGAGATAAGGAAGATGATGGTGCTTAATCGATTCAGTATCGTGAGGCCGGGTTTTAGGATTATCAATTTTAGTGTTATAATCTACAATGTTTCTTACTCCTGCTTTAGCAAGCTTGTCGTACCTTCGTTCCATTTCGGACTCAACAGACTTCAACATAATAACTGCATTCTGAGGTACAGTAACTATCTCTTCATCCAGATCAGGGGAAGCAGCAAGATAATGTCTTCTTAGTTTGTTATAAAAAGAAAGTTCAATTTTTTTCGGATCGACAAGAATAAATTTTACATCTGCAGGAAGCTGTGAATAAAGAAGACTGCTTATTATCATATTTATGCCAACGCTTTTTCCGGAACCGGTTGAACCGGCAATAAGGAGGTGCGGCATTAAAGAAAGATCTGCCATATAAACATCACCGCTGATGGTTTTACCAAAAGCCATCGGCAATTGCATTTTAGAATCACTGATTTTCCCTAATACTGAACGTGCATTTACAATTGCTGCTTCTGCATTCGGTATCTCAACACCAATTGCACCTTTGCCGGGGATCGGGGCAATAATTCTTATTCCTCTTGCTGAAAGTGCAAGTGCAATATCATTTTCCAGTCCAACAATTTTACTGATCTTTACACCCGGTGCCGGTACAATTTCATAAAGTGTAACTACTGGTCCGGGTGTAACAGAAATATTCTGAATTTCAATATCAAATAATTTGAGTTTATCTTTAAGAAGCTCTGCATTTCTTGTTAACTCTTCTTCAGCAACTTTGATATCCTCAGCAACCGGCATTTCAAGCAGGTCAAGCCCTGGAAGTTCATAATCCAAATCTTCTTCCCAGGGATCCGGAAGCTCCTTTTCTTCATCATCTAAAAATTTTCCGCGGTGCAATTCACCTGTTTTTTCAAGATCGACTTTTTTCCGTTGATCAATGGTTATCTCATCATCATCAGGCTCTTCTGGTTCATCTTTCCTTATAATTTGAATATTAGTCTGAGATGCTGCCTCACCTTCCATTAATTCTTCTGCGGTTGGAAGAGTTTCTTCTTTACGGAAAAGCTTTTTCTTTTCTTTTCCCAATTTCTTGATCTTCTCGAGATTCGAAACATCTTCGTCTTTTCTTATAATTTTTATGTTTTCAGCTGAACCGGAAGCAAACATATTTTTTATGAAGTGATAAATGCTTTCAAACTTAACATCGAATGCGATAATGAGGACAGCTGCAGAAATAAATAACAGGAGAAGAATACTTCCAATTCCACCAAGAAGTCCGTTGAGCCAGTTACCAATTGATTCACCCACGTTTCCTCTCAGTTCATAAATGCCGGGAAATAAATCGAACCCATCTTTCAGCACGCCGAAAAATGTTGCAAGTGTTAATCCGGTAACAATCAAAAAGTTCGTTGTGTGAATAAGAATTTTGAATGGGATCTTTTTGAAGAAAGCAATTCCCCAGAAGAAAAAGATGAATGAAAATATAATTGAAAAATATCCGATGGCTGATTTTATGAAGAAGAATGAAAAGTGTGAACCAATTGTTCCGAGCCAGTTGTGGGTATTGTGACCGATGAACAGAGAATATTCAAGAAAAACTTCATCACGCCTGTCAAAGGAAATTATGCAGAGCAGAAGAAATATGGAAAACAGAATCAAAAAAATTCCGATTATGCGTTTCTTCCTGCCGGAAGTACTGAAATATTTTTTTTCAGAATTATTCTGCTTGTTGTTCTCTCTTCTTTTCTTCGCAGCCATTTCGATAAATAATTATCTAAGGACTTTTAAAACGTTCCCGGTTGAATAAGGAATCACTTCAGTACTATTTAGTTCTGCACAAAGAGTCAGGTCATCCTTAAATCCGTTATTAATGAGAAGCTGACCGTGTTCTGTTTCGCCCAGCATCTTCCGGATATCTTTTCCGAAGTTTTTGAATAATGCAAAAGCACCTTTTGAGGAATCAGATAAAATTATTTCCTGGTTATCTTTCATAAGCTCGCTTATTAATTTTCCTGCACACACCGAATCTTCCAGACTTAATAAATTATTATTACCTGAGCAAAGTATAATCACATCTTCATTCAATTTTACAAGATGAATGGCTAATGCCTTTAAGTTATTAAATGCACACATAAAAAGTTTTCCTGAGTATTTTGCCTTGACGATTGCTCTCGATCCGTTTGTTGAGTAAAAAACAATTGTTTTTCCAGAAATAATCTCCTTTTTGTATTCTGAAGGAGAATTGCCCAAGGCAAAACCTTCGATCTTTTTTGTGTTTCTTTCCCCACCGAGTAGAGTTTGTCCGCCAAACATTCCTCCAGAAACTTTCACTGCAAACTCAACCGTACCAACCGGGACAACTTCTTTTGCACCATTTGTTAATGCGGTTATAATAGTTGTTGATGCTCTTAATACATCAATAACTACTGTAGTTTTTTTTGTAAAAAAAAGTTCATCTGCCTGAACAGGAGAAAAAAGTACTTCAATCTTCATTTAGAAACATTCTATTTTTTAACAAATGGCAGCTTAGTAATCCGTGCCGGGAATTCTTTATTTCTTATTTTAAACTTTACTTCATTTCCGGGTGCATTAAAAGGTTTATTTACATATCCAAGCGCAATTGGTTTTTCCAGAACAGGACTAACAGTTCCGCTTGTAATGGTACCAACCTTGCTTTCATTTACCATAATATCATAACCATGTCTCGGAAAAGATTTTTCATCGGAAATCATTGCAACAAGTTTTCTTGCGGGACCATTCTCCTTCATTTTCAAAATAGATTCTTTACCAACAAATCCAGGTTTTTCAGTTTTCGTAATCCAGCCAAGCCCGGCTTCTATAGGGTTTGTTGTTTGATCAATATCGTTTCCGTAAAGGCAATAACCCATTTCAAGTCTGAGGGAATCACGTGCAGCAAGTCCGACCGGCTGAATATCAAATTCTTTTCCAGCATTAAAAATTTCCTTCCAAACTTTTTCGGCGACTGATTCATTCCCGGTAAAATATAATTCATAACCAAGCTCGCCTGTATAACCGGTTCTCGAAATTATCATATCGACACCTGCAATATTTCTTTTTGTAAAATGATAGTATTCAAGTCCTGGGGTTTTCTTCATTAATTTTTGAAGAACTTTTTCGGAATTCGGTCCCTGAACAGCGAGCAAGGAATATTCGTCGCTTTTATTTTCTAACTTTACTCCAAACTTGTTGTTCTCTTTCATCCAGTTAAAATCTTTTTCGATATTGGATGCATTAACAACAAGCATAAATTCAGTATCGGATAATTTGTAAACGAGCAGATCATCAACAATACCACCGTCAGGATAACACATCGCTGAGTACTGAACTCTTCCGGGAAAAAGTTTTGATGCGTCATTAATTGTAATGTGCTGGACAAAGTCGAGCGCATTCTCTCCTGTTACAAAAACTTCACCCATATGAGAAACATCAAATACACCGAGTGAATTGCGGACAGCTTTATGTTCGGCAATGATTGAAGAATACTGGATAGGCATTTCATATCCTGCAAATTCAACCATCTTTGCCCCGAGTTTTTTATGAATATTGTTGAATGTAGTTTTTTTCATTCCATTACCCCAGTAAAATTATTCTGGTAAAAAAGATTCTGAATTATTTTTTTAATTTTTTCCAATCATTAATAAATTTTTCAAGACCAATATCTGTAAGAGGATGATTGAACATTTTATTTATAACTTCAAAAGGCATTGTACAAACATCTGCACCTATTAATGCAGCTTCGACAACGTGTAACGGATGTCTTACACTCGCAACCAGAACTTGTGTTTTGTAATCGTAATTTCTGAAAATCTGAACTATCTGTGAGATCAAATCCATTCCGCTTGTACTAATATCATCTAATCTTCCAATGAAGGGACTGACATAAGTTGCACCGGCTTTTGATGCAAGTATTGCCTGTGTCGGTGAAAAGCACAAAGTAACATTCACTTTAATTCCTTCTCCTGTAAGTGTCTTAACAGCTTTCAGTCCCTCTTTAATCAATGGAACTTTAACAACAATGTTTTTATGAATCGAAGAGAGTTCTCTGCCTTCTTTAAGTATTCCATCATAATCAGTTGAAATGACTTCTGCACTAACTGGTCCGTTTACTATCTGCAATATTTCATCAAGAAGTTTTCTGAAATCTTTTCCTTCCTTTGAAACAAGAGAAGGATTTGTTGTTACTCCATCAAGTATTCCGAGTGCAGCAGCTTCTTTTATTTCATTGATGTTTGCTGTGTCGATAAAAAATTTCATTACCTATCTCCAATTTCGAGTGAAAAATCAATTTATGGCTTAGCCATGCCTATGGCAAAACTACTCAAATTCTCTGGTTAATTCATGTCCTGTTTTTGATGAATAAAATTCAAAAGTATCGGGTGTCATATTCTGATCTTCTTTCAAAATGATTCTTGTTCGATATTTAAACTGCAGCTTAAATAACGATATGACCTTTCCATCTCTGATTTTCGCGTTAGTAGAAGGATGGCTTTTAAGAATAATGCTTCTTTCACCGGAATTTCTTCTGAATTTTTTTAGCCAGTTCTCAAGATCGTAAACAAGATGCGAGCTTTTTGTAAGAAGCCCCGTTCCATGACATTCAGGACAAACCTCTTTAATCGCCTGAACAATATTTTGTCTTATTCTTTGACGTGTAATTTGTATCAAACCAAAATCCGACATCGGAAGAACCGATACTTTTGCTCTGTCTTTTCTGAATTCTTTTTTCAATTCATCATAAACTTTTTTCCTGTTCTTATCATCTTCCAGATCAATGAAGTCAACAACAATAATCCCGCCGATATCCCGTAAACGTAGCTGCCTTGCAATTTCTCTTGATGCTTCAAGATCAGTTTTAAGTGAATTCGATTCCTGGTCTTTGCTCTTTGCATACCTTCCACTGTTAACATCAATCACTACCATTGCCTCAGTATGTTCGATTATCACATAGCCTCCGCTATGAAGAGGAACTTTTCTTCCCATAAGAGTTTTAATTTGTTCCTCAATTTTGAACGTATCGAAAATTCCGTATTTGTCTCTGTAAAGTTCTACCTTTTCTGCAATTGCAGGCTGGACAAGCTCAAGATAATTTTTAACTTCTTTGTAGAGCTTTTTGGAATCGACAAATATTTTGGAGATATCAGAGTTGAAAAGATCTCTTATAACACTTACTGTTGTATTCAGATCCTGGTAAACAAGTGCTGGCGGATTTTTAGTTTTAACTTCTTTTTCAATCTGTTCCCAGGTTTTCATAAGATTTTTCAAATCATCTTTAAGAACTTCTTCTTCTTGTCCTTGTGCAACTGTTCTGATGATTAATCCATAATTTTCAGGGACTATCTGTCTTGCGATGTAGCGGAGTCTTTTCCTTTCACGGAAATCGTAAATCTTTTTTGATATGCCAACTTTGTTATCATAAGGAAGCAAAACACAAAACCTGCCGGGAAGAGATACTGATGAAGTTACACGAACTCCTTTATTATTCACCGGTTCTTTGATAATCTGGATGAGGATTTCCTGTCCTTTTTTTAGGGTCGGAATTTGCGGTTCGGATTTTTTTGTTTCCGCTTTTACATGGATAGTTGTTGTTCCGTTTGATTCATCTTCTTCATCAACATCAGAATCTTCATCGCCAAGCATTTCCTGAAGCTGCTGTGTTCTTTCACCAATATCTGAAAAATGAAGGAAAGCATCGTGCTTCATTCCGACATCGATAAATGCAGCACGGATTCCGGGAAGAACTCTTGCTATTCTTCCGAGATAAATATCCCCCACCATCCTGCGGTTTTCAGGATAGTCTACAAAGAAGTCTACTAAGTTTCCATCTTCCGTGATAGCAACACGGGTTTGAGTAGAGGTAGAGTTGATTATAATTTCTTTTACCATATGGTATAAACTCGCTTAATGAAATTAAATATTTCATTGAAAAACTTTTAAAAAATAATAAGCTCTCATGCATTATTTGTTCTGTTTGAAAAAGATTGCAGAGCACAAATATCAGCTTCGAAATAAAATTTGATAATCCTTTATACATAAAGAGCTTTTATGATATTTTAAATTCCCGATCATCATGCTGATGATCTTATGATAATAACTAATTGAGAACAGGATTGTCTTTTTTGCTGCTCTCTTCTTTTAATAATTCTTTTCTGCTTAATGAAAATTTTCCGTTTTCTATTTTGACAAGCTTAACTGTTACTTTGTCGCCGGTTTTAAAATAATCGCTTACTTTATCCACTCTTTTATTATCTATCTGTGAGATATGAAGCAGTCCTTCTTTGCCGGGAAGAATTTCGACAAAAACACCGAAATCCATCAGACGGGTAACAACACCTTCATAAGTTTCTCCGACTTCTGGAGTGGCTGTAAGTTTTTTAATGTACTCTTTACACTTAACCGCATTTTCTTTATTGGGGGATGCAATGTTTACAGTTCCATCTTCCTCAATATTTATTTCAACGCCGAATAAACGCTGCATTCCCTGAATAGTTTTTCCTCCGGGGCCAATAACCATTCCTATCTGATCCTGATCAATCTTCATTGATATTAATCTCGGTGCAAACTCAGATAAGTGTTCACGCGGGCTGCTTATTGCTTCATTCATTTTACCAAGAATGTGAAGCCTTCCTTCACGTGCCTGCTGTAAAGCCTTCTCCATTATTTCAAAAGATATTCCCTGAATTTTTATATCCATCTGGAATCCGGTTATTCCATCTGATGTACCTGCAACTTTAAAATCCATATCGCCAAGATGATCTTCATTTCCTAAAATATCAGAAAGAATAGCGTAACGCTCACCTTCTTTTACAAGACCCATTGCAATTCCAGCAACGCCTTTACTAATCCCGATTCCTGCATCCATCACTGCTAATGAGCCAGCACACACAGTTGCCATAGAAGAAGAGCCATTCGATTCAAGAATATCTGAAATTACACGAACAGTGTACGGAAATATTTCTTCGCCGGGAAAAACATTTTTTAACGCTCTTTCAGCAAGATTCCCATGTCCAATTTCTCTTCTGCCTACTCCGGTCATCCTGCCAACTTCCCCAACGCTGAACGGAGGAAAATTGTAATGAAGCATAAATCTTTTTGTGTACTCCTCACGTAAACCATCGATTATCTGCTCATCATTTTTTGTTCCGAGAGTAACTGTAGTTAAGCTTTGTGTTTCACCTCTTGTAAATAAAGCCGAACCATGAGTTCTTGGCAGCACTCCTAATTCAATTGTTATCGGTCGGATTTGTGTTGTATTTCTTCCATCAAGACGAATGCCGTCACTGAGAATTCTTTCTCTCATCAATTCTTTTTCGAGATCGTGAAGAATTTCCGAAATAACTTTTTCCTGCTCGGGAAATCTTTCAGCAAGTGCAGTTACAACTTCT
>Ga0214473_10009325_pt1 | contig 11600 bp, 11 predicted proteins | sample RVTome_7_FD_203509 | JGI IMG/M metagenome (GOLD analysis project Ga0214473, IMG submission 203509) | Soil microbial communities from uranium-contaminated site in the Upper Colorado River Basin, Wyoming, United States - RVT98D197 | ecosystem: Environmental > Terrestrial > Soil > Contaminated >...
GGTGCCCGTTCCGCTAGGACAGCCCACTTCTTGCGACGTATACCACTGCTGGATCTTAGGACCCGTAGAGTCATCCACCGCGAGGTAATATCGGGTCGAGCCGGGGACGGCATTCCAGACATAAATCGGCTGAGTGGTTGTAACGCTAAGGGTAGGCCATACCAGCGTGGCCGCGGGGGGCGGATTGACACTAAAATCCATGGCTGCGCTCCAAGGGCCGTAGCCGGCCGGATCGTATATCCGGATCCACCACTGCCCGGCTCCTCCTGCTAACTCGACAGCCGGGGTCACGGAACAAGTGCCGGTGCCGTTGGGACAGCCTGCTTCCGCAGGCGTATAGCACTGCTCAATTCTGGTCCCGGTGGAGTCGTTTACCTTAATGCAATACATCGTAGCGCCAAATGCGGCATCCCAGACATAGGTCGGGGTGGCGGTCGTGATCGGGCCTGAAACGGAAACTGGGGTACCTGTCGGTGGGACGAGGGCTTCCTCCACCCGATTTCCGACCGCATCATAAGAATACCCGATTACTGTCCCATCGGGATATTCTATTCGTATGAGGCGGTTTAAGTCGTCATAAAAATAATTCACCGACTGGCCATAGGAAATGGCCATCGAGAGTAGAAGGGAAACGATCATGGCCACAATCGTTACTGAAAGTTTTCTTAATCTGGAGCTCATTTTCCTTTACCCCCCAGAGCGAAAATGGTTACTCTATTTTGACCCGCCTCGGAATTGAATTATCGATTTACGCTTTCAATTCATACTTTTACAAAAGCCCGCCGTGGGCTCATGAAAATCCCAACTTCTGCATGAGAATGAATAACTTATAAACTTATCTGCATCCAATATTTCCCCATGTCCCTTGTCTTCCAAATCTCAAAGACTTTAAGCCGCGTCCCCTTCCCATTTGCCTCACCTTGTTACCTGCGCTTTCACTATGTCCGCCTTTTCGATTTTCCTGGCACTAACCTCCTACCTCTTCTTCGCCAATTACTATTTACCTTAAAAACACGGAGTTGATCTTCTCTTGGTATTAATTTATCTCGGTTCTCCATTGGATTCACTTTCTCAACCAACCGCCACCAAACCTCATCTTGATCCAAAGAAACACCGAGTTCAATGAGATCTTTAATCCCAATAAATTCAAAAAATACCTTAAGACCTTCGTCAGTATAAGAAAACTCCTCTTCCTTTCCTCTTTTGTTGGCTAGCTTAAGGGCTTTCCTTGGGCTATCTGTTTCAAAAAGTATTATTCTTTCTTCACACACTCTCCTCCGGTCTGAACTACCGCTCTTAACAGTCCGAAATTGGAAAAACATCAAAGCAGCATATCTTCTTTTTTTTTCTTCCGTCTTCATTGACTATTCTCTCCTTTATGGAATACAACTTTCTAATATATCTTGCCGGGATAATAATCGAGAGGGTATCCGGTCTGCAGGTTATCGAGTACTTGTATTTGAAACTCAAACATTAACGTAAACGGGAAGTATAATCGTCGATCTTTCGCCAATTTTATCCATGCTCGAATTTTTTTCCAGCGTTCCGGCCCAATTTCTCCGCACTCTCGCTGCTGTTTTACAGCACGCTCAATCTGATCAATTTTGGTTCTATCCCCTTTCGTCTCCTTAAGTTGTCTCAAGTATTCATCTTCACCACGCTTAATTCCTTTCGTCTTAGAAAATCCCCAAGGATCAATCCAGTTTGTGGGCGAGTTCCATACGTATCGGTAGAGGTTCACATCCCCGCCAGCAAACCCAATGGGATCCTTGGTGAGAAACCACCCTGCCCTCGGATCATAATACCTCGCCCGATAATAATACAAACCACTCTCAGGATCATATTCCCTTCCCGTAAACGTAAACGGCTGAACCACGCTCCCCGTCTCCGCGTAAATGTCCCCAAAGCTCTTATACGTGTAGCCTTTCACAATGCTTTGGGAGCTGTCCGTTAAATTCACCACGCTCCCAAGGCCGTCCTTGTGGTAATAATAAACGTTGTCTCCCTGCTGCACCATCAATGGGTCATCAATATCCAGAGTGAAAAGATATTTCGCCTGCACATTCCAGTCCCCGTCATACTGGGTCACGATGTTGGGGCCATCGTAGACATATTTCGTTATCGTCCCATCTACATTCTTCTCGATCCTCCGCCCAAAAGGATCATACTTGTAATGCACCACCATGTCGGAAAAGGAAACATCCGTAAGCCGGTTCTCAAAGTCATACGCGTACAGAGTAGTGCTAAGGCCCGGGGTGGGCTCCCCCGAACTGGTCCGACTCCCCACCGCATCATAACCAAACTGCTCCGTGGGCATGTTCGGATGGGTCGCCTGGGTAAGCTGGTAGGTGTTATCATAAGTGTAATTATGCTCCCCTGCAAGGTCGGTCATCGAGGTCCGGTTCCCCATGCCGTCAGGGGTATAAGTGAATGAATTGATGGTTGTCTGCTGGGAATCCCGGGCCACCAGGCCGGTTAAGAAACTCGCTTCATTATACGCATACGACGTGCTGACTATGTTCGGATAGGAAAGCGTCGTCCTCCTCCCCGCAAGATCATGAGCGAGATCCAAAACCAACGACGAAGAGGTTATCTGTCCTAACCGATTGCCGTCCTTAATGGTACATTTTGGATTCTTCATCTTCGTAAAACCATGTAAATCCTTTTCCGGGGACGGTATTATCTTCAAAGGACTCAATCTCAACAATTTCTTCAGTGATCAACAAGGGCGGGGCAGACCGTTCATTGAGCAAGATGTCCTCCAATTCTGCCTCTATCGAATTTCTTGCTCTCTTTTCAGCTTCTTCTCTTGTCTCTGCCTCAATGAATCTCGTGGTAAAGAAGCCTGCTCTTTTCTTTCCGCCATTGCTCTTAATAAGACAATTTTTCCCCTCAAAAAAAAGCCTATATTTCTTCATGTCCCTAATCCTCTTTGATTCCGTGATTAAAAAGAATCTTCATTTGAACTGAATAGTTCGAAATAGTATTCCTCATCAGAAGCTAGCTCTCCGCTAATTGCATCAAACGGGTCAATCAAATTTCCAATGATCGCAAGAATACTCCAGAACGTATGGCCAAGTTTATCAGGAGTTTGATAATGTGGGCGACCTTTTGTCCCATCAGGCAATGGATGTCCCTTATGCCTTTCAATTCTTTGACCACCTGCACGCGCCTTTTCAATCTCATGGGCACACTGTTGATTTATGGCGCGGACATTTTCACCTCGCTTTCTTGCCTTAACTGCTTCAGCTTTTGAGAATAACCTTTTATGACTTTTTGGCTGGTCTTAGAAAGCTTAACAATCCACCCAATAGGTGATAATCCAAACGGATCAATCCAGTTCGTGGACGAATTCCACACGTACCGGTACAGATTCACATCCCCGCCTAGGAATCCGATTGGGTCTTTGGTGAGAAACCTCCCCGCCCTCGGGTCGTAATACCTCGCCCGGTAATAATACAACCCGCTCTCTGCATCATATTCCCTGCCAGTAAACGTAAACGGCTGAACCACACTCCCCGTCTCCGAGTAAATGTCCCCAAAGCTCTTATACGTGTAGCCTTTCACGATGCTTTGGGAGCTGTCCGTTAAATTCACCACACTCCCAAGGCCGTCCTTGTGGTAATAATAAACGTTCTCTCCCTGCTGCACCATCAATGGATCATCAATGTCCAAAGTGAAAAGATATTTTCCTTGAACATTCCAGTCCCCGTCATACTGGGTCACGATGTTGGGGCCATCGTAGACATATTTCGTTATCGTTCCATCTACATTCTTCTCGATGCGCCTTCCAAAAGGATCATATTTGTAATGCACCACCATGTCGGAAAAGGAAACATCCGTAAGCCGGTTCTCAAAGTCATACGCGTACAGAGTAGTGCTAAGCCCCGGGGTGGGTTCCCCCGAACTGGTCCGACTCCCCACCGCATCATAACCAAATTGCTCCGTGGGCATGTTCGGATGGGTCGCCTGGGTAAGCTGATACGTGTTATCATAGGTGTAGCTATGCTGCCCCGCAAGATCGGTCATCGAGGTCCGGTTCCCCATGCCGTCAGGGGTATAAGTGAATGAATTGATGGTCGTCTGCTGGGAATCCTGGGCTACAAGGCCGGTTAAGAAACTCGCTTCATTATACGCATACGACGTGCTGACCCCGTTCGGATAGGAAAGCGTCGTCCTCCTCCCCGCCAGATCATAAGCGCGGTTGAAAACCAACGAGGAAGAGGTTATCTGCCCTAACCGATTGCCGGTATCATACCCGTACGTTATCGTCCTCCCGTCCGGGGTGACCATCTGGGTCCGCTGATTCAGGCTGTTGTACTGATAAGTTACGGTTTTGTTATTCGAATCCACCACGTCGGTCAGCCGGTCGTTCAAATCATGAGTAAAAGTGTAGCCGATATTCGGATTGGCCGCCGTCTTCAGGTTGCTCCGGTTGTCATACCCAAACGTGGCCGTGCTGCTGCCGGGATAACTGATCTGGCTTAACCGGTTCAAATCATCATAGGTATATTGGATAACGGCAGCATCCTCATCGGTCTTCGTTATCCGATTCGCCGCAATGTCATAAGAATAAGTCTTATATTGCCCCAGAGGGTCCGTCTCCCGGATGAGTCTCCCCGCCAGATCATACTGGAAGATGGTCGTCTTTCCCCGGGCATCCGTCACCGAAGTAAGTTTTTCCACGCCGGTCCCGCAGGAGGGGCACCCGGTGCCATAAGCAAACTGGGTGATGTTGTTAAGGGCATCGGTAATTTGGGTGATTTGGCCCCGGTAATTGTACTCGTACGAGGTCGATTTCTGATTGCCATCGGACGTGGATGTCAGGTTGCCCATTACATCGTAATAAAACCAAATGATATTGCCGCCGGGATCGGTTACCTTCTTGACCTTGTTGAACCCGTTATACTCCAGGCTCGTTACGTTCTGGGGAGTCATCGGGTCCTTGTGGGCGGATAGATTCCCTGCGGAATCATATTCCAGATCAACCACGGCACCTGCCCGATTATCGGTTATAGACACAAGATAATTCGATTGATCATAAGCATACGTTATATCCACCAGAGAATCCCCGATGCTCTCAATCCCCGTGAGATTCCCGCTGGAATCATAACTCAGACTGAACTCATTTCCCTCGGGATCCAGGAAATAATTCAAATTCCCGTAGGTGGTGTAATCCACATTCACTTCAGGCCTGGGGTCCCCGGATTGGCGCGGTGGATATTGAATCGTCTTCACCTGGTTAAGCGAATTGTATAAAGAATAATCTGTGACGTTATTCAAATAGTTCGCCGGGTCCGACCCGTCATAGTATAAATCATAAAGAAGCCCCTCACCCCCAAGTTGCATAGTTTCCGCCATGGGCCATTTTTTAAGAAATTTTGTCTAATTCGATGCGTCCTTTTCCTGTAATAAGGAACCATTCGTCATCCCAGTTATCATTAGACAAAACACTTTTTACATATTTTAGAGTAGTTCGGTCATATTCAAAGACTTCTGCGTACCCCTTTTCTACCAATTTTGTAAGGCACAGGCGAATCTCCTTGTCTTCAGGCGGATAGCCAAGTGAGCGTTGTATATCTTCCTTAATCTGAATCAAATTTTCATAATCATCGCAAATCGCATTTAAGCAAAGCATTTCAATTTTATTTTTCATTTGAAACCTCCTGGTCGGAAATGTGGCCCATGTATAATGTTGCCATTAGGATCATACACTGTATGTTCTGTTACAGGTCTTCCCTGTGGGTCAATGTACCCAACCTGAACGCTTTTTCCCTTCTTATTTCCCTTCTTTGTGGATGGCTCAATCTTTTTCCCTCCAGTCGGAGTCAAATCAGTAACAGGACATGACTTCCCCTCACCATTTACGGCTGTTGCCTCATTCTGCCGACTCTCGTTGGCAAACCAAGTATCATTTCTAATACTCTCATCTGTCGCGATATCTGAAGGCCATAGAACAATTCCAGCTATTATGACGGCTTGACCGCCGACTATAATTGCTCCCTTTACAATAGGAGCAATTATAGGTAAAACCATTGGTGACCAGCGTATTATTTCTTCTCGTGTTTGAAGGCCCAGTGGATCCGCCCACTTAACAGGATTATTGTGGACGTACCGATAAAGATTCACATCCCCACCGGCAAACCCAATAGGGTCACGAGTAAGGAATCTCCCCGCCCTTGGGTCATAATACCTCGCCCGGTAATAATATAACCCACTCTCGGGATCATATTCCCTGCCGGTGAAGGTAAACGGCTGAACCACACTCCCCGTCTCCGAATAAATGTCCCCAAAGCTCTTATACGTGTAGCCTTTCACAATGCTTTGGGAGCTGTCCGTTAAATTCACCACGCTGCCAAGGCCGTCTTTGTGGTAATAATAAAGGTTGTCTCCCTGCTGCACCATCAATGGGTCATCGATATCCAAAGTGAAAAGATATTTTCCCTGAACATTCCAGTCCCCGTCATACTGGGTCACGATGTTGGGGCCATCGTAGACATATTTCGTTATCGTCCCATCTACATTCTTCTCGATGCGCCTTCCAAAAGGATCGTACTTGTAATGCACCGCCATGTCGGAAAAGGAAACATCCGTAAGCCGATTCTCATAATCATACGCGTACAGAGTAGTGCTGAGGCTCGGGGTCGGCTGTCCCGAGCTGGTCTTGTTCCCCACCGCATCATAACCAAATTGCTCCGTGGCCATGTTCGGATGGGTCGCCTGGGTAAGCTGGTAGGTGTTATCATAAGTGTAATTATGCTGCCCTGCAAGGTCGGTCATCGAAGTCCGGTTCCCCATGCCGTCAGGGGTATATGTGAATGAATTGATGGTTGTCTGCTGGGAATCCCGGGCCACCAGGCCGGTTAGGAAACTCGCTTCATTATACGCATACGACGTGGTGACCCCGTTCGGATAAGAAAGCGTCGTCCTCCTCCCCGCAAGATCATAAGCGAGATTGAAAACCAACGAGCAATCACCTTATCCGAATCGAGCCCAACGATTCATTGTTTTTCAAGAAAGAAGTATCTCAATAGAAGCCCTCTTCTATAACCTTCAATCCACGTTTTTATGAGCCCCAATGCTCGTCTAAGCCCTAAAAACACACCTTTTTGAGTGCCCTTCCTCTGTAATATCAAATGGTCCTCCTGATCCGACCCGTTATACGTATAAGTATAGAGCCGCAATTAATGAGGGCGTCCGGAGCTCCGCTCTATTCGGAGAACTTCATTATAGAAATCTGCGGATACTGGTATCAAGCCACCTCTCTCTGACTTTAATATGAAGAGTCTGATTACGCTATCATCTTGCCTAGCTTTTCTACTACAAGGATCATTTCTTGACATGCCACAACATGAGACTAAACTATTCTTTCTCTTTGTAGTCTCAAGAAAACCCCAGCATTCCATTTCTCCAACGCCGGTTCTGTATAGCAGATTGTCACCGATCCATGTTACCTGGGATATCGCTCCGAGAGGGTGGCCAATTACTTCAATGTATAGCTGTCGATCCTTTGGCTCTTGAAGGTATTTCCTAAGCTGTTTTGTGCGTACCATCAGAAATGACGTTGCCTTGTCGAAATAAGTGTATTCTCCCGAAAGAGACCACCTGTGTTCAGACGTATCGAGATAAAACTGCCCTTCGTAGAGTTCCCTCTTCTCGAGATCGTAGAGAAAGGACGTGTTATGCCTCTCTTTGGTGCAGGTAAGCGATACAAAGGGATAGCTAGGACAGATCTCTAGGTCTTTGATTGCGCACCCAACAAGCGCTTTGAACGACTGATTTTTTTGTAGGTCATAAATGACCAAATCTGTACCGTTTTCGACATAGATTAGATATTTCATATTGCTCCGGGTAATCGTCTCTTCACTCAACGTTTGGCTGGCAAAGAAACATGAGCCACAGAATGCAATTGATAGCGAAATGAAAAATATTACTTTCATGTGTCTCATTCCCTGAACCTCCCTATCTTTTTGAAGTGGCCCAAATATTAACGGTCTCATAATAGTCTAGACATTTTTTAGTCGTCATTCCGGCAGGTTGTAAGCTGGAATCCAGTCCCGCTCTAAGCGGGATTAAAGGCACTGGATGCCGGATTAAGGATCTCCGGCATGACGGAGAAGGACGACATTTGTGAATACTATTTTGAGACTGTTAATAAGTAGTGTTCCGCCGCCAATAATATGGGTTGTGACTACCTCCAATCAGCTTCGTTATTTCTTTCTTCAATTTGCCATATGCGTTACCAAAGCCAGCATTCAGGACATCAACACACATCGTACCTTAAGGATGACATTTTCCCAAATAGGATATTTCTCTTGCTTTCCATCCTTGAACTTGGTGTACATTATCACGCTTGCGGCATACCAACTCATTATTGGTTTCTCCTTTCCAGGGAAAATTTTTTCGTGTCAGGAGAAGCACCAAAGGCCAAGCACCAAATAACAAATAGGTTCCAGTTGCCAAATGCCAGATCGCAGACGAGAACCGTTTTGGTCATTCAGCAATTGGATTTATTTGGGCTTTGGGATTTGTCATCTGGAATTTATCATTTCCGGCCCGAAAATGATTCCGGCCATGCCGGGTTAGCGTTGCGGGTCCGTCCCTTTTCGCTCTTTGGCCTCGTAATGAATTTCAGCCTCGGAGCGGCGGACGTAAACGGGGGTGAAGGAAAATATGTCCAGGGTGCGGGCGGCCTGGAATTTTGGCAGGCTGAGCCGGGCGACGTGAACCGCCCGGGGCAGGGAGAGCTCCGGGGGAGCAAAAAGGGCACGGGGGCCGAGATTTTTTTTGAAGGTCTCCCCATAAACTTCAATTCCGCTTCCCAGAAAGAGCGTCTTCTCCACGATCCGCGAACAGAGTTTTTCCGGGGACACGACCCAGTCTTCGCTGATTTTTTGCAGTTTCCCCTCTCCATCCCCGCGGAAGAGAGCGGCATATACCTCTTTCTTGCGGGCATCCAGGACGGGGCAGATCAGATCGGGAGCGAAACGGACGTTTTGCGCGAGGGCGTCCAGGGTGGGGACCCCCACTACGGGAACCCGGAGCGCGTAGGCCAAGCCCTTGACGGTGGAGACCCCGATCCGCAGTCCGGTGAAAGACCCGGGACCCCACGCCAGAGCGATTCCCTGGATGTCGTCGATGGACAGGGAAGCTTCCTTAAGGATTCGGTCGATGGCGGGCATCAACCTTTCGGAGTGGGTGCCGGGAAGGTTGACCGTATATTCGGCCAGGATCTTTTCCCCCCCCCACGGGCCCTCCCCCCGCGGCGGAACTTCCACGAGGGCCACACTGCCCGTCATCGTGGAGGTTTCCAAGGCCAGGAGGAGCATCGTTTCTACTGGGTACCCATGATGCGGGAGAGGTCGTTGTAGAAGACCAGGAGCATAATCAGAATGATGATAAAGACGCCGATCTGCTGAGCCCTTTCGCGGAGCTTCAGGCTGACCGGCTTGCCCGTGATCCCCTCCACCAGGAAGATCAGGATGTGCCAGCCATCCAGGACCGGGATGGGCAGCACGTTCAGAATGACCAGGTTGATGCTGATCACGGCCATGAAGAAGACCAGGCTCAGGACCCCGGCCTTGGCCTGCTGCCCGGCCAATTGAGCGATGAGAATCGGGCCGCCGATGGTTTTGGCCGAGACTTTTCCCTCGAAGATTTTGACGATGCTGATGACCGTCAACTCGGTGATCCGCCAGCACTGGACGACCGCCCGGTAGCTGGCGGTAAAGGGATCGAAGCGCTCGACAAAGAAACTGCCCGACGGGGAGATCCCGATCAGGCCCACGCGCACTTCATCGCCAAAAATGTTCTTCTGGGTGGAGACTTGCGGCGTGACCGATACCTGGAAAATTTTTGGCCCTCTCTCCACCTTCAGAGACAGCGGACGGCCGTCGCTATCATGAATGACCTGCGCCAGGTCTTCCCAGCGCTTGACGGGAGCGCCGTTGACCTCCAGGATCCGGTCGCCCTTCTGCAGGCCCGCCTGGTAGGCCGGATAATCCGGCTTCACTTCTCCCACCTCCGGAAGCAAGGTCGGCAGGCCCGCCATGAAGATGGCCGCGAAGGCGACGATGGCGAAGAGAAAGTTGAAGAAGGGCCCGGCGAAGACGATGGCCAGGCGTTTGCCCACCGGCTGGCCAGAAAAGGACTTGGCCAGGAGCTCGGGCGGAATTTTTTCCCCCGGCTCCTCCCCGACCATTTTCACGTACCCCCCCAGGGGGATGAGGGAGACCTGATATTGGGTTTCTCCAACCTTCTTCCCGAATAGCTTGGGCCCAAACCCCAGGGAGAACGTGAGGACGCCCACCTTCGATTTCTTGGCCACCAAAAAATGGCCTAACTCGTGGACGAAGATCAAGACTCCCAGGACAATGACGGTGGCGATAATAGTTGTGATCACGGGTACCCTCGGGCGATTCGATCCTGGGCTTCTTGAGTGGCCCAGGCATGGGCGCGCAGGACCTCATCCAGGCTGCGCACTGGGGCGGATTGGTGATGGTCCATGATTTCACCGATCAGGCGGGCCATTTGCCGGAATCCCAAACGGCCCTGCAAAAAAGCCTCCACCGCCACTTCGTTGGCCGCATTGAGGACCGCGGGCATCGTCCCCCCGACTTCCAGGGCCCGGTACGCCAACCCCAGGGCCGGGAATCGCTCCGGGTCCACCCTCTGGAAAGTCAGCGGGCCGATCTCCAGAAGATCCAGAGGGGGCAGCTTTGATTCCAGCCTTTCCGGATAGGAAAGAGCATAGGCAATCGGCCCGCGCATGTCCGGGATGGCCATCTGGGCGATGATCGAACCGTCAATATATTCTACCATAGAATGGATGATGGATTGCGGATGAATCCGAACCTCGATCTGCGAGGGCGGAACGTTGAAGAGCCAGTGGGCTTCGATGACTTCGAGCCCCTTATTCATCAGCGAAGCGCTGTCGATGGTTACCTTTTTTCCCATGCGCCACTGGGGATGGATCAGGGCCTGCTGGGGTGTGACTTTGGCCAGCTCGGCCAGGGGGGTTTGAAGAAAAGGGCCACCCGAGGCCGTAAGGATGATGCGCCGGACATCTTCCTGGCGATGCCCGGCCAGGGCCTGAAAAATCGCGCTATGCTCGCTGTCGATGGGGTAAATCCGCAGGCCCCTTTCTTGGGTTTCGCGCACCAGGAGCTCGCCCGCCATGACCAACGCTTCTTTGTTGGCCAGGGCCAGATTTTTTCGGGCTTGCACGGCGGCCAAGGTGGGAATCAAGCCGACGCTGCCCGAGAGCGCGCAAACCACCATCTCCACCTCGGGATGACCGGCCACCGCTTTCAGTCCCTCCAGACCGGATAAGACGCGAGTGGTCTTCCGGGGTGCAGCCGCCTCCAGGAGTTTGGCTGAGTCCGCATCCATCACGGAGGCCAGCTTCGGGGAGAAGCGCTGAATTTGCTCTTCCATCCGGGTCACATTCTTCCCCCCGGCGAGGGCCACCACCTGGAACTTCTCCGGGTGCAGGGCGATGACCTCGAGGACGTTTACTCCGATGGAGCCTGTGCACCCCAAGATGGCGAGTTTTTTCATTTCTCCACAATCATGAGTCCGGAGTCATTTCGTCCGGAATT
>Ga0214473_10009326_pt1 | contig 11599 bp, 11 predicted proteins | sample RVTome_7_FD_203509 | JGI IMG/M metagenome (GOLD analysis project Ga0214473, IMG submission 203509) | Soil microbial communities from uranium-contaminated site in the Upper Colorado River Basin, Wyoming, United States - RVT98D197 | ecosystem: Environmental > Terrestrial > Soil > Contaminated >...
ATTGGAACATTTTGAACGACTTGAACCCGCGCAACGCGGTCATATTTTGTGAACTGTGTGCCTCTGTGGTGAATACTTTTTTACAGCAAACCGGGAAAAGCCAAAAAGAGAGGGAGAGCCGGTTCAGCTCTCCCTCCCCGATTCGCCCCAATGATTAACTTCAACGGGCAAAGGTTCCGATGCGCGAACTCGACGTCAACGGTAAAGCTCTTTCAATAAGCCACTCTTCTCCAGCCGGTCGAGATACCCCATATCGATAAATTGTTCAGGCTTGGCATCCTTCGCGGCGGGCACGGTCTTGGCCAAGTCGTCCAGCGCGTTTTTCATGCCGGTCATATTGATGGCGGGGGTCCTTTCCAACACTTTGCCGACGTAAAGATCGTAGGTTTTGTGCAAGAAGAACTGGTCTTGAATCTTGCTGTAGCGGGCGATCGATTTTATCGTCAGATCCTTATCGGTTCTGGCGCGATGCATGCCGCGAACGTAGGCGCGCATGAATCGGTCAATGAATTGCGTCCGGCTTCTCAGGATACCCCCCTGTACGACGACGGAAGGATTGGGGAAGGCGAGGTCGAGATCGGTAATATTGATCAGTTCCTTGAAGCCTAGCTTTTCCACGGCAAACAGAGTCGGTGGAGAAACCACGCCGCCGTCGATCGAGCCGCCCTGAAGACCGCTCATGATGGAACTTATCGCTCCCATTTGAAGAATCGTGACATCTTTTTCCGACACGTTATGTTTTCTGAGGGCGTAGCGCAGAGATATGTCGGTCGAGGAGGCGAAGCGGGTGACGCCGATCTTCTTGCCCTTGAGGTCCTCTACGGTTTTGATGCTCGGCTTGGTGTAGAGCGAGAAGATCATCTTGTTCACGGTATTGCCGATAATCTTGATGTCGGCGCCTTGCATGGCCGCAGCCATAGCGGAGCTGCCGTTAAAAAAACCAACCTCGACTTCGCCGGCCACAGTGACCTGGGCGAGCTGGCTGCCGCTGGGGATGAGAATAATCTGGTCTTCGAGCCCCTCCTTGGTGAACAGTCCAGCATCATGAGCGACCCATATGCCGATGTAAGAGCCGCTGATGGAACTGTAGCCGATGCGGATGCGCTCCGCCGCGCACAACGGCGCGCTTAATAACAGCACCAAACCAACTGCAATGAACGTATGCTTCATTGGAAGTACCTCCCTGACGACTCCGGTGCGCGATCGTTCTATTTGAACGGCGCGCAGGCGGAGGGAACCATCAACATGTTTTCCTGCGTGACCAAAAACTCTCGGGTCGGCGGCGGCCATCCTTCCACGGTCTTGGTCGCTTCGGCGCGCAGCCGCTCCCGTTCGCCGGCATCCTTATAGACCCAGACGTGAACGTACTGATTGAGCGGACCGATGATCGTTTGGCCGGCGAACACCAGCGGCGAGATCTTCGTGCGCGTGGGAATGACCTTGCCGAACCGTTCCAGCACCGTCGGCATTGTTCCCGGCTGATAAGTATAGGTCCGGAATTCGTAGACCCCCCCCAGCTTGCGATCGGGGAGCGGCGGCGAGAACGGCGCCGGCTGGATAATCTTGTTTTCCTGGGTAACGATGAATTCCTGGGTCTTCGGCGGCCACTTGCCGGTCTTGCGCGCCTCGGCGCCGATACGCTCGCGCTCCTCAAAACTCTCGTAGGGCCAAACATGCACCACCCGGTTGAGACCACCTACCTCGGATTGCCACAGGCCCAGGAGCTTGGAAAACTGTAGGCGAGCGGTCAGCCCTTCGGCGAAACGCTCCACAAAGTTGTTGGTCATGCCCGGCTTCAACATATAGGTTCGCATCTCAAGAAACATAAGCTCTCCTCCTTCGCGAGACTTTCCTAACCTTTCCCACAAACCGAGTTAGGATTGCAACCTCCTGAGCCCAGCGGGCACGGGTTCCCTAACCGGATTGAATCTGTTAAAGGGCTGATTATTCCGGATTCCGCAGTTGAAAGTTAATGCACGGAGCGAGGCGCGAGCCTTCCGTAGCGAAGGCAATGGAGTTCTGCCTCTAAGAGCATTGAGACCACCGGTACCGTGAGTAGAATCCGTAACCTGCTTGCAACAGATGGCCAAGAGCCAAAAAAAACTTTGATCCTGCGGATCTGGGTGCCTTCGCTACTCCAGTCTGATACCTCGCTCGGTAGAGATTGTAACTTCAGCTGCGGAATCCGGGATTATTCCGTGACTAATACAAACGTCTTTACAATTGTTACATCACACCGGCATGAGAGGGAGCGAGCCTGAAGGCCGCAGACGCCTGAGCGTGCCGGTCGGGGTAGGCCCGAACCGTCAAAGTAAACACCTAGAGGGGTTGGCGCGGGCGGCCTTCGAGGTACGGACCTATCGGCTGCGGCCGGAAGGGTCGTTCCCTCTCATGTCAACTTGCTTAAGACCTTTGAATTAGTGTCAGTTTAGACAGGCATCGAAATCACGGAGGTCCTATGAAATCGCGAGCAGCCGTCGCCTGGGAAGCAGGCAAACCCTTGGTCATCGAAGAGGTTGAGGTCGAAGGACCGAAGAACGGCGAGGTGCTACTGCAAATCAAGGCCACGGGCGTATGTCACACCGACGCTTACACCTTGTCGGGCAAAGACCCCGAAGGGCTATTTCCCGCGATTATGGGCCATGAAGGCGGTGCCATCGTCGTGGAAGTCGGAAAAGACGTGACCAGCGTTAGACCGGGCGATCACGTCATTCCGCTTTACATCCCCGAATGCGGCCGGTGTAAATTCTGCCAATCGGGCAGAACCAATCTGTGCGGCGCGATTCGGCTCACCGAAGGCAAGGGCGTGATGCCGGACGGCACCTCGCGCTTTTCGATAGAGGGAAAAACGATTCTCCATTACATGGGCACATCGACGTTTTCCGAGTATACCGTGCTGCCGGAGGTCGCGGTGGCGAAAATCAACCCGGCCGCTCCACTGGACAAGATCTGCCTGCTCGGCTGCGGCATCACGACCGGCATCGGCGCGGTTTTGAATACGGCAGAAGTCAGAGCCGAGGAGAGAAATATAGGAGAATATAGGGAGAAATATAGGGGAGAAATAAAGGGTCAGAATAAAGGGCATGAGTCTGGATTCTGCTGAAAAACCCCCTATTCACAAAAATTTGGGATGAAGAAAATCATTAACCAAGCTCCGATCGTGCGTTACAGAGCATCTGTGAGCGAAATATTTTTTCCTCACTAGTGTCCGGGTGTTAGTTGAACAAATTCAGTTGATTAGTCGAAAAGGCCTGAATGTCATCGGTGATGACGTTGTTAAGTAGTTGATCCAATGGGATTCGTTCGAACATGGTGAGACTCAAGATCTGTAGCATTTCATACAAGCTCGCCGAGAGGTTGAGCCTTTTTTTGACGATGGCGACGAGCACATAGACCGAGACGGCGATCCAGACTTGGATCTTGACGGCGTTCTCGGAGGTGCCGAAGAAGACTTTGATGCGAAGATGCTGCTTGATCCATTTGAAAAACAACTCGACCTGCCACCGGCATCGATAAAGCTCGGTGATAGTGATCGCCGGCAGCGCGAAGTTGTTGGTCAGGAATACCAGCCGCTTGCCGGTTGTGGGGTCTTTGAACTTGATGCGACGCAGTGGCGTGTCGAAGTCTTGGCGCGAGTAGAAGCCGGTGAGCACGATAGTGTGATCGCAGATCAACCCCGTGTTGCGGTCGACGGGATGCGAATAGCGCCGCTGGGCTTTGAGATTGGATTTGGCGCGGGTCACAAAGAAGCTGCCCGCTTGGTGAAGGCGATGAAGCCGCTCGAAGTCGATGTATCCGCGGTCCATGACGTAGAAAGCGCCGGGCTCGGGCAGCAACAAGTCGAGAACGTTGACGTCGTGCAGTTTGCCATCGCTGATGTGCAAGAAGGAGGGGATGTTGCCGCGCAGGTCCAAGAGCGTGTGCAGCTTGATGGCCGCTTTGGTGGAGCGAAACGGCGCCCAAGCAAACACCGACAGGCACAGGTCGATGGTGCTGGCATCCAGGGCGTAGACGGTCTCTTTCAAATCGACGCCAAAGGGTTCCCCGGCATAAAGACGACGGGCGATGGCAATGAGCGACTGGGCAAAGTCGGCGTAGATACGCCAATCGCGACTCTCGTTGGCATCGGCCAGAGTGCTGCGCGATACCCGGCTGTTGATACCCATGTGGTAGAGTTTTCTTTCCTGGGCTCTCAGGCACGCTTCGATGTCTCGCAAGCTCTCTCGATAGGTCAGCTGGGCGAACGCCATCGAGAGATATTGGTCGAGACAGGAAAAGGTCTTGACCTTGCGCTCTCCGCCATAGCGCGCCACGCAACGACGAAACGTCGTCAGCGGCAAGTGCTGGGTGATTTGCGAGAACACGAGTTTGCCCAGATTCATGGATACCCCCTGCGAGTGAGTTCCTCGCAGGATCGCAAATCGACAGGGAATATTTCAAATAGAGACCAAGAAAAATCATGAATTATTTATTTCAGATCAACCAATTATCGGGTTCCGGCCGTTCAATACCCGGACAGTAGTGTTTTTTCCTGATTCTTGGAACGGGACTTTTTCAGCAGAATCAGTCTGGACTCTACGACTCAAAGCACGGACCAATCTTCTTTCTTTCTCTTGGTCCCGGGGAGAAATAAGGGCACCGCCATTGAAGCGATCTCATATGCCCTGATTGCTGCAGCCGTGCGGGTCTCAACACCTAATTTCTGATAGATGTGCTCCAAATGTTTCTGCACGGTGCGCGGACTGAGTTCTAGAATCACCCCGATTTCCTTGTTCGTCTTTCCCTGCGCTAGCCAATCCAAAACTTGAGCCTCGCGCGGGCTTAGGCCGCGTGGCGCAAGCGGCTGCGGTTGTGTCGTTATCGGCTGCTCCTCGAGTATTAGCGACCTCTGACCTACGTCCCAGACGAGCCGGATCACGAGACGCTTCCCTTCACGCTGCAGTACGAGTGGGCTCCGTCGCAGAAGAACGTCATCTTCTCCTCTTGAAGCGACTTCCTGCTGTTTAACCCACTTCCGCAGCACCTCCGGCAGACAATTTCCTCGCAGAGCGAGATGGCCCAAATAGTTTCTTACTTGCTGCACAGCCCATGGACTTGCTAGGCGGACCTTTCCATCCAGTGTTAGAAGGATGAGCCCAAGGTGGAGTCTATCCAACGCTCGGTCGACGAAGGTCAGTTTTTGCTGCATGTGGCTGACAGTCTCAGCGTTGCGGTAGGCCTGAATAACGTGCGGTCTCAGCAGCTTGAGGAGAAGCTGGTCGCGCGCGGCGAAATCTTTAATTTCACGGTCGAGCGCGATCTGCTTTATCATTCGCGTGACCATCCGATACTTCATACCACGTGCAGTTAGGACTTCTTGCATGACTCCAGGCGGATCGAATTGGCGTACGGTCGGAACGTCAGTGATCTTTAAACCTCCAGCGGCGCGCACCCAACGATCGTGCATGACAACTGGATGCGCTTGCACGCGTCGCTCAAATATTTTCGTCTGAGAAGGGGTGTGGGCGACATGCGGGTAAGTCGCACAGGCATTCCACCGCGTCCGCGGATTGACCACGTTAAACGAGGCGATTTCCGTCGGAACTATTTTAGCGAGCCTCGAAACAAGGCGTTGCGTGAAAGTTTCCAGATCACAGATGGGATAACATTCTCTGATGCATTCGAGGAGCGTCCGAAGTTCCTTCTTCGTTAATCGCTCCAAACCTGCTCCTGGCCAAGGCCACGTCACATACGCCACATGGCGTATTGACGCTAAATGACGCACCATGATTTATATCTGTTTCAAAAGTATGTCAAGGAGAAGCGAGACAAACGCCCGGCGCAGCAAATGATAACTTAGACCAACCCGGCCGGCAAACTCTGAATGCTATAGCTGCAGAATGCGGATAGCGGCTCAGGCGAAGAACGCGACATTGAATGTTTCCAACGGAGTTAGTTTTGCGGATAGACGCCGAGAACAAAAGACAATATTGACTTTTTCTTTCATGAGTAATGTAAGCGCGTATATGCGGAGGGACGGCGAGCCGGTCTGGGATCAGACCACAATCGACCGAAAGTTAATTTGAGAAGGAGGGTATGCCATGAGCCAGAGTCCAATCAAGGCAAGAACGGTTCAACCAATGAAGCGAAGCGCATTATGCCTACTACTTGGGATTCTATCGGCGTTCGGCGTGACTAATGTACACGCGCTCTACTTCACGTTCACGGTCCCGTGGGACCGCACCATTCCTGTGTGCGTCTACCCAGTCGTCACTCTCAAGTCATAATCCTAATGCGGAAAAATAGGAGTTCGATTATGAAATTAATGAAAATTTCCTGTCCAGTCTTAGGGGGTCGCTCCGAGGTTAAAGCGCACGTTTCTGTGGCTCCTCCTCTTTACCTTTACCCTGGTGAGTGCGGGCTGGAAACGGGCATCAGGAGCAGGCGCATGAGACCCTACTCTCGCGGGACCTTCACCCTAGTCGTGATCGCCAGCCTCGGACGCGTCAGCACGGCGGCTGGGGCCGAGCCGTCATCAACCCGGAGCACGCCGCCGGATACAACGCCGTATGTGCGGCCGGCGGTGCCGGAGGATAATGCGCCGTTCGGGCAACCCGCGCGGGGCCCGCGGGCGCCAGAGTGCGACCAGGACGTTCCACCAGGGCGAGAGACGACAAAAAAAGCCCCGCCGCCAGGCGGGCCTGCGGCAAGAAAAGGCCGCGCCACGGCACGAGGGCGCCTAACCAAGCCAACCCCAACCACTCAAAGGAGGAGACGAGATGAAACTGTACGGAGCGATTGATTTGCACTCGACCAACAACGTCGCGGTGCTAATCGACGAGAAAGGTAAAGTTGTTTATCAAAAACGCTTGGCCAATGATCTGGCCCCAGAAAGCGAGGGTAACCGTATGCATCGCTCCTGGACGTTTCTTGCCGTGGGCCTGCTCAGTGTGCTCATGTACGGCCTGGTGGCCCAGGCCGCCGGTCCAGACGATCCCGCGTCGATCCGTAGCACACCGCCGGACCTGACGCCGTACACGCGGTCAGCCGTGCCGGAGGATGCCGCGCCTCTCGGGATCGAGGCGGCGCTCTCTGAGGCTATTCCGCCGCAGTTTGTGGATGTCCGGATTGTCAATGTCGTCGTCGACAACACGGATGACACCTTGGGATTAACCGATACGTTTAACGATGGAGAGACGAGCATCGCGGTCAATTCCCGCAACCATGGCGAGATCGTCATCTCGGCCTTCTCGGGCACATCTGGGGGGAATGCGCCCCTATGGCACTCGACCGACGAGGGCATGACGTGGACGAAGGAGTTCTCCGTTCCCGCAGCACCCGGGGTGCCCGCGATCTTCGGGTGTGGTGGTGAAACGTGCGACCAGACCTTCGATTACGGACGTGGCAATCGCTTATTCGGCACCATTTTGTCGAGTGAGCCGCCTTTCGGGAATGTCTATAGTGGCACGACCAAAGACCCGACAAGCGCCGCAGACTGGAACTGGCTTGTGATTAACGGCGTGACACAGCGGACGAACAACAACGTTCCGTCCAGTTTCGGAAACGCCGATCAGCCGTGGTTGCTCGTCAACCGCGACCCCCAGGCGCGCCACCAAGACAACGTGTACGTGGCCTATGATGACTTCAGTGGGGCGCCCGATATGCGGGTGGCGGTGGCCGAGGCCACCAATCCCCCTAACTTCACCATTGACAACCTTACGGGGTTCTCCACAGGCTTTGTGAACCCTGGCCACCGGCTAGCCGTCGCCCCACGCACGGGCTTCGTCTATAGTCTGTTCCAGCGGCGCATCGCGCCCGGGGCCGCCGGCTCTCAAAACATTAACTACATGCTGAACCGCTCCATCGACGGCGGCCAGACCTGGAGCCTGAATGGGAGTGCGACCGGCATCGTGATCGCCAATGCCGATAGTACCCAACCGCAGCCGAAGTTCGGCACCGTCAACGCACTGCTGGGCGGCGTGCTGCATGCGGCCGTCGATCCCGACAATGGAGACCTCTTCTATGTATACGGCAGTCGCGACCCGGCCACCGGCAACAACCGCCTCGCCATGCGCCGGATTGTCGATGGCGGGGTAGGCGATGTCATTGTTGGGTCGGAAAAATTCATTACCGGCCAGGTGCAAGCGGCCATCCCCTCGGTGGCGGTGGTCAAAAGTGGGACGGTGGGGATCTTTTACTATACGTTCGACGGGTTTTCCGGCGGCTTTCCGGTCTTCACGGCGCAGCTGACCCTGACCAATGATCTGGGCGAGACCTCTACGGATCTGCGCTTGCTGACGTTCCTCTCCTCTGCGGCGGATAACGGCGATCCCAGGCAGCGAGTGCTAGGGGACTATATGCAAATGAAGGCGCTGGGGAATAAATTTTACGGCGCCTTCACGGGCAACGGGGTGGCGTTCGGTCGGCCCTTCGCCAACCATGATCCCATTTTCTTCCGCGTGAGGGTCGAATAGCTTAGTATCCTCCGGCTGGCGCCTGCGATTGGGCGAGCGCCAGCCCGCGTCGCAATTCGCAATTCGTGTCACCCATTAGTCGGCAGGTCAAGTAGGCACAGACGTTCCCGTGAAATAAATTTCTTTATTTCTTTTTCTTCAACTCGCTGGCTCCGTGATCTCTAAGTTACGCGCCCCTGTTTTCTTTTCATGCGGTGTCGGACAATGGTCCGCACCAGTCTCAGCCTAAGGCTGATCAGCCTCCGGCTGAACCGTCATCAGGTTCAAGGCCTTGGAGCGATCCGTGTAACGGAATCATCTCCCGCCCCTGGCAAGTTCGCTTGCCCCAGAAAACTGCCTGCCTGTACCCGGCAGACAGGTCGGTACCACGCCCTGTCCAACGGTAGCGGATCACAGATCCTATGGCTCCCTTTCGGGTCCAACCCCTTTTTGGCTCACGGCGTGGGCGTACCAGCCGATCAAAACTCCTCCGCCGCATGAGCGTGAACGCGTTAGATGGGATTTATGTTAGAACTCTTTCGAGAGCCTCGAAAGGACGCGTAGCGGGAAGCTTTCAAGATCACAGATTGAATAACATTCTTTGATACATCCGAGGAGCGTCCGGAGTTCCTTCTTCGTTAATCGCTCCAAACCTGCTCCTAGCCAGGGCCAAGTCACATACGCCAAATGGCGTATTGACGCTTACTGCCGCACCGTGATCTATGCTTGTTTGCAAACCATGTCAACGCAGAAAACAGACACATGTGGGGCGTAGCAAGCGATGTATCGAGAAATATTCCTAGAGCTTAGGGCGGAACCCGCCTGCTCCGTTCGGGAGATCTTTGTTTTGGAGCTTGCTCCCACCGAGAGGCTGTTTAGCCAGGAACATTAAGTCTATTTTTCACTTTGTTGAGAGTCAAAGTATTTCCATTAATGTCTTACCTTAACAAGGAGTAGCATATGAACAGACAGTGCAGTCTGGCTGTAGGAATTACTGGCCTAGTCCTCCTCGCCATTGCTACGGTCGCTCTCGTCGGGGGCCTCGCCGGGGTCGCCCAGGCCGACACGACGTTCCGCTGCACGGTCAGGGACGTCGTGGTCTTCAAAAACCGCGTCCACGTCCAGTGCACGACGACGACGCTCGACGGGCGCGACAGCATTCGCTTCTTCGCGGTCTCTACCAACAACGCCACGGTCGCGAACCGGCTGATGACCATCGGCACGACCGCTCTGGTCGCGAGTCGGTGGTTCATCGCCACATACGACAGCGGCGACACTAGCGGCGACGCCTTCGACTGTATCCACGAGGACTGCCGTCGCCTCACCGCCTTTGGAATCGAGTAGGTCGCCATGAGTTCTCAAAGAATCAGGAGCAGCCGATGGTCCATCGGCTGGGGCTGGACGCTCGTCGGGCTGGCTATAGTCCTGGTGGTCTCCACCTCTCACGCGCTTTACAGGGATGGGGCACTTTGGCCCAAGTCAGAGGACGGCATTACGCGCATTCCAGTGTGCTTCCGAACCTCGGGCGACTACACGGCCGCAGAGGAGACGCGGCTGAGGGAGCTGGTGCGAGAGGCCATCGCCGCGACCTGGGGCCGCTGGACGAACATCCAGTTCTCGGGTTTCAGTACGTGTGACAGTCCGGTTCCCAACGCCACGCTGGCCATCAAGTTGACGAAGTTCGCCCCTAATGGGGAGGAGTCATTCGGAGGGGCGGGCGACATCCCCGATCAGACGATTCACCTGTCCGGGCACCGCGGCTTCCAAGGGTCGACGACGCCCCTTTTCGGGTGGATGCAGCTGAACGACATCTCTGATCGCCATGCCTGGGCCGTCGTGACCCATGAGGTCGGGCACGCGCTGGCGTTCGAGCACGAGCAGAGCCGGCCGGACGCCGTGGGATTCTGTCCGCTCGGTGACGAGATCCTCGACGGAACCATTGTGACCAGCGAGTACGACGACACGAGCACGATGAACTACTGCTTGCCGGTGGACTCGGGTCGTCTGTCCATGCTGGACATCATGGGGGCGCAGAGCTTGTACGGAACGAGCGCGGCTGGCCAGTGGCTCAAGGCGCTACCGGCCCTCTCTCACATGCCCATTCGGTGATCCGCAGAAGGAGTGAGGTCATGAAAAAGCACATCTTGCCGGCGGCCGCCGGCATTCTCCTGGGTCTTACGGGGTCGGCCGTTGCGGCCACGTACAACTGCCTGCCAGTGGAGATCTACGAGGAGACCAACCGTTTTCACGTGCTGTGCGGGGAGCCGAAACCCGAGGAGGGCGGGTATCCGAGCGATGGGAGCGACAGAATCCGATACTTCGCCGTTCCCAAGTCGGACAACGACTTCGCCAAGCGCTTCAAGTACATCACGCAAACGGCCCTAATCGCTGGACTGGTGGTGCAGTTCCAGTACACCAGCGGGGACACCAGCGGCACAGCGTTCGATTGCGCCGCCAACAACTGTCGTAAGCCCGGGGCCTTCGGCCTGCTCGCCCCCGCTTCGGAGGTTCGAATCCCGTTCGAATAATATTCGAATAGCCGTCCATACTGAAAAGTCCGTGGAGGCGGTTTTCGTTGACGAGGTATTGGGACCTTTATCGTGAAGCTGAGCTAGCGCAAATTCCACTCGATAGTCTTGGAGAGTGTCCTCAAACACCGAAGGTACGACATTCCGAGTGGGCGTCTCGCGCGCTTCGAGCGGCGCTTATTAACTCCGAGCCAGCCGGAAGTTCAATGTTGTACACAGGGAAACGAAACGAACCGGGTCGGACCTGCGCAATATATTGGTCTGGCAAGATAAGATCGCAAATATGAGTGGCCCCAGATGCTTAGCGATACCTTTTTGAACGTAAAACCTACGCTCTAAGAGATCGCAAGTCGAGGAGTTGGCGCAACAGAGTGGAACTTACGGCCGTGATTTTGGCGGGGAAAGTGTTGCGATAAGGCCGGAAAACCCTATCCCTTGACAGAAAAACTCTTAAAATGCTCAGCTGTAGCGTGGTCCGACCCGTGGGTTGAGGGGCTATGAAATCACGGGCCGCCGTCGCCTGGGAAGCAGGCAAACCCTTGGTCATCGAAGAGGTTGAGGTCGAAGGACCGAAGAACGGCGAGGTGCTACTGCAAATCAAGGCCACGGGCGTATGTCACACCGACGCTTACACCTTGT
>Ga0214473_10009328_pt1 | contig 11597 bp, 8 predicted proteins | sample RVTome_7_FD_203509 | JGI IMG/M metagenome (GOLD analysis project Ga0214473, IMG submission 203509) | Soil microbial communities from uranium-contaminated site in the Upper Colorado River Basin, Wyoming, United States - RVT98D197 | ecosystem: Environmental > Terrestrial > Soil > Contaminated >...
CGACAGGATTTCCGGAAGGTCACGGGCACACACATTGATGCCGTCTACCCGGCAGACCAGATTGATCTGAGAAAGCTTAATCCCCTGCTTTTCCGTTCCCTCGAGCAGCTTGCCGAGAGAGCGGATGGGATATTCGTCGATGAGTTCGAAGGTAATCTTCCTTCCATCGACCTCAGGCAGTCGCGCAATCTGGGTCATGACTCTATCGGTCTCCACGGAGCCGTGGTAACCCTTATCCCTTGAGACATCGCAAAAAATGCACCCCTCGCTCCGAACTTCCAGTTCCGGGATATTCCTTTCCCGGAGGTTGATCGGAGGCGGCAGGGTTACTGCGTGAGCTTTGCCGGCGTAGGCACACCCAATTGCGTTCAACACCTGTCCCAGCCGAACCTCGATCTTTTTGACGGTGTCCGAGAATGTGTAGATGTTCGACCAGTCGACCTCCAGGTAGAGGTTCTTCGTCCAAGGATATTCGAGAAGTAGACCCCTCTCCCCCAGATACTCGGGCCTAAGCCCATTGACCGGACCCTGGAAGGCCATATCCACAACCGATTTCAGCCCTCTGAACCGATGCGGGTAGGCATCAGCCTCCGGTTCACCGTTGTAATCCTGCCGGGCTTGTGGCCCTCCCAGAATGGTCCTAAAACCTTCCTGCTTCAGTTCTTGGACCAGTCCGAGGATATCCTTTCTACCACAGAGATGCGAGAAGGCGACCATCCTTTCTCTGTCGGCGGAGACAGGAGATGTCACCCCGCAGGAGCGTTGGACGGAAGACGATGGCTCGCCCTCAGGACTCCACCTTCCTTCATAGTATTCATCGATGAAACGAAAAAGCCGTTCCTTTGAAAAGTCCCTTTCGATCCCAACGACGATGGAGGGTATCGAGAGCTCCCGCTGGAAGAACGTTGCTACCACCTGAGCCCCGAGAATACCGTGGGGCTCGCCCGTATGGTGTGTGAAGATGATCATATTGAGACTTAACGTGCCAGACTCTTACCTGGCCCATCGGTCGGTCTCGCGAAGCGCGGGATGGCCGACCCTACGTTTTTGTTCCTAAACGTTGCAGATTCTTACCTACCTGATTGGTCGGTCCCGCGAAGCGCGGGATTACTGACCCCACTTTATGGTTCTCTTTGCCGATGAAGGATTGAACGGAAATTTAGGAATTGAGGAATTATCGAATTTCACGTAAACCCCGTTAGAAAGTCTTCTACTTTCTAACGGGAAGGCTCACACGGGGCACTCGCCGCGCAAGCGCTGGCGCAGCGGGTTAAACCCTGTCTTCGCTGAAAAAGAAACAGCCATCATCCCCGCTGCAAGCAGCGGGGCTTTCTAACGGGGTAAAAAAAGGAACAGTTTATCTTTTCCTCATGGGTAGGGGCGACTTCAGTCGCCCTGATTTCGGGAGGCTAAAGCCTCCCCTACCCCTGACCTCGGGACCCATGGGTTGCCCTTCCTATTCCTTGTAGGGCAGGCCACCGAGCCTGCCGAATTGGTCGGTCTCGCGAAGCGCGGGATGGCCGACCCTACGTTATTGCTATTTCAATAAAGTTTGAAAGGAGAGAAGGAAGAGTTGATGACTATTTTATAAACCTTATTTTCCCTTAAGCAAGGTATGGGCAACCACCAGCCGCTGAATCTGGTTCGTCCCTTCAAAAATCTGGGTCACTTTGGCATCCCTCATCATCCGCTCCACCGGATGATGCTTTGTCAAACCCTCCCATTCCAGCATCTGGACCGCCTCGGTCGTCACCTTCATGGCAATATCCGATGCAAAATATTTTGACATGGCGGAAAACATCTGGACAGGTATCCCTTTGACCTTCTGATCCATCATTTCTGCTGCCTTATAGACCAACGCTCTGGCCGCCTCAATCTCGGTGGCCATCTCCGCCAACCGGGTTTGGACCCAAGAGTTCTCCTCTTTTCCCTTGGCCCACTCCCTTTCCCGACCGACCTGAAGGAGATAATCCAAGGCCCCTTGAGCAATCCCTACGGATTGGGCGGCAATGGCAGGTCTTGAGCGATTCAACGTCCTCATCATCAGCCACCAACCTACCCCCTCCTCCCCAATCCTCTGGGAAACAGGGACCTTCACATCTTCCAAAATAACTTCCGTCGTATTCGAACCTCGGATCCCCATCTTTTCCTCCGTCTTCCCAACAGAAAGTCCCGGAGTCCCTTTCTCAATCAGAAAACCTGTGATTCCCTCCATTTTCATCTCGGCACTCGTGACGGCAAAAACGCTATAGAAATCCGCCACCCCTCCATTTGTAATGAAGCACTTCCTCCCGTTCAGAAGGTAATGACCATTCTTCAGGGTCGCCTTGGTTCGAATGGAGCCTGCATCCGAACCTGCCTCCGGTTCGGAAAGGCAGAAACAGATGAGACCTTTCTCTTTGGCCAGTTTGGGCAGACATCTTTCCTTTAGCTGCGGCCCTCCTCCTAAGACCACGGGCATGGTTCCAACCGCCTGAACAATCACCAGGAGAGAAGAGGAAGCACAGTACTTTGCAATCTCTTCCGAGACAATGCAAAAGGAGGTGACATCCCCTTCCATCCCTCCATACTCTCGGGGAATGAGAAGGCTCAAAAACCCTTGCTGCGCAAAGGCATCGGCGATATCCCAGGCGAATTCCCCCGCCGCATCAATCCCGGCGGCCCGCGGTGCCACCACCTCTTTAGCGACTTTCTTCGCCTTCGTTCGCCACTCTTCCCTCACTTTTTGAATCTCACCCATCCTTCGATACTCCTTCAAGCTCACATGTGAAGCTCCCCGTCCACCCCGTTAGGACGGGGCAGGCACGGCGGGGCTTCCCGGAAACGAATGATCATTTCATATTGCGCTCCTTCCTGCCCGCCGGCAGGCAGGGACCCCGCCTATCCCGCTATGGCGGGACGGGGCACTTGCCGGCCAAAAAATGCAGAGGCTTGCTTTATCAAACCCGAATGTAGGCGACCTGCCTCCGCCAAAACGCCTCGTGCAAGCAGGTTAACGTCGCCCCACCTCTCTCAAAATTTCAAATTGCTTCTTGTTTGGATCATTCGTTTTTTAATATTCGTGTTTGTTTCGAATTTCGTCTTTCTCCCGCGGGCAGGGATTCCGTGCTTCAGATTTATTTGCGGCAATCTACATACTTGATCCGCCGGAGACTTCTACGATGGCTCCCGTCACAAAACTTGCTTCATCCGATGCTAAAAAAGCAACCACATTGGCGACCTCCTCCGGTTGGCCGATGCGCCCCAGGGGAGTACGTTCTACGATCATGTTTCGGTACTTTTCCGCCATCTTCACTATCGTCGGAGTCAGGGTCAAACCCGGAAGAACCACATTCACGTTAATTTGATAACGACCCAATTCTCTGGCCACGCTCTTAGTTAGGCCAATGACCCCTGCTTTAGCGGCACTATAACTGATCGCCGCAATGCCTCCGCTTTTTCCATAAATGGAAGAAATGTTGACGATCTTGCCATATCGGTTCTCTATCATGTGAGGGGCCACTGCCTGAATGCAGTTCATCGTCCCTTTCAGGTGAACACCTAAGACAGCATCCCAGTCTTCTTCTTTTACTTTCAGAAGGGTCGCCCCGCGATCAAAACCAGCATTGTTGACCAGAATATCAATTCTCCCCCAATCCCTTAGAATCTCTGCGACCATGTTTTCAGCTTCGATGCCCCTGGCCACATCGACCTTCACAAAGATAGATTTCCTCCCCAAGGCTTCCACCTCTGTTTTCGTCTGGCTTCCCGTATCAGGGTTCCATTCAGCCACGACCACATCCGCTCCTTCCTGAGCCATCTTCAGTGCGATGCTTCGACCAATCCCCTGCCCTGCTCCTGTCACAATCGCTTTCTTGTCTTTCAGCCTCACCGAATCACCTTTACCCCGTTAGAAAGCCCCGTTGCTTGCCCCGTTAGAAAGTAGAAGACTCTCTCTAACGGGGTTTATTTTATAAGTCCAGGCAATATCAGGGCAAGTTTTGGGAAAGCCATCAATATCAATGTATTAATTATTATTGCTACTAAGAAGGGAAATATACCCTTGAAAATTGTTTCGAGAGGAACATCCGGGGCTATCCCTTTGATGACATAGACATTGACCCCTACAGGCGGGGTGATCACTCCCATCTCGCTCACCAAAACAATGATGACACCAAACCATATGGGATCAAACCCGAGGCGGACGACCACCGGGTAGATAACCGGAACGGTGAGAACTACCAGGGCCATGGCATCCATGAAACATCCGCCTACGAGATAAATGAATACGATCACTCCCATGATCGCCATGGACGGCAAAGGGAGTCCGCCTACCCAATCCGCCAGAATAAAGGGTATAGTAGAAACAGCCATAAAATGGCCAAATACGGTGGCGCCGGCAATCACACAGAGCACCATGCAAGCAGTCCGCAACCCATCTTTGGTGGATTCAATGAATACCTTCCAATTGAGTTCACGCCTCACGAGGCCAATCATGAGGGCACCTGCTGCACCAATCCCTCCAGCCTGAGTAGGAGTAAACCAGCCGAAGAACAACCCCCCGATCACCAGGCCAAAGAGGATCAGGGCCTCGACAATTCCTATCAGGGCCTTTCCCTTTGCCTTCATGTTTGTGGAAGCCCCGGCAGGAGCACAGGCCGGGTTATACCAGCAAATAAGGCCCACTGTGATAATGAATAGGAAACTGAGGATGACCCCGGGAATGATTCCAGCGACGAAAAGTTTACCAATGGACTGCTCGGTAAGAATCCCATAGACCAGAAAGATGGTGCTTGGAGGAATGAGAATGCCAAGGGTGCCGGCACTGGCAACACACCCCGTGGCCAAGGTATCATCGTAATGGTACCTTTTCATCTCCGGAAGGGCGATCTTCCCTATGGTGGCTGCCGTAGCCGCAGTCGATCCACAGATGGCGGCAAAGAAACCGCAGGCTACGACAGTGGCCATTGTCAGCCCTCCGCGCAGGTTCCCAAAAATCGTATAAGCTGCATCATAAAGCCTTTTGCCAATACCTGACGCGAAGGCAAAGGAACCCATAAGAATAAACATCGGAATAGCACTCAAAGGGAAGTTGGAGAATTGTTCGAAAAAGTCCCGGGCCAGAAGTTTGAGGCCTGCCTGGAAAGAGCCCAGGTACGAGAAGCCAAGGAATCCCACAAAAGCCATGGCAAAGGCGACCGGCATTCTGAGCAGAAAGAGGAAGACGAGGAAGACGATTCCAACGATACCTACATTAACGGGATCCATGGTTAAACGCCTCAGCTAAAGATTTGAGAAATTCCATGAGGAAAACGAAACAGACTGGTATGGAACAGAAGGCGATGAAGTAGGCGAAAGGATAAAAAGGCAAATGTGAAGTCGATCCGATTTCCCCTGCCTTTTGAAGGGAGACACCATAGAGATAACTCTGCCAAAGGATCAGAACGAAGAGAATCAACGACAAAAAAGAACTGATACTACTGATCGCCGCCCGGATACGCTTGGGAAATCGATCGATGATAAATTCTACTCGTATATGGCGGCCGAGAATGAGGGTGAAAGCAATGGCGGGGGCGATGGCTAAGATTTGAGAAAAGCTAATGATTTCAACAGATCCAGGAAGAGGCCATGTGAAAAGCTTCGCCCCCACAACATCAACGAAGTTAACAAGAAACATTAACAGAATACCGACCACCCCAACCCACTCGAGAGAACGACTGAAGGACCTCGTAAACCTGTCCATTAGGGTTAGCCATCTCCCAAATTTCATCCTCATTTTCTCCTTCAGGAGCGTTCCTCCCCCTTAAAAGACCGGGCCACAATTGTAGGGGCTTGATTTATCAAGCCCGCTAATAGGGCTCAATGAATTGAGCCCCTACAATTGCGACACACTCCCGAAGGGCGGAGGGGTGGTGCAGATTTAATGGCGATTACTTCACCCGAACCTCTGCCGGGCCAGTGGACGATTTGACCCCTAATTCCTTCTGCTTCTTCGTCCAGTACTCCGCTCGCATTCTTGTATAATTTATCAATTCCCTGGTCTGTTTTTCCGGATACCCTGCAGCCACCATCGATTTTACATATTTATCCAAAACAGGCTCAACCGCCTTCTTCCATTTGGCGATCTCCTCACGGGGAAGCTCGATGAATTTTAATCCCTTTTCCATGCCAAGTTTTTTACCATCAATATCCACATCGTTCCACATGGCAGCCAATTTTTCTTCAAATGGATACTCATTGAAGACCTTCTGAAGATTGGGAGGAAGTTTATTCCAGGCGTCTTTATTCATCACCAGATAGAAGGTGTAGACCTGGCCAATCGGCCAGCATTCCGTTGCATACTTTGTGACTTCAGCCAATCGGAAGGCCCGAAGAGTCTCCATCGGGATCATCAGTCCATCGATGACCCTCTTTTGAACCGCCTCATAGGATTCCGGCATAGGGATGGACCGCGGTGTTCCTCCCAATGCGGTCACAACGTCAGCAATCAGACCAAGACCTCTCAGCGTCATCCCCTTTAAATCCTCCATCTTGTAGACCGGCTTGGTTGCCGAGAGGACCACGTTGACAGGGCTGGTATGCATGGAGAGCATATGGATCTTATCCCATTCTTTTGGCTTGAATTCCTTGTAGAAATCGTTGGCCACATGATTCGCTACCCAAGCATTGGGAAAACCAAGGGGGAGGTCAAGAACCTCTGTCATCCGAAAACGACCGAAGGTATAACCAATATTGGTAAAACCAATGTCTGCAATCCCTTCCACGACCCCGTCATAAATCTTCGGAGCGGTCAGCAAGGTGCCCGCAGGGAAGTAACGAATCTTCAATTCCCCCCCAGAGCGAGCCTCAAGATCCTTAATGAATTCCTCACAGATTTTGGATTGCCGTGCAGGGATGGGGAAATAATTGCAGAATTTTAATTCGACTGCTCCCCAGACGAGCGAAGGCACCAACAGGGTTATTAAGACCAAACAGATGAAGACCGGCTTACCTTTCATAGCATTCCCACCTCCTATTTAAAATTTGTGATCCCACTTCTCTTAAATCCTTTCTCTCATTCGGCTTGATAAAAACCATCACCTCCCTTCGGCCACTCGCGGATATTCAATCCTCGGATCAACTATCCCAAAAGTTGGCAAAAGCCTTTCAGTTATGGAATTAAATCTTGCCTTCTTTTCTGCGGGAAGAGTAACGTATATATTAGTTTTTCTCGTCTTATTGGTCAACAAGAAAAAGACACAATGAAAAAGAGACAAGAAAAAGAGAGACTTTGTAGTCCCTCAGTTACAGTCGCAAATACACCTTGTGTTTATGCCAGGTTTTTTATGGGATAGACAGCATTTTAAATGTCGCGCTATTCATGTGCAGCACCACCAGCAGGCTGCTGAAAAAGTCACCTTTTCCAGGTTGCTCAAAAAGGGCCCTGCCTGCGCCTAGGCTTCGGCAGGCAGGCAGATGCAAGTTGAGCTTTGCGAAATCCCGTTTTGCGGGAGCCCCCGAAATCCTGAGGAGTGAGGCGTACTTGGCTGTACGCCGCAACGACTTGCCCCGTTAGATAGACCATTGACCGCACTTGCCCCGTTCGAAAGCTGATGTCTATGATGATCTCGTTCCAAAGCCTATCTGCTCATCTAACAGGGCGAGGATGAGGGAAACGCAGCAGATGGCCATTTTTCAGCAACCTGCTAGAGTCTACGACGTGAGGGACAGACAAGAGAGGGGAGGTTAAAGAAAACCTCCCCTAAGAGATCACTGGTCTTTCCAGGTCGGTTTTCGCTTCTCCAAAAAGGCCTTAAGGCCTTCGTTCGCATCATTGGTCTTCATCAACTGACCGAGGTAGATCTTTTCAATCGCCTTGAGCCCTTTATTCATATCATCATTGAGTCCTTCGAGGGTGGCCTCTCTCGCTAATTTCAGTACGATCCCGCTTAATTTCTTAAACTTTTCAATCCATCCGTTCGCTTCCTCTACCAAGGAAGCCTCGGGAACGACCCTATTGATCAATCCCAGCGCTAATGCCTCCTGAGCAGTAATCGTATCTCCTGAGAGAATCAGCTCCATCGCCTTCTTCCGTCCGATGACTCGCGGAAAGATCAAAGCGGCAATCGGCGGAAACACACCCACCTGAATCTCAGGCTGCCCGAATTTCGATTTCTCGCTGGCAATGACCATATCGCAGTAGAGGGCCAGTTCGCATCCCCCTCCGAGGGCGGAACCATTGACCACCGCGATCGAAGGAACCTTGAGTCCATCCATTAAGCGGAAAATTCTATGGAAGACTTCAATCATCTTATAAACCAGGTCTCCCAGGTGCTCTCCGACATCGACCCCCGCGGAAAAGGCTTTTCCGGCCGCCTGGATGACAAGAAGCTTCAAAGACTTCTCTTTTGTCAGTCCTTCCAGAAAATGGTTGATCTCTTCCATCATCTCGATATTAAGGACATTGAGAGGAGCACGGTTCAAGGTGAGGGTCGCCACCCCCTCCTTCAGCTCGGTTTGAACATGTTTGTAGGCCATGGGTTTCACCTCCGTTCAAATAATCTCGTTATTAGTTATTGGTTATTGGTAAATGGTAATCCTTAATTCTAAAAAAGGAACCCTTTGGGCAAAACATATTCCCTTGACCAAAGGGTATCGTTACACTATCACCCTCCCAACGCACCCCCACCTTTACCCTGTAGAGTATACTTCATTACTCGACAGGGCGAGCCCTCCCCCGTCGAGGGGGAGGGAAAGTGGTAAGGAGGTTACTTCTTCTGGGGTTTTCCCATGACTTCCTCAAAGAAGGTGTCATCCAACAGTTTGCCCTCTGCGATATTCTGGCGGTATTTGATGAAGTCGATGACATCCACGCCTGTAATCTTCTTGGTATTGAAGGCACCAAATCCAAGGAAGGCCTCTCCCATCATGTTGGCGGCTAACCAGTGTCTGTTGTAATTCTTGGTCTGGTCCCAGAAGAATTTCTTTTTGGCCCTCACCGAGTCAATCGATTTAATCAGGCATCCCGGGAAGAGGTTGGCAAAGGTCCAGACCACTTTGTCCACTTCGCCATCAAGCAAGGAGAAATCATAATCATTAGCCTTCAGTTTGTTATTCACCCATTCCCTGGCCTGCTTAAATGCATCGCCCGTTTTAAATTCGCCGTAAACAATTTCTCCATTGTCAACATACTTATCTGTCACGACCTGGGGATTACGAGCCCAATTTCCCTTCTCATCTTTGAGCACTGGAACACACTTGGAGATGAGGGTTTTCATCTTCATCTTGTAAGCGCTCCACATCTCGCAGCTGACGCAGTTCCACATCGCATCTTCCATGCTTAAGAACCATGGGAGGAAATCGGAAGATCCCCCATCCGGAGCAGAACCATGGCGCGGACCCGCCTGCCCGAAAATGGCCAGATCTGACGCGATCGCAAGATCACAGGCCATTCCAATCTCCTGTCCACCTGCCACTCTCATCCCGTTCACCCGGCAGATCACAGGTTTCTTGCACATGAGAATGGAGTCCACCATGTTATTGAAGAGCTCCATATAGGCCCCATATTCTTCCGGGCGTCGGCTGTAATATTCAGAATATTCTTTGGTATTACCTCCCGTGCAGAATGCATTGGGACCTGTACCGGTAAATATGGTCGCAACGATGGAACGATCCGTGGAAGAATTCTCCATGCCGGCAATGACCCCTTTTACCATCTCCGTGGTATAGGAATTATACTGAGCCGGGTTATTCAGCGTAATCCACGCAACATGAAGGCCTTTCATCACGTTCCCCTTAGGATCCTTCAAAGGTCTTTTTTCATAGATGGTGCAGGGAGCGGTCGTCCCCCAATGCTCTGAACCATATCGGTCATGATTTTTTTCTTCACTTTCTCTCGGCATCCATTCCAATGCCATATCAAATACCCCCTTTCTATTTTGAATAGTCTTTTGGGGTCACCACGAAGAGTGACCACCATTCTTAATTCCTGAATCCTTTTTAAATCCGAAATCCGAATATCGAAACTTTTACCCTGTTAAGTAATTTGGCCTGAAGCTGACGATTTTACTTTTCCCAGACGGATCGTGATACGTCCCACCCGAAGTTACACAAAACTTACTTAACAGGGCGGGCAAATCCGAAATCTCAAATTTCAAATGATCTAAACCTTCTTACTCTCTTTTTCGAATTTTGGATTTCGGTCATTCGATATTGTTTCGGATTTCGCCTGCCTTCGCCGAAGCGGCTTCGCGCAGGCAGGTGCTTCGAATTTAGAGTTTCCGCCTTAAAAATCGGGTGTCAACACCATCCTCTTCGCCGGTGAACCTGCTTTATGAACTTCATCGAAAACCGATTCGATCTTACTCATCGGTCTGGCCTCCACAAATGGACCGATATCGACCTTCTTTGAGAGGACCATATCGAGGACAATTGGATAATATTCTGGGAGACACCCCCATGTACCGATGATCTCTGCATCAAAGGCCATGAGCCGTGAAACCATGTACTCAATCTTCGCCATACCAAAACCGACCACAATCAACTTACCGGTGAAGGAGAGGAGTCCCAGGGCGATGTCCTGACCTGCCTTGGTTCCGGTCACTTCGAAGATTTTCCAACCAAAACCTGCCTCCAAACCGTTCTTCTTGCAGATCTCTCGAAACTCATTTTGGATATCTTTGAACTGTTTATCCTGGGAGCTGATCACGAAATCAGCCCCGTACTTTAACGCTCTCTGCAACTTCTCGGGATTCCTCGCGATGCCGATCACCGTTTTCGCGCCCAGCGCTTTTGCCGTCTGAGCCATATAGACTCCCACTCCTCCAGTCACTCCAACCACGATCACATTGTCACCTGGCTGGAGGTCTGCCCTTTTGGCTGCCTGATAGGGCGTGGTCACGGCATCGGCAACAACGGCCAAGTGCTCGAGGGGAACATTTCCCCGGTTTCTCACCTCGCAGAGGTCAATGGCAGGAACGGGGATATGACTCGAAAAACCCCCATAAACCCCCAGGCTGTTCCCTGGCATCTTCTGGACGAGACAGCGGTTTCCCCTGCCCGTTTTGCATAGGATACATTTCCGACAAGGCATCACGGCGGGTATGATGACCTCTTTGCCGGCCCATTTCTCATCTCCGGCAACGACGGTGCCGGCGATTTCATGCCCCAGGGTTAAAGGCGGTTTCTGGACCGTCGGGACGCCATCATAAAAGTAACCCAGATCGGTGTGGCAGACCCCGCATCCGGCCACCTTCACCAACACCTCGCCTGGAGCTAAGGACGGGACTGGAATCGAGGTCTTTGCCAGTTTGCCGGGCGTCACCGCCCCCGTATCCTTATCCTTGGCTGTCGGCTGAACCATTTGCCACGTTTCAATTTTATCCGGTATATTCGCCATTTGATTCACCCCCTTTTTTAGATTTGAGATTTAAGATTTTAGATTGCAGATTGAAGACATAAACTTGACTCTTAATCTTAGAACTTCAATCTAAAATCTCCAATCTAAAATCTTAAATGAATTAGGTCATTCCCAGTCCGCCATCCACACAGAGGAGTTGGCCGGTGATGTAGTTCGCCTCGTCCGATACCAAGAAGACAAAGGTGTGGGCCACCTCTTCTGGTTCCGCAAATCGACCCAG